>JADMIO011875023.1_pt1 | contig 46233 bp, 41 predicted proteins | sample 8958161 | NCBI WGS metagenome assembly JADMIO01 (sample SAMN16585339, study PRJNA669376) | soil metagenome | isolation source: Crop rotation soil | place: USA: Cullars Rotation, Alabama | collected 2011
GGCCGCGACTTCAAGTCACGTGAATTCCAAGCTTCGGATCCCACTGTGCTGGAAAGGGACGGATAGATGTTGAAGCCGCCGGAGATGATCATGTCGCGCTTGCGGTCGACGATATAGAAGTAGCCGTCCTCGTCCTTGAAGCCGACGTCGCCGGTGTGGTGCCAGCCGAAGCGGGACGCTTCCTCGGTCGCCTTCGGGTTCTTGTAGTAGCCCTTCATCACCAAGTTGCCGCGGACGACGATCTCGCCCTTCTCGTTCGGCGGCAGGATGTTGCCATCGTCGTCCATGATCGCGACGTCGGCGAAGATCGTCGACCGTCCGCAGCTCATCAGCCGCTTCTCGCGCTTGGGATCACCGATGACGTTATGTTCTTCGGGCGACAGAAACGTGCAGAGCATCGGCGCCTCGGCCTGACCGAAGGTCTGCGCCATCACCGGCCCGAAGATCTCCATCGCCTCTTTCAGCTTCTCCGCCGACATCGGTGCCGCGGCGTAGACGAAGTGGGTGAGCGAGGAGTAGTCGAACTCGCGCACGCGCGGATGGCCCAGCATCATGTAGATGACGGTCGGCGGCAGGAACAGCGTCGTCACCTTGTGCTTCTGGATGCTCTCCATGACCAGTAGCGCGTCGGCGCTCGGGATCAGCACGGTGGTGGCGCCCAGCGCCAGCAGCGGGAAGGAGATGCACCCGGCCGCATGCGTCATCGGCGCGGCGATCAGATGTACCGGCGGCTCTTTCGTCGGCATGGAGGTGATGAAGTTCGCGATCATCGTCGCGAAGTTCAGGTTGGTCAGCATCACGCCCTTCGACCTGCCGGTCGTGCCGCCCGACGGCCAGATCGAGGCAAGGTCGTGGGGGCCTGAGGGCACGTAACACGGATCGTCGTTGGCTTCGGTGAGCCAGCTCGCGAGGTCGGGATCGGCGCCGGCACGGTCGACGCAGACGAGGCCGAGCAGGGTCGGCACCTTCTTTCGCATCTCCTCAGCCGCTGCGGCGAAGCTCGAGTGATAAAAGAGGAAGCGGCAGTCGTTGTCGGCGAGGATCGCCGCATTGTCGTCGACGGCGTTGCGCGCGTTCAGTGGCATCCAGGCGCCGCCGGCGCGGAGGATTCCGAGGATGCAGGAGAAGGCGTCCGCATCGTTCGGGCTCAGCACGGCCGCCCCCATCTGCGGACCCAGGCCGGCGGAGATCAGCCGGTTGGCGATCCGGTGGGTACGGCGCTGCACCTCGGAGAAGGTGAGCGAGACGTCGCCGCCGACCAGGCACGCCCTGTCCGGGTAGAGAGCCGCTCCGCGGTCGAAGAAGTCGATCAGGCGCATCAGGTCTTTGCCTCCTGACCCGGAGGATAATACGCTTCCGTTCCCCCCATCGACGGCCGCCGCCGTTCCGCGGAACCGGCCCGGAGACCCCTATGTTCACCACCCGGCCCGAGCTTCTCGGCACCTTCGGCGCGACCGCTTCGACTCACTGGCTCTCGGCTGCGACCGGCATGGGCGTGCTGGAGCGCGGCGGCAACGCCTTCGATGCAGCGGCGACGATGGGCTTCGTCCAGCAGGTGGTGGAGCCTCAGCGCAACGGGCCGGCCGGCGAGGTGCCGATCCTCTTCCATCAGGCCGGCACGGATGGGGTTCGCGCGATCTCCGGCCAGGGAGCGGCACCGGCAGGGGCGACGATCGAGCATTATCGCGGTCTCGGCCTCGACCTGGTGCCGGGCACCGGCTTCCTCGCGGCGACCATCCCGGGCGCCTTCGATGCCTGGATGATGCTGATCCGCGACCGGGGCACGTTGCCGCTTCGCCAGATCCTGGAGCCGGCGATCGCGCTTGCGGGCAACGGCTACCCGATGACGCCAAGGATCGTGAGCGGCATCGCCAAGGTCGCGGAGACCTTCAAGATCGACTGGCCGACCTCCGCCGCGCTCTATCTGCCCGGCGGAAATCCGCCGGCGGTCGGCAGCTATCTCAAGAACCCGGCGCTGGCGCGCACCTTCCGCCGTCTGGTCGAGGAGGGTGAGGCCGCCGGTAGCGATCGTGTGCGCCAGATCGAGGCGGCCAGGCGCGCGTGGTCGCAGGGCTTCGTCGCCGAGGCGATCGACCGCTTCGTCCGCTCGGCCGTTAAGGACACCTCCGGCCGCGCCCACGCTGGCCTTCTCACCGCCGACGACATGGCGGGCTGGCAGGCGCGCGAGGAAACACCGGTGGCCTACGACTACGGCCGCTACACGGTCGCCAAATGCGGCACCTGGAGCCAGGGGCCGGTGTTCCTGCAGCAGCTGGCGCTGCTTGCCGGCGACGATATCGCGAAGCTCGATCCGAACGGACCCGAGTTCGTCCACCTGGTGATCGAGGCGACCAAGCTCGCCTTCGCCGACCGCAACGCCTATTACGGCGATCCCGATTTCGTCGAGGTGCCGCTGCCGCACCTCTTGAGCGACGCCTACAACCGCGAACGCCGGAAGCGGATCGGCGAGAGCGCGGCGCTCGACACGCCGCCGGGCGTCGTTCCCGGCTATCAACCGAATGTCGCCAAGCTCAAGCGCGGACCGGACATCACGCTCGAGCCGCGCTGGCGGGCGGCGATGCCGGCCGACACCTGCCATCTCGACGTGGTCGATCGACACGGCAACATGGTCGCGGCGACGCCGTCCGGCGGCTGGCTGCCGAGCTCGCCGGTCATCCCGGAGCTGGGTTTTCCGCTCGGCACGCGTGGCCAGATCTTCTCGCTCGATCCTGCGCACCCGAACGCACTGATGCCGGGCAAGCGGCCGCGCACCACGCTGACGCCCTCCTTCGCGCTTCGCGACGGGAAGCCCTACATGGTCTTCGGCACGCCGGGTGGCGACCAGCAGGATCAATGGGCGCTGGTCATGTTCCTTCGGCATGTCCATCACGGGATGAACCTGCAGGAGGCGATCGACGCGCCGGCCTTCCATACCGAGCATTTCGAAAGCTCGTTCTGGCCGCGTGGCGCCGAGCCCGGCAAGGTCCAGATCGAGAGTCGCTTTGGCGACGTGGTGGCTGCCGATCTGAGGCGCCGCGGTCACGCGGTCGAGGTGGTCGACGGCTGGAGCGAGGGCAATCTCTCGGCGATCAGCCGCGACGGCGAATTCCTCCGCGCCGCTGCCAACCCTCGCTACATGGAAGGCTACGCGGTCGCACGGTGAACTCAATTCATTGAAAGTATGAAAACTTTTCGGGAGGGCAAACGGTTACCTCTTATTACCCTTCGTTAATCGAGTATTGGCGCTCCTTGCCCTAGACAGGATGCTCGAGTGTCCTGGGGGCCGGCGTGGACCGATTAGATTTTTTCGAGCGCTTGATGCGCGGCCGATCGATACGGTCGGTTGCGATCGCCGTCGGCACCGTCATTCTCCTAGGATTGTTCGCTAGTTTCGGCGCGACCGCTTGGCTCGCCTATCAAGACGAAGTCCAGGAGGCGACACGCGAGACCGAGAATCTCGCTCTGGTTCTCGAGAAGCATGTAAGGAACACCTTCGCCGTCGTGGATGTGACGCTTCGGTCCGCCGTTCATGTCTTGGAGCACTCGGAACCTGAGTTCGCTTCAGACAGCGCAAAGCTCACGGCGCTTCTTTCCCGTATCGGGGCCGGCCAGGAAGAGATCCTGAACCTGCTGTTCGTGGGTCCCGACGGGGTGGCGCGCGCAGGTGCCCAGGGCATTGCGGCATCGGTTCCTGTGTCCGACCGCTCGTACTTCATTGCGGCGCGCGATGACGCAGAGAGCAAGCTCATCGTTTCAGAGCCCGTCCACAGCCGCGCCGGACGCGGCTGGGTCGTCATCGCAGCGCGACGCATCAGCGGCCCGGGCGGCGAATTCAGAGGTCTCGTCGCAGCATCCATTCCGGTCGACTATTTCCGGAAGTTCTACGGAACACTGGCCATCGGGCAGGACGGCGCCATTACCCTCCGCAGCCGCGATGGCATCGTCTATGCGCGCCATCCCGGCGGCGACGACGTGATCGGCAAATCGACGCCGTTTACGGGTATTGTCGATTCAGTTCGTGCCGGTGCGCAGCAGGGAAGCATCTACTTTCCGACGACTGGCAACCGCCTCATCCGGTTTCATATCGTCGACGGACTGCCATTCATCGTCTCGGTCGGCATATCAAAGTCGGTCATCATCTGGCGATGGGTGGAGAGCACCGTCGGCTATGGCGTGGTCACGTTGGCGATGGCGATGTTCATCGCCGTCCTGCTGTTCGGCGTGATGCGGGAAATGGAAAGTCGGATGAAATCCGATCTCGCCTCGAAGCGAAGTGAGGAAGCAGCCGCATCGGCGCGGCGCAGGCTTGCGGACGCAATGGACGCCCTGCCAACGGCGACCCTTCTGCTGGATGCCGACAACCGGCTCGTCGGTGCGAGCCGACGGTATGGCGAGATGTTTCCCCAACTTGCCGAGGTGGCAGTTCCGGGCGCGCCTTTTGCCGATGTCCTCCGCCGGATAGTGAATTCCGGCCTCGTTGATGACGAGAACTGGGCAGAGAAGCGTCTCGGAATGCATAGGGAGGGCTCGCACGAGACGGAGCTGCATTTCACGGACGGGCGCTGGTTTCGATTAATCGTGCGGATGACGTCCGATGGCGGCCGCGTCTGCGCGCTCGAGGACGTCACCGAAGCCAAGCGGACGCAGGAAGTCCTGGTTCAGGCGCAGAAGATGGAAGCGGTCGGGCAGCTCACCGGCGGCGTCGCTCATGACTTCAACAATCTGCTGACGGTCATTTTGGGCAATGCCGGCATGATGATCGAGGACGCGACGAGCGACATGACGCGTGTGCCGGCCGAGATGATCGAGAGCGCGGCGCTTCGGGGTGCGGAGCTCACGCAGCGATTGCTCGCATTCTCTCGTCAGCAGCCGCTGGCTCCAGGCGGCATCGACATGAACAAGCTCGTCGAAGGCCTTCAAAGCCTACTCAATCGTACTATCGGCGAAGACATCGACATAACCATGACACTCGCCTCCGATCTGCCGCTCGCGCTAGCTGATCCAGGGCAGGTCGAGAACGCGATCCTGAACCTGGCCATCAATTCCCGCGATGCGATGCCCTCCGGTGGCCGACTTAGCATCGAGACCGCCAGGGTTCTTCTCGATTCCGACTACGCTAGGCACGAGTCCGAGCTAAAGCCGGGCGCCTATGTGATGGTCGCGGTGAGCGACACCGGCTGCGGCATGTCGCCGGAAATTCAGGCGCGTGTGTTCGATCCGTTTTTCACCACCAAAGAAGTGGGAAAAGGATCTGGCCTCGGGCTCAGCATGGTTTATGGCTTTGCCAAGCAGTCCGGTGGCCATGTGAAGATCTATAGCGAGATCGGCCTCGGCACGACGGTCAAGCTTTACCTGCCGGAAGCGACGTCACGCGGCGAGCCGTCGGTTGTGAAGCCTCTGGCTCGGCCCGTTCGCGGCCGCGGAGAGGCCATTCTGGTGGTCGAAGACGATGCCGACGTCCGTGCCTATGCGACGACGGCTCTACGTGGTCTTGGATACACCGTTCACGAAGCCGACGATGGTCCGTCGGCCGTCGCCAAGCTGAAGGAGCTGGGCGCGGTCGATCTCCTGTTCACGGACGTCATATTGCCGCACGGCATGGACGGTGGACAGGTCGCCGCGGCAGCTTGGCGCCAGCGTCCGGACCTAAGGGTCCTGTACGCGTCTGGGTATACGGGCACGGCGATTTTGAACCAGGGCAGGCTGGACGCGAACGCCCGCCTGCTGAACAAGCCCTATCGCAAGACAGATCTTGCTGCTGCCGTGCGCAAGGCGCTCGACGAGGTCTCCTCGCGCGCCTGAAAGTGGTCGTTCCGGCATTTTCACCTTCCTCTCGCGCCCGGCGGCGGCGACGGCCATGATGCCGGTTCGCACCGAGGGAGAGACCGATGGCCGAAAATACCGCCCGCAAGAGGCTCGCAGAGGGCAAGCTAGCCGTTGGGCTCACCTTGCGCATTGCGCCGTCGATCGAGATGACCGCGGTCGCGCGCCAAGCCGGCTTCGACTGGCTGTTCCTCGACATGGAGCACGGATCGATGGCGGTCCATCATGTGGGCCAGCTCTCGATCGCGGCCGGCATGGCCGGCGTCACGCCGATCGCTCGCGTCAGCCATCAGGATCTGGCGACGGCCGCTCGCATTCTCGATGCCGGCGCGCACGGCATCATCTTCCCCCATGTCGATACGCCGGAGGAAGCGCGGGCCGCGGCCGATGCGTGCCGCTTCGCGCCGGTCGGCAAGCGGTCCTTCGGCGGCATGCCGCCGAGCCTCGGCTTCGCGCCGATGCCGGCATCTGAGATCACGCGCAAGTCGAACGAGCTCGTCTTCATCGTGGCGATGATCGAAACCGAGAAGGCAGTGGCCAACGCTGACGCGATCGCGGCGGTGCCCGGCATCGACTGCCTCCTGATCGGCAGCAACGATCTCAGCCTCGACATGGGCATCCACGGCGATTTCGGGAACGCCAAGATCGTCTCGGCCTACGAGGCGGTGATCGGCGCCTGCAAGAAGCACGGCAAAGTTCCGGGCATGGGCGGCATCTACGACACGGTCTTCGCCAAGAAATACGTGCAGATGGGCGCGCGTTTCATCCTTGGCGGCTCCGATCTTCAGCTGATCTCGGCCGGTGCCAAGGCCAGGACCGACTTCTTCACCTCGCTGCTCTAGGCTTTCATGCACCTTTCCTGGTCCGCCACGCCGCCGGTCGCTCGAACGGCGGTGTGGATGGTGCTCTGCGGCGTCTTCTTCTCGCTGATGTCGGTGCTGATCCGCGTCGGCTCGGCGGAGCTTCCGGCGACGACGATGATCCTCGCCCGCAACGGGCTCGCCTTCCTCTGCCTGCTGCCGTTTCTCCTCCGCCATGGCCTGAAGGTGGTGCGGGCACCGCGCCCGGGCTTCCTCATGTGGCTCGGCGCGATCCAGGTTCTGTCCAACGTAGGCTGGTTCCTGGCGCTCAAGGTGGTGCCGATCGCCGACGCCACCGCCATCAGCTTCCTCACGACGATCATCACGCCGGTGCTGGCCATTTTCGTCCTGAAGGAGCCGCCGCGGGTGGCCCGCTTCATGGCGCTCGCCGTCGGCCTCATCGGCGCTGTCGTCATCATCCGGCCGGGCTTTCAGGAAATCTCGCCTGAGATCCTGATGCTGCTCAGCAACGCCGTGATCTATGCCGGCTTCGCCCTCATCATCCGCGCCGCCAGCCGCGATCATTCGTCCGACACCATCGTCTTTTACACCCTGGCGGCGGCGGTTCCGCTGGCCGGCGTGATCGCCATTCCCGGCCTCGCCTGGCCTAGCGCCTGGGGTTGGACGATCCTGCTGGGGATCGGTTTCTGTGCAGGCCTCGGCCAGATCACAGCGACGCTGGGCTATGCGTCGGGCGAGACCTCCCTGGTGATGGCGTTCGACTTCCTCAAGCTGCCGATTGCGGCGGCGATTTCGATGCTCATTCTCGGCGAGGCGCCGGACTACTGGACCTGGATCGGCGCCGTGGTCATCTTTGCCGCGGCGTGGGCGATGGTTCGTAACGAGACACGAAAGAAGTGACGGAAAGGACTCATCGATGAATCGCGCGGAGCTCAAGGGCAAGGTGCAGACGGTGTGCGGAACGATCTCGCCGGGCAAGCTCGGCCAGACATTGATGCACGAGCATCTGCTGTCGGATCTCCGCACGCCCGCACAGCGAAAGGTCAACGAGCCGGACGAGCCGATCAGCCTGCAGAACGTCTGGGAGATCAACTACGGCCGCAAGACGAACCGCATGCAGTACGTCCTCGACATGAAGGACATCGCCCAGACCGAGATGGGCGCGCTCCGCATGCTCGGCGGCGACTCCGTGGTCGAGCTCACCTGCGGCGGCATCCGGCCCGATCCCAAGGGTCTTGCCGATATCCAGCTCGGCACCGGCGTCAACATCATCATGGGCTGCGGCTACTACGTCGAGGAGTACCAGGACCCCTCGAACAAGACCCGCAAAGTGGACGACTTCGCGCGCGAGATCGTCGGACAGGTCTTCGACGGCGCCTGGGGCACCAACGTCCGCGCCGGCATCATCGGCGAGATCGGCTCGCAGAACCCGTGGACGGATCTCGAGAAGACCGTGATGCGGGGCGCGGTGATCGCCCAGCAGGAGACCGGCGCCGCGCTCAACATCCATCCCGGACGCCGCGAGGATCTGCCGCTCGAGATCGCGACTACGGTCAAGGAATGGGGCGCCGATCTCTCGCGCACCATCATCAGCCACATCGACCGGACGATCCTCGACGTCGAGCCGCTGCTGCGCCTCGCCGAGACCGGCGTGGTGCTCGAGTTCGACATGTTCGGCGTCGAGAACACCTACTATCCGCTGAAGGAAAGCGTCGATCTGCCGAACGACGGCATGCGTCTCCGCCTGATCAAGGCGCTGGTCGACCGCGGCCATCTCGACCAGGTGGTGATCTCGCACGACATCGACTGCCGCACGCGCCTCACCAACTTCGGCGGTCACGGCTACGGACACATCTTCCGGAACGTGGTGCCGCTGATGAAGGCGCGCGACTTCAGCCAGGAGCAGATCGATGGCATCCTGACCGAAAATCCGAAGCGTCTGCTTACTTTCGTCTGATTAGGGGGAATTCATGATCCACGAGCTTCGCATCTACCAATGCCTGCCCGGCCGCCTGCCGGCGCTTCTCAAACGCTTCGAGACCAAGACCCTCAAGCTCTGGGAGAAGCACGGCATCCGCCAAGCCGGCTTCTGGACCGTGCTGATCGGCGAGAACAACCTGGTTCTCTACTACCTGCTCGCCTGGGAATCGCTGGCCGAGCGCGAGACGAAGTGGAACGCCTTCGCCGCCGATCCCGACTGGATCGCCGCACGCATCGAGAGCGAGAAGGACGGCCTTATCCTCGCCAAGGTCAGCAACGAGATCCTGCAGCCGACGAGCTTCTCTGCGGTCAAGTAGCGCTGCGGTCGATCAGCTTGAGCAGGTCGGCGATGGTGCTGAGACGCGTCGAAACGCTCGCGTCCGGCGGGCGGATGCCGATCTTGGCGCCGACGAAGTCGAGTTTCGAACCGGCGGCGGTGCGCGAGGCCTTGATCTCGGCCTCGGTCAGCAGCGAGCCCTCGGCCATCGGGGCGTGCGGCATGTGGGAGTCCTGCCAGGCGCCGTAGGGCGTCTGTGCGCCCGAGGCACCGGAGAACATCAGGCCGGAGAGGGCGCCGGCGTCGCGGGCCTGCTTGATGTGGTCGACGGCGGTGCTCGCCTTGTAGGTCTCCAGCACCGAGCGGCCCCAGTTGATCGCGACGCCGATCGGCTTCTTCGCCGACTTGTTGGCGCCGGCAATCGCCTTCAGCTCGTCGTCGAGGGTGAGGAAGCCTTTGATCGGCGGATGGCCGGCGCGATAGGCGTCGCAATGCTCGATCACGATGCGCGCACCATGCCAGTCCCAGGAGGCGACTTCCGCCAGCGACTCCGTGAACGAGCCGACGGAGCCCTTGCCGACCCCACCTTGCGTCGGCGCCGACTGCACCTCGACCGCGATCACGGCATTGCGCCCGACCGCCGTGTTGATGCGGTCGACCGCATCCTTGGCCTTCTTCGCGAATTCGATCGCCGCCTTGCGGCCGGCGGTATCGTCGGAGGCGAGACCGAAGGTCTTGTCCTTCATCAGCGTCTGCATCGTGCCGGGGATGCAGGTAACGACGAAGTCCCAGTCCTTCTTCAACGCCTTGAGCAGCCACGCCTCGTCATGCGGGTGCAGCGCGCCGGTGAACGGAATCTCGAGGCCGCGCACGCCAGCCATCGCCTTGAGTCCGTCGTAGTAGGCGGTCTCTTCGGCTTCTTTCCAGGCAGCGCTGGCAGGCGAGGTGGCATAGGCGCCGACGATGGAGGCCATGGGGATGTTCCGGTGGAGGAGGGATAAGGAAAGGCGACGGAGCTTAGCAGCGAAGACGGCTGGCCCGGTAGCGTCCGGGCGTCATGCCGTATGCCGCCTTGAAACGCCGGGTCAGATGCGCCTGGTCGGCGAAACCGAGCGAGGCGGCAACGTCGGCGGGCGTATCGCCGGAGGCCAGCAGGCGTTTGGCCCGCTCCAACCTGAGCAGGCGGAGATAGGCAGAGGGGGCGAGGCCGAAGCGCTTCTGGAAGAGGCGCGTCAGGTGGAAGCGGCTCAGGCCGGCGAGATCGGCGAGATCGTGCAGGGTGACGTCGTCTTCCGGCGCGTCGCGAAGCCGGTCGCGGACGGTCAGGATCGCCCGGTCGGCGCGTCCGGCCGGCACCGGCGCCGTGGCGCCGCCATAACGGCCGGCGAGATGCAGCAGCAGGCGAAGGATGGCCTCGTCGCGTTCGAGTGCCGGCGAGCCGGGCGCGGCGGCGTCATAGGCGTCCGAGATCAGCCGGGCGCTTTCCGGGTCGACGGTCATCGGCCGATCGAAGATCGGCTCAGGATCGCGGCTCTCGCCGGCGAGGAATCCCCGGACCGTGGCGGTGTCGAGGTAGAGCATCCGGTAGGCGAAGCCCTGGGCGGTCGTCGCCCGTCCGTCATGCAGCTCGGTCGGGTTGAACAGGAAGATCGCGCCGGGGCAGGTCGCGTGGCTGACGCCCCGGCAGGTGAAGGTCTGCGACCCCATTTCGGTCATGCCGATCGAGTAGGTCTCGTGCGCGTGCCGGTCGTAGGCGTAGCGGGTGAAACGGGCATGAAGCCGCTCGATCCCGGTGCCGGGGTCGGCGTCGTAGACGGCCCATTCCTTTTCGGTCGACAGCACGGCGATACAAGACCTGAGAGTTAGCGTCCTGTCAGCCTAGGCCTGTTCATCGGCCGGGAGAAGACCATGCGCTTCGAGACCAAGATCGCCATCGCCATCAGGGCGGACCTGCCGGCCTGGCAGAAGCTGAATGTCACCGCCTTCCTCGCGAGTTCGATCGCCGGAGCCGATCCGGCGCTGATCGGCCAGCCTTACGAGGATGGCTCAGGCGTCCGTTCGCTCGCGATGTTCCGCCAGCCGGTGCTGGTCTTCGCTGGCTCAACCGACGACCTCGCCAAGGCGCATGGCCGGATGCGCGAGCGCAATCTGCCCTTCGCCCTCTACACCGAGGAGATGTTCTCGACCGGCCACGACGACGCCAACCGCGCGGCGGTCAAGGCGGTGACGACCGAGACGCTGAAGCTGGTGGGCCTGGCGCTGCATGCCGATCGCAAGGACGTCGACAAGGTGGTGAAGGGGATGTCGCTCCACCCCTAGTGGAGGTCGCGGAGGCGTGCGATCCGGTCTTCGAGCGCCGGGTGGGTAGCGAACAACGCCCAGGCCTTGCTGGAGAACTGGCGGAGCGGGTTGACGATGAACAGGTGCTGGGTGGCGCCGCTGACGCCGGGGAATGGTTTTGCCGCCTGAGTCAGCTTCTCCAGCGCGCCGATCAGCCCTTCCGGATTCCGGGTGAACTGCACCGAGGTCGCGTCGGCCAGGTACTCGCGCTGGCGCGAGACCGCGAACTGCACCAGCTTGGCCGCGATCGGTGCCAGGATCGCGAAGGCGATGAGCAGGACGATCAGGATGATCTGGAGACCGCCGCCGCCCTTTTTGTCGCTGTCCGATGATCGGTTGCGCCCCATGCCGCCCCATTGCAGCGAGCGCAACGCGATCTCGCTGACCATCGCGATCAGCCCGACGGTGACACCGACCGCGGTCATGTAGCGGGTGTCCAAGTTGCCGATGTGGCCCATCTCGTGGCCGATCACGCCCTGCAGCTCCGAGCGGTTCAGCGTCTGCAGCAGGCCGCGGGTTACGCCGATCGCCGAGCGGCTGGTGCGCATGCCGGTGGCGAAGGCGTTCGGCACCTCGGTCTCGATGACCAGCACGCGCGGCTTCGGCAACCCCGCGGCCAAGGACATCTCCTCGACGATGTTGTGAAGCTGCGGCTCCTCCTCGCGCGTCACTTCCTTGGCGCCGGCGATGCCGGCCAGCATGCGGTCGCCGAAGGCGAGCGTGATGCCGCTCCAGATCATGCTGGCGACCCCGAGGATAAGCGCGCACAGGACCGCCATCGGCACGATCAGATCCTGCGCCTCGACGTCGGTCGTACCGAGCTGGAACGCCAGCACGGCGCCGATCAGGGCGCCCAGCCCGGCGGCGATCAGGGTCAGGATGATCAATAGCCATCGCGTCTGCCGCCGGTTGCGGCGTTGCGCGGAAAGGAAGTCGGTGCCGGTCAGGCCGACCGGCATCGTCATCGACGACGGCACGCTCATGGGTGCGGCCTAGCGCAGATTGACCTTCACCACTTCGCGCTCGGACTCGGGGATGTCGAGATGCGGCATCGCGGTAAAGCCGAAGGGGCCGGCGATCAGGTTGGCCGGGAACGACTGCACCATGTTGTTAAGTCCCATGATGCTGTCGTTGTAGAACTGGCGCGAGAACGAGATCTTGTTCTCGGTCGCTGTCAGCTCCTCCTGGAGCTGCATGACGTTGTCGTTCGCCTTGAGCTGCGGGTAGTTCTCCATCAGCGCGAACAGCTTGGTGGTCGCGGCCGTGAGCGCCGCCTCGGCGGGGCCGGCTTCGGCCGGGCCGCTCGCCTTGACCGCGGCGTTCCGGGCCTCGACCACCTGCTTCAGGGTTTCCTGCTCGTAGCCCATGGCGTCCTTCACCACCTCGACCAGGTTCGGGATCAGGTCGTGGCGGCGCTTCAGCTGCACGTCGATCTGGCTCCAGGCGTTCTTCGCCTGGTTCCGGCCGGCGACCAGCCGGTTGTAGGTGGTCATCAGCCAGAGGCCGATCACCACCACGACACCGATGATGACCCAGGTCGACGTGTCCATCCGACTCTCTCCAGGATAATCTCACCCGCTGAACGGGATGGCCCCAGCATGGCATCCCGCCCACCGGACGCAAGAGGACGCGATGAAAGTGGCGATTGTGGGGACGGGCGGTGTCGGCGGCTATTTCGGCGGCCACATGGCGCGGACCGGAACCGACGTGCGATTCCTGGCCCGAGGCGCGCATCTGAAGGCGCTGAAGGCCGATGGCCTGACCGTGCTTAGCGACGTGGCGCCGATCGACGGTTTGAAGATTCAGGTGACCGACGATCCGAAGGAGATCGGCCCGGTCGACGCCGTGCTGCTGGCAGTGAAGCTGGCCGATACCGACGGCGCCATCGCTCAGATGGCACCTCTGATCGGGCCGAAGACAGCAGTCGCCTCGCTTCAGAACGGCATCGACGCGGTCGAGCGGATGAGCGCGGCCTTCGGGCGCGAGCGCGTGCTCGGCGGCGTCTGCCACATCGCCATCGCGATCGAGCGGCCGGGCGTGCTGAAGCACACCGGGACGATGGCAAGGATCACCTTGGGCGAGCTGGACGGCGCCAAGACCGCGCGGCTGACGGCTCTGGTGGATGCCTGCACGCGCGCTGGCCTCAACATCGTCGAATCGCCCGACATCCACCGGGCGATCTGGGAGAAGTTCGTCTTCCTCTCCTCGATGTCCGGCATCACGGCATTGGCGCGCTCGGCGATCGGCCCGATCCGAGACAACCCTGATGGCCGCCTCTTCATCGAGCGCGCGCTCGGGGAGAGCACGGCGGTGGCGCGCGCCCAGGGCGTGGCACTCGCCGACGATCACGCCGAGAAGGCGGTCGCCTTCATGATGCAGCTGCCGGCGACGATGAAGGCTTCGATGCTGCACGACCTCGAGCGCGGCGCGAAGCTGGAGCTGCCCTGGCTCTCAGGGGCAGTCGTCCGCCTCGGCCGCAAGCTCGGCGTGCCGGTCCCGACGCACGAGACGATCGTCGCGGCGCTCACGCCGCACGCGAACGGCCGCGGCTAGATCTTCACGCTCATGCCGCCGTCGACGATGATCGTCGTGCCGGTGACATAGGCAGACGCGTTGCCGGCGAGGAAGCAGACGGCGCCGTCGAGCTCGTCGGCCTGGCCCCAGCGCTTGAGCGCGGTGCGATCGGCGAACCAGTCGCGCTTCGCCGGATCGGCGCGCAGCGGCGTGTCCATATTGTCCGGCGTCATCATGTAGCCGGGCGCGATCGCATTCACGGTCACGCCCTTGGCGCCCCATTCGACCGCCATCGCGCGGGTCATGCCTTCGAGGCCGGCCTTGGCGGCGCAGTAATTGGCATTGGCCTCGCGCGCAATATGCGCGTTGATCGAGGAGATGTTGATGATCCGGCCCCAGCCGCGCTTGATCATGCCGACCGAGGCGCGCTTCGCCAGCCTGAAGCAGGCATTGAGGTCGACATTGATGATCTCGTCCCACTCCGCATTGGTCGCTTCGGTCGCGGTCTTGGCGTTTCCGTAGCCGGCGTTGTTGACCAGGATGTCGAGGTGGCCGAGCTCCTTCTCAATCCGGTCGATCGACGCGTCAGCCTTGGCGATGTCGGTGGTGTCGAAGGCCATCGACGTCGCCTTGCCGCCGGCCTTGACGATTGCGTCCTTGGTCTGGGCGATGCCGGCCTCGTTGCGGCCGTTGACGACGACGTGGGCGCCGCATCCGGCGAGCGACAGCGCCATGGCGCGGCCGAGGCCGCGGGAAGCGCCGGTGACCAGCGCCACCTTGCCGTCGAGGGAGAAGATCTTGGTCACGTAGGGACTCCTTGAGTGAAGGTCAGCGGCCGGCGAGGAGCGACTTCGCCAGCATGGCGTGAATGCCTTTGTTGCCGTCGACGAGCTGCGTCACGCGCAGGTCGACCGCGAGGCTGGAGAGCATGTAGGCCTCTTCCGCCGAGACGTTCAGCTTCTCGCAGATCATCTTGATCATCTCGCGGAGCGCCTGTTTCGCCGCCTCGTCGAGGTCGACGTTGAGGCCCATAGAGATGAAATGCGTCGGCGTCTCGGCGCGCGGGAACTTGAGCTTGAGGTCCTTGCGCACGATCAGCTCGAAGGTACCGGAGACCGCGGTCTCGAGCGCCGTGATCGAGACCTCGCCGTCACCCTGAACCGCGTGGCCGTCGCCTGTCGAGAAGAGTGCCCCCGGCGCGAACACCGGCAGGTAGAGCGTCGAGCCGGCGCCGAGCTCCTTGTTGTCGAGATTGCCGCCGTACTCGCGCGGCACGATCGTGTCGACCTGGCCGTAGACCGGCGGCGGCGCTACGCCCATGACGCCGCAGAACGGCTTGAGCGGCACCTTCATGCCCCAGGGCATCTCGGCGACCATCGCCTTGCGATCGATCGGCAGGTGCCAGATGCGGCGGACCGGGAAGTCCTCCGGCAGCGTGCCTTTGAGCGGCGCGATAACGGTCCAGCCCCAGTCCTGGCGAAGGGCCACGTCCTTGATGCGGACTTCCAGCGTGTCGCCAGGCTCCGCACCCTCGACATAGACCGGCCCGGTCAGGATGTGCCCGCCGGGTCCCATCTTCACCTTGGCGAGGATCTCCGGGTGCTCCGGCAGGATCTTGAACGGCGGTTCAGGCAGCGTCGGCGGCCCGCCGGAGACGCAGTGGATGGTGATGGTGTCGCCCGAGGCGATGCGGGTCACCGGCGGCAGATCTGAGGAGAAGACGCCCCAGTGGCAGGTGGTGGGCGAGGCGGCGAGCTCATGATGGCGGGGCATGGCGAACTCTTCGGAGGGGAACGAGGCGGAAGGCGATGATACTAGATCGAAAGCCTTGACCGTCGAGGAGCTTCGTCCCAAGCATCGGGGACAGCAGCCGAGGATCTCAAGCGAACGTGGCGTCCGCCGAAACTCAAGCCCATCCCGGGCCGACCTTCATCGTCGCCGACGACCACCCGATGGTCCGCGACGCCCTGAAGACGGCGCTGCGCCAGAGCTTCGAGGGTGCCCGGATCGACACCGTGGCCTCGATGACCGAGGCGATGGCGCTGCTCGACCGCGAGCCGGAGGTCGATGCGCTGCTTCTCGACCTCGACATGCCGGGGATGGATGGGCTGACCGGTCTCGCGACCGTACGCGCGACGCATCCCTCGGTGCCGGTGGTCGTGGTCTCGGCGACCCGCGACGGGCGGGTTATGCGCCGGGTCATGGATCTCGGCGCCTCCGCCTTCATGCCGAAATCCGCGTCGCTCGAGTCGATCGCCACCGTGGTGAAGTCGGTGCTCGACGGCGAGGTGCTGATGCCGCCCGAGGCGGAAGCCGCGACGGACGACGAGGAGGCGGCCGATTTTGCCCGCCGCGCAGCGCAGCTCACGCCGCAGCAGTGGCGCGTGCTGGCACTGATGGCGCAGGGCCGCCTCAACAAGCAGATCGCCTACGAACTCTCGGTCGGCGAGCCGACGGTGAAGGCGCATGTGACGACGATCCTCCGGAAGCTCGGGGTCCGCTCGCGCACCCAGGCGGTGATCCTCTCCCGCCATCTCGCGCTCGATCCGACGAAGGAAACGATCAAGCCCTGAGAGCGACGGGCTGGTTGCGTCCGCGTCCGCGGAGCAAGGCTCGGAGGGCTGCCGGTTTCACCGGCTTCAGCAGCAGGTCGATGTGCTGGCCGCGTGCTCTGGCGCGGAGGCTCGGATCGCGGTCGGCGGTGATCAGCGCCGCGGCGACGTCCGTGCCCCATTCCTGACGGATCCGTTCGATGACGCTGAGCCCGTCGGGTCCGGCGCCGAGGTGGTAGTCGACGACCAGGAGGTCCGGCGCGCGTCCTTCTTCGGCCAGCGCCGCCAGCGCTTCGTCCGGTCCGGGAACGGCGAGGATCCGGCAGCCCCAGCCGCCGAGCAGCGTCGCCATCGCGTCGCGCACCTGCGCCTCGTCGTCGATGCAGAGGACGAAGGCACCGGTGTCGAGCGCCGGCATGATCTGCTGTGTCGGCTTCGGTGCCGGTCTCACCGCGGCCGCCTTGGCCATCGGAACGGTGACCGAGAAGACCGAACCTCGGTCGGCCGTCGAGCGGAGCGACACGGTGTGCTCGAGCATGCGCGCGATGCGGTCGACGATCGCGAGGCCGAGGCCGAGGCCGCGACCCTCGCCGCGGTCGACGGCGGCCGGGTGCAGGCGGACGAATTCCTGGAAAACGAGCTCGCGCTTGTCCTCCGGGATGCCGGGGCCGTTGTCCCAGACCTCGATGCGCAACGACTTGCCGACGCGCCGGCACCCCAGGACGACACGTGGCTTGCGGTCGTCGCCGCCGCCGTAACGGAGCGCGTTGGAGACGAAGTTCTGCAGGATGCGGCGGAGCAGCGCCGGGTCGGTCGAGATCGTCGCGGAGGATGGGATTACACGGAAGACGGCACCGCTCTTGGACGCGATCGGCACGAAGGCGGCGGCCAGCGAGTCGAGCAGAGGCTGCAGCGCGAAGGCGCGCTTGTCGGGCTTCAGCGCGCCGGCGTCGAGCTTGGAAATGTCGAGAAGTGCATCCAGCAGCGCCTCGACCGCGCCGAGACCCTGGTCGATCTTGGTCGCGAGGTCGTTGCCGGGCTGGCGGTCGGCCAGCGCGGCGGTGAACAGGCGCGCGGCGTGTAGCGGTTGCAGGAGGTCGTGGCTCGCGGCCGCGATGAACCGGGTCTTGCCGAGATTGGCCGCCTCGGCCTCGGCGCGGCTCCGCTCCAGCTCGGCGGTGCGCTCGGCGACGCGTAGCTCCAGCGTCTCCTTCGACTGACGCAGGACAGCCTCGGCGGCGCGTGCCTGGGTCGTGTCCTGATAGAGAAGGAAGAAGCCGATGACGGCGCCGGCTTCGTCGAAATGCGGGATATAAGTGCCCTGCGCGACCTCGACGTTCGCGTCGTTGGTCGGGAACTCGATCTCGAAGGTTTGGTGCTCGCCGCGCAGCACGCCGTCGATATGCGGCTTCAGTCGGCGATAACGCTCCTCGCCGATCACCTCGACGATGGTGCGGCCTTCGGCCTCCACCGGCGTGACGTTGAGGGCTGCCTGGTAGAGACGGTTGGTGAACCGGTAGCGCTCGTCACGGTCGATGTAGGCGATCAGCACCGGCACGTTGTCGGTGTAGATACGGATCCGCCGCTCGCTGTCGCGTAGTGCCTCGGCGGCGCGCACACGCGCGGTCACGTCGTGGCAGGTGGCGACGAAGCCGCCGCCCGGCAGCGGGTCGAGCCGGATCTCGATCACGCTTGCGTTCGGTCCGCGGCGCTCGATCACCTGATAGGTCTCCGGGCGCTTCAGCACCTCGGCCAGCGTGCCGGCATGGGCGCCGACGGTGACGGCGTCGGGATCGAGCCCGAGAAGTGCCGGAAAGCGCTCGTTCCAGATCTCGAGGCGGCTTTCGCGGTCGAAAGCGGCGATCCCGAGGCCGGCGTGGTCGAGCGCGTTCCGGAGGATGTCCGAGCTGTAGCGGATCGCCTCCGACGCCTCGTCGAGCATCGCGCGAGCGGCTCGCGGCAAGATCAGCCGGCGTCGCTCGAACGCCGCGATGGTGACTCGGGCCGAGGCGGCGCCGATGGTGCCGGAAAGCAGACGTTCGGCCAGCGCCAATGCTATCGGCAAGGTCATGCCGCGATCGGCGAAGGCACGCTCGGCGCGTTCGGCGCCGAGGAAGCGGGCAACGAGATCGCGCAGCTCCGCGATCCGCGACGAGACGTCGCCGCCGGCATGAGCGAGCCTGGGGGCCTCGGCCCCGAGCACGAAGGCATCGGCCTGCTCCGCGTCGCGCCGTCGGGCAGGCACCAGCAGAGATCCTATGATCAATAGCAACGTGTTGACGGTGATGCCGACGAAGAACCCCTGGCCGATCGGGTCGAGCGAGTCGAACGGCGCGGGCAGGAACTGCGCCAGCGGCGTCGCCAACTCGGCGCCGCGCGCCTGCCTGAGCGAGGGGATCAGCAGCGCGTAGAGCCAGATCGCGAAGCCGCCGGCCATTCCGGCGACGACGCCGAAGCGGTTCGCCCGCCGCCAGTAGAGACCGAGGATCAGCCCCGGCATGAAGTTGGCGACGGCGCAGAACGAGATCATGCCGATTGAGGCGAGCGGCAGGTATCCGGCGATGATGCGGTGGTAGACGTAGCCCGCGAGCACGATCACCAGCACCGCGGCGCGGCGCACCAGCAGCACGAGGGGGCCGAGGTCGCCCTGGGCCGCGGCGCGGCGGCGCAGCAGCAGCGGCATCACCAGCTCGTTGCCGATCATGCCCGAGAGCGCCATGCAGGCGACGATCACCATCGAGGTCGCGGCGGAAAGGCCGCCGATGAACACCAGCAGCGACAGCCAGGGCTCGTTCTCGCTCAGTGGCAGCGTCAGCACGAACAGATCGGGATTGGCGACCTTCGGCAGCAGGAGCATGCCGCCGGCGGCGATCGGCACCACGAACAGATTGATCAGCACCAGATAGGAGGGGAAGAGCCAGCGGGCGGTCTTCAGGCTCGCGGGATGGTCGTGCTCGACCACGGCGACGTGGAACTGGCGCGGGAGGCACAGGAAGGCGCAGGCGGCGAGCAGGGTGGTCATCACCCATTGGAGGCTGGACGCGCTGCCTTCGAGCCGAGCGCTGACATCGGGGGCGGCGGTGATGCGAGCCATCAGGTCGGACGGGCCGTCGAACAGCCAGAAGATGACGAACGGCCCGACCGCCAGCAGCGCCACCAGCTTGACCACGGATTCGAAAGCGATCGCCAGCATCATGCCGCGATGCTGCTCGGCCGCCTGTACGTGGCGGACGCCGAACAGGATAGTGAACAGCGCCATCAGCGCCGCGACGATGAAAGACGTGTCGATGAAGGGCGACGCACCCGCGCCGGAGAAAGTCGGGCCGGCGATGGCGCTGAAGCTCGACGACACCGCCTGCAGCTGGAGCGCGATGTAGGGAAGCGCGCCGACCGAGGCGATCAGGGTGGCGCTCACCGCGACCGCGCGGCTCTTGCCGTAGCGCGAGCCTAGAAGGTCGGCGATCGAGGTGACGTTGTGGCGCTTGGCGGTGGTGATGATCTTCCGCAGCATCGGGTAGCCAGCCAGCACCACCAGCACCGGGCCGACATAGATCAGGATGAAGTCGGGACCTGAGGTCGCGGCACGTCCGACCGCGCCGTAGAAGGTCCAGGATGTGCAGTAGATCGCGAGCGAGAGGCCGTAGACGATGGGCCCGAGCCGGCTCGACGACCAGGCACGCGCGTGGCGGTCGCCGATATAGGCGACGGCGAACAGAAGGCCGAGATAGGCCAGCGACAATCCGAGGACGACGGTCTCGTGAAGCAGCGGGTCCCCCTCAAGTCCCGTGGCTTTCGCCATTAAGCCGGCTTCGCCGGGCCCTGTCCACGCTCGCGGGGCCTCGGGTAAGCTGATCCGATGAAAAGAGGTCAGGAATGAAGGACGCGGCGACCCGCTCGAGCCTCGGCAGCTTCGATTACGTGATCGTCGGCGCCGGCTCGGCCGGCTGCGTGCTGGCGAACCGGCTCTCGGCCGATCCCACGGTTTCGGTAGCCCTGCTGGAGGCGGGCGGGCGCGACAACTATCTCTGGATCCACGTGCCCGTCGGCTACCTCTACACCCAGAACAATCCCGAGACCGACTGGTGCCTGAAGACCGAGGCCGAACCTGGCCTCAACGGCCGGGTTCTCAACTATCCGCGCGGCCGCGTCCTCGGCGGCTGCTCCGCGATCAACGGCATGATCTACATGCGCGGCCAGGCGCGCGACTACGACCGCTGGCGCCAGCTCGGCAATGCCGGCTGGGCATGGGAGGATGTGCTCCCTTATTTCAAGCGCTCGCAGCACCAGATGCGCGGTGCCGACGACCACCACGGCTCGGGCGGCGAATGGATCGTCGACGAGATGCGGCTGTCGTGGGAGATCCTGGACGCCTTCCGCGACGCCGCGGCCGAGGTCGGTATCCCGAAGACGACGGACTTCAATCGCGGCGACAACGAAGGGTGCGGGTACTTCCAGGTCAACCAGCGCCGCGGCGTGCGGCTCAGCACCGCCCAGGCGTTCCTGAAGCCGGTGAAGAAGCGCTCCAACCTCAAGGTCTTCACGCATGCCGAGGCCGAAGGCCTGCTGCTGAAGGACGGGCGGGCCGTCGGTGTCGCGCTTCGTCATCGCGGCATCCCGATGCGTATCGCGGCCAAGGGCGAGGTGATCCTCGCCGCTGGCGCGATCGGCTCGCCGCAGCTGCTTCAGGTCTCCGGCATCGGCCCGGGCGCGGTGCTGAAGGAGAGCGGCGTCGATGTCGCGCACGAACTTCCGGGCGTCGGCGAGAACCTGCAGGACCATCTGCAGCTTCGCCTCGCCTTCAAGGTCAGCAACACGCCGACCTTGAACGAGCGTGCCGGCAGCCTGCTCGGGCGCATCGGCATGGCGATCGAATACGCGCTGTTCCGTCGCGGGCCGCTGACCATGGCGCCGAGCCAGCTCGGCGGCTTCGCCAAGAGCGATCTGTCTCTCGAAACCGCGAACCTCGAATATCACGTGCAGCCGCTGAGCCTGGAGCGCTTCGGCGAGCCGCTGCACCCGTTCCCGGCTTTCACCGCCTCGGTGTGCAACCTTAGGCCCGAGAGCCGTGGTCATGTCCGCATCCGCGATGCCGATGCGCGCACGCCGCCGGCGATCCAGCCGAACTATCTCTCGACCGAAGTCGACAAGCGCGTCGCGATCGAGGCGATCCGGCTCACGCGCCGTATTGCGGACGCCAAGGCGCTCGCGAAATTCTCGCCCGAGGAGTTCAAGCCCGGCCCGCAGCTCCAGTCCGACGCCGAGCTCGCGAAGGCGGCCGGCGACATCGGCACCACGATCTTCCATCCGGTCGGCACCTGCCGGATGGGGTCGGACGGCATGGCGGTCGTCGACGAGCGGCTTCGCGTCCACGGCGTGGCCGGGCTTCGCGTCATCGATGCCTCGGTGATGCCGACGATCACCTCGGGCAACACCAACGCGCCGACGATGATGATCGCGGAAAAGGCCGCCGACATGATTATCGCCGACCGCCGGGCTTGAACCCGCGACGTTCGGTCGCTTGCGGGGCCGTCGGGGCGCTGGTAACAACCCCGCAGTCATTGGGGAGTAGCCGCCCGCATCTCCAGCGGGGCTCGTGTCAACAGACTTGGCCTTCGGGCCATGGCGCGAGCGGCGAGCGATCGTCTGGCGAGACCTTTGGCATCGGTGCTCCGGTCAACGATTGGGATCGGGCAGGCGCACCGTGCCACCGGTCTCATCTGCCTGATCCCCGGATGTATTTCGATGGAAGCCTTCTTCGTTTCGCTCGGCGTCGTCGCGATCGCCGAGATCGGCGACAAGACGCAACTGCTTGCCTTCGTGCTGGCTGCGCGTTTCCGCCGACCGATCCCGATCATCGCCGGCATCGCGATCGCGACCTTGCTCAACCACGGCATTGCCGGATGGCTCGGCATTTTCCTCTCTGGCTTCGCCAGCGAGGACTGGTTGCGCTGGGCGATCGGCGCCTCGTTCCTGATCTTCGCCGCCTGGGCCCTGATTCCCGACAAGCTGGATGAGGACGGAGGCCCGCGCATGACGGATGCCGGCGCTTTCATCGCCACCGCGGTCGCGTTCTTCCTGGTCGAGATTGGCGACAAGACTCAGGTCGCGACGGTGGCGCTGGCGGCCGCCTATCAGTCGCTGACGGCGGTGGTGCTTGGCACCAGTCTCGGCCTTCTGCTGGTCAACGTTCCGGCGGTGATGATGGGCGAGGGCGCGGCGAAGCGCCTGCCGATGACGTGGATCCGCCGTGGTGCCGCGGCGAGCTTTGCCGCACTCGGCATCGCCACGCTCGCCGGCTGGATCGGCGCTTGAGCAGCCTCAGCGCGCGACGGTTCCGGCAAGCAACTTGAGGCAGGCCTCGCGGTCGAGCGTGAAGTCGGAGGCGATCCAGGCGTCCTCGACTTGGCGAAGCGCTTGGCCGAGCGCTGGCCCTTTGGGAACGCCGACGCGCTGTGCGTCGTCACCGCCGACCGGCAGCTTCGGCCGCTGCCAGGCGTCGGCCGCCTCGATCCAGGCCAGATAGCGCTGGTCGCCGGTTTCGGCGAGCGAGAGCCAGGCACCGTCGCGGACGCGGCTCGCCTCGTAGGCATAGAGCGTCCGCCGCCGCATTTTCGCGTCCGCGTCGAGCGGCGGTACCAGCGGCGGGCACATCTCGACCAAGCGGCGCATCTCGGCGTTCGACAGGCGAAGCCGCCGCCCCGCGTCGTCGGCGCCGCCATCGAGCAGCGCACCCAGGAGACGGACCGGGTCGGCCACGGGCTCGATCGCGAGCAGCCGCGCGAAGCGATCCAGACGCGTCGCCTGCGGCAGCACGACTGGAAGGACCTGGGCCTCCATCATCAGGCCGACCGCGTAGTCGGGACGCGGACCGGTCAGCAGACGGAACAGCTCCTGGCGGATGCGCTCGCCGGAGAGGGACGCGGTCAGCGGCGCCAGCGTCCGGCAAGCGACCAGCGCCTCGACGTCGGGTGCGCCTGCGCCGAAGCGGGCATGGAAACGGAAGAAGCGGAGGATGCGGAGCGCATCCTCGCGGATCCGCTCGACCGCGTCGCCAATGAAGCGGACACGGCCGGCGGCGAGATCGGCGATGCCGTCGAAGTGGTCGGTGAGCGTACCGTCGGGATCGGCGTAGAGCGCGTTGATGGTGAAGTCGCGTCGTGCGGCATCTTCCTGCCAATCGTCGGTGAAGGCGACCCTGGCCTTCCGGCCGAACGTCTCGACGTCGCGGCGGAGCGTCGTCACTTCGAAAGCGCGCTTGTCGGCGACGACGGTGACCGTACCGTGCTCGATGCCGGTCGGCCGCGTCGTCAGGCCGGCCGCTGCCGCGAGCCGCATCACCGTCTCGGGTGGATCTGGGGTCGCCAGATCGATGTCGGTGATCGCTTCGATGCCGGCGAGCGCATCGCGGACCGCGCCGCCGCAAAAACGCACGATGGCGCCTTCCTTGGTCAGCGCCGCGAGGACGCGGCGGCTTTCGGGCGCGGTCATCCAGTCCGGAAGAGGGGACAGGTGGTCGGTCAGGGGCGCCTACTTCGATTCCCCGCGCACGACGTGATCTCCTTCGACGTGCGGCGGGACGTAGACCTTGCCCGGATCGTCGCCGGAATAGATCGTGCTCGCGAGGAGAACCACGGCGGCGATGACGACGCCGGCCGATGCCAGCACGAACCACGGCACGTCGCCGAGACGCGGCATCGCTTCGGGAGTTCCGGCGGCGATCGCGCGTCGGCGCTCGTTCGCGAACCACAGGAAGTAGAGCGTCGACGGCAGCGCCAGCGGCAGGAACACGGTGAGCAGGATGCGGATCATGGGTTCAGCCGTTCCGCCAAGTTAACCAGCATGCCGGCAGTGGCACCCCAGATGTAATAGCCGCCGTAAGGCAGCACGTAGAAATGTCGGATGACGCCCTGCCACTCGCGGCTGTGACGCTCGTGGTTCTTCGGATCGGCGATGAAGGACAGCGGCACCTCGAAGACCTCCGCGACCTCGAAACGGTCGGGCAGGAGATCGAAAGGCGGCGTCACCCAGCCCACGATCGGCGTGATCTCGAAACCGGTGCGCGTACGATAGACGCCGAGCCGGCCCATCACCTCGATCCGATCGCGTTTGAGCCCGATCTCCTCTTCGGTCTCGCGCAATGCCGCATCCTCGGGCGAGGCGTCGCTCTCCTCGATGCGTCCGCCCGGAAAGCTGATCTGCCCGGCGTGATGCTGGAGATGGTCGGTCCGGCGCGTCAGCAGGATCGTCGTGCCTTCGGGGCGCGCCACCATCGGCACCAGCACGGCTGCGGCGCGCATACGGTCGATCGGCGGCAGCAGGCCGGGGTTGAGGTCGTGATCGCCGCGGTCTCGACCCGTGTCGGCAAGCTTCAGGCGGATATCGGCCGGAGTCACTCTTCGACAGGTCCCAACGGAAAGAATTGTCCCTTGCTCCAAACGCCGTACGTCGCTTCGCCGTTGATGCTTTGCTCGTCGCCGAGCTCGACCAGGTGGTAGTAGACCGGCCGCAAGATTCGCGCTTCGAGCCGGCCCCGCACATGAACGTAAGGCGAGGGCTCGCCGCTCGCTAGATCGTGATCGACTCGGATCGGATGCTCCGGTCCCGCCTCGATCTCGTCGTCAAGATTGGTGCGGAAGCGGAGGATCTGTCCTTTTCCATCGCCTTCCGCGGTGACCTCGACGGCGGTGAACGGTGCGTCCTCGACCAGGATACGCCCACGCTCCACTGGTGTTACAAGCCAGTATTCACCGTCGTTCTCACGACGGAGCACCGAGGCGAAGAGCTTGACCAGCGGTTTGCGACCGATCGGCGAGCCGTGGTAGTACCAAGTGCCGTCCCGACCGATCGCAATGCCGAAATCGCCGCAGCTCGCGGCGCCCGGATCGAAGCTCGGGGCACGATGGGTTCCGCTCGTCGGGGCCGTCATGGCAGGATCTTCTCTCCTGAAAAGAGGATACCGGATTCCGTGAGCGCTGCCGAGCCGATCCACGCCGAAGGAACCGCGCTGGTCGCGGAGATCGAAACCCTTGGTGCGCGCCTTGCGCAGGTGCGCGAGCGCATCCACCGCATCATTTTCGGCCAGGAAGCCGTCGTAGACCAGTCGCTGGTGACGCTGCTGTCCGGCGGCCATGGCCTGCTGATCGGCGTGCCCGGCCTTGCCAAGACGCGACTCGTCGAGACGCTGGGCACCGTGCTTGGCCTCGAAGAGAAGCGCGTGCAGTGCACGCCCGACCTGATGCCGGCCGACATCATCGGCTCCGAAGTGCTGGAAGAAGGCGAGGGCGGCCGCCGGGGCTTCCGCTTCATCCAGGGCCCGGTGTTCTCGCAGCTGCTGATGGCTGACGAAATCAACCGCGCGAGCCCGCGCACCCAGTCGGCGCTTCTGCAGGCGATGCAGGAAAAGCGCGTCTCGGTCGGCGGCCGCTATCATCCGCTGCCGCAGCCCTTCCACGTGCTGGCGACGCAGAACCCGCTCGAGCAGGAAGGCACGTATCCGCTGCCGGAAGCCCAGCTCGACCGCTTCCTGCTGCAGATCGACGTGGGCTATCCCGATCTCGAGGCGGAGAAGCGCATGCTTCTCGCGACCACCGGCTCCGACGAGGAGAAGGCGGCGCTCGCGATCCGCGCCGACGAGCTGTTGCATGCCCAGCGCCTCGTGCGCCGCATGCCGGTCGGCGACACCGTGGTCGAGACGATCCTGAAGCTGGTGCGGTCCGGACGGCCGGAGACCAGCGAGCTGGACGAGGTCAAGAAGCACGTCGCCTGGGGCCCTGGCCCGCGCGCGAGCCAGGCCCTGATGCTGGCGTGTCGCGCCCGCGCCGTGCTCGACGGGCGGCTCGCGCCCTCGCTCGACGACGTCGTGGCACTGGCCCCGCCGGTGCTGCGCCATCGCATGGCGCTCAACTTCGCCGCGCGCGCCGAGGGCATCACGATCGACCATATTATTGCCAGATTGGCCCAGCCTTTTGCGTGAGTCCCTGAGTTCGCACGAATCGTGCGGACTCACGGGTTGTCGTTGCCGGGTGGACGGGTCAGACTGGTTCGCAGATGCAGCAACGCGCTGAACAGCTCGCTTCGACGCTGCCGCCGCTTCTGGTGGCGGCCCAGCGCGTCGCCGCCACGGTGGCCCAGGGCGTTCACGGACGCCGCCGCGTCGGCCAGGGCGAAACCTTCTGGCAATACCGCCGTTACCTGCCGGGCGATTCCGTACGCTCGGTCGACTGGCGCCGCTCTGCCAAGAGCGATCAGGTCTTCGTGCGCGAAACAGAGTGGGAAGCGGCGCAGACCGTGTGGCTGTGGCAGGACACCTCCGCGTCGATGCACTGGCGCTCGCGCCGAGACCTGCCCGAAAAGGCCGACCGTGCCGAGGTTCTGCTGCGCGCGCTCGGCCTGCTTCTCGTCGGCGCCGGCGAACGTGTGGCCCTTCTCGGCGAGGGCATGCCCCCCTCGACCGGACGCACCGCACTTCACCGCCTCTCGCACGGCATCGAGCGCCCGACCGCGGCGCCGGCTGGCATTCCGAACTTCGAGCCGTTGCCGCGCCATGCCGAGGTCGTCCTGATCGGCGACCTGCTGGCACCGCTCGACGAAGTCCGCTCTCTCGTCGGCAAGTTCGTCGCCCGCGGCGTCCGCGGCCACCTGATGCAGATCCTCGATCCGGCGGAGGAGACGCTGCCTTTCGCCGGGCGCGTCCGTTTCGACGGCATGGAAGGCGAGGCCTCAGCCTTGCTGCCCCGTGTTGAATCGCTGCGCGGTGAGTATGTCGACCGGATGGACGAGCACCGCGCCGGCCTCGCGCATATCGCCAGCACCGCCGGCTGGTTCTTCTCGACCCATCACACCGACCGATCGCCCGAAAGCGGCCTCCTGACGCTCTACGGCGCGCTCGCGCGCGACCGCATGACGTGAGCCCGGCATGCTGACCTTAGGATCGCTCGCCTTCGCTTCGCCCTGGCTGCTCGGAGCGCTCGCGGTGCTGCCGGTGATCTGGCTGCTGCTCAGGGTCACGCCGCCAGCGCCCCGGCGCCTCAACTTCCCCGCGATCCGCATCCTTCATCTACTGACGCCGAAGGAAGAGACGCCGGCGCGCACGCCCTGGTGGCTGGTACTGCTGCGCCTCATGATCGCGGCGCTGGTGATCCTCGGCCTCGCCGATCCGTTGCTCAATCCTTCGGCGCGTCTCGACGGCGACGGGCCGCTGGTGATCGCTGTCGACGATACCTGGGCAGCCGCGCCGAAATGGGACGACCGCCGCAAGGTGATGCTGCGGGTGATCGAGGATGCCGAGCAGCAGGGCCGCACGGTCGTGCTGCTGACCACATCGGAAGGCAATGATGATACGCGCCGATCGAGCGGCGTCGTACGTCCTTCCGATGCGCGGGCTCTGGTGCAGGCGATGGAGCCCAGGTCCTGGGGACCCGATCACGGTGCAGCCCTCGCCGCGCTCGAGAAGCTGCAGCTGCCTTCGGCCGGTGCAACCCTCTATCTCGCCGACGGGCTGAACCACGGCGCCAACCAGACGGCGCTGATCGAGCGCCTGCAGCGGCTCGGCCGGTTGACGGCGCATGCCCCCGCAGCCCCGCAGCTCGCCCGTGCACTGATGCCGCCCGAAGGTCTCAGCAGCGATCTCGTCGTCACCATGCGTCGCCCGTCGGCCGGCGGCGAAGCCGAAGGCGCCGTCCGGGCCATCGCCGGCGACGGCAGGCTGCTGGCGCGCGAGCCTGCGCGTTTTGCCGCCGACGGCTTGAAGACCGAGGTCAAGTTCGTGCTGCCGACGGAGCTTCGCAATCAGGTCCAGCGCATCGAGATCGAGAACGAGACCTCGGCGGCCGGTGTCGTGCTGCTCGACGAGCGCTGGCGCCGTCGTCCGGTCGGCCTGATCGGTCCGACCCAGTTCGATGCCTCGCAGCCGCTGCTCGACGAGCTGCACTATCTCGACAAGGCGCTGACGCCCTTCGCCGAGGTCCGGCGAGGTCCGATCGCGGATCTGCTCAAGCGCGAGCTCGCGGTGATCCTGATGCCCGACGCCGGCGCGCTCCCGCCGGCCGAGAAGGCGCAGATCGCGTCGTGGATCGACGCCGGTGGCGTGCTGATGCGCTTCGCCGGGCCGAAGCTCGCCAATGCCGAGGACGATCTCGTGCCGGTCAAGCTCCGGCGCGGCGACCGCGCTCTCGGCGGCGCGATGTCGTGGAGCCGGCCGCAGCCCCTCGCTGCTTTCGACGCGACGAGCCCCTTCGCGGGCCTGGGCGTACCCGAGGAGGTCAACGTTCAGCGCCAGGTGCTGTCGCAGCCGGGCCTCGAGCTCAACGAACGCACCTGGGCGCGCCTCGGCGACGGCACGCCGATCGTCACCGGCGAGCGTCGCGGCCAGGGCTGGATCGTCCTCGTGCACACGACCGCGATCCCGACCTGGTCGAACCTGCCGATGTCCGGTCTCTTCGTCGATATGCTCCGCCGCGTCGTCGCGCTCAGCCAGGGCGTGTCCGGCGGTGCATCGACCCAGCCGCTGCCGCCGATCGAGACGCTGGACGGTTTCGGGCGCACGACCGCGCCGCCGCCCTCGGCGGTCGCGCTGGTCGGCGATGCCAAGATCAGCTCCCGCAACCCACCCGGCTTCTACGGCACCGATGCCGCCCGTCGCGCGCTCAACCTCGGTCCCTTCGTCGCGGATGCGGCGCCGATGGCCGAGCTTCCGTCCGGCGTCGCCCGCGCCTCGTACTCGATCGGCGAGGAGACGGTGCTAAAGCCGCATCTTCTGGCCGCGGCGCTGCTGCTGCTGCTGGTCGACATCGTCATCGGCCTCGTGCTGCGCGGCTTGATGCCTGGGCGCATGGCGGTCAAGAGCGCCATGGTCGCGCTGGCACTCCTGCTGCCGATGGCGGCGGAAGCCCAGACACAAGCACAGACGCCGCCGCGCCCGGCGCCGCCGCGTGCAAATGCCGTCGACACCTTCGCACTCGAAGCGACGCTGAACGTACGGCTCGCCTATGTGATCACCGGCGACGCGCGCGTCGACGAGACCAGCAAGCTCGGCCTCGATGGCCTCTCCGCCGTGCTGTCGCGACGCACCTCGATCGAGCCCGATGGCCCGCTCGGCGTCGACGTCGAAGCCGACGAACTCGCCTTCTTCGCACTGATCTACTGGCCGATGACGACGAGCCAGCCGATGCCGAGCCCGGCGGCGATGCAGCGCCTCAACGCCTATCTCAAGAACGGCGGCACGATCCTCTTCGATACGCGCGATGCCGGCGAGATCGTCATCGATCCGTTCGCCGGCGGCCCGGGCGCGCAGAAGCTCAAGGAGATCGCGCGCGGCCTCTCGATCCCGGCGCTCGTGCCGGCGCCGCCGGAACACGTGCTGAGCAAGGCGTTCTACCTGCTGAACGACTTCCCCGGCCGCTTCGCCGGCGGCCAAGTCTGGGTCGAGGCGACGCGCGCCCGCGGCGAGGACGAGGTTTCCTCGGTGATCCTTGGATCGAACGACTGGGCCGGCGCCTGGGCGTCGGATACTAGTGGCCGCGCACTCTATGCCGTCGTTCCCGGCGGAGAGATCCAGCGCGAGATGGCGTTCCGCTTCGGCGTGAACCTCGTGATGTATGCGCTGACCGGCAACTACAAGGCCGACCAGGTATCCGCGCCTGCGATCCTTGAAAGGCTCGGGCAATGAACCCGTCCGCGCTCCACATCGCCTGGGCGCCGCTATTGCCGGTCTGGGCGCTGGTCGCGCTCGCGGTGGTGACGCTGGTCGTCGTCTGCCTCGGTCTCTTCGCCCGTGCCCGCGGTGCCTGGTGGCGGGCCGGTGCGGCGTTCGCCTTGCTGGCGGCGATCGCCAACCCGACTTTGGTCGCCGAGCGACGCGAGGCGCGTCCCGACGTCGCCGTGCTGGTCATCGACGAAAGCCCGAGCCAAAAGATCGGCAATCGCCTCGAAGAGACGCGCCGTACCGCCGAGCAGCTTTCGGCGAAACTGTCTCAGCTTCCGGGAACCGAGCTCCGCACCGTGACGGTCGGCGGCAACGTGCTGCTCTCCGACGACGGCACGCGGCTGATGACCCAGCTCGAGAAGGCGCTCGCCGACGTGCCGCGCCACCGGCTTGCCGGTGTCGCCGTCGTCACCGACGGACAGGTCCACGACCTGCCGGCGGAGGCGAAGGATCTTCTCGGCGCGCCGCTGCACGTGGTGCTGACCGGGCAGAAGGGTGAGGCCGATCGCCGCCTGGTGGTCGAGAAGGTGCCGACCTACGGACTCGTCGGAAAGCCGATCTCGGTGTCGATCCGCGTCGAGGACGCGGCGGTGGCGCCCGGCACCCAGGTGCAGCTGACCATCCGTCGCGACGGCGCCGCCGAGCAGCGCCAGTCCGTGCCGGTTGGCCGCACCGTCGAGATCCCGATGACGCTCGATCACGGCGGGCAGACCGTCGTCGAGATGTCGGTCGAGGCCGGGCCGAAGGAGCTGACGCTCGACAACAATCGCGCGGTCGCCGCGCTGAACGGCGTGCGCGACCGGCTGCGCGTGCTGCTGGTGTCCGGCGAGCCGCATGCCGGCGAGCGCACCTGGCGCAGCCTTCTGAAGGCCGATCCCGGCGTCGATCTCGTCCACTTCACCATCCTGCGTCCGCCGGAGAAGCAGGACGGCACGCCGATCCGCGAGCTGTCCCTGATCGCGTTCCCGATCCGCGAGCTGTTCGAGGTGAAGCTCGACGAGTTCAATCTGATCATCTTCGACCGCTATCGCCGCCAGGGCATCCTGCCGCGCGCCTACATCGCCAACATCGCCGACTATGTCGAGAAGGGCGGGGCGCTGCTGGATGCGACCGGCGCGCCGTTCACGGGCTCGCTCAGCCTCTACCGCACGCCCCTCGGCCGCGTGATGCCGGCGGAGCCGACGGGCCGCGTGGTCGAGCAGGGCTTCAAGCCGATGCTGACCCAGGCCGGCCATCGCCATCCGGTCACCGCCGATCTTCCCGGCGGCGCCGGCGACGATCCGACCTGGGGCCGCTGGTTCCGCTACATCGACGCCGAGGTCCAGCGCGGCGACGTGGTGATGCAGGGACCGAACAACCGGCCGCTGCTGGTGCTCGATCGCGTCGGCAAGGGCCGCGTCGCTCAGCTGATGAGCGACCACATCTGGCTCTGGACCCGCGGCTTCGAAGGCGGCGGCCCGCAGGCCGAGCTGCTGCGCCGCCTGGCGCACTGGCTGATGAAGGAGCCGGAGCTGGAGGAGAACGTGCTCTCCGCCCATCTCCGCGGCGACCGCCTCGAGATCAAGCGCCGTAGCGTGAAGCCCGACGACAAGCCCGTCACCGTGACGCTGCCTGACGGCAAGACCGTCGACGTGAAGATGACCGAGAGCGACGGCGGCGGCGCCACCGGCGAGCTTCCTGTCGACCAGGTAGGCCTCTATCGCATGAGCGACGGCCAGCGCACCGCGATCGCCGCGGTCGGCCCGCTGAACCCGCTCGAATGGTCCGACGTGCGCGCGACCGAGTCCCGGTTCCAACCGTTCACGCAGGCCTCCGGCGGCTCGGTGCACTGGCTGCAGGACGGCACGCCCGAGCCGCGCAAGGTCCGCCCCGGCCGGCCGGCTGCGGGCCGCGACTGGATCGGCTTCCGTACCAACGGCGACTACGCCGTCGTCGGCCTCGACGAGGTGTCGCTGATGCCGGCGCTGATGGTGCTGGCGATGGCGCTCGGCATGGCGATGATCGCCTGGCGCCGAGAGGGCAAGTAGCCGCTCAGAGTCGACCGATGACGAAGCCCGGATACCAGGTCGTGAACGCGATGCCGCCGATCACCAGTACGATCGAGACGAGGCTGCGGACACGCGGCGACGGCATCCAGCGCTCGCGCGGGAATCCCAGTGCGAAGATCACGACGTAGATCACGCCCCACACCGCGGTGATCGCGGTCACGATGTGCACCGTCGTCGGGTTCGTCCAGAGATGCGGCGGCACGCGCTCATGTGCCCATTGCTCGGCGAAAGGATGGCCGAGCGCGATCGTGCCGAAGGCGTAGAGCGCGAGACCTGCCGAAACCAGGAGCCCGCCCCAGCGCTCCGACGATGCCTGATGCACCAGGTTCCAGACGAGGCTCGCGGCGATCAGGCCCGCCAGCACGAAGCTGAATTCCTTCGGCGTGCCGATGCCGAGCATCCACGGCGCCAAGGTCCCCAGCGACGAGCAGAGGCTGATTACCAACGCGATGCGCCTCGGCAGAAAGCGCATGGCGACCATCAGCACGATCATCGGCAGGAACGATATGAAGACGGCCATCAGTTTCTTGGCTCCCACGGCGGTGCGGCGGCGAAGCTCTCGACCAGGAAGTCGATGAAGGTCGAGATCCGGGGTGGAAGGTATCTCCGCTGCGGATAGACCGCGTGAAGCGGCGTCTGATCGTCAACCTGCCACTCCTCGAGCAGCGGCACCAGGCGACCGTCCTTCAGCGCCGTATCGGCGACGAACCGCGCGGTGCGGGCGATGCCGAGGCCATCGAGCGCGAGCCGGTAGATGGTCTCGCCGTCGCCGACGCGGTAGGGACCGGTGACATCGATCTCCGAGCGGCCATCCGGCGTCCGGAAGGGCCAGCGATTGAGATGGGCGACGGCCGCGTCGCGGAAGACGAGGCAGTCGTGCCGGGCGAGGTCGCCAGGAGTCTTCGGCACGCCGCGGCGCTCGAGATAGGCGGGCGAGGCGCAGACGATCCGCGTCGTCCAGCCGATCTTGCGGGCGATCAGGGAAGAGTCGGTAAGCGCACCGAACCGGATCGCGACGTCGACGCCCTCGGCGACAAGGTCGACGCGGCGGTCGGTGAAGTCGAGATCCAGGCGCAGCTCAGGGTGACGCTCGCGCAGACGCGGCAGGATCGGCAGGAGCTGGTGCGTGCCGAAGGCGATCGCGGCGCTGACATGGATCAGGCCGGCCACCGCCGCAGACTTTCCGCCGGCCTCTGCTTCGGCTTCTTCGAGGTCGGTCAGTACCCGGAGGACGCGCTCATGAAACCGCGCCCCTTCCTCGGTCAGCGTGACGCTCCGGGTGGTCCGGTAGAGAAGCCTCGTATGCAGGCGGTCTTCGAGCCGCTGCAGGCTTCGGCTGACCGCAGACGGCGTCAGGCCCAGCGCCTGGGCGGCGCGGGTCAAGCTGCCCAACTCGGCTGCCCGGGCGAAGGTCTGTAGGTCGCCGAGCGCGTTATTCATGATTTAGAATCATAAATCATGTGAGTTTAACATCAATTATTGTCTTAAGGGAATAAGCTATCCTCCTGGGATCCCCTGGAGATTCCCATGCGATCCACGGTTTCCCGTGTCGATTGGACCCTGGTCCCGGTTTACGCCGCCCACGCGCACAGCCTCCGGAGCGCCGAGATGCGCCGGATGCTCGTCCTGTTGGGTGGGGCGATCGGAGGCCTCGCCCGGCGTCTGCTGGCGCCGGGTAGGCGGCAGGCCCGCGCTACGGGCGGGCCGGCGCCTTCATCTCCTTGATCGACGGCTGGCCGTCGCCGTCCAAGGTCGCGTAGTGGGTGAAGCCGGAGGCCTGCAGGCCTTCGAGCTGCCGGCCCAGCTTCTTCTCGAGCGGGAAGAGGGACGGCGCGACGCCGGCCTGGCGCAGCGCCTGGGACGCCGATAGCGCCCGGCCGAGCGGCGTGCCCTCCGGCACCAGCAGCGCCGTCAGCTTCGCCTCGGTTGGCGGTACGAACTTCTTGTCGAGCAGGATGGTGACGACGCGCTCGAAGCCGATCGAGAAGCCGCAGGCCGGCGCCTCCTCCCCCGAGAGCTTGCCGACCATCTTGTCGTAGCGGCCGCCGCCAGCGATCGAGAAGTCGTATCCCGGCTGCGCGATCTCGAACACCGGGCCGGTGTAGTAGCCCATGCCGCGCACCAAAGTCGGATCGAAGCGCGCCATGTAGCGTCCGCCGGCATCGGCGTTGACGGAGTCCAGCACGTCGCGCGCCAGCTTCACCACGTCGCCCGGGAGGCTGTTGCCGAGACGCGTGGCGAAGTCCTCGACCGAGATGCCGTCGACGCCTTCCAGCATCTTCGACAGCTTGTCGATCTGCGTTTCAGTGAAGCCCTGCGCAACCAGATCCTTCTGCACGCCGTCGACGCCGATCTTGTCGAGCTTGTCGAGCGTGATGAAGACCGAGCCGTGCCGCGCAGGCTCGACGCCCGCCGCGTTCGCGATCGCGGTCAGAATGCGGCGATCGTTGAAGCGGATGGTGAAGCCCTCGAAGCCGATCGAGAGCAGCGCCTCCGCCGATCCCACCAGGAGCTCGGCCTCGGCCAAACCTTCCTTGAGCCCGATGATGTCGATGTCGCACTGCGTGAACTGGCGATAGCGGCCCTTCTGCGGCCGCTCGGCACGCCACACCGGACCGATCTGGATCGCCTTGAAGACGCGCGGCAGCTGGGCGCGGTTCGAGGTGAAGAAGCGGACCAGCGGCACCGTGAGATCGAAGCGCAGCCCGAGATCGGCGAGATCGTTCTCGTTCTTCACGTCCTTGGCGAAGGCCTCGGTGAAGGTCTCGCCGCGCTTCATCACCTTGAAGACGAGCTTGGCGTTCTCGCCGCCATCGTCGCCGGTGAGCAGCTGGATGTTCTCGAGCGCCGGCGTCTCGATGCGCGTGTAGCCGAAGCGTCGGTATGTCGCGAGGATCTTGGATTGCACCCAGTCGCGGATCGCCGCTTCGCTGGGCAGGATGTCCCGCATGCCGCGGGCAGGCTGTGGCTTGGACACGTGATGTCTCTCGAAGAAATAGAAAACTTAAGGAGCAAACGACGACGCGACCGGCGGCCCTAGGGGATCAGGCGGCCGACCGCTGTCCGTGTCGCTCGATCAGGTCGAACCATCGATCGCCGATGGTGCGGCCGAGATGCTCGGCGGCGGCGAGATGGTCCTTCATCTCGGACTCGAGACGTGCCGTCAGCGCGTCGTCGGCCTTCGCGCTCTTCGCCCAGGTGCGGACCATGCCGGCATCGACTTCCGGATGGAACTGGAAGGCGTAGGTCGATCGGCCGACGCGATAGGCCTGATTGGCGGCGGTCTCGTTGGTGGCGAGACGCACCGCCTCGTCCGGCAGGTCGAAGGTGTCCTCATGCCACTGCATCGGGCGCACCGCGTCGCCGAGCCCGGCGAACATCGGATCGGCGCGGCCGGCCTCCGTGAGGTCGACCTTGCAGAAGCCGATCTCGGTCACCTTGTTGCGGTAGACCGGCTTGCCGAAGCTGCGGGCGATGATCTGCGATCCTAAGCAGATGCCGAGCACCGGCAGGCCACTGTCATGGAAGCGCCGGACCATCTTGTGAAGGCGCGGATAGTAGGGATAGCCGGCATCGTCGGCGGCGCACATCGGGCCGCCCATGAGGACGAGCCCGTCATAGCCTTCCGGTCCGTCGGGGAAGCTTCCGCCCTCATGCGGCAGGGTCGGCACCAGGGTCGCGCCACGGGCGGCGATGGCCTCGCCGACCACGCCCGCCGGGTCTTCCTTGTCGTGCTGGACCACCAGGATACGCATGGGGGCGGAACCTAAACGGCGATCCGGCCGGCGTCCAGCCGCACGTGCTCCAAGGTCACATGGTCGGCGCCCCACGGGCCCGGCCAGGCCTCGGCGCCGCCACGGCGCAGCGCGCGGCAGGCACCGACAGGCACGTCGCGCGCGATCAGCAGCGGGCCGTCGCCTTCGGTCTCTTTCAGCATCGGGATCTCGGCGTGGATCCCGTTCGAGCCGAGGCTCGGCTCACAGGGGAGGTAGACCGCGGCGCCCGAGGTCGAGGGCTCGGCCACGCCGCGCAGCACCTGGCTGCCGACGAGGCCTACCGCGGCGACCGGGCAGACGAGTTCGACCGCGCGCGCCTTGGCGCAATCGAAGACGCGGCGATATCCCGACTCGAGCTCCGTCATCGAGGGCACGAGCACGAGGTCGAGATCGAGGCCCTGCAGGCGGGCGGCGAGCGCCGGCTGCTCGATGTCGAGACAGATCGCGACCGCGATCCGAAGGCCCCGCCAGTCGAAGGTGGCGAAGCGCCGGCCCGGCTGTACCAGCCACGCCTCCGGCCGCTTCTCGAACGGCGTGAGGCACAGCTTGTCCTGATGCGCCTCGGTGCCGTTCGGCATCAAGAGATAGGCGCGGTTGACCCAGCCGCCGGAGACCACTGCCGGCATCGATCCCGCGAGAAGCGTGAGCCGCTTGCCGGCGACGGCGCGGGCGAGCGCCGGGATCGCCAGCTTCGCCTGCTCGGCCATCCAGGCGACCTCACGGTTCCGTGTCAGGTCCGGCGGCATGAATGAGAGCCAGTGGGAGGCCATCCATTCAGGCAGCATCAGCAGGTCGGCGCCGCCCGCCTCCGCCTCGGCGATCTTCGCCTCCACCACGTCGATCCATTCGGCGAGCGATCCGAGCGGCCGGGCCAGATTCGCGGCCCAAAGGGCCAGGGTGACGGTCTGCATGCGCTGGTCCTACGGGCAGATGCGTTTTACTGGCAAGAGCGACATCATCGCGCGTCAGCGGTTATGCTAGGAAGCACGAAGCTCGGAGGCCGGAAAAATGAAACAGAACGCCGAAGTCATTTCCGTACTGAACAAGCTCCTCAAGAACGAGCTGACGGCGATCAACCAGTATTTCCTGCATGCGCGCATGCTGAAGAACTGGGGTTTCGTCCGCATCGGCAAGAAAGTCTATGAGGAGTCGATCGGCGAGATGAAGCACGCCGACAAGCTGATCGAACGCATCCTCTTCCTCGAAGGCCTGCCCAATCTGCAGGATCTGGGAAAGCTGATGATCGGCGAAGCGACGCCGGAGTGCCTCGCATCCGACCTCAAGCTCGAAAGCACCGCGCGCCTGGACGTGGTCGAGGCGATCGGGCTGTTCGAGCGGAGCAAGGACTACGTCAGCCGCGCGCTCGCTGCGGAGATCCTCAAGGACGCGGAAGAGCACATCGATTTCCTCGAAACCGAGATCGGCCTGATCGAGAAGGTCGGCCTGCAGAATTACCTGCAGAGCCAGATGGATCCGGGCGAAGGAAAGTAAAGACGAATGGGGCTAGCCGCCGACTTCAGTCGGCGGCGGCCATCTCGGCCGAGACGCCGCGCGCTTCATCCAGCGCGTCTCGGATGTGATGGATGCAGGAGCCGCAGTTCGGCTTGGTGTCCTTGGCCTTGAACACCTGCGCGACCGTGCACGCGCCGGCACGCGCCAAGGCAGCCACGTCGCGGTCGGAGATCGCCCGGCACAGACAGAGATACAAGCCCCTGCTCCTGCAAGTCAGTCGCAAAAGAGCGTAAGGGCGGGGACCCATCCACCTCAAGTAAAAAATTGCGAGTGACTCGCACTAGCCGTCGGCAGGAGGCGCGCGGTACCCCGGTCCCCATCTGGAACCGGCCTAAAAGCCGTGCCATATAGTCGGTCATGGCCGTAAACCCGACCCCGCCCCGCGTAGGCTCACCGCCCCAGCGACGCCTTCTGCCGCCGCCGACCGGCACTGGCAGGGCTGAGGCCGGCCGGGCCGCCGCCACGGATCAGCCGCAGCAACAGCAGCGCCCGGGCCTCGTCCAGCGCCTCCGGACAGCGGTCAGCGACGACGAGATCGACGGCCAGATCATGCGGATGTTCAAGATGATCGCCCAGGGGCTGATCAATCTCGCGGCTCCGCGCGGCAGCTACCTCAATATCCTGACCTGACGGCGAGCTTTCGCCGGTGTCTCGGCGCTTCGTCGGCGACGACGATCTCGGCTATCTCCGCCAGCGCGCCCGCTTCGAGCCAGGCGCGCGGCTCGTGCTGGACGAAGCCTATCGCTCGAACCAACTCCCGCTCCTGAATCCCGACCATCCCCGCGTCATCGCCCTGCCGCCGGGGACGGATACGGTAATCGGTCGCCATGAGCGCCTTCGCTTCGCCATCGTCGCCTGGATCCGGCCGGACGTTCTGGGGGAGAGCGCGGTCTACCGCGATCTGGTCACAGCGCTTCGCGACTCGCCCGTCGCCGCCAAGATCGATTGGCGCATGGCGGAGCGTCGCCGCGACCTGCTCCACGCCACGCTCTGGTCGCGGCTGGAATTGACCATGGATCTCGACGAAGCCAGGCGACGGCTGGCCCTGGCGCATGGAACGGGGCCGATCGATGTTGCGATCGGCAGCTTTTGGATGGGATCGGCGTTCAATCGGGGACGCATCTACCTGCCGCTCTATCCCGAGAGGCGGGAGGAGGGCGACGCGCTTGCCCTTCTGCAACGTCGCCTCGGTGGGCGGGAGACCGGCGTCTATGCGGTCGGCCTCTTCAACCTGACCGACGATTTGGACGAAGCGGAGACCACCGCGCTCGCGCAGGTGATCGGCGACGCGGAGGGGCGTATCGTCGCCGAGACCACGATCCGGGAGATTGCCTTGATCGAAACCCATGATGATCTCGTCTTGAGCGGGCACACCGTCGATGCCGTCGCTCTCTAGCCGCGTCCTGGTGGCGCTTGGGCTGTGCTTGACGTCGGAGGCGCTTGCCGCCGAGCGCGCGGTCGTCATCCCGCAGATAGGCGACCAACCCGAGCTTCCGGCGACGCTGATCCTTCCCGAAGGCGCAGGCCCGTTCCCCGCGATCGTCATCGCGCATGACTGCAGCGGCCTCGGCCCGCGATCGAGCGGCGCGCCGCGTCGCTGGGCAGACCGGCTGGTCGGCGAGGGCTATGCCGTGCTGATGGCCGACAGCTTCACGCCGCGGGATGTGCCGAACGGCGTCTGCACGGAAGTGGCGGAGAAGGCGCGCAACGCCAATGCCTATGTGCGCTCGGCCGATGAATACCGGGCGCTCGCCTATCTCCGCACGCTGGAGGCGATCGACCCGAAGCGCATCGGCCTCATGGGCGGCTCGCATGGTGGTTCAACGACACTCGCCTCGATGTCGGATCCGGGCGATGCGCGCACGCCGCTGGCGCTGGCGAAGCACAACGGCTTCGCCGCCGCGATCGCGCTCTACCCGTCATGCGGTCAGCGCTACGGCGACTGGATCGTCACACGCGGTGCCGACAACCGCGGCCCGATCACGGGCTATGCCGGCGTCTACAAGCCGATCGCACCGCTCCTGATCCTGATCGGCGAGAAGGACGACTGGACTCCGGCCGCGCCATGCGAGCGTCTGGCCGAGGCGGCGAAGGCGAAAGGCTATCGGCTCGAGATCAAGGTCTATCCCGGCGCGCACCACTCCTTCGACAGCGACGCGCGCGAGCGCTTCGTTCCGGCGCGCAACAACATCAACTCAGCCAGCGGCAAGGGGGCGACGACCGGCGGGCAGGCGGCCGCATGGGAGGACGCGAAGGCGCAGGTCAGCGCCTTCTTCGCCCTTCACCTCAAGGAAAAGCGCTAGCTCGCGGCGGCCGTCGTGTGGCGGCCACCGTTCTCCTCGATCACTTTGTCGGCGAGTCGCCCGGTGAGCTCGGCCAGATGGTCGAACTTCCAGGCATATGTGGCGACGCCGAGGGTGAGCGAGCGCAGCTCGATGATCAGATCGTGGATCTCGGACTGCGGCATGTGCGCCGAGACCTCATCCCAACCCTTCCATCCCGGCTTCGCGTCGTAGCCCAGGATCTGGCCGCGGCGGCCGGTGATCACGCGCTGGACCTTCGCCGTGTGCTCGTTCGGCACCGAGATGGTGACCTGCGTGATCGGCTCCAGCAGCACTGGATCGCATTTCGGCAGGCCCTCGCTGATCGCGATGCGGCCGGCGGTCTTAAATGCGGCGTCGGAGGAGTCGACCTGATGGTACTGGCCGTCGGTCAGCGCCACCGAGACGTCGACGACGCGGAAGCCGAGCACGCCGCGGTTCAGGAATTCCCGGATGCCTTCCTCGACCGACGGGATCCACTGACGCGGAATTGCGCCGCCCACGATCTTGTCGACGAAGGCGAAGCCCTGGCCGCGCGGCTGCGGGTGGATCTCGATATGCACGTCGCCGAACTGGCCATGGCCGCCGGTCTGGCGCTTGTGCCGCCCATGCTGCTTCGCCGACTTCCGGATCGTCTCGCGATAGGGGACCTTCGGCCGGGTCGCGCTGATCTTCAGGCTGTTACGCTGGCGCAGGCGGTCGAGCGCGATCTGCAGATGGATGTCGCCCTGGCCGGCGAGTACGAGCTGGCCGAGATCGGCGTCGTGATCGAGCGTGAGGGAGGGATCCTCCTCGAGCATGCGCTGGATCGCGCCCGAGAGCTTGACCTCGTCGTTGCGGTTGTCGGCGTGGATCGACAGCGCGAAAACGGGGGCCAGCGCCGGCGGGAAGGAGCGGAAGCTCGCCGGACGCTGGCCCGACGGCGTCAGCACGTCGCCGGTCTTGACCGCGTCCATACGACCCAAGGCGACGACGTCGCCGGCCTTGGCCTCGGTCACCTTGGCGAGGTGCGAGCCGACGGGCTTGAGGATGCCCGAGACGCGGTGTCCGCCGAGCGACTGCCCATCCTTGACCGAACCGCGCCAGACGCGGACATAGCTGAGCTTGCCGGTGCCGGCGAGATGAACCGTCTTGAACACCTCGGCGACCGCCTCGCCGTCGGTAGGAAGGCCGCGTCGCGCCGCGGCGACCTGATGCGACGGTGTCTCATGGCGTAGCGCCTTCAGGAGGCGGCGAACGCCGTGATCCTTCTCGGCCGCGCCGAAGAACACCGGCACCACGCGATCCTCGCGCAGATCCTTCGAGAGCTCTCGGTAGATCTCCTTCGGCGACGGCACCACGTCCTCGAGCAGCTTCTCCAGTAGCTTGTCGTCGAAGTCCGCGAGCGCTTCGAGAAGCTCGGTGCGCGCCACCTGCTCGTCGATCGCCACCGTCTCGGGGATCTTGATCAGATCGGATGCCTGGCCGGGCTTGTAGCGATAGGCGCGCTCGCTCACGAGGTCGACGTAGCCGGTGACGGTATCGCTCTCGCGGATCGGGACCTGTCGCAGCACCAGCGGCCGCTCCGAGATTTCCTGCAGCGCCTCCAGGATGTCCTTTGGCGACTGCGCCGCGCCGTCCATCTTGTTGACGAACACCATGTGTGGGATCGCGTGCTCGTCGATGAAGCGGAAGATCGGCGCCGCGGTCTGCACGCGCTCGGCGACCGGCTCGATCACCACGATCGCGACATCGGCGGCCATCAGCGCGTTCCGCGCTTCTTGCGCCAGCTCGATCGAGCCAGGCGTGTCGATGAAGGTCCAGGGATCGTCGAGATAGGCGCCGGAGGCAGCCGACATCTCGATGCTCATGTGGCGGGCGCGCGCATCCGGCGAGGAATCGCCGACGCTGGTGCCGTCCTTGACCGACCCTCGCTTCGGGATCGAGCCGGACGCGTGCAGCAGGGCTTCTAGCAGCGTGGTCTTGCCCGCAAGGTACGGGCCGACCAGTGCGGCGCATCTGGGACTTTGGGTGCTCGCCATCGTTGCCTCCCTCAAGCCGTTATCGGCCGGTCGGAAGCGCCGGCCGTTCGGATATTGTGGCCAGCCCAAAATCTGACTGGCAAGGGGGCGGCTAGGCCAGTGATTTACCTACGACATTCGCTAAGCATTGATTAAACGGCGCGAATTTCACGCGGCCTGCTCGGTTGTCGCACGTTTTGGCGGGGCGACGCGGAGCAGCGTGATCTGGTTGCGCTGGCGGCGCAGCACCGAGAAGCGGAAGCGGTGGAAGGTGAATTCCTGGCCGACTTCCGGGATGCGCCGCGCCTCGTTAAGCACGAGGCCGGCGATGGTGGAGGCCTCGGCGTCTGGCAGCTCCCAGTCGTATTCGCGATTGAGGTCGCGGATCGGAACCGAGCCGTCGACCAGGTAGGAGCCGTCCGGCTGGGCCCGCACGCCGACGACCGCCGCCTGGTGCTCGTCGAAGATGTCGCCGACGATCTCCTCCAGGATGTCCTCGAGCGTGACGATGCCCATCAGCGTGCCGTACTCGTCGACGACGAGCGCGAAGTGCTCGCGGCGTTCGCGGAAGGTGCGGAGCTGCTCGAGCAGCGAGGTGGTCTCGGGGATGAACCAGGGCTTCGCCGCGATCGCCAGGATGTCGACCTTGGTGACGTCGCCGCCGACCGCCTGCAGCGCGCGCAGCAGCGCCTTGGCGTGCAGCACGCCGACGACGTTGTCCGGCTCGTCGCGGTAGAGAGGAAGGCGCGTATAGGGACTCGCCAGCACCTGCGCCTCGATCTCGGTCGCCGGACGGTCGACGTCGAGCATGATCACGTTCTTGCGGTGGATCATGATCTGGCCGACCTCGACGTCGTCGAGGTCGAGGATCGAGCGGAGCATCTTCCGCTCTTCCTTGATCTCAGGCTCTGGCCCTTTGTGCAGCTCGATCGCGCCGCGCAGCTCCTGCTCGCTCTCGGCCGTGCCCAGTTCCGCCTTCACATGCACGCCGAAGATGCTGAGCACGGCGCGGACGATCGCGGAGAAGGTGCGGGTGACCGGCGTCAGCAGCACGATCATCGGGCGCAGCGCCGGCGCCAGCACGACCGCGACCCGGTCCGGATTGTTGAGCGCGTAGGTTTTCGGCAGGATCTCGGCGAACACCAGCACCAGCACGGTCATCGCCGCGGTCGCGTAGGCGACGCCGACCTCGCCGAAGATCGCGATCAACGCGCTGGTCGCCAACGCCGACGCCAGGATGTTGACGAGGTTGTTGCCGACCAGGACGGTCCCGATCAGGCGCTCCGACTGCGCGCGGATTTCGTTGACGATGCGCGCACGGCGCGAGCCCTGGCGGGCGAGCGCGTGGAGGCGAGGGCGCGAGGCCGCGGTCATCGCCGTCTCGGCCATCGAGAAGAAGGCCGAGATCACCAGCAGGATCGCGATCGCCAGAACCGTCGCCCACAGCTCGGACAGGCCCGAGAGGAACGGCATGGCGGGCTCTTAAGCCGCGAGCGCGGCGGCGAGCACCGCTTTCACGTCTTCGCCGACGACCTCGCGGCTGATGAAGGCCTTGCCGATGCCGCGGACCAGGATGAAGGTCAGCTTGCCGTCGACCACCTTCTTGTCGCGGCCCATGTGATCGAGCAAGCGCTCGGGCGGCCAGTTGCGGCCGGCGAGCCCGGCCGGCAGGCCGATCTGCGTGAGATGACGGCGAACGCGCGCCGCGTCCTCGGGCGGGCAGAGGCCGAGCCTGGCCGAAAGGTCGAAGGCGAGCCGCATGCCGATCGCGACCGCTTCGCCGTGAAGCATCTCGGAGCCGTAGCCGAGCTCGGCCTCGAAGGAATGGCCGAAGGTGTGGCCGAGATTGAGCAGCGCGCGGTCGCCGGTCTCGCGCTCATCGGCGGCGACGATGCGCGCCTTCATCCGGCACGAATGCGCGACGGCGTGGCGCCGCTCCGGCCCATCGTGGCCGATCACCGCGGGGGCGTTGGTCTCCAGCCACTCGAAGAAGTCGCGGTCGCCGAGCAGGCCGTATTTCACGACCTCGGCGTATCCCGCCAGCAGCTCGCGTCTCGGCAGCGTGTCGAGTACCGAGGTGTCGGCCAGCACCAGCTTTGGCTGATGGAAGGCGCCGATCAGGTTCTTTCCGTGGCGCGTGTTGATGCCGGTCTTGCCGCCGACCGAGCTGTCGACCTGAGAGAGAAGCGTGGTCGGGATCTGCACGAAGTCGATGCCGCGCAGCACGAGCGACGCCGCGACGCCGGTGAGATCGCCGATGACGCCGCCACCCAATGCCACCAGCATCGTGCGACGCTCGACGCGGCGGTCGAGCAGCCCGTCGGCGAGCTGCTGCAGATGAGCAAAGTCCTTGGTGCCCTCGCCGGGCGGCATGACCACGTGGTCATGCGCGATCTCGGCGCGGGCGAGCGCGGCGTTCAGCCTGTCGAGATGAAGCTTGGCGACCGTCGCGTCGGTGACGACGACGACACGGCGCTGCGCCAGCGCCGGCCGCATGAGCATGCCGGCCTCGTCGAGCAGCCCCGGGCCGACCAGGATGCGGTAGCTGCGGTCACCGAGCGCGACGTCGACCTGTTCGGTCGTACTGTGGCCGTCGCCGGTCATGGCGCTGTCCCCGGCTCGTTGGCTGCCATCAAGCCCTGCAGCGCGGCAATCACTGCATCGACGGTGACGTCGGGCGGGGCGTCCTTGGTATCCACGGTCGCATCCGCCTCGGCGTAGATCGGGTAACGCTGGGCCATCAGCCCGGCCAGGATCTCGCGCGGGTCGCCGCGCTTCAGCAGCGGCCGGTTGGCCCGGCGGGCGACGCGGTGAAGGAGGAGATCGAGGTCGGCGCGGAGCCAGACCGAGTGCCCGCGGGCCTTGACGGTGGCGCGGGTCTCGGCGTCCATGAAGGCGCCACCGCCGGTGGCGATGATCTGGATGGGTTCATCCAGCAGGCGGCCGATCACGCGGCGCTCGCAGTCCCGGAAAGCTCTCTCGCCGTACATCTCGAAGATCGTCTCGATGGTGCAACCGGCGGCGGTTTCGATCTCGTGGTCGGAATCGACAAAGGCGAGGCCGAGGCGCTGCGCCAGGCGGCGGCCGATCGAGGTCTTTCCGGCCCCCATCAGGCCGACCAGAACCACGGGGCGGCTCGGCCGGAAGCCGGCGCCCGCGGAGGTCAGTGGTTCGCGCACCACCGGTGCCGCAGAGTCGCCATGATTAAAATGTAACATGCCCGTCTCGGCCTGTCGTCCGGCCGAGGTATAGGCTATCAAGGATACAGAGGCCAGCCGCGCTCGCGGCTGGAGGGACGAAGCGGGGGCGGACCACTCGGATGGCGGAAGGCAAGACGGTGAAGTCGCGTATCGGTCTCGTGATCGGCCTCTGCGTTCTGGTCGCGGTGGCAGGCGTTTTCGTGTTTCTCGCAACCTGGAATATCCCGGCACCGTCGACGACGGTCGAACGGGTGATCCCGAATGACAAGTTCGGCCGTTAGGCTCGCCTTCGCCGCGGGACTCGCGGCGAGCCTGTGGTCGGCGGCGGCATTCGCCCAGGCTACCGGTCCGATCCGGCTGGTTCCGGTTCGTCCGGCAGCGCCGGCGACCGAGGCCAAGCCGGTCGAGGAGCCGAAGGAGGCGAAGCCGGCCGAGACCGAAGCTGCGCCCGACCCGGCGACTCGGACCACGGCACCTGCCCCGCCCGGCGTCCAGGTCGATACGCTCCAGGCGATTGATGCCGACGCGATGGGCGTGCTGAGCGCCGCCGACGGCGCGCTGCCGACGTCCCTGTGGCAGGGAACGCCCCGGGCGCTTGCCGAACGGCTGATCGGATTGCTGCCGGCGCTGCCGGAATCGCGCGTCGCGCGCGATCTGGAACGCCGCCTGCTGCTGTCGCCGGCGCTGTTGCCGGAAGGTCCGGCGGCCGAGCCGAAGCTGCTTGTCCTTCGCGCCGAGAAGCTGGCGGCGATGGGCGAGGTCGCGGCGCTCGATCGCCTGCTGAAGTCGGCCCCGCCCAGGCTCACCGATGCGACCCTGATGCGGCTCAGGCTCGATGCCGCTTATCTCCTGTTCGATTCCAACGGTGCCTGCGCCGAGGTGAAGCGCGCGCTCGGCGTCAGCCAGAGCGAAGGCGCGCAGCGCGGCCAGGCCTTCTGCCAGGCGCTCGCCGGCGACGGCGGCAAGGCCGAGCTGTCGTGGCGTCTTCTTTCCGAGCAGGGCTTCAAGGCCGATCCGACCTACGACACGCTGATGGAAGCGCTGGTCCAGGGCACCAGGCCGAAGCTTGCGAGCGCCAAGGATCTCCGGCCGATGGATCTCGCGATGCTGCGTGCGGCGAAGCAGCCGGCGCCGGCGGATGCGGCGACGATCCGGGTGCCGGCGATCTGGTGGCCGCTCGCGGATTCGCCCGCGACCGAAGCCGGCATGCGTCTCGCGCTCGCCGAACGTCTCGAAGCGGCGGGCGTCTGGACGCCGGCGCAGCGCGCCAAGGTCATTCTCGAGACCGATCTTCCGGCCGAGCTCCTCGATACTTTCCAGCACATTGGGATCCTAAGCTTAGAATTCCACGTGGACAAGTTGTCGCG
>JADMIO011429264.1_pt1 | contig 46217 bp, 42 predicted proteins | sample 8958161 | NCBI WGS metagenome assembly JADMIO01 (sample SAMN16585339, study PRJNA669376) | soil metagenome | isolation source: Crop rotation soil | place: USA: Cullars Rotation, Alabama | collected 2011
AGCGCCAGTCCCGCCGCGCCGAGTCCCCCGATCTTCAGGAAATTCCGCCGCGAAACTCCGTCGCAGAACTGGCTGCGGCGATCACGTGGCCCGAAAATGTTGAGCATAGGGAGTGAGGGGAGTATCCGCGTTGTCGGTTGAGGTTAGGGTGAGAATTCGGCGCTGGCTTCCGCACTTCCCGCGGCGCCGGCAAGAAGAAGTCTAAGCCTTCACGCGCGGCCAAGGTGATCACGCGACACAATCCCAGCGACAACCCCCGGAAGAGCAAGACCGCTGAGTGGCGGGCTTTCCATTTTTCCGGGAAGCGCCGCAATCAGCACTCCCACCACATGACACCCCCTCGAACTCTCAGACGGAATTCTTTTGCCTTAATCACTGCGGCGATATGCGCGCTGGTTTCCGGAAGATCCGCTGGCGCGGCCGAGCCTTGGTGGGAGCAGCAGGCCGATCAGGTGAAGACTGTGCCCGCGTGGCTGGCCACCGATCTGACCGGCAAGCCGATGAAATTGGAATTGCAGACGGTGGATGGAGCGACGGCATTCGTCGCGGCGAGCCGGCCGGTGAAGCTCACGACACCGGCGAAGATCGCGGCGAACACGGAGGTGACGATCCATTTTTCCATCAAGCCGCCGGCCAAAGGGGGGGTGACGGTCTATGCGAACATCGCGGAAGAGGGCGCACCGGGGTTGCCCGTCGCCGTCACGGCCACCGCCGGCAACGACATGCTTTCCATCTCCGCCGCCGGGGTGTCGGCCGGTTACCGGACACGTGGCAGCTTCACGCGAAGTTTCCGGTGGCCGGAGGAGATGCGGAAAATCGTCGAGTCTGAGATGGCCTCGCTGCCGGCGCTGGAGGAACGCCGGTTTTCGATTCGCTATGCGCTGCGACGGGATCGGTTCGAGATCTACTTCAACGACATGCTGCTGAATGCGCGTGACGTGCCTCCGGTCCAGCCCGCGGCGGTCGCGGCGCAGCCGGCGAAGCCCGGGGTGAAGGTTCCGCCGCCGGTTTCGATTGGCGGGCCGTTGATTCTGACGATTCCCGCGAGTGTCCAACTGCTCTCGGCGGAGACGCGCGCGCTTGCCGCCACGCCCCCGATCTTCGAGCCGGTGCGGATTGACAGCCGGCTCAACGCGGCGCGGATCGACGGCAGGGCCATTCCCAGCGGTTCGCTGCCCAAGGGCGGGGAGCCGGCGGTGGTGCAGGGCGTACCGTTTGTGTTCCCGCGGCGTGACACGCGCGGGAACGATCACGTGGATGTCGGCGCGAGCTGGATGCAGCTCGCGAACTACGAGGGCGATACGGATCCGAACCGCGGCCCGGTGGGCGGACGCTGGGCGGGGCCGCTCATCGAGAACCCGACGCGCATCCAGTTCCGCGTGCCGAAAGGTCGCTACCGCGCGCTGCATCTGATCGCCGCGTGCGACAGCGACCGCGACAGCACGCCGGTCGTCACCGTGCAGTTTTACCGTCCGCAGTCCGGCGCGCCGGAGAATTTCCCGGCGCGCGTGCCGCTGCTCACGGCGAAATCGAGCGACGCAGTGCCGCTGCCCGTGCAACTCGACAACGGCAAGCCCGCGAATCTCTGGCGTGTCACGGTGCCGATCGAGCCGGGCGTGCTCGCGGCGTTCGACGACCTCGACTGGTGCGAGATGGAAATCACCAAGGAGGTGCAGCTTTACCGCGCCTACCCGGACCCGACGCAATACAGCGCCCACGCGGGCGGACTGCCGAGCGCCGCGCACATTTATGCGATGACGCTGGAGCGTCCGCAGGTGTCGCTCGATCTGCAACCGGACGCGCTCGGCCACCTCTGGGTCGCGCCAGCCAAGCCGTCCTACACGGTGAAGCTGCGCAACATCAGCGGCAAACCGCACCCGGTGAAACTGGAGCTGACGACCATCAGCCACGACGGCACGAGCAAGACCTCACAGGAGATCAGCGTGAACGTGCCCGCGGGAGCGGCAGTCGCGAAGTTCAGCCCAAAGGTGGAGCGCTACGGCTACCACGACGTGGTGCTCACGATGAAAGACGGCGATGCGACATGGACCGAGCGCCGCAGTCTCGCGTGGCTGCAGAAGGACACGCGCGAACGGGGCGACTGGGAGCCGGGGCGCGGCGCGACCTTTGGATTCTGGAACTGGGCCGGCGGCCACAACACGCCGTCGCAGGCGGTGCAGCTCGAGCTGATGAGCAGGCTCGGTGCGGAGTGGGTGAACGGCCACTTTTCCAAGACCGACGAGGAAGGCCTCGCGGCGGCGGAGAAATTCCGCGTGGCTTCGCTCGTGCAGGGCGGCCCGAGCCATTTCTACACGGCGGAAATCCGCAAGATGCTCGACGATCCCGCGAAGGCCCGTGAATTCCTGATGGCGAATTTTCAAAAGCACGACACGAAGCCGAGCGCGATCGAGAAGCCGAACAACCTCTCGTTTCTGGCCGAGCCGCAACTCGGGCAGGTCACCACCGGGATTCCGCCGGACTACTTCGGAATGGACTACAAGCTGACCGCGAGCGAGGAGGAGCGATACGAGAGCGCGCTGAAGGCGTTCGTTTTCGGCGCGAAGCTCGCGAAGGAATTCTGGCCTGGCATCAAGTGTCAGTTCCCCTACGGCGACCCGCTGTATCCGGTGTATTTTCTGCGCCGGAGCAAAGAGGTCCGCGAGCTGATGGACGGGATCAACGTGGACATTCCCGTGTTCGATCGGATGCCGGAAAATCAGATCCACCAAGTCTCGATCCACCGCTGCTACATCATGCAGGAGGAGTTGAAAAAGGCGGGCATCAAGAATCCGAATCTCGTGATGGTCGAGGGCCCGTGCCTGCCGACGCGGCCCGGCGCGCTGTCGATGAATGAGCAGGCGGACAACTGGGTGCGGCTGTCGCTGCTGCTCTACGGCTACGGCATTGACCAGCAGATCGGCGGCTGGGGCATCGAGTGCGCGAACTACTGGGGCGAGCAGCACTACGGCGGCGGCGTTTATAACCGGCTTCCGCACGTCACGCCGAAGCCGTCCGCCTGCTCGCTCGCGACGATGACGCGCCACACGAACCGGAAGAATTTCACCAAATGGCTGCCGACCGGGAGCCTCTCGGCGTATGCGCTCCAGTTCAAACACTACAAGACCGGCGAGATCACACACGTGTTCTGGACCGTGCGCGGCAAGCGTCCGCTCACGCTCACAGTGCCGAAGGACGCGAAGGTCACGCTCTACGATTCGATGGACAATGCCACCGTGCTGCCGGTCAAAGACGGGCAAGTCACTTTCCCGATCACGACATCGCCGTGCTATATCGAGGGCCTCGCGGCGGATCCCGGAATCGCGCTTGGCGATGCGGATCATTCCGATTCCAAACCCGGCGAGATTGTCTCGCGCCTGGGGAATCTCGGCGACGGCCAGTGGAAGATTGCCAAGGAAGAAGACGCGACCTACGCCAACAACAACCCGCTCCAGATCGCGCGCTTCCCCGCCGGGATGACCGCGCGAAAAACGGACGCGCCGCCGGAACAGGGCGGCCACGCGCTCGCGGTTCATTTGGAGAAACCGGCGAAGGATCAAAAGCTGATGCCGTTTTACGCCACGCTCACGCCGCCCAAGCCGATCCAGATCGCGGGCAAGGCCACCCACCTCGGCATGTGGGTGAAGGGCGCCAGCGACTGGGGCCGCGTCGTTTACAGCCTGCGCGATGCCGAGGGCGAACGCTGGTTGAGCGTGGGCTCGTTCAGCGACTGGAACTGCGACGATCCGCGGAGCCTCAGCTTTTTCAACTTCGACGGCTGGCGCTATCTGCGTTTCGAGATGCCCTCGCACGCCCCGTATGATCGCTACCGCGAGAACGGCACGACGTGGTGGGGCCACTTCGGAAAAGGAAACGGCGAGGTGGACCTGCCGCTGACGCTGGAGAAAATCATCGTCGAGCGGCGGACCCACGCGATGTATGTGAATGACCCGCAGCCGACCCGCGCGGAGGACGTGCTGCTCGGCGACTTGAATGCGGAGTATGCGCGTCCGGAGGATCGCACCGACGAAGTCGTGCGCCTGAATCGCGTGCGGATGCCCGTGCCGACTGGCATCCCGGACCTCGGCAATCCGATCGCGGAAATGACCGCCGCCGGCGTGGGCGCGCCGATCCAGGTGGAGCGAATCACATTGCCGCCGCAGGAAGCCGACGGCACGCGCTGCTTCGTCCACTTCAAGCCCGTCGAAGGCGCGACGACCTACGACGTCTGGGCGAGCCCGTACGCGGACGGGCGCGGTGCGCTGCAACTCGGCAAAGGCTGGAAGGAGCCGGGACAGCAGGTCGCCGGACTGCGCGCGGAAACGGACTTCTACCTTTTCGTCGTTTACACCGACAAAGATGGCAAGCCGTCCAAGCCGTCAGCCGGTTTCAAGATTCGCCTCCAGGACATCTTTGGCATGAAGTGACCGCCTGATTCAGCGCCTCATTCACGAGCAGAAGGAGCGCATCGTCATCATGCCCCATGCGTGGGCAGCAGAGCCTCCGAAACATCATGCACCGCCACCGGCCCGGTTGCTGACTTCGTGAATTTCACGGCAGCCAGCGAATGCACGACGGCATCGGCATCGCGACGGGATCGCCAGCGGGCTTCAGTTCGCCTGACTTCGGATCGATCCGGAAAACGACGACGCTGTTCCCCGGCATGTTGGCGCAGAGCAGCCATTGGCCGTCCGGCGTGATGAGCAAGTTCTGCGGCCCTTTGCCCAGACTCGGCTGGATGGTGACGGTCGAGAGCTGCCCATCGTCCGCGATGCGATAGACCGCGATGCTGTCGTGGCCGCGATTCGTGCCGTAGAGAAAGCGGCCGTCGGGTGTGATTTTCAGATCGGCGGTGTAGCTTTTGCCGGTGAAGTCGGCGGGCAGCGTGGAGATCGTCTGGCGCTCGCCCAGCGTGCCGGAGTTGGCGGCGTAGTCGAAGAACGTGACGGTGTTCTTTACTTCGTTGATCACGTACACGCGCTTGCCGTTCGGATGGAAGGTCAGGTGCCGCGGGCCGGAACCGGGCTGCATTTTCGCAAAGGGCTGCGCGTCGTTGCTGGTGAGTTTGGCCGTGGCCGCGTCGAGGCGATAGATGAGGATTTTGTCGATGCCGAGATCCGCCGCGAGCGCGAAGCGATTGTCCGGGCTGGCGACGATGCTGTGTGCGTTCGGCCCCTTTTGCCGCGCGGGATCCTCGCTGGTGCCGCTGTGCTGCACGAAGGACGCCGCCTCGCCGAGCGAGCCATCTTTTTGCACCGGCAGCGCCGCGACGCTGCCCGACGAGTAGTTTGCCACCATCACCGTCCTGCCCGTGGCATCCACATCAAGGTAACACGAAGCCCTGCCGCGGGAGGATTGCTGATTCAGCCGCTTCAGCGCGCCCGTGCGGCCTTCAAGCGAATACGCTGCGACGAACTCGTCCTCCTTGCCGCCAAATTTCTCCGCGTCGATCGCGTAGAGGAATTTCGTGTCCGGCGAAATCGCGAGGAAGAAGGGATTCTGGATGTCCGCGGTCCGATGCAGCGGTTTCAATGCGCCTGTCTTCGTGTCGAACTGAAACGCATGGATCGCGCCCTTGTCGCCCGGCGCGAATGCGGAAATGAAAACGAGCGGGTCATCGGCGCGCGCGGTCGTGGGAAGGATCAGCATGGAGAGGAAGGAAAATAGGATCAGTGGTCGCATGGGATGGGAGGCTTGCGGAAAGAAAGGGCGGCGTCACGCCCCGGCAGCATCGTGCGGCCGGTGGGCGAACACGTTGACGTCCGTTCTCAGCAGCCACCAGCACGCCGCCGCGGCGACGTAGAGCGCGCCGAATCCGAGCAGCACTGCGTTCCAGCTTCCCGTGGCGCGCAGCATCCACGGCACGGCGATCGGGAAGAGTGCCGCGCCGAAATTGCCGCACATGTTCGCCGCTGCACTCACCGTCGCGGCATGTCCGCCGCCCATGCTCATCACCGCGGCTCCGAGACAGGGATTCGCCACGGCGGCGCAGAACATCCCTGCGCTGATGACGATGACGGCCAGCACCGGGTCCGCCACGAACCACGCTGCGAGGATGAGCCCTGCGCAAAGCAGCAGCGCGATCACACACAGGCCCTGCCGAGCCAGTTTCACGCTGCCCGTGCGCCGCAGCACGGCGTCCGACAGCACACCGCCGGACATGCAGCCCGTCACGTCCGCCAGCAGCGGCAGCGCGGTGAGCCAGCCGGAGCCGAGAATCGTCACGTGCCGCGCCTCCTGCAGATACGTCGCGAACCAGCTCGCGAAAAAAATGTAGCCAGCCGCGCGGCAGAACTGCTGCACGCACAGGAGCGCAATCGCCGGACTCGTGACCAGCACCCGCCACGGCACCGCGCCGGCTGTTCCCGACGCGGTCGGTGCATGTTGCGCGATCAACGCGCGTTCCGGCTCATTCACGGCGGGATGCTCCGCCGGTTCATCCCGATGCCACCACGCGAACCACGCCGCCCACAGCACCCCCGGAATTGCATAGAGCACGAAGATCCACCGCCAGTCGCACTTTCCCACGAGCCACGCCGTGAGCGGTGCCGCGATGATGCTGCCGAGCGACATGCATCCGGCGAATGCCCCCGCCGCCGATGCCTGGACCGTGCGCGGAAACCAGCGCGACATCACGCTCACGCCCACCGGCACGAGCCCCGCCTGCGCCACGCCCATGAATGCGCGTGAGGCGGTCATCATGCCCAGGCTTCCGAGTGCCAGCCCCGCCGTCGCGAGCGACCACAGCACGCCAAACAGCGGCAGCGCCCATCGCGTTCCCATCCGCTGCGCCAGGATTGCCGCGGGAATCTGGCACAGTGCATAGGGCCAGAAAAATGCGCTCATCATCACGCCCGATTGCTCCTTCGTCAGCCCGAGTTCCGCGCGCATCGTGCTCTCCGCCGGAGCCACGCCGTTCCGGACAAAGTAAGCGAGCGCTGCCGCCATGCACAGGCCCGCAAGTACGACGTAGCGGGTGCGGCTCGGTTGCATGATATGCGTGCTCGGTCGCTGCTACCAGTCCGTCACCGAACCATCGGGACCGAACTCGCGCAGCAGGATCTCCTGCTGGAAAGGATGCTTCTTCACTTCGTCCTCGTTGATGCTGATGCCGAGTCCGGGGCGCGTATTCGGTCGCACGATGCGGCCTTGTTTTTCGACGGTGAAACCTTCCTCCACCACATCCTGACGCCAAGGCACGTCGTTGTGCACGGTTTCGCAGATGATGTAGCCCGGCTGCGAAAAACCAAACTCCAGCGACGCCGCGGTGCTCACGGGACCCTGCGGATTGTGCGGCGCGAGCGCGATGCGATGCGCCTCGGCCAGCGCGGCAACCCGGCGCGCAGCCGTGAGCCCGCCGCAATGCGTGATGTCGAGCTGGCAGATCTCCACGGCGCGCTTGTCGAACAGTTCCTTGAAGGCTTCGAGGTTCGTCACGCGTTCACCGCTGGCGACCGGCGTGGTGAGCGCCGCGTTGATCCTCGCGAGGCCATCCACGCACTCGGGCCAGCAGGGTTCCTCGAAAAAATAGAGACCATACGAATCGAGCGCTTTGCCGAACTTGAGGCCCATCGCCGGCGAAGGTCGCGCGTGGCAGTCCACCATGATGTCGATGTCCGGCCCGACGGCCTCGCGCATCGCGGCGACGGCGGCTTCCGCCGCGCGCACGGGCTTCTGGCCTTCGATGGGCATCGTGCTCGGCACGGCCATGCTCTTGAAAGCGGTGAATCCATCGGCCACTGCCGCGAGCGCAAGATCGGCGAAGCGCTTCGCGTTGTCGGCGGGCGTCTGGTAGAAATCCTCCATCTTCCCGCCGCCGAGATGGCAATACGTGCGCACATAGTCGCGCACCGGGCCGCCGAAAAGTTTCGAAAGCGGCATGTTCGCGACCTTGCCGACGATGTCCCACAGCGCGAGATCCACGCCCGCGATGGCTGTCGCGCGCACGATGCCGTGGCCGTGCCAGAAATGCTGGCGATACATCACCTGCCACAGGTGCTCGGGCCGCGTGGGATCTTCGCCGACGAGCAGCGGCGCCATGTCCTCGATTGCGCCGACGACACTGCGCGTGTGCCATTCCAGCGTCGCCTCGCCCCACCCGATGAGGCCTGGCTGGTCGGTGACGACTTTGACAAACACCCAGTTCCGCATCCGCGCGTGGCAGACGAGCGTTTCGATTTTGGTGATCTTCATGAGATGCGTTGGGCGATGGATTCGATGATCTGTTCGAGGCTCCCCGCGGCGACGACCGCAATCGTCTCCTGATAGACGCCCGTGTCGTAAAGCTCGCGCGGCGGCAGATACGAGGCGCCCCAGTCTCCGGCGATGGAAGCGACGATGATCATCGTGTCGGGAAAACGGCGGCGCAGTTCGGTCTGCAGCAAGCTGTAGCTCTCGCCCTGCACACCGACCCACACCGCATCGCCGATGCGCCACAGCGCGACTTGCAGCGGATACGCGCCGCCTTGCGGCAATTGCGAGATGCGATGCAGCAGGCGGTTCTTCCGTTCCGCCATCGCGCGGCACTCGTCCGCGAGCGCCGCATCGCCCGCCGCGCGCGCAGTGGATTCGTCGGCTTGGAACTGCTCCATCTCGGCCTGCGTCTGCGCGGCGGTCGGCTGTCCGGGGCGATACTTCAGCGGCTCGTGCCAGCGCGTGAGTTTCCACTCGGCATGGGTGGCGAGGTCATCGGCGGAAAGGGCCTCGTGCTTCCACGCCCCGAGCGTCGCGCCCGACACGACCGGACCGGCGTAACAAAACTTCGTGCCCGCCTGCGGCAATGCCGTGAGCGCGGACAGCGCCGCATAGCCCAGCTCGCGGCCATTGCGATCCGCCACCGCCGTATCGCCGACGAAGCCTTCGCGTGGTCCGAGTTCGCCGCTCGCGCCTTGCAGGAACAGGCATGGCGTGCCGGTGTCGCGTTCCACCACCTCGCGCATCGCGCCGATGTAGTCGGGGCTGATCAGCGTGTTGTCCCACGCGAGCGTCGTCGGATGACACGCATAGTTCACGATGCTCGCCAGCACCCTCCCATCATCCGCCGTGACCCGCGCGACGATCACCGTATCATCCGCCGCCCCGCCGGGATTGAAGCCGCACACAAACTCCTGCCGCTCGCCGTCCCAAAAATCACGATGCGCCGCGAGAGAGCACCGCCCGCGGCCATACACGATGCTCGCCGGCACCAGCGACGCCACGCATTGCCTCACCAGCTCTCCCGCACGCTCGCCGAGCGTTTGCAGATAGCCGGGAATCAAATCCCCGCCCGGTAGCGACACCCGATCCAGCCCCATCAGTCCCGCACCATGCGTGTGCGAGAACACCACGAGCACGCACTCTTTCGCCTGTCCGCCCGTCTCCGCGACTTGCGCGACGAGCTGCCCGTGCTCCGCCGCACCCATCACACAATGATCCAGCGCGAGCAAGATCTGCCGTTCGCCATTCGCATGCAGCGGCTCGAACACCGCCACCGTCGCGCGCAACGGACGATGCACGCCGGTCGCCCGCTCGTGTTTCGCCGCGCCCCACATGCGATGGTAAATGCCCGCCGGCGGCGTGATGTCCGCCCACGCCAGCGCAAACCGGCAACGGCTTTGCGGGGTGGCCGCTTCGGTGGGGGATGGCTTCATCAGGCAATGTCCTAATTGGTTTTTGTCTGGCGGGAAAGAATCGATCTGCCCGATTCCCATCGGTCCGCGCCGGGGTGACCGCCTCATCCTCCGACGTCCATTTTTCAAATCCGCCCCTTCCGCCCGCGCAAAAAAGGCGTTGCCAAGTCCTCTGCCACTTTCCACCGCCGTTGACCCGCCTGCGCCTGCGTGGCACGTTCCGCCCATGAGCGCCGCCATCGAGATCAGCATCAGCGAACTCCACGAGCACACAGACCGCTACGTCCGCGAAGCTGCCGCGAAACGCATCGTCATCACCGACCACGGCAAGCCCGTCGCAGAACTCCAGCCCGCCACGCCGCCGCCCTCATCGGAAGTCCCCTATTTCGCCAGGCGCAAACTTCGGCCCGGGTTCCAAGCGATGATGGAGAGCGGGGCGTTCCGGCCACGGCCCGGTGACCGCGACATCACCGACCTCATATCCGACGACCGCGACGGCAACTGAGTGATCTACTTCGACACCAGCTACCTCGTCCGCCTCTACGTCGAAGACCCCGGATGGGAGGCCGTGCGCGCCCTGGCAGCCACCGATGACGTCGCTTCCGCGGTGCATGGCCGCACCGAGACAGTGGCAGCCTTTCACCGGATCCTTCGCGAAGGGCACGTTGATGTCCTCCGGTTTGGGGAATTGTTGAAGCAGTTTCTGGATGACTGCGCCGCCATCGGCCTCCATTGGCTTCCGCTCACGGATGCCGCGCTCACCCGTGCAGAAACCGCCTACGCCAGTTTGCCCGCGACCGTCTTCCTGCGCGCCGCCGATGCCCTCCACCTCGCCTGTGCCGCGGAGCACGGCTTCACCGAAATTCACTCGAACGACGCCCGCCTCCTCGCCGCCGCCCCGCACTTCGGCATCAAAGGCGTGAACGTCATCCCATGAGCGATTCCATCCCCCGCGAAGCGCCCGCGGAGATGCAGAAAGCGGACGATGTACGCCATTTCGGTGGGGGAAGGCTTCATCAGGCAATGTCCTAATTGGTTTTTGTCTGGCGGGAAAGAATCGATCTGCCCCATTCCCATCGGCACGCGTCGGAGCGGCACTGCTGGCTGCGGAGATCGGGGAACTGACGCCCTCGGGCGACGCGGGGATTGTGTGAATCAAGGAGTGCGCGCCCATCAGCCTGCGGCTACGGAGTGCGCCATGACCTCCATCGCAAAAGAAACAACCCTGTGCGCTGCGGTCGTGCAGGCCGGGGCGGTGCCGTTCGACACCGAGGCCTGTGTCGGGAAGGCGGTTCGCCTGATCGGCGAAGCCGCCGCCCTCGGCGCGAAAGTGATCCTTTTCCCCGAGGCGTTCATCACCGGATATCCGAAGGGGCTCGGCTACGGTCTCGTGGTGGGCGCCCGCGATGCGGCCGGGCGTGAAGAATTCCGGCTCTACTTCGACGCGGCCATCGAGGTGCCCGGTCCGCAGACGCAGCGGCTCGGGGAAGCCGCGGCGGCACACGGCAGTTACGTCGTCATCGGCGTCATCGAGCGCGAACTCGGCACCTGTTACTGCACCGTGCTGTTCTTCGCCCCGGACGGCCGCCTGCTCGGCAAGCATCGCAAGCTCATGCCCACGGCCATGGAACGGATGATCTGGGGCTTTGGGGATGGTTCCACGCTGACGGCAGTGGAGAGCCCCTACGGCCGGATCGGCTCGGTCATCTGCTGGGAAAACTACATGCCGATGCTCCGCATGGCGATGTATGCAAAAAACGTCGCGCTCTACTGCGCACCCACCGCCGATGACCGCGACACGTGGTTGCCGACGATGCAGCATGTCGCCCTTGAAGGGCGTTGTTTCGTCCTGTCAGCCTGCCAGTTTCTCCGGAAAAACGATTTTCCAGACACGGTGCGCGTGTCGCTGGGCGGCTCGCCGGATGCCGTGCTGATGCGGGGCGGCAGCGCGATCATCAGCCCGTTGGGCCAGGTGCTCGCCGGCCCCGATTTCGGAAAGGAGACGATCCTCACCGCAACCCTCGATCTCAACGACATTGGCCGTGGAAAATTCGATTTCGATGTCGCCGGACACTACAGCCGGCCCGATGTCTTTCAATTGATCGTCAATGAGTCACCGATGTGTGCTGTCGTTCCCAAGGCGAGCGACTGATGGGCCTGAAGCCCGGGTCCGGGCCGGGCGTGCGGCGTGAATCCGCCTCGACGACTGAGCCAACGGGCGGTTCGTGCAGAATCCTGTTCCATGCGTGCGGCAGGAGGTCCGCATCGGCAGCGAAGCTCTCGTGAAGCTATTTCAAAAACTCCAAGCTGAATGGAATGCGATTAGGGAACAGCATGGCAGCAAGCATGCAAAGGGCGTGTGTCTCAGGTGACAGCAAGGAATCGGCTTTTCGTTGAGAAAGAACATCATCAAACCTGGCTCCGAACTCCGCGATTTGCCAGACTCCAAATCCGATCTGCCAAGTATGCGTAATACCCGTCGAGATAACGTCCTCAGAAAAGTCCTTATAGTCGTTTGGGAGAAATAACCCGATGTTCCGTCTATCAAAGGCTTTCAGGTCCCAATCCTGAGCGCATTGAAACCAAATCCCACCGAGCAGAATGACTGGAAGAAGCGATGACGGATTTGCCGGCACCCGTTTGTTTGAAGCAAGCTCACTCTTAGAAACGATTAAGACGTGTTCAAAGGCACCTTCTCCGTCAGAACCCAGTCGATTGAAAATACCGCCGCGAATGGCGGCATCAAAGTATAGATTTTGAATTACTTCTTTTCCTTCCTCAGTCCAACCCATCAACTGAGCTGCCTTCAGAAAAATGTAAAGCGGAGTGGCTTGCTCATCGTCCAAAGCGACTAGAAGTTTGGAATATGTCGAGATAAGCGTAGAAACCCCTTCTCGATGGAGCAGCTGCGAAGCTTCGGTCTCGAAATCGAGTATTCGCCCAACGATAGCGAGCATACCAAACAAGCCAAGCATTCGTGTAATCCTGAGAGGAAGATAATAGATGTCGGACAACAACCCATTATGTGCAAGAAGCCGACCGTCATTTGTGCGCAACTCCATCAAAAGATTCGCCAGGAGGTTGTTGGTTCGGTCGAAATCAAGCTGTAGCTGCTGTCGCACCAAAGCGCGCACCTCAGGATCATCGATCCAAGGCAGCAGCGTTGTGAGGCAGGTTGCAATGCAAAAGTGCTGCGCGAGCATCTCTCCATCAGCGGCTGCAACAGAGGAAAAAGAGCCAATCAATCCAGAAACAACAGCCACCCTATCTGCGACACCGAGTTCGGCTGGGGCGAGGAGACGGCGGAGAAGTTGTCTCAGCCGTATCGGCTCAAATTCCTTACTCGCCAACCGATACTCGTCCCAAAGTTCTGTGGAGAAAGCAGAGAGCCGCTTTCCCATTGCCGATGAGGGATCGACCGTCGTCAGTGAAAGCGACGGGAGCGGCGCATTGATGTGGAACTTGGGATTACGAGTGAGTCCGCCTTGACCGAACAAATTCAATCCCCACCATGTGGGACGTTGTGCTGGATTATCTTTGGCAACAGCGTCGGATACATGAGCTGCTAAATCGGCAAGCTCTAGGAGAGGCTTATGGAGAACGAGATCACTTTCACCGCGCAGAACTTGAAGAAGATGGGTTGTCAGTAGCCCGCCCTTCTCAGATTCTCCAGCAAACTGGTCAGCAGCACATGCCCCCAAAAACGAGATGCTCGACGCCCGGACTGTCCCAATATCTTCCGGGCGGAGAAGCGTGCGCACACTCGCGGTCGAACTTCCTGCTTCACATCCATCGATAATGACATTCACCTGGCGCGGTTGAAACTCATTAATCATCTCGAACAGCCTCGATAATGGAAAGGCTGTTGCCGACAGCGCAGGTTCCTCAGATTCTCGGAGAGTAAGAAAAAACGAGCCGCTTTTTCCTCCTGCGTGACCAGCAAAGAAAAAGGTGAAAATCGCGATCTTGTCTCCGCGAAGGCATGTGGAAAGCGCCATCGCCATTTCGGTTGTGGTTGGTGATAGCAAAAGTTTTGAACGGCCCTCGTCATAAAACCCGCTCCGACACAAGGTCTCAAACATTTCACGAGCATCATGCTCAGCTCCTTGGAGGGGATTTAGGAAGACGTATTGGTCGCATCCGACGCAGAAGAGGATGTTCATTGCCGGTCATACTTCGCTAGGCGTTCCGTCTCCCGGTCTCGCGCATCTTGTTCAGTCTTGGCTCTGATCTCAGCGGCCTTTCGCTCCAGTTCCTTGCCACGAATGATTAATTCCATTTGAAGGCGTTCGATCAGGTCCGGGGTCAGCATCATCTGTGGCAAAGAAACATTGCCATCTGCATCCACGCTTGCATGAATGTCAGCGAGACTCGCCAAAATGCCGTCAGCGAGCGATTCACCTTTAGGGACGTTCGTCACCTGTTCAAACCGAACACACGTTTCCTGCACTTCCCTCAGCACACTCTGTTCGAACTCATCGTACATTCGTTGAGCCATTTCGAGTATCAGTTCTTGGACTACGTTCAGGTCATTCGAAAGAATTCGATCAGTATGGAAGCGAACTTCAGTCGAATGTAGTTTGAATTCACCAGTTTCTGGGGCGAAGCCCTCTTTGCGTTGCTGCTGAAACGTCCAGCCATGCCCATGGGGCATATTACAGACGTTCTGTGCGGAAATCATTTTCTCCTGAAGCTCCGCAATGCGCCGCACCATCTTCTGAACCAAGGCACGTCCGAATTCGCGAGAGCGCTTTCCTTCGGCGAATGGCACCATTGATCTTGCCGAATCTGGATTTGTGGAATCGTTATCCATATCTGCAGGGAGTGTGAATGCCGGGGCGGGCGAAGTCATGGAGAAATTGTCGACAGCAAGATTACGCACACCGCGCTTGCCAACCCCCGCCGGATTCCATACACGTCACGGCGGTTTTCATCCTTCCATGAACTTCTCCGATTTGAGTCGAGTGACTGTGTGCCGCGTGGACGGCGAGGGATGACGGTTTTGAGGGAAGGAGGCATGGAGCATGAGACGCAGGAAGGTTCGCAAGCGCGGAGTTCGCGCAGGGAAGCCGGCGCGGAAGGCGGTGTCGAAAGAACCGGCGAAAGGTGCGGTGCGGAAGACGCTGAAGCGCCGAGCGAAATCCATGACGCGCAAGGTGAAAGCCAACGGGAAGTCCGACGGCGCGGCGCGGAATGGTGCGCGGAAACGAGGTAAGCCGCCCACTTCTTTCAACGGCACGGGCGGCAATGGTGATGCGTCGGCGGGGGCGAAGGAGCGCGAGTTTCTCCGCAAGTTGGCGAAGGCGGCGCCCGGGGTGTTCCATCTGGTGCTCGGGCTGGGATGGGCGGCGGTGGGCGCGCGCACGTGGACGGGGAACGACAAGCATGCGGCGGCGGCGTGGTGGGTGGAACTGCTGCGCGTGGTCCGCAAGGTCAGCGGCATCGAGATGAAGGTGGTGGAGCAGTGCACGGGGCTGAAGCGGCAGGCGTTCCATTATCACGACCGGCAGGAGCGGAGTCCGCGGCTGGACTCGATGCTGCGCGAGGCGGACACGTTGGAGATTCCGGTGGCGGCGGTGGCGCTCACGGCGGACCTGTGGCATCGCGGACACGCGGCGCCGTTTGCGCGCGTGCTGCGCGCGGTGCGTGGGCTGTGGAAGAAGGTCGCGCGGCTCTTCCCGTCGCCGTGGGGCAAGGGGCTGCCTTGAGGCTGGCGGCTCTTTCTCTTTGTCCTGCTCCTGCTCTTGCCATGAAAAAAGCGCCTTCAAGAGAGCAAGAGCAGGAGCAGGACAAAGACAGAAGATTCCAAAGCAGCCCATCACCCGTCTTGCGGTGCGGGCGCAGGTTAACTTCTGTTACGTGGACCGGATCGGGCGGTGCGTGCTTTTCTCCCGCCCATGCCAGCGCAACTGACCACGAATTTTGAGCACCCGGCCCGGGTGGCCGCGTGGCTGGGCACGATTGTGCCGGAAAAGGCTCCATTGAGCGTGGAAAAGGCAGGCCGGCTGGAAAAAGGGACGTTTTGGTTGGGAAACAAGGCCTCTTGGGTCGGAGCCAAGAGCCCTTCTGTCGGAGACAAGGACTCTCGGCTCGGGCACAAGAACCCTCGGCTTGGGGGCAAGGACTCTCGGCGTGGGGACAAGGGCTCTCCGCTCGGGGACAAGGATTCCCGGCTCGGGGACAAGGGCGCTCGGCTTGCCGACAAGGGCACTCGGCTTGGCGCCAAGAACTCTTGGCTTGACGACCAGAACTCTTGGCATGGGGACGAGGATTCTCGGTCCGGAGACGAGATCTCCCGGCTCAAAGGCACGAGCCCTCGGCCCGGAGACAAGGCTCCATTGTTTGCTTATGTCCAATCCCTACCTTCCCCGCTGGGGCGACCCTGCCGTGACTTGGGGCAGCCAGTGGCTCTGGCCCACCGCCGCGGAACTCCTCGCCGGCCAAAACCCTCCCCCTCCACCCAAAACCAAACACCATAGAAACAAACACACCATGAATTCGGACTACGTTCCGCTCTCCTACCGCAACCTGCTCACCTGGCTCACCAAGCAGGAAACCGAGGTCACCCCCGCGCTCGCGACGACCATCGGCATGCCTGCGGATGACCGCACCGCGTTCCTCGCGGCAATCGCCGCCATCAAGGCAAAGGCCACGCTGATCGTGGATGCCATGGACACGCTGGAAGAGCTCACCGCGGGATTCCCGGCGATCCTCGAGCAGCACCTGCCCGTCGTGCGTGCCGAGATCAAGCGCGACAAGACCCGTCCCGCCTGCACGCTGGAAATCCAGACGCAGCTCGACTGGATCGGCCCCGTGCAAAACGTGGACCCCGCCCATGCGCGCCCTTCCATCACCATCGAAGCCCAGCGCGGACGCGTGGTCGTCAATGGCAAGAAGCCCGGCTTCGACGCGGTGAACATTTATTCCCGCAAGAAGGGCGACGTGCAGTGGAAGCTCATCGCGGTCCGCAAGCGCCGCTTTCCCTACTATGACGAAAGCCCGCTGGCCGTGGCCGACACGCCCGAGGTGCGCGAGTATATGGCCATCGGCGTGGTGAAGGACGAGGAGATCGGCCAGATGAGCGAGATCAAGGAAGTCGTCTATGCAGGCTAGGCCGGCACTCGTCCGTCATTCGCCATTCCGCATTTAGCCCATGCCCTACGATCCTGATTTCCCGCAAGGCGGCCAGCCGCTCGACCCGGCTGCCATGCGCAACCAGTTCCATGCGCTCAGTGACAGGATCGACGGCGTGCCCGCCGGCCCGCCCGGGGCGGCCGGGCAGGGGTTCGTTTTTCGCGGGGCGTGGGACGGGACGTCGAGCTACATGCCCTATGATGTGGCGACGCATGCGGGCTCGGTTTACGTGGCTGTGGCGGTGGTGTCGCCCACGCCGACGGAGCCGCAGGATCTCCCGACCCACTGGCAGCTCTTTGCACAGCGCGGCAGCGATGGCACGCCGGGCGGGCAGGGCCTGCCGGGCGCGGATGGCGCTCCGGGCGAGGTGACCAATTCGGCGCTGGCTGCGGCCATCGCAGGGACATCGGCCAACACGAACGCCGTGGGGACGCTGGATACGCCCTTTGCCAATGACCCGCTGAGTTTGGCGGACGGCGAGCTGCTGCGGGCGAAGATCAACGAGCTGATCCTCGCGCAGCGGCGGTAAGCGTAGCGCGGGCAGCCGAAGACAGGCGACAGCCAATCCTGCTCGCGGGTGGGCTCTTTTCGCCGACAGGATTGTCGGCGCTACTTTTCCAACCCCAGCAGCTTCAGGCTGTCGCGATGGATCATCGCTTCGATCTGTGCGGCATCGAGGCGCGGCAGCTTGGTGCCTTCGAGCATGTCATTGAGTCCGCGGATGCCGGCGATGGAGGCGTCCACGGTCGTGAAGGGAAAGTCGGTGCCGAAAAGCACCTTGTGCCACACGCCGTATTCCTGTGCGAGCATGAGGCTGTGGTAGAGCTGCCACGGCCGGTAGTGCAGCGCGCTCACGTCGGCGAAGACGTTTTCGTGCTTCCGGATCGTGACGATGCACTCGCCCTCATACGGATGGCCGAGGTGCGCGAGGATGATCTTCACCCCCGGATGCTTCACGGCGACCGGCTCGATCAATCGCGGCAGCGTGAAGGCCAGCGGTGCCTGCGAGATGAATGTCGTGCCCGTGTGCAGCAGCACGGGGAGGTGGTTTTTCTCCGCAAACTGCCACAGCGGCTCCAGCTTCGCGTCGTCGGGGCTGAAGCCGGCATACATCGGCAGCAGTTTGATGCCGCGCAGGCCGAGTTCCTCGTGACCGATTTGCATCTCGCGTTCCCAGCCGTCCTGCGTCGGATCCACGGAGAGAAAGCCGATCAGCCGTGCGGGATCGCGGGCGACGTATTGCGCCACGAATGCGTCATCCACCCACATGCCGCTCAGCCGCGCCTTTCCGCCGAAGACGATCGTGCGCGTTTCCTCCGGCGCGGTCGCGCGATACGCCTCAAAGGTCGCGCTGAGATCCACCTTGTGCCCCGGCCGCGCGCGAGCTGCCTGATGAATGAAATCGTCCGAGAAGTCGGCGGGAAAGTTCCAAGCGTGGGAGTGGACGTCGATGATCATGGGCAGGGCTGACGCATCAAAAAAGCAAGATCGTTACAGGATTGAACACGGGATGATTCTTGCGGGAAGAATCGGAGCGGCGCGGTGCCGGCAATGTAGGACAGGGCTTCCAGCCTGTCCCGCATGCAAGGTGCGTTGGCAGAGCCAGATCGCGGCGAACGGTCGCGATGCACTCGCAGAGTCCGGCACGACCGATGCGATCATAGTTTGCATGGCTTCCATTCGGGACAGGCTGGAAGCCTGTCCTACATTGCCCACCGCCTTCGCCCGCGCCGCCACCCCGCTTCGGAATAGCAACGTGTTTTTGATGCGTCAGCCCTGTGATCATGGGATTGCCTTGATGAGTTCGTCGAAAAGTCTGTCCACGGTGGCGCGAATGTCATCCGACATTCGCCAGCCGACCGGGCCGCGCACGACGGTGTTTTTGAGAATGCCCTGGCGCACGAGCAGATGTTTCTCCACGGCGAGGTAGGCATCGAGTGTCTTTTGCAGTTCGATCAATTTCGCCAGCGGCGCGTGGATGGCCTCCGCCGTGCGCGCGTCGCCGCGTTCCAGCGCACGCCACAGCGGTACGATGCCGCGGATCAAATCCGCGCCCGGCATCGTACCCGCGAGTCCGTGGGGGAAGGTCTCGATCAATGCCACGCCACCGCTGCCCTCGTAGCATTTCGCGCGATGCCCCGACGCCGCTCGCAACCGCCCCAGCCGCTCGGCCAATGGCGGCGCCTCCGGCTTGAACTGCACGCGTTCCGGTCCGAACTCCTCCATCAGCCGCACCTGCACCTCGATGCTCATTGCCCGGCCCACGTAGCCGCTCGCGTCTTGCACGATCACCGGGATCCTCACCGCGCGCACGAGACGGCGGTAGTAGTCCGCGATCGCGTCCTCATCGAGCACCACCGCGACCGGAGGGATCGCCATCAGCATCGTCGCGCCGCATTTTTCCGCGTGCCGCGCATGCCGCTCTGCGACGAACGAAGACTCCGCGCCGACGCTGATCACCGTGACTCCGCGCTTGCCGATCGTCTTGCAGACGAACTCGCACACGGCGTCGCGTTCGTCGCTCGCCAGCCGCAGCGTCTCCGACACCATCGCCATCACCACGCCATCCGCGCCTTCGTCGAGCAGCCAGTGCAATTCGCGCCCGAGTGTGTCGAAGTCCACGGACTCGTCATCGTGAAACGGCGTCTGGAAAACGGGGAGGATCATGCGTGGGTCGCGGGGGCGATGTAGCGCCGACGATTCGTCGGCCAAAAAGCGCGGCAGCAAATGCGAAGCACACCGTCGCGCTGCGCCCATGCGCGCGGCAGTGGCTGCTCGTCGGCGCAGTCCGGGCCTGCGGCATCTTGCGCGCCGTTTGGCGGGCACGCGCCGGGCCGACGACTCGTCGGCGCTACACGCCCACCCTGTCTACTTTTTCGCATCCGCCTCGCTCAGGATTTTCTTCGCCTCGTCCGCGCCGATCTCATGCACGAAAATGTTGCGCCAGCGGATCTCCCCGCCGTGGGTTTGCAGCATGATCGGGCCTTTTTCCGGCAGCGGCTTCGTGCGATCCCAGTAATTTTCCATCACGTTGCCATCCACGACGAGCTTGTCGTTGAGCCACACCCAGGTGCGCGCGCCGACTTGGCGGATGCGAAAGCTGTTCCATTCGCCGAACGGCTTGTCCGCGAGCACGAGCGGGTCGCGGCCCGGCGTGTTCGGGGTGTTGTTGAAGAGGCCGCCGGAGCCGAGGTGCGGTTTGCGGTCGGGTTTCTTTTCATCGAAGACCTGGTTCTTGTCCCAAATCTGCACCTGCGGCGTGCCGCGCAGGTAGATGCCGCTGTCGGCATGCGCCACGGTCTTGTATTCGACGAGCAGTTCGATGTCGCCAAACTCCCCGTCGGTCGTTGCGTAAGGTCCGGTCCCGCTGTTGACGAGTTCGCCATTCTCCACGGTCCAGTGCTTCGGAAAATCCTCGCGCTGCTGCTTGAGGTTCGCGTCCTTCTTTTCGCCGGTGAGTTTCGCGCCGGTGTGCGGGTTCAGGCCGTACCAGCCGGCGAGATCCTTGCCGTTGAAGAGCGCGCGGAAGCCCTTCGGCGGCGCCGGATCGGCCGCATGGAGTGAACTGAAAAGGAGGGTGGCGAGAATGGCGGGGAGTGTGACTTTCATGAGGTGTTGGGTCTGGATGGATGGGGTGAGTCGCAACCGGCAAATCGGCGGCGATGCCGAGCAATGTTTCGGAAAGAACCCGCGGAGGCGAGGATGTGTTTGGCGCCAGGGCATTTCAAGTTGGACTGTAGCCGCGGCGAAGCGAACGGCGAAGGTGGAGCGCGTCGCTCCGCGCGCGCTTCCTCGGGTTGGAAGCAAGCCTTGCAGCCCACATCGAAACGCGCGCGGAGCGACGCGTTCCACCTTCGCGCGGATGCGGCTACATTTTTCCGGGAATCGTTGCGCCTGCCCGGGGACGCTCTCACGGATCCAACAGACGCTCGCCGCCAGTGTATTTTTTCACCGCATCCCGATCAAGCTTGAGGCCGAGGCCGGGCTTGTCGGGGATGGCCAGCATGCCATCCGCGTCGAGGCGCCAGCCGCCGGAGGTGATTTCGTCGATGAACGGCGAGCCGGTGAGATACTCGACGAGATCGGTTCCGGGGAACGCGGACGCGAGTTGCAGATCCGCGGCGAGACCGACGGCTGTGTTCCAGCCGTGCGGGATGAAACGCACGCCGTGCTCCTGCGCCATCCACGCGATGCGGCGCTCCTCGCTGATGCCGCCGCATTTCGTAACGTCCGGCTGCACGATGTCGAAGGCGCGGGCTTCGAGCCAGGGCTGGAAGGACTGCCGTCGCGTGAGCACTTCGCCGCCGGCAATCGGCACGGGCGAGTGCTCGCGGAGCTTTGCGTAGTCTTCGAGCGCGTCCGGCACGAGGGCTTCCTCGAACCAATGCACGTCGTAGTCGGCGAGCATCTGCGCGGTGTTGAGCGCCCACTTGTAACCGTTGGTCCAAAAGGCGTCGCTGCCGCCGGCGTCCACCATCAGCCGCGAGTCTACGCCGACGGCTTCACGCGCTGCCTTCACGATGGCGCGATCGGTCGCTGCATTGCGCCGGCCAAACGGCCCCCAGCCGATCTTGAACGCGCGAAAGCCCTGCGCCTTTACCGCGAGCAGATGGTCCCGCAGTTTCGCAGGTTCGTCCATGAGCAGTGACGCGTAAGGCTGCACACGCTCGCGGTAGCGTCCGCCGAGCAGCCGCCCGACGGGCTGCCCGGTGGCCTGGCCGAGCAAATCCCAGAGTGCGATGTCGATTCCGCTGATTGCGTGCGTGATGGAGCCGCCGCGCCCGAGCCAGAACGTGTTTTGGTGCAGCTTCTCGCTGACGCGCTCCGGCTCGAGCGCGTTCTCGCCGCGATAAAGTGGCTCCATCACCGCGAGCGCCGCGCGGACCAGCGCGTCGTTGGTGAACACGCTGCCGAGGCCGACCGCGCCTTCGTCCGTGTGGACGGCGACGAGCGTGTGGACACAGTCTTCCGGCCGCAGCTCGTTGCTCCAGCCGCCTTCGGGCGTCGCGCCGCGCAGACCGGCACATCGAATTTCGCGAATCTTCATGGGGTTGATTTCTGTTGGTAACGGGGCCGCTGGAAGAGCTTCACCTCTGGCGTGAATTTCACGTCCGGGTCGAGCGGGAAAACGGGGCGTCGGCAGCGCGTGTGCCCGAGGCTGCGCAGATTGGCGCTCGTGGAACCGGGCGCGTCCACGTCCACGTAGCGCGCCGACCACGCCCTGAACATGTGCGGCTCGCATTGTGGCGACTTCACCACGACCGCGCCGAAGTGCCGCGGGTCACAGCCGTGCGCGAGGAACAGCGCCCGGTCATACAGGCTCACCGCGCGGCTCGTGAGGATGAGCGTGAAGCCGCCCGACTGCACCACCGCACTCCGGCCCGCCTGCCAGAGTTCGCGTGTCGTCTCGCTGTGGAAGCAGCCGTCGGAAAGCATCCGCACGCGGCCCTCGATGGCCAGCGGCGTGAAGCGCCCGCCATCCAGCGCGCCGCCGACCGTGGTCCGCACCGGGTTGCCCACGCCCGCGGCAAATGCCGCCGCCACCGCGCCGGGATCGACGATGGGAATCAGCGCGGTGCCCCCGTATCCCGCGTCCAGCAGCGCGCGCAGGATCGCGTTGCTGTCGCCTGATGCACCGGAACTGGTCGCATCCGCCGCATCCACGAGCACCACGGTACCGGTGTCGTTCGCCTTCGTGATGCGCGCCGCATCCGCGAGGCTCGTCAGCGGCACCTGCATCTTCCCGTGATGTTCCCAGAAAAGGTCCGCGATGCGCAGCGCCTCACGCTCCGCGCGCACTGGATCGTTGTCCGTCACCACAAAGCTGTTCGACGCCAGCGCCGGCACGTCGGTAAACGGGTTGCCCCACATCATCGCCGCCGAGAGGCCGCCCGGACTTTGCTCGATGGCTTTTGCCGCGTTCACCGCGTGGCGGATGGAGCCGGACTCCGTGATCAATTCATCCCCGCGCACCAGCGCCGGCACGGTCACCTTTGCCGTCACCGGCTTCACTTCGCCCGACACGATGCGCAGCAGCAGCCTCGCCGCGCGCTCACCGGTGCTGAAAAAATCCACGTGCGGATACGTGTGAAACGCCACCGCTGCGTCGCTGTGCTCCAGCATCCGGTCCGTCAGGATGCCGTGCAGATCGAGCGAGATCACGATGGGCACATGCTCGCCGAGAATCCTGCGCGTCTCCGCGAGCAAGAAGCCTTCGGGATCGTCCTCGGTCTGCGTGGCCATCGCGCCATGCAGGGAAAAATAGACGGCGTCCACCGGCGGCGCGGCCTCGGTGCTCGCGAGGAGTTCGCCCGCGATGCGCTGAAACGCCGTGTCCGCCAGCGTGCCGCCCGAGGTGGTGAAGTGCGCGCTGCACGCCGGCACGAGCTGCACACCCGGCGTCGCATCAAACACGCTCAGCGCACCGCCCACCTCGCTGCGCACCTTGCGGTGGTAGTCAAGAATCGCCTGCCCGTGTCGCATGGTGAAATCCTCGTAGCCGCTCAACACGGGATTGAACGTCGAGACTTCCTGTTTGCATTCGGCGATGAGGATTTTTGTCATGGCGTGGTCTTCCACTCTTCAATGCTTGGATCGCGTGCGCGGGATCACCGGCAGCACGATGTGCGACGGCTGCGCTGTCGTGTGCATCACTTTTTGCTCCGCGACGACCGAGTTGGTTTCGAGACCGATGTTGTCCGCGCCCGTGTTGAGGTTGCGCAGGTAGAGGGGGAAGTAGCTGCTGGAAATTTCGACGCGGATGCGATGGCCCTTCGCAAATGCGTTGGCCGTCGCCCGCCAGAATTCGATCGTGTATTCATGCACGCGCCCGGGCTCGATGGTGCTGAGCTTGCCGGGGTTGAAGGCTCCGCCGCGCTCGGGATCGCGATGGCGCGCACGCATGAGTCCCTCGCAGAGCAGCGCGGAAAACCCATCGGGCCGCACATCGATGATCCGGACCATCCAATCCGTGTCGCGCGCAGACGTGGAGGCGTAGAGCTTCGCGGTGACAGGGCCGGTGACCTCGACTTCTTCATCGAGCGGCGGTGTCGTATAGACGAGCACATCCGGACCGCTCGACGACTTGCGCGTGTCCACTGCTCCGTCCTCGATGTGGCCGCTGGTGAAATCCGAGAGCGTCGGCTTGGCGGGATCGTAGGTGTAGGCGTCGGATGCGGCATCTTCCGCCGCGCCGGGGGGCGATGTGCTCAGCACGCCATCGCCGCGGTTCGAGTTCGCGTGGCCGCCGCTGTGCAGGAAATATTTTGTCCAGCGCGTCTGCGGCAGCGGCCAGTCCTGCTCGGCGGACCACTGGTTGCGGCCCATCACGAAGACATGCACGGGAGCGTCGTTCATTACGCCATTGTCGCGGCCTTTCAGCCAATGATCGAACCAGCGGCACACGTAGCCGTCCCAGTCGATCACGGCGCCGGGACCGTAGTCGAACGCGCCCACTTTGCTGCTCTTGTTGAAAATATGCGGCCACGGGCCAATCAGGAGCCGGGGCTGGCGGGCGTCGGGCGTCGCGCCGTATTTTTTCATCGCGAGGTAGTTCAACGGCGAACCGTTCGCGTCGCCATCGAACCAGCCGCTCACCGCGAGCGATGGCACCGCGACTTTCGCGTAAGACTCCGGCGTCTGGTAGGCGATGCCGCGCCAATACGGATCGCTCGCCGTGTTGCCGCGAATCCACTTCTCGAACCATGGCGAATCGAGCGCGCCGCGAATCTCATTCAGCTTGAGGTAGGGCAACTGCATGTAGTCGTGGAGCCGCCGTTCGCCGGACGCGAAGCCGCCGTAGGGACCGGGGCCGATGATTTGCCCGACGCGCCCGGCCATGGCACCGGCCCAGTCCAGCATCACGCCCTGGAGCACGCCGTTTTGGTAAGGCAGGTTGTAAAATTGATCGGGCGGCGCGACCTCGGGCACGATCGCGCGCAGCGATGGCGGTGCCTGCGTCGCGGTCCACCATTGCGTCCAGCCCATGTAGGAAAGCCCCATCATCCCGACTTTGCCGTCGCACCACGGCTGTGCGGCGAGCCACTCGACGAGATCGTAGCCGTCCGTCTTGTGCTTGGGATCAAACGGATCCCATTCGCCCTCCGAATCGTAGCGCCCGCGCGAATCCGCCACCGCCACCACGTAGCCGCGTTTCGCAAACCAACTGCCGCGTGTCTGATAGCCCGGATTGTTGCCGTAGGGGGTGATGATCAGGATTGCTGGAAATTTCCCTTCGGCTTTCGGCTGAAACACGTCCACCGAGAGGCGCACGCCGTCGCGCATCTTCGCCTTGTGCCCGCGCGTCGCCTTCACCTCGAATTGCTCGGCCGAGTATTTCCCCGGATCGGGCGCCTGGGCGAATGACGCAGTGGCGAGGCAGAGCGACGCGAAGCAAAGGAGCGCGATTTGGGTGCGGTGATGTTTCATGGGCAGATTCAGTGAACCCGTTCGTAGTCGGATGCGAAGAGTGTCTTGATGCCGGCCATCAGCACGAGCCCGGCGGCGACGTAGGCGACGGCCGTGAGTGTGAGCAGGCGGTCAATGCCGGGCGATTGCTTCCACAGACCGCCGAACAGGGTGGCGAAGCCGGAGATGATCGCGCCGAAGAAATTCAATGCGCCGACGGCTGAGGCGCGCGTGTCGGCCGGCACAACTTCAAATGCGGCGGGGAAGATGTTCCCCATCAGCAGCCCGCTGAAGAGGCCGAACGCCGCGGCGGCGATGCGGGTGGAGTTCAGCGTGTCGCTGCTGCCGAGCGCGTGCAGACACGGCGCGCAGAGCAGCAGGCTGGCGACCATGAGCCAGAGGCGCGCGGCTTTGGTGCGACGATACATTTTGTCCGCAAGCACGCCGCCACCGAGGAGGCCGATCGCCGTGGTGCCTTGCAGAAAGACGGTCGCATTGAATGCGGCATCGGATTGATCGAGTGCGAATTTGTCGTGCAGGAATGCGGGCAGCCATCCGTAGAGCAGCCACAGGCCGAAAACGAACACGGGAAACACGACGCACAGCAACAGGAAGGTGCGGACCTTGACGAGCGCCGCGAGTGCAAACGCGGTGCCGGCCTTCGCAGACTCGCGGTGCGCGTCTTCATTCACGCCGCGCAGGAACATGAAATACGGCAGCGCATAGAGGACGCCCACGGCGCCGAGCACGAAGAACGCGCCGCGCCACTGGCCGCGATCGGCCATCCAGCCGCCGAACCAGCTCCCCGCGACTGTGCCCGCGATTTGCGCCGTAGTGAGCGCGGCGATGGCGCGTGAGCGGTGTTCGGGTGTGTGCGCGCTGGCGGTCAGGGCGATCGCGTTGGGCATGAAGAGCGACTCGGAGATGCCCATCACCCCGCGCAGCGCGAGCAGCATCATCGCGGACATCGCGAGGCCGGTGGCCACGGTGACGAGGCTCCACACGGCGAGGCTGAGGACGACGAGCAGGCGTTTGGAAAAACGATCTCCAATCTGCCCGGCGATGGGACAGCCAAACGCATACACCCAGAGGAATGCCGCGCCGACGAGCCCGAGCTGTTCGTCCGTCATCGCGAGGTCGGCCTTGAGCGAGGGGAACATCGAGAACACGGCCTGCCGGTCGCAGTAGTTCAGGAAATACGCCACCCACATGAATGCCACGAGCAGCGCGGCGCGGCGCGCGGGAACGGCGAAGAATGAAGCCGGGGCGGTCACGCTCGCAGCACTTCCCTGGCAGTCACGCGCTGTGCGATGACGGCGACACAGTCACCCTGCTGCGTGAGGCACGGCGCGCGCATCGTGATGAGATAGCCCGCGCTTTGCGCTACGATGGACTCCGGCGCGCGGTCGGGCCGTTCGAGGTGATGGATGAAACCGAGGGTCTGTCCGCGTTTCACCTTTGCTCCGAGATCGACCGCGATCTCGAAAATGCCCGACTCCGGCGCGAGCAGGTAATCCTCGCGCTGGAGCGCCTGTGTGAGGATGGGCGGCGGGAGGCCGAGGCTGGCGCGCGTGCGTTCGCGGCCCTTGAGCGCGCCGGTGTGGATGAGCACGTTACGCAAGCCGCCCTGCGTGATCCGGTGCACGTCCGCGGGGATGCATTCGCCGCCGCCCATTTCCGTGGTGACGACGAGCTTGCCCTGGTTCTCCGCCTCGACCGGCAGCAGGCCCGTGCCGGCGATGTCCGCGTAGAGGAAGGCGAAGTCCGAATTCCACGCGAGCATCGCGGCGAACATCCGCGCGCGCTGATCGCGATCCGCGACGAGATGCATCGTCGAGCAAGGGACGAATTCCATGCTGCGTCCGCCGGAATGAATGTCGATGACCACGTCGCTCAGCGGAAAAAGAACCGTCGTGAGGAAGTGCGCGATCTGGCCCGTGACCGCACCCTCGGGCTGGCCGGGAAAGGCGCGGTTCATGTTCATGCCGTCGAGCGGCGAGAGGCGCGTCGCTGCGCGCGCGGCGGGGAAATTCAGCGACGGGATGAGGATGATGCGCCCGGTCACCATCTCCGGCGTCAGTTCCCGCGCGAGTTTCATCGCGGCGATCTGGCCTTGGTATTCATCGCCGTGATTTCCGCCGAGCACGAGCACCGTCGGCCCTTTGCCGCGTGCGACGATTGTGATGGGGACCATCACATTCGCCCAGCCGCCGAGATTGTGGGAGTAGGGAGCTTGGAGGAAGCCCTGCTGCTTGCCGGGTTTGTCGAAGTCGAGGGGGGTGATGACCATGCGAGGATGAGTAGCCTCCCAATTGGTTTTTAGCAGGAAAGAATCGCCCTGCCCGATTCACATCAGTGAATCCTCCTTTCCGACGAGGTGGGGTCGCTTCCAGCCGGCGATGAACTTGGGGCGGCGCCGTCGCCGGTGAACTGGATGACAAGGTCGTCCATGCTACGTGGCTGACGGACAAGGCTGCTTCTGCGCTGCACCTGTGTTGCTCCGGGAAAAAACAGCCCGGAGGGCTGAAGGAAATTAGCTGGGGGTCCAGCGAGTAAAACGAGCGACCAACCCCCGGATCCCAATCCACCATTCCATGCACCCCGCAGGCGGTGCCGGAAAAATTTGGCAGGCTGCGCTCATTCAAGTTGAAGTTCGCCGTGCGGGACTTCTGGCCCGAGCCACTTTCCTTCGGTCAGATACAGCTCGTAGTAAACAAGCCACTCGGCAGTCCACGGGAGAATGGTCTTGTGAAGGTCATAGGCTCCCGACCACGGCTGTGTCGGAGGATGGAAAAGACAGAGGGTGCCGTTTCGATACATGTGAATCGCCGGATTGTAGGCGATAGCAGGCTTCACGACCCGCACCGCAGGAATGCCCCATTCGGTGAGGCTGACACGCAGAGTGTAAGATTCAGATTCGTCGGTTGGCCGAATATCTCCGGTGCATTCGAGCAGGCCGCGATTCAGGCGGCAGCGGAACGCGGGAAAGTGTTTTTCGACCAGATGCTTCTGCATCACGAAGTGGCGGTAGTGCTGCGCTCTATTTGTCGGTGGCTGAAAAATCCTCGCCATAGAATGCGTGAGCCAAGTTCGGTATGGATGCGGTGGATGCGGCGACGATTCGTCCGAACCGGTCGGTGCCTGCGTTCCCCACAGAAAGCAGTGACGCCTTTTCGAGAAGCGCTCGCCGCTTCGCTTCCGCTTTGGCTTCTTCCTCCAACTCTTTGAAGAAGCCGTCGGATTGAAACACCCAATCCCACGCTCTACGAGCTTTCGTCTCATCGCAGTCAGTGGAAAACAGGACGGCCAATTCGGTCAGTGCTTCGCCGAGGTGGTCGCGCAGATTTAAGACGTTCTGGTCGGAGGTTGTCTTAGTCAGCTTCGCTTTCGGCCAGTTTGTGTCCGCCAAGTTCTCGATTTCGAGGCTGCTCCAAGTAAGGCGATTCTTCAGCGCCGGGAACAGCGTGTGGATTGCTTTATCATCACGATCCCGCCAAGCGTAGCACTCGACGACAAGCATTGTGAGTTTCATGCCGTTGGGCAAATCCCAGTCTGCGTTGGTATCCGCGTTGCGGCTGCGGCAGAAGCGCTTCGTGAACTTCACCATACGGCGCATTTGGCTACCGGCACCGGCGATTCGCTTATTCTTCTCAGCCACAACTTCCTCAATCCACTCGTTCACTCGCGTAGGATTGGAGCGTGTCCATCCGTTTTCGCCCGCGAGTTCGGTCACAGTGTTGCCGTTCTCGTCCTCGAACTCCCTGTAAATCGGGATGTCCACATGATGGGCGTAGTCATCCTCGTCGGCGTAAAATACGGGACGCAGTTTGTCATCAGCTTCGGTTGGCGATTGAACGCATGGAATTTCAAAGCCTCGCGCACCAGTTCGCGAACCTCTGCCGCTGTCATTTCGCTTCCGTCCTCGTTCACCAATTGCGAGCGGCGAATGACCACGCCGTAGTCAATGTCGTATTCCTCGTAGGTGAGTCGCGTATGGATGACGGTATCCATCGCGAAGGAGCCTTGGCTTCGGAAGTTGGATTCGCCGATGCGGATTTTCGGATGCAACTCCGGCAACCGCTTGATGAGGCGGTCGGCATTCGCCTTTCGGTGCGCCAACAGCATCTTCCGCATGTCGGACGGCAGGGTGATTTTCTTGTCGAAGAACTTCTGTAGCTGAGTGCTGTAGTCGAACATGGCGGTTTATTTTGAGAGTTGTTGTGCGTATGCGGCCCAATCCACGGCGGGCACGGTGCCGACCGACTGAAGGCGTTTGAGCAACCGGAAGAGGAAGAAGACCAAGGCGTTGTCGGGAGGCCCGAAAGTGTAGACCCCATCGTCATAGGTATCGAAGCTCGCTCCACTGACTGCCAATCCACAGTTCAACCCCCGGTCACCAGTCAGACGCTTGTGGAGTTTCGTGAAAGCATCCCCGAAGCCATCCGCCCATTCGATATTCAGCGCGACAATTCCGCTCACGATGTCAATCTGTGGCTTTGGCGGATATGGGGTGCAGCCCGCGTGGGGAATCTCCACCGAAGTCCGGTGCATTTTGCGGACTGTCGCCGCCTTGTCGGCAGCGTATTCGAGGTAGGCTTTGTCAATCGTCGGCTTGCACTCGAAGACCGCGTAGACCGCCTTCGCCGGGACGTAGCGGTGTTTTTCGTTGTCCAGCAGCGCCGGGGTATATTGACGGTCGAAGACGACCGCATCAATTGAGTCGGTCGTGTTCCCCGCACTGTCGAGAACGATGGCCTTCGCCACCTTGTAGCGGTCGGGCAGGTATCGGCGGAGCGTGTCAATGAAGTGCTGCTCGTTGACCTCGCCCATGTCGCCGTTGTGCGTGATGCGCTCGGACGATTTCAGCTTCGCCGCGAGAAGTTGTTGTTCAGTGGCGAACGCTGACTGGAGAAAGGCTTTCCCGTTGGTTCGTGAGAGTGCTTTGGCTCGATTGGACATGGTGTTCGCGTTTGCTTATAAAGTTCGCATATGCGGACAACAAGTTATTTTTTGCGAAAATTTTCGTTGCGTGCGAACAGCCCTGGCTCAATACGAAGGCATGAACAACATCGGAGAGAGAATTCGTGCCCGTCGCCAGTCGCTTGGCTGGACGCTGGACCGGCTCGCGACCGAGGCCAAAGTCAGCAAAAGCTTCCTGTCCGATTTGGAAAACGGGAAACGCAAGAACGCCGGTGGCACCTACCTGAACAGCATCGCTGGTGCTCTGGGAATGAGCGTGGACCATCTCCTGACAGGAAGCACGGCAAGCCTCCCCGAAACGGATATTCAAATCCCCGCTCGGCTCGCGGACATCGCAAAAGCCGAGAACCTCACGTTCCAAAAGACTTTGCGGCTTTTGAAGATGCGCCAGCAGGCGCATTTCCGGAACGAGAGCGGAGCCGATGACTTTGATTGGAAACCCTTTTACGAGGCTGTGAAGGCATACATATGACAATCCTGAACGATGAACCGGCCATCATCAGCATGGCGAACGAGCTGAACTTGGACGCTTCGCAGCCAGCCGATGCGATTAAGGCGTACTGCCGGGATAAGGTGCAGCGTTACCTGCGACGTGCAGCGCGACTCACGAACATCGAAGCTTTGCAGCAAATCGTCTGCAAAAAGCTGAACCTCACTGTTCACGAGATTTGGGAGGGCAACGACATCGCACGCTTGGCCAAAAAATATCGGGATGCAGGTGAGGTTGTCGTCGCCGGCTTGGTCGCGACGCAGATGAAACCAAATACGTTCGGGATGCTTACCAGCCTTGAAGCCCACACTAAAAATGGCCGAACGAAGTTTGTGACGTTCATTGATTGCCGCGGAGATAAGGCAGCCCGGCGCGTTTGGACTATCTGGCACGAAATCGCCCATTGCCTGACGGCGAAAGACCAGATGGAACTGCCGCTCCGCCGAACTACCACCATTGAGACGATTGAAAAAGATCCTGTCGAACGGCTGACGGACGCCATTGCAGCCGACTGCGCCTTTTACCCGCCACTCTTTCAGCCAGTGCTTGATGCTGAATACCAACTCGCGGGACGCCTCTCCTTTCGGGTCGTTGAAAGGGTGCGCAGTCGATTCAATCCTGATGCGAGCTTCGATTCCACCCTCAGAGCTTGCGTCAACAAAACACCAGTTCCGCTGATTCTGCTGGAAGCTGCACCCACCCTCAAAAAAGACGAGCAACGCCTCGTGAATGCCGGAGCAGCGGCTCCAAGCGATTTTTTCCCCAGCCTTCGCGTTCTTCGGTCATTGCCGAATGAGCAGGGCAGGGTGCATCTGCCGCATATTCCAAAGCAGTGGCGAGTTCCGCAGCAGTCCGTCATAGCCCGAGTCTATGCAGATGATGATTCCGCGATTCTCGATGGTAGTCTCGCGGAGGAAAACATGAATCTCTGGACCACTTCCACAGGATCGCGGCTCCCGGATTGTGCCGTGCATGTTGAGGCCAAAAAGATTGGTGGACGAGTCATCGTAATTCTCGAACTGGCCGCCTGAGTTCTGCACCGCCTCCGGTGTGCGGGAGTCTTTTCGCAGCGCGCACGTTGCAATAAAGTTGCGGGGCATGAGCACGATCACCGCGATTTTGGAAGCCGATGCCGACGGGACGCTGCACCTGCCGCTGCCGGCGGAGTTGCGCCACTCGAAAGTGAAGGTGACGGCCACTCTGGAGGCCTCGCCGGGAAATGCCTGCGGGGAAGCTGCGGATTGGCCCGCGCGTCGTGAGACAGCGCTGGTTGCCTTGCGGCGGATTCACGAACGAGGGGGCATCCGGAGCATCTTGGATCCGGTCGCGTGGCAGCGGGAACTAGGATACCGAGCTGCGCACGAGCGCGCGGCCACCTGACGGGCAGGCATCCCGCTTGCGCACGCTCCCGGCTCCTGACATCGGTGTGAGCATGAGTGTGCGCCTCCGCTTCAACGAACAAAAAGCCAGACAGGCTGCGCCGGAGGAAAGCCAACTCGCGGAAAGCACGGCGAAATGAAATTGCCCAACGCCGAACTCGCCATCGTCGAACGCGAGAAGATCGCCGATTACATGCTGAACCCCGCGCACCCCGACAACGGCGGGAAGGCTCCGTTCTTCATGGCGTGCGGCTTTCGCCGGGACGACTGGATCGCGCTGGCAGATGCGCTGCGCGCTCTGGCCCTGACGGGCGAAGTCAGCAAATCGCTGGATTCACCGCACGGGCGGAAGTATATCCTCGACGAAGAAATCGAAACACCCGCAGGCCACCAAGCCGCAGTGCGAACAATCTGGATCGTTGACGCCGGTTCAGACGCACCGCGATTGGTGACGGCATATCCACGCGAAAAATAATCCACGACCATGATCAAAGAACACGAACGAGTAGTCCTCACCGCTCCCATACCTGCCGAGGGATTGGAGGCGGGCGACGTGGGAACGGTGGTGCATCTTTACCACGACGGTCTCGCCTACGAAGTGGAGTTCACCACGCTGGACGGGCGGACGGCGGTTGTGGCGACCCTGGAAGCTTCCCAAGTCCGGCCCGTGCGCCGGAGCGAGATCACGCACGCCCGCGAATTGGTGCCGGCTTGAGGTCGCATCCGAAAGGCATGATTGAAGAACACGATTGCGTGGTCCTCAATCGCAGAATGCCGGCGTGCGCCATAATGAGCGAATGAAGACTCTGACGATCACCGAGCGACGCGGGCGGCTCGGTTACAGGCTCAAGAAGGCGACGCAAGGGGAGGACATTGGTTTTCTGTTTGAAGGCAAGATTGTGGCGTTGCGTCCGGTGGAGGTGGTCTCAACGGATTACGCGCTGCAGGAATACGGGTTGACGCCCGGTGAAATGGCAGCGGCGGAAAAGCGAATCAGCGCAGAACTCAGGACTGCCCGGAAGCGCGGTGCGCTGACGCCATTCACCGGCGGCAAAAATGATTTCCGTTGAACTGTCCAGACGGTTCAAAAAGATCGTGAGGGAGGCGCCGGTCAGGCGAGGATCTGCTTCACGACATTGCCCTCCACATCGGTGAGGCGGAAGTCGCGGCCGGAGTAGCGATACGTGAGGCGCTCGTGATCGAGGCCCATGAGGTGCAGGATGGTGGCGTGGAGGTCGTGCGCGCTGACGGGATTTTCCGCGGCGGCAAAGCCGAACTCATCCGTGCTGCCGAAGACCGTGCCGCCTTTGATGCCACCTCCGGCCATCCACACGGTGAAGCCGTAGTGATTGTGATCGCGGCCAAGCTTCGACGTGCTGCCGTTCATCTCGACCGTTGGCGTGCGGCCAAATTCGCCGCCCCAGATCACGAGCGTGTCTTCGAGCATGCCGCGCTGTTTCAAATCGGCGAGCAGTGCGGCGATTGGCTGGTCGATCTCCCCGGCGAGCTTCCGGTGGCCTGCTTCGATCTTGTCGTGATTGTCCCACGGCTGCCCCGCACCGTGCCAGAGCTGCACGAAACGCACGCCGCGCTCCACGAGGCGTCGCGCGATGAGCGTCTGCCGGCCATGCACGCCGGTGCCGTAGAAATCGCGGACGTGCTGCGGCTCGCGCGAGACATCGAAGGCCTCGGCCGCCTCCGTCTGCATGCGGAACGCCAACTCGAATGACTCGATGCGCGCATCCAGCCGCGGGTCGAGCCGCTCGCGGCGATGCGCCTGGTTCAGCGTGCGCAGCAGGTCGAGCTGCCGCCGCTGTGCGTCGGGCGCGGCGTGCGGGCTGCGGATGTTTTCGATGAGGCGGTCCACCTCGGTGTGCTTCGAGTCCACATAGGTTCCCTGCATCGCGCCGGGCAGAAAAGCGGACTGCCAGTTCTCCGCACCCTTGATGGGATCTCCGCCCGGGCACATCGCGATGAAGCCCGGCAGGTTTTGATTCTCCGCGCCGAGTCCGTACATGAGCCACGCTCCGAGGCTCGGGCGCGTCTGGATGGAGTCGCCGCAATTCATGAGCATGAGCGACGGCTCGTGGTTCGGCACCTGGGCCTGCATCGAGCGGATGACGGCGATGTCGTCGATGTGCTGCGCCGTTTTCGCAAAGAGTTCGCTCACTTCGATTCCACTCTGCCCGTAACGCTCAAATTTGAACGGCGAGGGAAAGGCCGCGCCGGTCTTGCGCTCGGTGAGCAACGTCTGGGGCAGCGCCTTGCCCGCATGCTTCAGCAGCGCGGGTTTCGGATCGAAGGTGTCCACGTGCGACGGTCCGCCATTGAGGAAAAAATGGATCACGCGCTTCGCCTTGGGCGCGAAGTGCGGGCCGCGAACGGTGATGGCATTCGCGGACTGCTGACCGAGCACTCCCGCGAGGCCGAGCATGCCAAAGCCGATGCCAGAGCGGCGGAGAAAATCACGGCGGGTGAGGGGATGCATGGCTGGAGGGATCAATCTACGAACACGAATTCATTGGCGAGCATGAGTGCCTGGGCGAGCTGTTGCCAGGGAGTGAGCGAAGTCACGGGCGGTCCGGCGAATTCTTTCTGCGCGTCCCACGAGTGCGCGCCCGGATCACCTCCTGCGCCGCCGGTTACGACAGGCGTGATTTTCGCCGACCAGAGAAACTGATCGCTGTTCAATCCGTCGCGGATATCGACGACGAAATCCAAGGTGTCGCCTTTGCTCATCGGGATTGCCTCGACGTTGAGCGCCTCGGTGGAGTGATGCAGCGTCGTGGAGCGCAGCAGCCCGCGGGTGCTGTGGCCGATGAAGGCACGGATGCCGTCGCCTTGCTCGGGCTCATGCACCAGCGTGGAGGCGATGGCGTAAGTGCCGTCCAGCGGAGCCACCCAGCGGCGCGCGACGGCGTGCTTGCGATCGTTTCCGGGATGGCCGCCTGTCGCGTTGAGTTGTGCCCAGCCGAGTTTGGCGTCGGGCCATTGCGCGCCGCCCTGCCATGCGGTGCCGTTGAAGTGCGGCAGCGGCGCAAAATTTTTCATGCGCCCCGTGGATTCGTCCCACTCGCCGTAGCCGTATTGCCACGCGGTGGGCTTCTCGCGCGATGCGGGCGCGGTGGGTTCGGGTTGTACAAAAGCGAGGGCAATCTGCATTTCCGCAGACGTAGGCGCGCGCTGGTAGAGCGACGCGTACAGGCGGCGCACGCGTTCCGCGTTGTCCTTGCTGTCGTCGGTGCGTTTCACGAGCGCCTTGGCGCGCGTGGCGAGGAAGGGATGGTTCATCCCGAACAACGCCTGCTGCGGCACGATGGTGTCGTTGCGTTGCGGGATGGAGAGATCGGGATTGGCGAAGTCGAACGTGCGCAACACGGGCGACAGACGCTCGCGATCCACGTGAGCGTAGAGGGTGCGGCGCGCGTTCTGCGCGGCGAACAGTTCGACGGGCTTGCCGCCGACGCGCAGGTCCAGTTCGCCGGCGGCGGCGAGCCAGGCGTCGCGCGTTTCTTCAAAGCTGAGCCGGTGCGTTGGCATCCGCCAGAGGAGGCGGTTGCCGGGGTCGATTTCCATGCGGGCGTAATCGCCGCGGAGTTGAGAGTGCTCAGTGCTCAGTGCTGAGTGCTCAGTCCGCATGCGCCCACTGAGCACTGAGGACTGAGCACTGACTACTTTGCTCGATTGCTGATACGTCGCGCAGAGAAGAATGCGGCGATGCAGTCTCTTGAGGCTCCAGCCTTCGTCCATGAAACGCCGCGCGAGCCAGTCGAGCAATTCGGGATGGCTCGGCGGATCGGCGCGCAGGCCGAAGTCGCTCGGCGTGGAGACGAGACCGCGCCCGAAGTGTTGCATCCAGACGCGGTTCACGATGACGCGCGCAGTCAGCGGATTTCCGGGAGCGGTGATGGCTTGCGCGAGTTCGAGCCGGCCGCTGCCTTTGGAAAATGGCTGCGGAGGATCGCCCGAGAGCACCTGCAAAAATTGCCGCGGCACGGCCTCGCCCTTGGTCAGCGGATTGCCACGTTTGAAGACTCGTGGCGAGGCCGGCTTTGCGCGATCCACGAGGATGGTGGCGTAGGCGGGCGACTCGGGTGATTTGACCAGCCAGCGATCCACTTCCCCTTGCAGCTTCCACAGTTCCTCGACCTCGCGCGTGGGGAAGAACCACTCGTTGTTCGCGAGGTGCTCATCCGGCACGGAGCAGGGCGAGTCCGGGCCGTAGAGGACGCGGCGCAATGCCTCGGCATTTTCATCCGGCAATGTCTTCGCGGGCGGGTCGGACTTCAGCAGCGCGCGCCATTGCGTTTCCACATCGGCGAACAGCGCACCGTAGCGCTCGGCGACTTCGCGCATCGTTGCCGGCGCCGTGGCGAAGGCTCGCGCGACCAGCGGATTCAGGCCTTGCGTCGCGGTGATGGCGTGGCTCGCGAAAGCATCCGGCTTGAGTTTCGCGAACTCATGCCAGGCGGCGAAGACGGGATCCTGCCGCTGCCCGGCGTCGGCGAGAAAATTTTGCCAGCGGCGGACGATGACCGGGTTGATGTCCTCGGGGCCGATGATTTGCGTGAACGTTTCCTCGGGGTATTTCTCCAGTTCGAGTTGCGCGATGAGATGGTCCGTCACCCTGGCGCGCACGCGTGCAGCCTGCTCTTCGCGGCGCTGCGCCATCATCGTGCGGAATTTGTCCTCGCGGGCGCCCAGCTCTTTCAGGAAGGCGGCATCCGTCGCCGGTGGAGCACACGGTACGACCTTCTCGGCGCAGCTCTGGAAGACGCCGTAGAGCGCGTAGTAGTCGCGTGTCGGGATGGGGTCGAATTTGTGATCGTGGCAGCGCGCGCAGGCCACGCTGAGCGCCTGCGTGGTGCGGGTCACCACGTCGATGCGGTCGTCGAAAATGTCATGCGTGACGCCGAGGAAGCGCCGACCCAGTGTCAGAAAACCCATCGCGGCGAGATGGGGTGATCCCGCCGGCTCGATCTGATCCGCCGCGAGCTGAAGCAGGAGGAAGCGGTCATACGCCATGTCGTCGTTCAGCGCGCGCACGACCCAGTCGCGATACGGCCACGCATTCACGAACTGCTTCTCCTCGCGCGCGTACACGTAGCCCTTCGTGTCCGAGTAGCGCGCCACGTCGAGCCAATGCCGCGCCCAGTGCTCGCCGTAATGCGGCGAGGCGAGCAGGCGATCCACGACCTTCGCGAACGCATCGGGCGAGGTGTCGTTCACAAAAACGTCCACGTCTTCCGCGCCCGGCGGCAATCCGGTGAGGTCGAACGTCGCGCGTCGGATCAACATGCGGCGGTCGGCGGGCACATTGGGCCGCAGCCCCGCCTGCTGGAGGCGTGCAAAGACAAACCGATCGATCGGCTGGCGGCTCCAGTGATCCTCCGCGAGCACCGGCGGCTGCGGATCTGTGACCGGCTGAAACGCCCAGTGCTTGCGGCCTGTTTCGATATCCACACCCATCAGTCGCGCCGCCACATGCACCTCACGCGGATCGGGCGCACCGAGCTTCACCCATTTTTCCAGTGCCGCGATCTCCTCGGCGGCGAGCTGGCGCTTCGGCGGCATCTGCAAGTCCTTGTCTGAATAACGGACCGCCTTGATGAGAAGGCTGCCCTCCGGATCGCCGGGCACGATTACCGCGCCACTGTCGCCGCCCTTCTGCCACGCAGCCCGCGAGTCGAGCCGCAGTCCGCCCTTCTGCTTCTTCGCGCCGTGACACTCGACACACCGATCCACGAGCAACGGGCGGATCCGCGTCTCAAAAAACTCGAATCCAAGCCCCGCCTCCGCCGCACCGGCGACCATGCCGGACAATGCCAGCAGGAGGCTCACGTAAAACCGGGTGACGGGGTTTCTCACTGCAAACTACAAGGCCCGGATCGCCGCTGCTCTTAGGTGAGTGAAAATGCGGGCGTGGGAACGCCCAACCCGCGAAGCGATCACCGGCGCAGCACGAGCGACTCGTCTTCCAGCGAAAACCCCGTCGCGCCGAGCACCCACGACGACACGTCGGCCTCGCTCGCTCCGGTGCTCTGAGTCAGTGTCGCGAGCAGCGGCTGCCACGGCGTGCGCCCGCGCTCGCCGTGGAGCGCCATGTGCCGCAACGCGGACTCGACCACGCGGCTCTGCTGGCGCTGTCGCGCCAACTGTCGATCGAGCTCGATGAACGTCGAACCCATGGTGCGGATCGCCAGCGCCATGAACGACGTGCGTTCCATCTCTTCGTGCAGCGCTGCCCGGTCCACGAAGCCCACCACCGTGTCGGTGACTGCGCGCACCGTCGCCAGGCGCGGTTGGCCGGTGAAGATCGCAATTTCACCGAACAGCTCGCCCGGCTTCAGGCGACGCAATTCCTGCTGCCGGCCGTCCACGAGCCGGGTCACCACACACTCGCCTTCGACGATGACATACGCCGCGTCACCCGCCTCACCCTCGGTGACGATGGCCTCGCCCGACTTGAACTTGCGCTGCGGCAACTGACCCATCCCGCGCGAGAACCGATCGAGATCGTGTTGAAACTCCTTGACGCTTTCGTAGCGCTGCGCCGGGTCGGCGGACAACGCCTTCATGCAGATCGCCACGAGCCGCCGGGGCAGCGTCTTCCCCTTGCGCGCGGCGACTTCATCCGGCGGCGTCACCACCCCCGTCGCCGCCTTTTCGAGCGCATGCTCGACGGTCGGGGCCGCGTGCGGCGCCTTGCCGCAGAGAATGCGGTACAGAACGCCACCGAGCGCGAAGATGTCGGTGTGTTCGTCGAGCTTCCAGTCGTCGCCGGCCGCCTGTTCGGGCGCCATGTATGCCGGCGTGCCTTCTCCGGCGGAAATTTTGCCCGGCTTCTTCGGCAGATCGGCCTTGCGCCGCGCGATGCCCCAGTCCACGAGGTAAATCTGCCCGTAGTCCGCGACGAAGATGTTGGAGGGCTTGATGTCGAGGTGCAGCACTCCCTTCGAGTGCGCGAAGGCCACGGCGTCGCAAATGCGCAGCAGCACGTCGATGGCCACCGACAGTCCGTCCACGTTTTCGCGGGCGTTGTCATCGAGCAACTGCTGCAGCGTCTGCCCTTCGAGCATCTTCATGGTGAAGACGCTCGAGCGATTCCTGTCCGGAGCCAGCGCATAGACGGCGGGAATGTTCGGGTGGTCGAGCTGCGCGGTGATGCGCGCCTCCTTGACGAAGCTCTCGATCGCGCTCTCCACCTTCATCAATTCCGGTCGCAGCGCCTTGAGCGCCACTTCGCGGGCGAGCGCCTCGTCGCGCACGCGATGCACGTGCGCCACGCCGCCCGAGCCGAGCAGTCCGAGATCCAATACCTGCCAACCCTCAGGCAGTCGTTGCGTGAAGTTCGTGTTTTCATCGACGCGCTTCTTCCCGAAACCAAACATGGCTTGGGAGCGTAGCGCGCACCCGGGGAAGGTCAATCACGCGGCGGATCCGTGGCACTGCTCCGCAATCCGGACGTTTTCTTGGACAGATTCAATTTCTTAGATAAAGAGGCCTTTTGAATCCCGAACCAAGAACCGGCCCGGATCTCGTCCTCGCCACCAAACCCTACGCCCACGACTCGACGGTCAAAAGTTGGTGGTGCATTGTTTCCACTGCGGTTCTGGCGTTGGCCGCATTGGCGGGGATTCACTGGAACTTCCACGGCCTGGCGAAGGTGGCGTGCAGCGTTCTGAGCGGCCTGCTGATCCTCAGGTTCTTCGTCATCTACCACGATCAGCAGCACCACGCGATTCTGCCCCGTTCGCGCGTCGCCGAGGTGCTCATGCGTGTGTTCGGCATCCTCTCCCTGAGCCCGAGCAGCATCTGGCGCAGTTCGCACAATCATCACCACAGCCACAACTCGAAGCTCCGCGGCTCGCACATCGGTTCATTTCCGATCATGACGAAGAGGCAGTTCTTCGAGTCACCGCGTGCGGTCCGCGTGAAGTATCTTTTCATGCGGCATCCGCTCACGATCCTTTTTGGCTACGTCTTTGTGTTCCTGTTTGGAATGTGTCTCGGCCCTTTCCTCAACGAGCCGAAAAAACACTCCGACGGCCTCATTGCCCTGCTCGTCCACGCGCTGGTCGGTGTGGCGCTCGCGTATTTCGGCGGGTGGCAGGCGCTCATTCTCGGGCAGACCATTCCGCACTTCATCGCCTGCGCAATCGGGTCCTATCTTTTTTACGCGCAGCACAATTTTCCGACGGTCTCCTTCGCCGACAAGGCCGGATGGACTTACAACAAGGCGGCGCTCGAATCTTCGAGCTACATGGTGACGGGCCGGATCATGGCGTGGTTCACCGCCAATATCGGCTATCACCACATTCATCACCTGAATGCGCGCATCCCATTTTACCGGCTGCCGTGCGTGCTTCGCGAAGTGCCGGAATTGCAACAGCCGAAAACGACCTCGCTCCATCCTCGCGAGATCTGGCGGTGCCTGCGGTTGAAAATCTGGGACGTGGACGCGCAGCGGATGATCAGCCTCCGCGATGCAGCGTCCGCTCCGGCGCGTGCGGCGACGTGATCTCCTTCACTCTCCGCGCTGAATTTTCTGCGTTTCGAAAACCCCAACTCTTCTCCCAATGACCGTCACCGCTGCCGAAATTGCCAAGATTGTCCGAGGCGAGGTGCTCGGCGATGAAAACACCTGCGTGACCGGGTTGGCGTCGTCGAATGCCGCCACCGAGGGCGATCTCACCTTTGCCGAAAAGGAACCGCAATTCCTGGCCGCCGAGCAAGGCGCGGCCGCGGTGATTCTCGCGCCTCGGCCGTTCACCTCTTCACGCAAAGTGGTCATCCGCGTGCCGAATGCGCGGATCGCGTTTGCCAAGGTCCTGCCCGTTTTTCATCCGCCCGATCCTTGCCTGCCTGGCACAGATGCCAGCGCGAAGATCGCCGCCACCGCGCAAATCGATCCGGGCGCGCACATCGGACCCCACTGCGTGATCGGAGATGGCGTCCAGATCGGACCGCGCACCGTCCTGATGGGCGGCAACCATGTGCGGAAGGACTCACGCATCGGGGAGGATGTGCGTCTTTTTCCCAATGTGGTCATCTACGAACGCACGGTGATCGGGGATCGCGTGACGATTCACGCGGGGACTGTGATCGGCTCCGACGGATACGGTTATGTTTTCGATGCGGGATTCCATCGCAAGGTGCTGCAGGTCGGCAACGTGGTGATCCACAGCGATGTCGAGATCGGCGCAAACTCTGCCGTCGATCGCGCGGCGTTGGGATCGACCGTCATCGGCGAGGGGACCAAGATCGACAATCTCGTGCATGTCGCGCACAACGTGGTCATCGGACGGCATTGTCTGGTGATGGGGCAGTGCGGCTTTGCCGGCAGCACGCAGGTCGGTGACTACGCGGTCGTGGCTTCGCAATCCGGGATCGCCGGGCATCTCAAGCTGGGCAGGCAATCCACGGTCGGAGCAAAATCGGGCGTGATGCGCGATGTCCCGGATGGCGGCACGGTGCTCGGAATTCCCGCGATGCCGGACAAGCAGATGAAGCGGCAGTTTGTGGCCGTGCAGCACCTGCCCGAGATGATCCGGCGGGTGCGGGAGCTGGAGAAAACTGTCGCGCAGTTGAGCGAAAAGCTCGGCCACGGAACCGACCGGCGTGGGGCCGGTGACGCTTCCGGGGCGGCCTGAGAATCATCGCAAGGACGACGCCTGTGCGGCGCAGGCGAACCAAATCGCCTGCACCGCGTCCAAAACGGGGACGCCTATTTTTTCCGCACGTCGTAGCAGAGGAGCACGTCCTGATCGCGGAGGTAGAGCCTGCCGTTCGCGATGACCGGATGCGGCCAGCTGTTCTTCGCGCTGCGGTCGGGCTGGTCGAAGCGGCCGGTTTCCTTGTAGCCGTCCGGCGTGGCCTCAATGAGGGCCACGGTGCCCTGCTTGCCCTCGCTGCGGCAGTAGAAATGCCCGTCGGCGTAACCGATCGAGCCTTTGCCTACTCCCTTGTCACTCCACTTGATGTCGCCGCTCTTGAACTCCTGGCAGATCCATCCTCCCCCTTTGCTGTCCGAGAAGCCGTAGAGGTAATCGCCGAGCAGAATCACGCCGCCGTGGTGGTTCGCCATGTTTTTGTTCGCGTAAATTTCCTCGGTCTTGAAGCCGTCGGCGTCCTTCGTGATTTTGAACGCGTTGCACCCGACGCCGTAGCCGGAGGTCACATAGACCTGGTTGTTCGCGTAAATCGGCGTGGTGATCGTGGCCGTCTGGCCTTTGCGTTCCGCGCGCCACAGGAGTTTGCCGGTGGCTGCATCCACGCCGGCGACGCTCTCGCCGGTGAGCTGGATGTATTGATGGATGCCGTTGATATCCGCGGGCACGAGCGAGGAATACTGCGCGCCGTCGGTGAACTCCGTGCTCTGCCAGAGGAGCGAGCCGGTCTTCTTGTCGAGCGCCACGATCGCACCCTTCTTGCCGCCGGGTGTGCACAGGACCAGGTTGCCGTCCACCAGCGGAGACTCGGTGTAGTTCCAGCCCGAATATCTGCCGCCAAAGTCCGTCCCGAGATTCTTGCGCCAGCGCTCCTTGCCGGTCGCTACATCGAGGCACACGAAGTCGCCGAACTGGCCGAGCGCATAGAGCGCATCGCCGTCCACTGTCGGCGTGCAACGCGGGCCTTCGTAGTTGCCGCCGGGCTTGCCGACAATCTCCGACACCCAGAGCGGCTTGCCGGATTTTTCCTCGAAGGCGCGAACCGAACTGCCATCCGGACCGTCGCCCATCGTGAAGACGCGACCATTCGCGACGGAGACGCTCGAGTATCCGCTGCCACAGCCGGTGGTCGTCCACGCGAGTTCGGGGCCGCCGGCTGGCCACGTCGTGAGGAGATTTTTTTCCGTGCTGCTGCCGTCGCGCTTGAGGCCGCGCCACGTGGGCCAGTCGGCGGCGGGGGTGAGGGGAGTCAGCAGGGTCAGTGCGGTGAGGGCGAGGAGGGCGTTTTTCATGAATGGCGTTTTGTGGAGCGGGAATGTGGGCGCGCCTTTTACGGGCGCAAGCGATCCACCGCAAGCAGGCGGATTCCTTTGCCGCGGGACACAATGCACGGGCACGCGAGAAAACGCGAACCTGCTCCGCGCTTCTTCATCTGGTCTTCAGCTTCCTGCGCGACGATGATGGCCGCCACGCATGCGCCTGCTCATTGTCGAAGACGAACCGGATCTGCTCAGCAGCCTCGCCGAGGCGCTGCGCGAGGACGGCTACGCGGTCGATGAGGCGGCCGACGGCGAGGAGGGGCTGACGAAGGCGCTGCACTGCGACTACGACGCGATCGTCCTGGATGTGATGCTGCCGCGCATCAGCGGCCTTGCCGTGCTGGAGCGGCTGCGCGTGCGAAAAAAGACGCCCGTGCTGATGCTCACGGCCCGCACGCGCACGCCGGATAGGGTGCGCGGGCTGGACAGCGGTGCGGATGATTACCTCGCCAAGCCGTACGAACTCCCGGAGCTGCTGGCGCGCATCCGTGCGCTCGTCCGGCGTGCGGCGGGCAACGCGACCACGGTGCTGAAAATCGGTGACGTGAGCGTGGACCTCGCGGGGCACACGGTGACGCAGGCCGGCGAGCCGGTGGCGCTCACGGCGCGCGAGATTTCCCTGATCGAATATCTCGCGCAGCACCGCGGACGCGTGATCACGCGCGAGCAGCTTTACGGGCATCTCTTCGACGAAAACGACAGCAGCCTCTCCAATCTGCTCGACGTCCACGTTTCCAATGTCCGCCGGAAGCTCGGGCACGAGTTCATCGCCACCCGGCGCGGGCTGGGCTACTGCATCGAGTGATGCTTCCCGAGTCACTCCGCTGGCGGATTCAGATCTGGCACGGCTTCCTGCTGGCCGCCGTGCTCACGGGTTTTGCCATCGCGGCGTACCGGTATCAGGCGGCGAATGATTTGCGGCGGCTCGATGGCGATCTGCGCCAGCGCGTGCGGCTGCTCGCGGACGGGCTGCCCGCGCCACACGGTCCCGGCGGACCGGGCGCGCGTGAATTTCGACTGCCTGCGTCGCGTGCGGCGATGTTCGAGGATGCTTCAGGCCATTACTACATCGTGTGGCGGCGGGACGGATCCGTATGGGCGCGTTCCGGGGGTGCGCCGCGCGACATCGGGATGCCCGCGAATTCGTCGGCACATCCTGCGGTCCAAGTGGAACGAAGCCGCGGAGCGGTCCGCGAAGTCTATATCTTCACCCCGCCCGGCGAGTGTCTGCTTGCCGGTCGCTCCACCGCGCCGGAACAGGCTGCACTCCGCGAGTATGCACGCTGGCTCGCCGCGATTTCCGGCGGGGTCCTGGTGCTGGGGCTCGCGATCGGCTGGTGGATCGCGACGCGCGCGATCCGGCCCATCGGGGTCATCACGGCGACGGCGCGGCGGATCGCGGCGGGGGAATTGTCCGAGCGCATTCCCGCGCGGGAGACCAAGAGTGAATTCGGCCGTCTCTCCGCGACGCTGAACGAGACCTTTGCCCAGCTCGAGGAATCCTTCGCCCGGCAGTCGCGCTTTACGGCGGATGCCGCGCATGAGTTGCGCACGCCGGTTTCCATCATCCTCGCGCAGGCGCAGCGTGTCCTCGCCCGCGAGCGCGATGCGGCGACGTATCAGCAGACGCTGGAGACGTGCGTGAAAGCCGCGCGCCGTCTGCAGCAGCTCACCGAATCGTTGCTCGAACTCACCGTGCACGACGCCGGGGCGGTCGCGGTGAAAAAGGACGACTGCGACATCGCCGACATCGTCCGCGAAACCGCCGCGCTCCTCCAGCCGCTTGCCGATGATCGCCGGATCGCGCTCATGCTCGACCTCGCGCCCGCGCCCTGCCGCGCCGACGCCAACCGCATTGCTCAGGTGATCCTGAATCTCCTCACCAACGCGTTCGACCATACGCCGGCCGAGGGAAACATCACGGTCCGCACCGGTGCCGAAGCCGGGAACGCCATCCTCAGCGTGACCGACACGGGGCCGGGCATCGCCGCCGAGCACCTTCCGCGGATCTTCGACCGCTTCTACCGTACCGACGACTCCCGCAACCGTCGCACCGGCGGCGCCGGCCTCGGCCTGGCGATCTGCAAGGCCATCGCCGATGCACACGATGCAAAGCTGGAGGTCACCAGCATGCCGGGGAAGGGGAGCACCTTCACGCTGCGGATTCCGGCACGGCAGACCCGCGAAGCCGCAGCTGTGGTGCGCGCGTGAACATCGCACTTGTGCGCGGCGGACGCGTGTGCGAAGCGGCGGGGATGCTGCCACAGGAAGACAAAACCGGTTTTGTGCTCGTGACGGTCGCGTCCGGCGCACGGAGCCTGCACTCGCTGGAACACGGCGAGACATTTCATCCCGTGGTCGGGCCGATGGCGGAAGCGCATGGCCTGCACGTGGAGCAATCGCGGCTGGTGAAGCGGGCGCGGGAATGCACGCGGCCATTTGTGATTTGGGATGTCGGTCTCGGCGCGGGCGCGAATGCGGTCGCTGTCCTGGAGGCGTTGGCGGACGCGTACTGCGCTGCGCGTGTGGAGCTGCACAGTTTCGATTCCACGACGGAGCCGTTCGAGTTCGCGCTGCGGCACGCCGGCGAACTCGAATACCTCCTTCCCTGGCGCGAACCTGCCGGGTGCCTCTTGCAAACGGGTCGCGCGTCCGCGGGAAAAGTGGAGTGGCATCTGCACCGCGGCGACTTTCGTGAATTCGTCCGCGCCCCGCGCGCGGTGGCAGCACCGGACGCGATCCTTTACGATCCCTACTCCCCGGAGGTGAACCCCGGCATGTGGACGCTGGAACATTTCACGCACCTGCGCGCATGCCTGGATGAGTCGCGGCCCTGCACGCTCACGAGCTACAGCCGCTCGACCGCGGTGCGCGTGACGCTGGTGCTCGCGGGTTTTTTCACCGGGCGCGGCGGGGCGATCGGGGAAAAGGACCAGACGACAGTGGCGGCGACGCACCGCGAACTACTCGTGCAGCCGCTTGATGCGGAATGGCTCGGCCGGGTGGAGCGTTCCACACGCGGCGCACCACGGCGCGAAGGCGCAGAAGGCGGGCGGATCTCTCCGGAGGATCTCACCGGCCTGCGCGCGCGATTTGCGTAGCGGCGCGTGCCTGCCTCCTCACGTCGGCAGCTACGGAACCACTAAAACGGCACGTCGTCGGCCTGGACGTCGAGGTCGGGGTCGGCGGGCGGGCGCGGGGGAGTCGCGGGTGCGCGGCGCTGTTGCGGGGCG
>JADMIO011283406.1_pt1 | contig 46203 bp, 43 predicted proteins | sample 8958161 | NCBI WGS metagenome assembly JADMIO01 (sample SAMN16585339, study PRJNA669376) | soil metagenome | isolation source: Crop rotation soil | place: USA: Cullars Rotation, Alabama | collected 2011
CGCCTGGATGCTGCCGAGTAGGCCATGCTTCTGACCGCCGGGTCCGGCCGCGAAGAAGATAGCGTCTTTGTCGCCGCCGTTACCGCCGTTTCCGAGAATCAGCGCCCAGAGGCCGGGGATGACGATGTCCTTGCCGGAGGGGTCCTGGAGGTTGCCGAGCAGCGCGCCGGTGTCGACATTATAGGCGTTGATCTTCCCATCGCCGAAGTTGCCGACGAGGAGGGCATTCGCGTACTTGCCGAAGGTGGCGGGAGCGATGGCCACACCCCAGGGAGAGTTGAGGGCGCCTCCGGCGACGAGGTGCTGGAGGAGCTTTCCGGCCGGATCGTATACCGAGACATAGCCGTTTCCGGCGCCCGGAACATCGAACTTCTTCGCGGTGTCCTGCTTCGCGTAGGTGACGTAGAGCTTACCGCCCAGATTCCAGATATTAAAGGGAGCGAAGCCAGTGGGCACTCCGGGGTCAGTGAAAGCGCCGGCCGCGAGGGTCACCGGTTTGTAGTTGGCGTCGAAGACATCAATAGCACCGCTTTTGAAGTTTGCGGCGTACAGCTGGGGAGTGGGCGCGGTGACAATCGCGAGACCTTTATATACGGCGGTTGCGGAGTTGTCGACGGTAAGAACGGCGTGGGCCGGATCGGTGGCGTTGGCCCAGCCGGAGATTGTGCCGTCCTCGGTGGCGAAGATGAACGTCGCCTGGCGGGGCGTCGGAGCGGCGGAGGTGCTGACGTTGAAGGCTGTGGCGACGCTGTTGGCAACAATGCCGGTGCAGACTCCTCCGAGTGCGCCGCCCGCGCCGGGTACCGTCGGTTTCAAGGTTGCGTTCGGCGTGCCGAGGGCGGCGCCCGGAGTGTTGCTTGCCGCGTAGACGGTAGAAGTCCCCGTTCCACCGTTGCAGGTCCAGAAGGGACTAGTTGCGGAGGTCGCAATGCCCCAGGCGTTGACGAGAAGCGGATCGGTGAAGTCTGCTACGCCAGCCACATCGGCGACGAGATTGTGTTGGAGGTAGCCGGCGGCGGCGTGGAGAATCCCAGTGGATATGGCAAAGGCCATTACAGCAAGTGACTTACTCATGGTTGCAACTATATGTCGTTGATTTTGTTAGGGCAAGGGATGCCGACACATTTCACGATTTGTTTACAACGTTTTTACGGCTGCTGCTTGGGGGAGAGTATTGGACGAGTGCGACAATTTGTCCCATTCCCGCGGGCATTTTGACCGGAGGCCTCGATTCGAGGAATTTTCTAAGAGGTCTCCCTGTGGGAAAACACCATAATCGACCCGAGTCCTTAGGTCCTAGACCAGGAGAGTAGAACGGGGTAAGATCTCAGTTCTAGTACTGGCGGTACGCCTTGGGCTTGGGATGGACAAGTTGTCCAATAGAGACTTCGGGCTAATATCTGTAAACTACTGAAATAACATGACTTATAGGCACAGGCTTCGGTTCCAGAGATGCAATGATTCGAGGCACGGAGGGTTGTTCTATGCTTCGTTCGCTATTATTTCTGGTTCTAGTTCTGGGTGGGATCGAGCTGTACGGTGCGCACCCTAGGGTGGCGCGCGATCTCGACACGAGCGATGGGGCCGGCACCGTCGATGTCATCATTCAATACCGCGGCACACCGTCGCGTGCCAGTCAGGAGCACGTGAAGAATCATCGAGGTCAGGCCAAGGGCGACTTGGGCCTGATCCGGTCGAAGGTGTACAGCGTGCCGGTCTCTGAGCTTGACGCGCTGGCGAACGATCCGGATGTCGAATTCATCCATCCCGACCGGGCGGTTCACTCGACCGACTGGAGCGGGAAGCTGGATCAGGCATGGATGGTCGTAAGCGGACTCACGGCACCGGCGGCAACACTGCCCTATGACGGCACGGGCATCGGCGTAGCCGTGATTGACAGCGGTATCCAGAGCAGCGCGGAGCTGACGGCGTCGAACGGCACGTCGAGGATTGTCTATAGCAAGAGCTTTGTCGCTTCCGATCCAAATTGGGCGGAAGACGGCCACGGTCATGGAACGCATGTGTCGGCAATTCTCGGGGGCCGCGGCTCGGAGTCTACCGGGTCAGCCTTCAATTATCGAGTTCGCGGGATAGCGCCGGGAGTGAAGATTGTGAATTTGCGCGCTCTCGACAGCACGGGCGCGGGCACCGATAGCGCGGTGATTGCCGCGATCCAGGCGGCGATCTCTCTGAAATCCACGTACAACATCAGGGTCATCAATCTCTCGCTGGGCCGGCCGGTCGCGGGATCGTATAAGACGGATCCGTTGTGTCAGGCGGTCGAGAGTGCGTGGAAGGCCGGGATCGTGGTGGTAGTCGCGGCGGGGAACGAGGGTCGAAACAACTCGCAGAACACGCAAGGCTACGCGACAATCACGGCGCCGGGCAATGATCCTTATGTCATCACCGTGGGTGCGATGAACACGAACGCGACGTTGTCGCGCGCCGACGATAAAATGACGAGCTACAGTTCGAAAGGTCCGACGCTGCTGGATCACGTTGCGAAGCCGGATCTGGTAGCGCCGGGAAATCAGATCGTATCGCGCCGTCCGTTTAGTGAGTACCTCGATGTGACTTATCCGCTGAACCGGGTGCCGAGCACGGCTTACTCGTCCTACAGCTACGATCCGGACTATTTCCAACTGAGCGGGACGAGCATGGCGGCTCCGATGGTGAGCGGTGCGGCCGCGGTCCTGTTGCAGAAACGTCCAACGTTGACGCCGGACCAGGTGAAAGCAATTCTGATGAAGAGCGCGAATAAGCAGCTTCCTGCGGTGTCGGTGGTAACGGATGCCGTCACGAAGGCAATTTACACGGTGGGCAACGACATCTTCACGGTTGGTGCGGGTTCATTGGATTTGGCGGCGGCGCTGCAGAATAGCGATGCGCTGCCGAGTGGGGCGGCGCTCTCTCCGACGGTGGTCAAGACGTCGGCTGGCGTGTCTCTGGTCGGGGCGAGTGGTGTGGTTTGGGGTACGGGTGTGGTGTGGGGAACTGGTGTGGTGTGGGGTTCGAACTCGGTTTCCACGAGCGGCGTCGTTTGGGGGACCGGTGTCGTTTGGGGAACCGGCAGTGTGACTGGCAACGGTGTGGTCTGGGGCTCGGGGGTTGTATGGGGAACGGGCAAAGTAAGCGGCGAGGCGAAGAACGTGACGGTCGGGGGCGAGCAATAGCCCCCGCCTTCCGCGGGTAAGGCGTAACCGGCGATTTGCGGGCAGCGTTACAGTAAGAGAAGATGCGACTGCTCGTTCTGCTGGCGATTTCGATGACGGCGTTCGGCGCCGAGAAATATAACGGTCCACGGCCTCCCAAGCCCGATGTGCCCTATTTGCTGCATGCCAACAAATTGGTGGAGACCGAGATCGCTGAGGCGAAGGATCAGCAGAGCAAGGACGCGATGACGTACTCGATTAGCGGGGCGAACTCGCCGGCCAAGACGCCGATGGCCGAACCTATTTTTCTACTGGAGTCCGACAAGCTCAATCCGAATGCCATCGAGTTGTATAAGCTCGAGGTCAAGGGCGGGAACCGGCAGGTGACAATGCCGATGGGGAAGAAGGCGAGGAGTGGTCCGCGACCGTTAAAGTTGACGGTGCAGAAGGTAGAAGGGAAGTTGTATCGGATCGAGGCGGCAGAGGGTTTGGAGATCGGGCAGTATTCTTTGTCGCCGAGCGACTCGAACAAGGCGTTTTGTTTTGAGGTTTTCTAATTTAGGGAAGGTTGAGGGCCTCGGCTAAGAAGTCCTGCATGGTTTTCCAGGACCGGCGGTCTGAGGCGGCGTTGTATTGCTTGCCGCCTTGTGGATCGTTGGCTTTCGGATTCGTGAACGCGTGCTTCGTGTGGCCATACGCGTGGATCTGCCAGTCGGCTCCGGCCTCCGTGAATTCCTGCGCGACTGCTAGCATCTGATCCGGCTTTGCCATCGGGTCGTCGTAGCCGTGCAGGATGAGCACCTTCGCCGTGACTGGCTTCCGCGGTTCGAGTCCGGCGGGGTGAAGAAGTCCGTGGAAGCTGACGACGCCGCGAACTGCGGGTTCGGCGCTACGCGCCAGATCGAGCACGCACAATCCTCCGAAGCAGAAGCCGATCGCGCCGATGCGATCGGCATCCACGATCGGGTGGGACCGGGCGGCGGCGACGCCCGCGAGGATGCGGCGGCGGAGCAAGAGCCGGTCATCGAGGAACGGCCGCATGAGACGGGAACTCTCCTCGGGCGACCCACCCCGTACGCCCTTGCCATAGAGATCGAGCGCAAATCCGACATAGCCGAGGCCGGCCAGCTTCACCGCCTTGTCGCGCTCGAAATCGGTCTGACCACTGAAGGCATGACTAATGAGAACGCAGGGACGCTTCTCGGTAGAGCTGTCATCGTAGGCGACAAATGCCTGGCAAGTAAGGCCGCCATCGGTGTAATCGACGTATCCGGTGTACACGAGAATAGTTTAGCGATCTTGTTGCTACAATCCCTTTATACATGTTTCAAGGTCTCGAACATACGGCTATTGCATCGCCCGATCCGGCCACGTTGGCGAAATGGTATGTCGATACGCTGGGCTTTCATATCAACTACCGGTATGACGCGTTCTTCTTCGTGAAGGCGCCCAACGGTTCGATGCTGGAGATCATCCCGTCGGAGGGCGAGCGCGGCTCAAACAAACCGAAAGACCCTGGTATCCGGCACCTTGCCATAGCGGTCGACGATTTTGACCAGGCGCACACGGCACTCCGGGAAAAGGGTGTGAAGTTCGCCGGAGAACCTTACAACAACCAGGGCAACCGGCTGGTGTTCTTTTACGACTCCGATGGCAACTTGCTTCACCTGATTGCCCGCGAGACACCCCTTCCGTAGGAAGCATCTCGATTTGTTTGGCAAGGTATTCAAGGCTTTTCACTATCGCGAATTCCGCATCATGTGGCTGGGCGCATGCACGTCCAGCATCGGCACGTGGATGCAGACGCTCGCGCAGAGCTGGCTGGTGTACAACATCTCCGGTTCAGCCTTCTACCTGGGCCTGGACGCGTTTCTCGGCCAGGTGCCGATTATTCTGTTTTCGCTCGTAGGCGGAGTTGTTGCCGATCGGATGGACCGCCGCAAGATTCTACTCATCTCGCAATTTGTCCAACTGACTTGCGCCTTCACGCTTGCGCTGCTGGTGTTCTTTGGACTCCGGGAGATTTGGCCGATTCTATGTTTATCGGTCGTCGTCGGATGCGCGCAGGCTTTTGGCGGACCGGCTTACTCATCGCTCGTCCCCTCACTCGTGGAACCGGAGGATCTGCCGAACGCGATTGCATTGAATTCGATTCAGTTCAATCTGGCGCGTGTGATTGGTCCGGTGGTCGGCGGCATCACGCTGGCGAAGTTCGGCGCGACGTGGTGTTTCGCTTTAAACGGCTTGAGCTTCGTTGCGGTGATCTTCTCGCTTTTGATTGTGAAATTGCGATTCACACCGTCGAAGACGAAAGAGTCGGTGCTAACGAGCATGAAATCGGGCATCAGCTTCATCCGGCACCGGACCGCAATGGTGTCGCTGATCGTCTTGGCATTTTCGATGACGTTGATTGCGTTCCCGGTCATCTCGTTCATGCCGGTATTTGCCCGCGACGTGCTTCACGGCGATGCCAATACGTTGTCCTGGCTCATGGCGAGTTCGGGAGCGGGGTCAGTGGCGGGAGCGCTGATTGTGGCCGCCATGGGGCGGAAGAAGAACCTGGGCCGTTCGGCGCTGTTCATGCTGCTCCTGCTGGGCGCGTCAATGAGCGCATTCGCGCTGTCCCGCTTAATCAACCTGAGCTGCGCCCTGCTGTTTGTTTCCGGCGCCGCGATGATCGCGGTATTCACGATGATCACTTCGCTGGTGCAACTGATCACGACCGATGACATGCGCGGCAGGGTGATGAGTGTCTATAACGTCGCCTTCCGAGGCGGGATGCCGATCGGAGCGATCGTCACCGGGGCGATTATTCAGAATGCTTCGGCGCCGCCGGTCATCGCGGCAAATGGCGTCATTCTGGTGTTGATCGGGTTCTACTTCCTGTTCGTTCACCGCAAAATTGCTGAGTTGTAACCGGAGCGCGCCGACGCACGATTCCGAGGACCTGGCGTCCCATTATCGGACACTCCGGACGCTTCATTTCGATCGTTTTCAGCAGTTTGCAGGTGGCTGGCTATCTGCTTGTGTTTCAATGGAGAAGAACGCTCACCTAAACGAATGAAGCAAGCCGGCCCAGTCCGTATCCTGATCGCCGACGATCAGCCTGATGTCATCGAGGCGCTCCGCTTTCTACTGAAAGCCGAGGGCTTCGCCATCGAATCTGCGAATTCGCCCGCGGGAGTGGTGGCCGCGATTGAAGCGCGCGACTATGATGTCGTCGTCATCGATCTGAATTACACCCGTGACACCACTTCAGGCCAGGAAGGCCTCGACCTGTTGTCGCGCATCCAGCAGATGGACCCGATACTGCCTGTGGTGGTGATGACTGCCTGGGGCAGCGTGGAAGTGGCTGTCGAGGCCATGCGCCGGGGCGCCCGCGACTTCATTCAGAAGCCGTGGGACAACGCGCGGCTGCTGGCGATTGTGCGAACACAGGTGGAACTGAGCAACGCCTTGCGGCGCGGGCAGCGGCTGGAGGCGGAGAACCGTTTGCTCCGTGCCGACAATCTGCCGACGTTCATTGCGGAATCGCCGGCGATGCAGCCGGTGCTGCAGTTGATTTCGCGCGTGGGTCCGTCGGACGCCAATGTCTTGATCACGGGCGAGCCGGGGACCGGTAAGGAAGTTGTGGCGCGTACGCTGCATGCGATTTCCGATCGCGCGAATAAGGCCATGGTGACGGTGAACGCCGGTGGCTTGGCGGAAGGAGTGTTCGAGAGCGAACTCTTCGGTCATATCAAGGGGGCGTTTACCGACGCCAAGATGGACCGTGTGGGCCGGTTCGAGCTTGCCGATGCGGGAACACTGTTTCTAGACGAGATCGCGAACGTCCCCATGAATCTGCAGGCGAAAATGCTGCGGGTGCTCGAAACAGGGGAGATGGAGCGGGTGGGCTCGTCGAAAACGCGGCGAGTCGACGCCCGCGTCATTTCGGCCACCAACGCGAATCTTACCGAGGAAGTGGCGAACAACCGCTTCCGCGAGGATCTTCTGTTCCGGCTGAATACAATCGAGATCCACGTGCCGGCTTTGCGCGAGCGGCGGGAAGACATTCCGATCCTCGCGTCGCATTTCTTGGGGATGCATGCCAAACGCTATCGCAAGCAGCTGCACGGATTCGATAAGACTGCGATGCAGGCGCTGCTCGACAACTCCTGGCAGGGCAATGTCCGCGAGTTGAACCACGTGATTGAGCGTTCGGTTTTGATGGCACAGGACCACCAGGTGCGCATCGGCGACTTAGCGCTACGCTCCGGCGCACCAACGGTGACCCGGCTGGAAGACATGAGCCTCGAGGACGTGGAAGCGTTTCTGATCAAGAAGGCGCTGGCGCGGCATTCGGGTAATGTCAGCCAGGCCGCCTCGGCGCTCGGGTTGAGCCGCAGCGCTCTCTACCGCCGGCTGCAACGTTACAACCTCTGATAGGCGCTGATCCGATGGCCAAGTTCCACATAGTGCACGAACGGCGGATGGAGTTGCTGTCGCTCGCCGCAGGCCTGCCCGCAGTGATCACTTCGCTGGTGATCCTCTGGAGGGGTGAAGGCTACATGCCAAAGGAGCAGTGGACTCTGACGCTGCTGATAGGCGGATTCTGGCTGGGTTTTTCGGCTGCAATTCGCGAACGAGTGGCGTCGCCGCTACGAACGCTCGCCAATCTGCTCGAAGCGATGCGGGAGGGCGACTACTCGATCCGCGCGCGATCTGCCAAGAACGAGGATGCATTGGGCGATGTCATGCAGCAGGTGAATGCCATGGGCACAACGCTGCGCGCGCAACGACTGGGCGCCCTGGAAGCGACGACGCTGCTGCGGAAAGTGATGGAAGAGATCGATGTCGCGGTGTTCGCGTTCGACAGTGCCCACCGGCTGCGCCTGGTAAACCGCGCTGGCGAGAAGCTGCTGAACCGGCCGTCGGAGCGGCTGTTAAATGCCGACGCCGAGTCGATCGGGCTAGCGGATTTCCTGTCGGGCGAAGAGAACCGCACAGTGCAGCGCGGATTTCCGGGAGTGAGCGGTCGATGGGGTGTGTCGCGCAGCGTTTTCCGCGAAGGCGGCTTGCCGCATCAGTTGATCGTCATAAGCGATCTCACCCGGCCGCTGCGTGAGGAAGAACTGCTGGCCTGGCAGCGATTGGTGCGTGTGCTGGGTCATGAATTAAACAACTCCCTAACGCCGATCAAATCGATCGCAGGCAGCCTGGAGAGCATTCTCAAGCGCGAGCCTCTAGCCGAGGATTGGCGCGAAGACATGACCCGGGGCTTGGGGATCATCGCGGCGCGGTCGGAATCGCTCAGCCGGTTTATCGGCGCTTACGCCAAGCTGGCGAAGCTGCCACGCCCGCAGACGCGCCCGGTACACATCGGGAAGCTGGTGAATCAGGTGGCGGCCTTCGAATCGCGGCTTCGCCCGGTGGTGGATGAGGGCCCAGAGATCGTGATCCAGGCCGACAGCGACCAACTGGAGCAGCTGCTGATCAACGTGGTTCGGAACGGAGTGGATGCCACGCTCGAAACGGGCGGCAGCGTGCACATCGGTTGGGAAAGGCATAACGGACAACTGGAGATCTGGGTTCAGGACGAGGGTCCTGGATTAGCGAACACCGGTAACCTGTTCGTTCCGTTCTTCACGACGAAGCCGGGCGGCTCGGGGATTGGTCTGGTGCTGAGCCGGCAAATCGCCGAGGCACACGGCGGATCGCTAACGCTGGAGAACCGGACCGACGCCCAGGGGTGCGAAGCCCGCTTGAGGCTGCCACTTTAGTAAAATGCGGCCATGGCAAGGAAGCTATTCGGTATCGGCGCACGCGGTGACATTGTCGCCCAGATCCAACGCGCGTTGACAACGTCGGGTTTTGACGTAGACGACGTAGAGGGTCTGTACGGGGAAAAGACGCTGGACGCTGCGGTGGCCTTTCAGGGCGCGAATCGTTTGGATATCACCGGGATTATCGACGAGACTACCTGGAACGCACTGATGCGGGTTCCAGTGCCTTCTACGAGTGAGCGCAGTCTTGGGCTAACAGCGGCGTTCGAGGGGAACGACTACACGCTGGCACGGGGGAATTTCGATGGCGGATGGCTCACATGGGGCGTGATCGGATTCACTCTCAGATCCGGAAGAGTGCAGGAGATTATTCGCCGCATCAATGCCAACCATCCGAGCCTGGTCACGCAGGCTTTCGGGCAACACTCGGCGAAGCTGATGCACCTCATGAGTGAACCGGCGCCTCAGCAGAAGGCCTGGGCGACATCGGTGACGGTTCGGGGCGGGAATTTGGCCGAGCCGTGGCGTTCCGCTTTCGCTCGATTTGGCAGCTTTCCGGAAGTACGCGCCGAGCAGCGGAAGCTGGCTTACGAGAATTTCTATAAACCGGCCTTGGATTGCGCACGGCAGTTCGGGATCTGCACCGAGCTTGGCTTTGCGCTGATGTTCGATATTCAGGTTCAGAATGGCGGGCTGTCGGCGGCGGCGCTGGCGCAGGCTCGTGAGGATGTCGCGGCATCGCGTGACGCATCCGAGCTGAACATACGCGAGATCCTGGCGGAAGCGTGCGCCGATGAGGCTGTTCCCAAGGATCGCGAGCATGTACGCGCGCGGAAGTTGACGATTGCACGCGGGCAGGGCAAAGTGCGCGACGTCTCGTATGACCTGATGAATTGGGGTTTGGCAGATTTAGCCGAGACGCTAGTCGCGGCTTAGCAACGGCTCCATAGCCCGGTCCTAAAGCCGGGCTATTTCAAGTCGGAGGCTGACCGGTGTAGACTCGTGGTGCAAGAACCGAATTGCCGCGAGCACTGTGTTTGCTGGTAGTGGTGCTATCCGGGCTGATCGGCCAGGCTGTCAGCACCGCCAAGCGTGAGGCGCCGTCCTACTCGATCGCCAGCATTGTCAATTCCGCGTCGAACCAGGCCGGGGAATTTGCTCCCGCGACCTATGTGTCGATTTATGGCTCGAATCTGGCGTACACGACAAAGTCCATCGCTCCCTCCGATATTCGGGGAACCATTCTGCCGACGATTCTGCCCGGAACCGGTGTGTCCGTCATTCTGAATCACGTTCGCACCCAGATCTTCTACATTTCGCCAGGACAGATTAATATTCTGATCCCGAGCGACGTCTATCCCGGGCCTGCCGACCTGCAAATCGACGTCGATGGAATTTACGGACCTCCGGTTCGGATCACGATTGCGCCCTCCGCGCCCGCGCTTTTCCAGGCAAATGCCCGGACGGCGATTGCCGTACACTCCGATGGCAGTTTGCTGACGCCCGAGGCTCCGGGGCATCCGGGTGAATTTATTGTCTTGTATGCGACAGGGTTGGGAATGACGGTGCCGCAACCCTATTACGGCGAGATTCCGGGGAGGGCGGCGCAACTCAAGGATTTTCAGAAATTCGACGTGCTATTCAATGATGTCCCACTAGACCGGTTGCGGATCCTGTATGCGGGGGTGACTCCAGGGTTTGCGGGTTTATACCAAATAAATCTACGGCTTCCAGATGAGGTCGCCGCCGATCCGGAGGTGAGGCTGCGCACGGCTGATGGGACGAGTAAGGCAGGCGTGATCGTTCCGTTGCAGCCCTGACAATCCGGGAAACCTGCCTTTCTCCGGGTACGTTCTAAATGTATGGGTTACAATGCCTCAGGAGCAAAGATGCGCTTAGACTTGCCGATGATTTTCCTTGCCGCAGCAACGATTTGCTCGGCGCAGACTGCTCCTGCCGAGAACGGCTGGCGAAAGACCGGTGACGCTCCGCCGCCGACTGAACTGGCGTCGAATGTTGAAAAGCCCGACAAGAAGGCGTTCACGGTGCAGCCCGGAACCAAGGTGCCCCTGAGCATGATCAACAGCATCAGCACGAAGCATGCGGCTGAGGGCGACCGCATCTACCTCGAGACGGTTTTTCCGGTGCTAGTGAGCGGCAAGGTGGTGATTCCGCCAGGCAGTTATGTTGCGGGAACCGTGACGGAAGTGAAGCGCGCTGGACGGGTGAAGGGGAAGGCCGAACTGTACATCCGGTTCGATTCGTTGACACTGCCAAATGGCGTGACGCGTGAATTCCGGTCGCGGATCGGTAGCCTGGATGGACGGGCGAGCGAAGAGCTCGACAAGAGCGAAGGCAAGATCAAGGGCGAAGGGAATAAGGTAGGCGACGCGCAGACGATCGGTACGGCTGCCGGTGCCGGCGCCGGAATTGGCGGTTTGGCCACGCGGACGGGTATGGGCGCTGGGATTGGCGCCGGTGCAGGCGCGGCTGCAGCTTTGGTAGGCGTTCTGTTGACCCGTGGGCCGGATGCAGTTCTGGCGAAGGGGACAACGCTCGAGATGGTCCTTGACCGGCCGTTGGTTTATGAAGAGAACGAGATTGATACGAATCCGATGAGCCGGCGCGCGGGGAGTGATGGTAGCGGTCCGATGCCGAGCCGCCGGGCGAATTCGAGCCGGAGCCCGTTGGGGCGGCCTTGGTAGGGTGGAAAATCAAAAAAGCTATTGGCCACAGGTGAACACAGATTCACGCAGATGAAAAACACGATCGTTAGCTGCGGTGGCTCATCTGATTGTCGGCTGAATTAGTTTTGTTAACAACTCCTTACATTTGCAAAGAGTTGTTACCAGAGTGTTCACATCGGCTCTGAATCAGCTGGTTCAGGCTGATAATGAGGAGCTTCGGACACGATCCAGAACGTGTTTGGAAAGCCAAACGAGACTGCTTGTTTGGGCGTTCCTTTGGAAACAGCCTCTATTTTCGCAGCAATAGTGATCTCCAGACGCTTCATCCCTATGGTAGCCTCCTCGACGAGTGCCTTCGCGTGGCAACGGCGAACTGGGAAGTTTGTTTCAAACATTCCAATGGTAGAATGTTGTCTTGATCGCCGTCGATCCGCTCGAAGAATTTAAGGAGCTCACACGCCTCAAGGTGAGGGACGTCGTTTGTCCCGTCCACCGGCAGAAGCCGCGGCTGGAGTTTCGTGGGGGCACTCTCCGCGAGGTCGACATCTCGATGAGCGGCTGCTGCAACCGGCTGCTCGAAATCGCGAACAAAGCAATCGCTTGTAAGATGAGGGTGTGAGTCTTCCTCTCTCCTACTTATCCACCCAGCTGGCGGAGTGGCGGGCAGCCGGCACGTTCCAGCGACTCCGGCAACTCGAGTCTCCCTGTGAGCCCGTTTCGCGTTTCGACGGTAAGGAGGTCATCAACCTCGCCTCGAACAACTATCTGGGTCTGGCGAACCATCCGAAGCTGAAAGAGGCCGCGATCGACATGACGCGGCGGTATGGCGCCGGGTCGGGCGCCGTGCGCACCATCTCCGGCACCATGGACATCCACATGGAACTCGAGCGCCGTATTGCCGCTTTCAAGAATACGGAGGCATGCGTCGTGTTCCAGTCCGGCTTCGCGGCGAATGCAGGCACGGTCTCGGCGATCCTGACGCCGGAAGATCACATCATTTCAGACGCGCTCAATCACGCCAGCATCATTGATGGGTGCAGGCTCTCGAAGGCCAAGATTCACGTGTTCCCGCATAAGGACGCGGCGCGTGCGGCGGCGATCTTGGCGGAGCTTGCGCCCCAGCCCGGACGCAAATTGCTGATCACCGATGGCGTGTTCTCGATGGACGGCGATATCGGTCCCCTGCCGGCGCTCGTCGAGGCAGCCGAGCAGCATGGCGCGATCATGATGATCGACGATGCGCACTCGTCCGGTGTTCTGGGCCGCAACGGGCGGGGGACGGTCGATCACTTCGGACTGCACGGGCGCGTGGACATCCAGGTGGGAACGTTGTCGAAAGCAATTGGGTCGCTGGGTGGATATGTCTGCGGGAGCAAGGACCTGATCGAGTACCTGTATCACCGGGCGCGTCCGTTCCTTTTTTCGACCTCGCATCCGCCGGCTGTGGTGGGAGCCTGCATGGCGGCGTTCGACATCCTGGAACAGGAGCCGGAGCGCATCGAACGGATGTGGGAAAACACGCGCTACTTCAAGAAGGGGCTCGTGTCCGCGGGATTTCAGACCGGGGACAGCGAAACGCCAATCACGCCGATCATGGTCGGGGAGGCCGCAACCGCACACGCATTCTCGCGAGAGCTGTTCGACGCGGGTCTGTATGCGACTGGAATCGGCTTTCCCACCGTGCCGCAAGGGCGCGCGCGGATCCGCACGATTGTGACGGCAACCCATACGACGGAGATGCTGGACCAGGCTCTCGAGATCCTGGCCCGTGTCGCACGAAAAATGGCGATCCTCGGCTAGGTGCGGCGGGTCAGGCGTGCCACTTATAGAAGTAAAAAAGCAACGGCGATTTGCCGGTGTTCACGATGCCGTGGCTCTTGTTACCGGCGCAGTACATCATCGAGCCTGGTTTTACGGTGTACTTCTTGCCTTCGACGACCATCTCGCCCGTGCCTTCGGTGACCACCATAAACTCTTCTTCGGGATGCGTGTGAGGCGGATGCGGTGACATTCCAGGCTTGAGGCGCAGGCTACCCGCCGTCATGGACTTGATCTGATCGGTTGGTCCTTCGAAATAGATGCTGAGGTCGCCGAAGGGTTCGTGGGTGATCTTGGCTTTCGCCTCGTCGAGGACGACGTTAGGAATGTGGGTGGGAGCGCTGAATGCCGGGACCGCGGCCAGGAGGGGAGTGACTTTCAGTAGTTCGCGTCGATTCATGTCTTTCTGTTATCGCATGTTCAGCGCTTAAATTGAGAAGGGGCGAGTAGTTCTCCTCCGGGTAGATAAGAACCCTCGTGAACGCTGTCATTTTGCGCAAAGGCGCCGCGCATTTCGAGCGCTGAGATCGAGACGTTCCAGGATTCCTACAAGCAATCTAACCCGGGGCACCCCCGCCCCTCTGACTTGTCGGGCTCTATCACTACCTCCTTTTTCTCGCTGAAACCGCTGTCCTGCCGGTTTCTAACTCAATCCTACTCTTCCCGATGAACTTGTCAATAGTACTGTTGATCTTCTGATATTGTTTTCTAAGAATGCTCATTCCTCTGGTCAAATGGTGCTGTCTCGGTCTTGTGGCGATGTGTCTCTACGCCGAGAATACTCCCGACCCTATGCGGTATGTCTGCAAGCGTTCCGCAGTCCCAATCACCATCGACGGCCGCCTGAACGATGCGGAATGGAGGCGGGCACCGTGGACGAGTTGGTTCGTCGATATTGAAGGTAAGGCAAAGCCCCGGCCGCGATACCGCACGCGGGCCAAGATGCTGTGGGATTCCGACTACTTTTACTTCGCCGCTGTGCTTGAGGAACCGCACGTCTGGGCGACGCTCAAACAGCACGACGCTGTTATTTTCCAGGACAATGATTTTGAAGTATTCCTGAATCCATCGGGTGATGGGCTGAATTATTTCGAATTCGAGATTAATGCGCTCAACACCGGTTGGGACCTGTTTCTGCCGAAGAGCTATAAAAAGGGCGGCAAGGCCGACAACAGTTGGGAGATGCCGGGCCTGCGGACGGCCGTCAGCATTAATGGCACTCTCAACGATCCGAATGACCGCGACAGGGGCTGGACCGTCGAAATCGCGATTCCGTGGACCGTCTTCGCCTCCAGAGCCCCGGTCGTGCGTCCTTCCGTCGGCGATCAATGGCGCGTCAACTTCTCACGCGTTGAGTGGCGAACAGAGGCCTCCTCCGCCGGCTATCGCAAGGTGCCGGGACTCAAGGAGGACAACTGGGTCTGGTCGCCGCAAGGCGTGATTAACATGCACGTGCCGGAGCGATGGGGCTATGTCGAGTTCCGTTGAGTCGCTGCTTCTGCACCCAGGACGCGGACAATCGCTCCACGGTGCCTGTCCACATCTCGGAATGCGCGTTCAACTCCTGTGGGCGATTCCGGATCGGATATGAGACGCTGCAACTCGGCCGTGCCCTGCCGGACTCTTCGCTCGGCGGCCTGCAACTGCGTAAAGGCTCTCGCCAACCGGGGCAGGGGAGTGACAACCGGAAGAAGTAGCTGTTGACGCGGCTTTCAGAGAAGAATTCGCGAGAACGAGACGTTCTTCGAGGTCAACGATTGCGTACGCGATCTGCTCGCCGAGTGATTCGTTCTTCAGTTTCTGGAATGCCGCCTTCGTGGAGCCGACCAGTGCGAACTTTCTCGCGGTGTAGCGCCGTCAACGGGCTCATCAGTGTGGGGCAAACGGGTACGAATACAGCTTGACCTATACTTAGTTGTCTGTATACTAAGATCACTGAGTATGCCCAAAGCCGATTCTCTCCAAGGTTCGCTCAACCTATTGGTTCTGAAGTTACTCTCGCGCCGGCCCGACCTTCACGGCTACGCGATCATGACAGGCATTCAGGAGATCTCGGAAGATGTCCTCCGGGTGGAAGAGGGGTCGCTTTATCCGGCGCTCCACCGGATGGAGGAATCGGGCTGGGTACGGGCTAAGTGGATTACGAAGGATACCGGGCGCCGGGCCCGCATTTACCAGATCACGACGGCCGGCCAGGAGCAACTCGAGGCCGAAGAGTCCCGCTGGGTAGCTGTGACTGGTGCCGTGAATCGAGTCCTGAGGATGGCCTGACATGTCTCTATGGTCGAGAGTCTCCAACAGCTTTCACGCCAACCGTCTACAGCGTGAATTGGACGAGGAGATCGAATCCCACATCGCCGAAGCGATTGAGCACGGCCGCGATCCGGCTGAGGCTCGCCGCGCCTTTGGATCGCTGCTGCGGACACGCGAGCAGAGCCGCGATGCAAAGATCCTCATTTGGCTCGAATCCCTGGCGTCCGATGCCGTTTATGGAATCCGTCAGCTTCGCAAGAATCGCGTCGCGTCTGTCGCGGCGATCCTGTCGCTGGCGCTGGCGGTAGGCGCGTGCACCTCAGCCTTCCGATTGATCGATGCGATGCTCCTCCGTCCATTACCGATTGCGGATGCCAACAGTTTCTACGTGCTCACTTATACCGTCGTCGAAGATGGCAAGAGTATCACGAATGACTCTTTCGACTACCCGCAATTTCGCCAACTGCGGGATGCGGTGAGCAGTGAAGCTGACCTCCTCGCAATCTCCTATGGCGCTCAGAACGGGCTCACTTATGGCTCCGACTACGAAATCGAGAAGATCAACCGCCAGTTTGTGTCGGGTACAACCCTGGGACTGTTTGGCTTAAAACCATCGGCTGGCCGGCTGCTTACAGCCTCTGACGATCTCAAGCCCGGTGCGCACCCTTACGCCGTGATTTCTTACGATTATTGGAAACGCCGGTTTGGCCGCGATCCCAAAGCGATCGGCCGAACTTTCCGTTTGGGCGCGGAATCGTATCAGATCGTCGGTGTCTTGCCCGAGGGCTTCACGGGTACGGAGACCGGCACAATGACGGACGTATTTATGCCGACGATGGCCAACTCACGCGCCATCGGGAACGAGCACTGGGCCTGGTTCCGGACGTGGGTCAAGCTGAAGCCCGGCGTTTCGCCGGACCGCGTTCGTGAAAAACTCGCAGCGGTAAGCGGCGCGATTCGAACGGAGCGCGTCAAGAACTGGCCTCCCGGTACGCCGCCGGATCGTATTCAGTCGTACATCAACATGCCCCTAACCCTCGAGTCGGCCGCCTCTGGTGTTTCCGGTCCCAAGCGCGAATACAAACGCTCCCTCGGAATACTCGGCGTGATCGTCGCACTCGTCCTGCTGATCTCCTGCGCCAATGTGGCGAATCTGATGCTGGCCCAGGCCGCGGCGCGCGCGCGTGAGATGGCACTACGAGTGTCGATCGGCGCCGGGAGATTCCGGCTGATCCAGATGCTGGTGGTGGAGAGCGCGATGCTGGCCGTGGCCGCGACGCTCGCCGGCGGACTGTTCGCCTGGTGGTCGGCGCCGTTGGTGGTCAGCATGATCAACCCGCCCGACAATCCGGTTCGCCTTGTCCTGCCGGCGGACTGGCGCGTCCTCGGTTTTTCCGGCGCACTGGCTATTGGAGTCACGCTACTATTCGGGCTTGTCCCGGCGCTTCGTGCCTCAGCGGTGAAGCCGATCAGTGCGCTACGCGGCGGAGAGGATCCCCATTCGCGCCGCCGCTTGATGAACGGGCTGGTTGCAGCGCAGGTCGCCTTCTGTTTTCTCGTCCACTTTGTTGCCGGACTGTTCGTCGCTACTTTCGATCGCCTTTCGCATCAGCCGGTCGGCTTTTCGACAAAGGGTCTGATTGCGATACAGACGGTAATCCAGGGCGGCGCCGCGCTGCCCCGCTGGGAGGCTGTGAGGCAAAGGCTGAGCGATGCCAAGGGTGTCGAAGCGGCGTCCATGTGCGGCTTCCCACTCATGAGCGGAAACGCTTGGAGCGAGGATGTCTGGGTGAATGGCCGCCCGCCCGACGCATCGACGGCGCCCTATTTCCTAAGCGTTTCGCCGCGCTGGCTCGAGACGATGCAAATCGGATTGATTGACGGACAGGATTTTCGTTCCGAGGACAGTTACCCCAAGGTAGCTATGGTCAACGAAGCTTTTGTGCGGCGGTATTTCGATGGCTCGAGCCCAATCGGCAAGTCGCTCGAGACCCAGTCGCGGAAGAAACGCAACCGGCTCGAAATTGTCGGATACGTTCGCGATGCCCGTTATCGCGACCTGCGCGAACCTGTGCGCCCGACCGTGTACGTTCCCATCAACTGGACCGAGGCTAATTTCGCCGGGACGGAAGAACAAAAGCTCGACTGGGCCACGTTTATGGTCCGCTTATCCCGTCCGGACGAACCGGGCAGCATTGAGCGACTGCGCGACACGATACGTGTCGAACCCGGATTTCGCGCAGCGAACATCAACACGCAGGAGGAACTCGTACGGCAGCACACAATCCGGGAACGCCTGCTGGCCACGCTCTCGCTTTTCTTCGCGATCGTCGCGTTGATCCTCGCAAGCGTCGGACTATACGGCGTGCTCACGTACTCGGTACTGCAGCGGCGGCGCGAGATCGGCATCCGGATGGCGCTCGGCGCTCCGGCGGCGGAGGTCGCGCGGAGAGTGACGGCGGAGGTCTTCTCGATGCTTCTGCTGGGAGCCGTGGCCGGAATCGCCGCGGGCGCTTTCAGCGAGCGTTATCTTGAGAAATTGCTCTATGGAGTCAGGGGGACGGATGTGACGATGCTCGCTCTTCCGGTTGCGACTATTTTTGCGGCTGCGGCGCTTGCCGCGATCCCTCCGGTGATCCATGCGGTCCGGATTGACCCGGCGTCCATGCTTCGCACCGACTAAACAAGCCTCGATCATGCTGATCGATCGTACAATTGTTCGTGATCCGATCATGCCTGAGCTGCCCGAAGTAGAAGCCGTCTGCCGGCGGCTACGCCAGGATGCCTGCGGCGCCACCATCGCCTCCGCCCACTTCCCGAGGCCGGGGATTGTTGCACCGCAGAAGCCGACGACGCTCCAGCGCAAACTCGCCGGGGTTCGCATCGAGTCGATTCGGCGGCGCGGCAAAAACATCCTGCTTGATCTCACCAGTGGTGATACGTTGCACGTTCACCTGCGTATGACCGGGAATCTCTACGTGATCCCCGACTACCGCTTCCGCCCTGCCACGGCTCGCGGCTGGTTCGAACTCGAGGACGGCCGCGGGCTTATCTTCGACGATTTCCGGGCGCTCGGACGGATCCGTCTCCACCCTACAGCCGAAATCGACCAATTGCTCGGCAAGATCGGACTCGAGCCGTTGGATCCGCAGTTTACGCTCCCAGCGTTCAAGGCTCTTTCGGCAAAGGCGCGCCAGCCGGTGAAGATCTTCCTCATGGACCAGCGCCACGTTTCCGGCATTGGGAACATCTACGCCGCGGAAGCCCTGTTTCAGGCGCGAATCGATCCGCGTCGGGCGGCGAGCAGCCTCTCGAAAGTGCGCTTGGCACGGCTTCATGAAGCCATCGTCAGCGTGCTCACATTGGCCGTGGAATCGGCGGTGGCGGCTTACATGCAACCTGACCTCTTCCACGAGGGCGAATGGTTTCCGGTACAGGTCTATGGCCGCGAAGGAGAGCCGTGCAATCGGTGCGGGAGACCCGTGCGCCGGATCCCACAGGGAGGACGCTCGACATATTATTGTGGGGGATGTCAGAAATAGGCCTTCGCGCTAACCGGCGGGAAAACCTGGGGGTGCGGTACAATCGGCATGTATTCGAGGTAAATGCCGACGCCGCTTTCGAGGAAGCGCGCTGGTTCCTCCCCGTTTACCCGTGAAATTGAGCACGGGACGATGCCGGCAGTCGTTCCGCCAGGAAACGGGAACGCATCAATCAACACCATGAGCGCTATCGCGATTCAATCGAAAGCAAAAGAGTTTCGGGACCGCTTCTCGGGCCGGGTATTTGTCGCCGATGGAGCGATGGGCACGATGTTCTACGCCAAGGGCATCTTCATCAATCGCTGCTACGACGAATTGAACCTTTCGGCGGGGTCGTTGGTCCGTGAAATCCACGACGAGTATGTCAAGGCGGGCGCGGAGATCCTCGAGACCAACACGTTCGGCGCCAACCGCTTACGGCTGAGCGCTTTCGGGCTGGCTGAGAAACTGGTCGCGATTAATCAGGCAGGCGTACGCCTGGCCCGTGAGGCGGCCAAGGATTGCGCCTACGTCGCCGGCGCGATCGGCCCGCTCGGTGTTCGGATTGAGCCGTTGGGGCCGACCTCGTTTGCCGAAGCCCGCGCATGCTTCCGGGAACAGGCCGAAGCCCTGATCAAAGCCGGTATCGACCTGATGGTGCTCGAGACCTTCGGCGACCTCACCGAAATCCGCGAAGCGATCTACGCTGCTCGCGAAGCAGCCGGCGACGAGATGGTGATCGTGGCGCAGGTGACCATCGACGACGACGGACGCATGCTCGACGGCAGTTCCACCGAGACTTTCACGCGCATGCTGGACTCGCTGCCGGCCGATGCAATCGGGCTGAATTGCTCGGTTGGACCCAAGGCGACGCTTGAGACAGCCGAGCGGATGATGCAGTTCAGCTCGAAGCCCATCAGCGTCATGCCGAATGCGGGTCTGCCGTCAAAGGTCGAGGGGCGGAACATCTATCTCACCTCGCCCGAATACATGGCGCAATATTCGCGCCGCTTGCTTTGGGCAGGCGTAAAGATTGTCGGCGGCTGCTGCGGTACCACGCCGGAGCACATCAAGCTCATCCACTCGGAGGCGCGATCGCTTCAACCGGGACAACACGCCGCGACGGTGGTGGTGGAAGAACCAGCGGCTAAACCGAAGGCTCTGCCGATCGTGCCCACCGCGCAGAAATCGCAGTTGGGTGCAAAACTGGCTGCCGGCAAGTTCGTCACGTTTGTCGAGATCCTGCCGCCGCGCGGCGTGGATGCTTCGAAAGAAGTCGAGGGCGCCCGGCTCTGTGCCGCAGCGGGGATTGATGTCATCAACGTTCCCGACGGGCCTCGCGCCAGCGCCCGCCTCAGCGCTCAGGTGACCTGCCAGTTGATCCAGCAGCAGGCGGGAATCGAAGCGGTGCTGCATTTCGCCTGCCGCGATCGCAACATTCTTGGCATTCAATCGGAACTGCTCGGCGCGCACACGGTCGGCGTGCGCAACCTGATCTGCATCACGGGCGATCCGCCCCGCATGGGCACCTATCCGGACGCCACTGCTGTGTTCGATGTGGACGCGATCGGGCTCACGAATATCGTCAATAATCTGAACTGCGGGCTGGATATCGGCGGCAATCCGATGGGATCGCAGACCGCGCTGCTGCTGGGCGTCGGCGCCAACCCCGGCGCGCTGAACCTCGACGAAGAGGTGAAGCGGTTCGAATGGAAGGTCCGGGCGGGCGCGGAGTACGTCGTGACACAACCCGTCTTCGACCTGAATCTGCTGGAGCAGTTCATGAAACGGACGGAACATTGTAAAATACCGTTCGTCTGTGGAATTTGGCCTCTCACCAGCTACCGGAACGCGGAGTTCATGGTGAACGAATTGCGCGTGCCGGTTCCCGAACATTACATGGAGCGTATGCGGCGGGCCGACAACGCCGAGGCGGCGCGGCAGGAAGGTATCGCGATTGCCCAGGAGATGGTCCGGCAGGTGAAGTCGATGGTGGCAGGGGTGCAGTTGAGCGCGCCCTTCGGACGGTACAGCATGGCGATCGAAGTGGCGCAGGTGCTGGGAATTCGGTCAGAAACCGCGCAGCAGTCCTAGGAACAATTTTGGCAACCGACCTTATCGAAATCGACTCCGAACAACCAGCGCCCGAGACGATCGAACGGGCCGCCGCAGCGATCCGGCGGGGTGCCGTGGTCGCCATTCCGACCGACGCACTCTACACTCTGGTCGCGGACCCACTGAACCTGCACGCAGTGGGCAAGGTATTCGCCGCCAAGGGACGCGAAATCCAGCGAGCGCTGCCACTTCTGGTCGCTGACATGATGATGGCCGAAGATCTGGCCAAGGAAGTTAACAGCCGTTTCTATCTGCTGGCGCGTCATTTTTGGCCGGGACCGCTGACGATCATCGTGCCGGCTTCCGCGAAAGTGCCATTGAAGGTGACCGGGAATACAGGTCGCCTGGCGATGCGGCAATCGAAGGCGAAGATCGCTAATGCGCTGCTTGAAGCCTTGGGCCAGCCTCTGATATCGACGAGCGCCAATATCTCTGGGCAGCCGACGTGCCGGAGCGGCATTGAGGTGTTCGGCGTGATGGATGGACGTGTGGACCTGGTGCTCGACGGCGGTCTGACGCCCGGCGGCGGCAGTACCACAGTCGATATCACGGAACCTTACTGGCGTCTGATCAAAGAAGGTTCTATCACCGAGAAGGACATCGCACAGGTCTTGAAGAGAGTCTGAGTGCGTTGCCCCGCGCGGGTGGTATATTGAGACAAGCGGGTCCGTTTGACCCGTGAAGGTTCTCGGAAGAGGTTGTCATGGATACCGCCGCTTGGATCCCGTTCCGGTGGCCGGTCGCGTGGAACGAAACCGGCTTCGATGTTCTTCGGGGTTCCCCCGTCAATTGCATTATTTTTGAGGAAAGCGCGCCAGCAGGCCTGCGCGACATTGCAAAACAGAAGGGCTTCGCCATTCCGGACAATGTCGAGTTCGCGCCGCTTGGCGACCAGCTATGGAAATCTTCAAAACCGGTGCTTGCAATCTCCAATGCCATCTGGCCGGGTATCCGCGCAACTAAGAAGAAGGCCGACGAAGCCGCCGAAGCGGGGCCGACCGGCGCTCCATGGGTAAACGCCAACGGCTGGACGCTGCAGATGGCCAAAGCGCTTGTCCCCCGAAAAACGCTCTGGTTGGCGAGCGAACCGCCCAACGATCAGATCTTGACCGCTGAGTCTTACCAACTCGCGGCGGCCGAGGCTGGGTCACGGGGCGCGCGCTGGATCATTCGGCTCGACGAGAAGCTTGCGGCGGGTCTCTTGAAGGGCGACACCGATGCCCGGAAAACATGGGAGCGAATTGGGACGTCGGTCAACCTGTTCCAGAGGCACGCCGCGTGGAGCACATTCGACGCGGTCGCGCCGTTGGCGGTCATCTCCGATTTTGCCGGTGATAACGAGTTTCTCGGCGGCGAGATCCTGAATCTGGCAGACCGGCGAAATCTGCTCTACCGAATCGTTCCGAAGTCGACCGCCGTGGCGGCCGACCTGCACGGCTTTGCCGCGTTGCTGTATGTGGACGCGGCGGCCCCGGAACCCGCCCTCGCGGAAAAGATGGCCGCGTTCGCTCGGGACGGGGGACTTGTGGTGGCTCCCGCGAAGTGCGCGCCGAAGGGCGCTGGATCGCTGGAGTGTCCGGTGCCCGGCTTCCTGCTCCACGCAAGCGGAAAAGGCAAAATCGCGACTCCTGATGGGGATTGGGAAGATCCGTACCAGATCGCAGCCGCGACTCATGCCTTGATGAGCCGGCGGGCGGACCCGTTACGCCTGTACAACACCGGCACCACAGGTTGCCAGTTCTCGAGAGCGCGCAACGGCAAAACCGCGGTCGCGCACCTGATCAACTACACGGCTCGCCCGGAGGCGAATCCGGTCACGCTCGGCATCCAGCGGCCCGCGGCTTCGGCGCGGCTGTATACTTTCGAGAAGCCGGAAGGCGCAGTGGTGCAGGTGGTGAAACGGAAATACGGCGTCGAGTTCCCGCTGCCGCCGTTTCCGGTATGGGCCGCCGTCGAGATGGAAGGATAGGGAGCACGAGCCATGCCTTGTATTTCACGCAGACAAATGTTGGGCGTTGCGGCAGGCGCTGCCCTGAGTTCGATGCCGGTGTTCGGCGCTGCTCCAACGGCTCCGGTAGCGCTCGCACGTTGCACGTCGTACGGGCCGGAACTGCTTCCGACGCTGAACAAAATGTTCGACCAGATCGGCGGCCTGGCTCCGATCGTGCGCAACAAGACGGTCACGATCAAGGTGAATCTCACCGGCGGAGCAGCGGAGCGCAATGGGCACCTCGGAGCGGAGCGCACCCACTGGACCCACCCGGGTGTCATCGGCGCGACAGTTCATCTGATGGGCCGTGCCGGTGCAAAGCGGATCCGCATCGTGGAGAGTCCGTGGAAGAGCGCCGACCCGCTCGAGGAGCACATCCTTGGTGCCGGTTGGGAGCCGAACGATCTACTGAACGCCGCGCCGAAGGTCGAATTCGAAAACACGAACTTCCTGGGATTCGGGAAAAAGTATTCGCGCTTTGAAACTCCCAGGGGCGGGCACATGTTCCGTGCGTTCGACCTCAATCATTGCTACGAGGAATGCGATGTCTTCGTATCGATTGCGAAGATGAAGGAGCATTTGACGGCGGGGATCACGCTGTCGATGAAGAACTGTTTTGGGATCACGCCGTGTACTATCTACGGCGACAACGCGCCGGCCGATGAGCCAGGTCTGACGCCTTTGGGTGGTCGCGGACCGTTCCACGCGGGCGATCGTCAGCCGTCGAAGTGTTCACCTTCGGAGAACGATCCGAAATCACCGCGGGACGGCGGGTACCGGGTACCGCGGATTGTCGCGGACCTTGTGGCGGCGAGGCCGATGCACCTGGCGATCATCGACGCCATCGAAACCCAGACCAAAGGCGAGACGGCCTTCGTGCGGGGAGCGCTGCACGTTGCTCCCGGCGTTCTACTCGTAGGCAAGAACTGCGTTACGACCGACGCCGTCGGCACCGCGGTGATGGGTTTTGATCCGATGGCCGACCGCGGAGTCGCGCCGTTCGAGCGTTGCGACAATACGCTCAGGCTCGCCGAAGAACTCGGAGTGGGTACTCGCGATCTGAGCCGGATCGAAGTGATCGGCGCAAAGATTGCCGACGTGCGGTTCCCGTTCCGCGACCACCACGGGGCTTAGTCTCCCGACGCCTCAAGAATGTTGACGGTCCGGTACCCCCCGCGCTGCCGGTAGTACACGAAAAGTGATCCGAAGATGATCGTCAGGATCACGGGAAGCAGGGCCACATAACGGAACGCCGCGGCCGGACCGTCGCGCTCGTACCACCCCCCCATGATCGGCAGGATGAACGCAACGGCCAAATTCCCCGTGCCACCCATGACCGCGAGAGCCAGCGGTCCACCCTTCGGGAAGCGCTCCGAGGTGACTCCCAACATCATCGGCCAGAAATACGCCTTGCCAATCCCGAAAACGGTCGCCGCAAGAAACGCCTGACCCTGCGTATTGGCGGAACTCAGCCAGTACAGTCCGAGTCCCGAAAGAATCGCCGAGCCCGTGAGGATACCAAGCGGGGAGAACGAGTGTGCGACACCGCCGAAAACGAAGCGTAGGATGAACATCAGGCCAGCGGTGTAAACCAGGATCAGGATGCCTTGCATGTTCACCAGGTTCGTGATGATCGATCCGACCCATTGATCAGGCCCAAGCTCGGTCGACGCGGTCATCCACATGCACACCCACCACAGCAGAAACATCGGCTTGAACAGCTCACGCGACATCTCGCCGTTCGAAATACCGGCGGCGACTCGCTCCGTGGCGGGGAACTTCTCCTTCCAAGCCATGACGGCGTAAGCGATCGCGGGCAACGCAATGAGCGTCAGTTTGAGCTGCCAACCGAATGTACGCATCGCCGGAGTCACGCCTGCGCCGTCAAGCCCCAGCACCTTCGTGAGCGCAAACGATGCCAGACCGCCGATGATCAGACCTCCCGGCCACCAGGCGTGAAGCACGTTCATCCGGTGCGTCTTGTCATCAGCGTAGAGTGTCGCGCACAAAGGGTTGATCACACCCTCGACCAAGCCCTGCGACAAACCCAAGGTCAGCATGGCAGCGTACAGAATGATGTAGGGCGTATCCGTGAGTCCGATGGGTCCGGTCGGCCGGGGAGCGAGGATGATCGCGGCCACCGCCGCCAGGTAGCCGCCGGCCGAGAGTAACAGCAGTCGGCGCATGCCGAAGAAATCGACGAGCGATCCACCGATTATGATGGAAAGCGTAAAGCCCCAGAACGCCGGGCTGAGGATGTAGCCGAGTTGTTCCTTGCTGAGATGGAAATCGGCGCCGAGGGAGTCGAGGATGTCGCCGCGAATGGAGAACACCATTGATGTGGTCACGAGCGCGATACAACTCGCCACGAACAGTCTTTGCCGGTTCATTTATCTCCTCGTCAGCCCAGTCGGGGAGTGGCCGGAACTGCTCTGTGCAAGACCGGGCACGTGTGCGTGTATTCTCTAGCACTTCCCGAATGAATGTCAAGCGCCGCCGGTCCTGGAGCGGCACCGTCTGACATCAGTCAACCGGAGGCTGGTAAGCTCAATGTACCGATGCATCTTTCCGAGTCGTATTTCGCCCGCAGGTTTGGCGTCTCTGAACGCGACCTCGAGCGGTACCTGGACGCTGCGCTGAGCGCCGGCGGCGACTACGCCGACCTGTACTTTGAATCCGTGCTGACTACCTCTATCAGCATGGACGAGTCGATCATCAAGAGCGCGACCCAGGGCACCACGGTGGGCGTGGGCGTTCGCGTGATCGCAGGCGAGCGCACCGGTTACGCCTACTCCGACGACCTCACTTCCGAGAAAATCCTCAAGGCTGCGCGCGTCGCCTCTTGTATTGCCAACGGTCCGGCGTCGGTTTCCAAGGCAGGGCTGCACGAGGTGGAAAGCCGCGACCTCTACCCGGTCGTCACAGCGTCGACCGACGCCTCACTCGCCGAACGTGCGGAACTGGTGAAGCGTGCCGACAAGGCCGCCCGCGACCAGGATGCGCGCGTCTACTTGGTGCAGGTTTACTACACCGACAGTGTCCGGAATGTTCTAGTGGCGACCTCTGACGGCATGCTGAGCTGCGACCGCCAGCCGATGACACGGCTCAACGTCACGGTCTACGCTCGCGATGGCGCAGGGCAGCAACAGAGCGGATATATGGGCGGCGGCGGTCGCGTAGGACTCGAATTCTTTGAGACGACTACGCCGGAGTACTTTGCCGGCGAGGCGGTCCGGCAGGCCATCACGTTATTGGACGCCGTCGAGGCGCCGGCGGGCGAAATGACGGTTGTCCTCGGACCCGGCTGGCCGGGCATCCTGCTGCATGAGGCGGTCGGCCACGGCTTGGAGGCGGACTTTAATCGCAAGGGGGTGTCCGCGTTCAGCGGCAAGATCGGTCAGCAGGTGGCGAGCCCCTTGTGCACTGTCGTGGACGACGGCACCATGACCAGCCGGCGCGGTTCTTTGAATGTGGATGACGAGGGCGTGGCGACGCAGCAGAACGTGCTGATCGAGAACGGAATTCTGCGCGGCTATCTGCAGGACAAGCTTTCAAGCCGATTTTTAAACTCGCGCCCGACCGGCAATGGGCGGCGCGAAAGCTATCAGCACATCCCAATGCCTCGGATGACGAACACCTTCATGCTGGCAGGACAGGACGATCCCGAGGATATCATCCGCTCAGTTCCGCGCGGACTCTACTGCGTGAACTTCGGCGGAGGACAGGTGGACATCACGTCCGGCAATTTCGTGTTCACGTCCTCGGAAAGCTACCTCATCGAGAACGGCAAGATCACCCGGCCCGTTCGCGGCGCGACGCTCATCGGCAATGGTCCGGAGTCGCTGAAGTATGTCAGCCGCGTCGGGCATGACCTGCGGTTGGATCAGGGCGTCGGCACTTGCGGCAAGGAAGGCCAGAGTGTGCCGGTGGGCGTCGGTATACCGACTATTAAGATCGACAAAATGACGGTCGGGGGGACTGCCGCGTAATGGTGATCGAGGAGAAGGCGGCTCTCGTCGACGTCGCGGCGCGGGCGGTCGAACTGGCGAAAAAAGGCGGCGTGACCGACGCTGAGTGCACGATCGCGGAAGGCGAAGAGTTTTCGGTCTCCGTTCGCATGGGCGAGGTCGAGAAGGTGAAGGAAGCCGGTTCGCGGGGCGCCGGCATCCGCGTTCTGATCGGCAAGCGTAGCGGCTCGGCCTATACCTCCGACCTGAGTGACGAAGGCATCGCGGTCATGGTGCAGGGCGCTATCGAGATCGCCGCCATCACGACGGAGGACCGCTGGGCTGGGCTCCCCGCCGACCATGAATTCGGGCAGCTCGACACCGATCTCCAGCTGTATTGGGATGATGTTCCGGCGATGACCACCGCTGAGAAGATGGCGCAGGCTCGCGAAGCCGAGGCGGCGGCGCTCGCCTACGACCCGCGCATTACGAATTCGGATGGCGCGTCGTTCAGTTCGTACACGGGCAGCCGGATTTTCGCCAACTCACGCGGCTTCCAGTCTTCCTACCGAACGAGCAGTTGCTCGCTGAGCATGGTTCCCGTGGCGCGCGTGGACGGTGCGATGGAGCGGGATTCGTGGTCGACGATCGCGCGATCCTCCCGGCGTCTTGAAACACCGGAAGCAGTCGGGAGGAAGGCGGCGGAGCGCACGCTACGGCGCTTAGGCGCTCGAAAGCTACCCACACAGAAGGCGCCCGTGCTGTTCGACTCCCGCGTTGCGCGGAGCCTACTCGACCATGTCTTCGACGCGGTGAACGGCGGCGCGATTTACAGGAAAGCATCGTTCCTCGAAGGCAAGCTGGGGCAGCAGATCGCCTCCGAGCAGGTGACCATTGTGGATGACGCCACGATGCCGGGGCTTTTCGGCTCCGCTCCCTGCGATGACGAAGGAGTGCCCAGCCGTCGCACGGTGGTCATCGAGCGTGGAATCCTTCACAGCTACCTGCTGAATACCTACGCAGCTCGGCGATTGAATCTCGCAACAACGGGAAGCGCGTCGCGCGGATTGACCGGCGCTCCGGGCATTGGCCACGGCAACTTCCACCTGGAAGCGGGTTCGCGTTCGCCGGAGGACCTGATCCGTTCGATTCAGCGCGGTTTGCTCGTCACCGAACTGATCGGTTTCGGCGTCAATATCGTGACCGGCGATTATTCGCGCGGTGCGGTAGGATTGTGGATCGAGAACGGTGAAATTGTGCATCCGGTTTCCGAGATCACCATCGCAAGTACGTTACCCGAGATGCTGGCCGGCATCGAGGCCATCGCGTCGGATCTCGAATTCCGCGGTTCGCTTGCTTCGCCCTCAATCCTGGTGCGGGAGATGACCATCAGTGGTCAGTCAAACTGAGAAAAAATCACACTCCATCGGCGCAGGTGTTTACGTCGTGCTCGCCCTGGTGCTGGCCGGTACGGCGGGATTCTGGTATCTACAGTCCTCCAACCGCGGTCCGCAACTGCTGGAACTGACTCCGGAGGCGAAGCAATACGTTCACAGCCTGAAGCTGTCCGAAGTCGGTATGAAGGCGACCGAGAGCTACTTGAAGCAACTGGTTGTGGAGATCGAGGGCAAGATCACAAATGTCGGTACCCGCCCTGTCGATACAGTCGAGGTGTACTGCGTTTTCTATGACTCCATCGGCCAATTGGTGCTGCGGGAACGTGTTCCGATTGTCAGCGTCCGCACAGGCGGTCTCAAGCCGCAACAATTGAAGACGTTCCGGCTGCCGTTCGACAGCGTGCCGGCGAGTTGGAACCATCAGCCGCCGCAGATCGTCATCGCGGGCATCCGGTTCGGCGGATGAGCCGGCTCATACTCGTGGACGATGACCTGGAGCAATTGTGGCTCCGGAAACTTCTGCTCGAGCACTCGGGCCACGAGGTTCGTGCGGTGACCACCGCTGACGCCGCACGCGCGGCTGTGCTCGAGGACGTACCGGACATCATCGTGCTCGACCTTCACCTCGGCCGCGACGGCGATGGGCTTGGCCTCATTCGGGAGCTTCGAGGAGCGAATCCGGGAATGCGGATCGCCGTCTTCTCCGGCTGGACAGCCGATTTGATCGGCCGCGAGGAGGCCAAGATGGTGGACGCGATCGTCACCAAACCCGCCCGCACAGAGCGTCTGCTCAAGGCTCTTGCGAAACTGGCCATGGTGGCGATGCTGTCCCTGCTGATCCACCCGCTCGAAGCCCAGCGTTCCACATTCCCGTTTCAGGTGGATCGCGCCGGCGAGGCGATCGCGGAAATCACAATGTCCGCGCCTGGCGCTAACTGGGCGAAAACGAGCGCGACCGCCTCGGTCGCCGATGTTCGCGTCGACGATGGCACGCCTTTTCAGATCATGGTGTACTCGGGCGAGACGCGCCAGCGCTACCCCGTTTTCCTTGGATCGCTACCCGCCGGTCCGCACCGCATTTCGGTGGTCCGTAACGAAAAGGAGTCCGCACCCGGCGCCGGACTGGCAGTCGAGAAGGTGGACTTCCAGACCGGTCTGACTGACGAGGTGCTGGCCCACGCACCCGTGCTGTACGCTCGAGCAAATACCGCCGGGAAGTTCAGCGACATCCCTCTGCTGGTCTACGCCGAGAAATTGCGCGACGGAGCGGACCCGATCCTGCAATATACCGTGATCTTCAGTAATGAGGACGGCGGAACCTCGACGCGAGCCCTGATGGCGCGCTGGGGACGGACGACCGACATCGAGTACGTGTACCGGCTGAACTTAGGAAACGGCAAGGCAATCATCCAATCGCGCGATCATAAGGAGGTCGAATTCGCCGGCAAACGCGACGGCTCGCATCCACTGTTGCAGCCCGTCACCGACAACAATATGGTCGCTGCCGTCGAGGGCGATCTTCCCGCCGCGCTGCGCTACCAGATCGCGCCGGTGCTGGTGGATCTGAGTGCGCACTCTCGGGAAAATGTGATGGATGATCGCCCCCTCAACTACCGTGTCATGGGCGAGGAGTTGATTCGCGAAGGCAAACTGCGGCCTTTTGCTACGGTGGACGGCGAAAAAATCAGCGATCCCCGAAACTATCTCTATGTTGAAATGAAGGTCACAAACCGGACATCTGGTGTGAGCGTCAACGTGCGCTTGCGCGACGAGTCGATTTGGCGCAGCGGTGATTTGGGGCGCGTTGACTATGCGATCAGCCGCAGCGAATGGGTGCGCACGACTGTGGAATTGCCACCAGCAATCCGGGCGGATCAGATCGCGGAAATCGGTCTCGCCTGCGTCGTAGCTCCAGGGCCGGATCGCCGGATGCAAGCTTCCGGTGAGTGCCGCGTCGAGGCTGTCACGAAGGCATTTCTACTCGACCGGGAGTACAAGCCGGGGAGTTCGGTGTGGAGTTTGCCGATCGCGATTGCGATTCCGACCGGAGAAATGCGGACTTACGCGGTTCGTGCGCGGTAAGTCTAGCAACCGAACTGACGCAGGTGGTGATCCATATGCAGGTAGCCCCAGCGCATCCACTCACCCTGCTTCATCTGCCCGAAGATCGGATGCGGCGACCAGCTGCCTGCGGCGACAAAACGCTCCATTAACCCTCGCAGCTTCGCCACGTCCCGTTCGAAATCGCGCGGTACCGACCCAGCCCCGCCCGCCTGATCGAGCTCGGGCCGCGTTGACAGATTCTTGGGCCACGGCATCGGCAGATAGAGCCCGCCCCACTTCATCACCGTGCGCTGAAACAGACCGGTCGCCGAACTGACCTGCCGCTCCCCAAGTGCGACTTGAAACGAGTCTGACAAGTGGCAAATCGCCTGGTGCGGCGTCATGCGGCCCCAGACGCGCGTTGAGTTTGGGCGCAAGGACGCCAGGCGCTCGAGGAGCTCCTGCCGGTCGCCCGGCACCGTCAGTGTTCTCATGCCAGCTTGCGGAAGAAGGGAATGCCGTTGCGAAACTCGGCGAAATCGACAGCATCGCCGATTGCCACGGCGGCGCCGGTGATCCGGCCCGTCAGGCGCTCGCCATCGGCGAGTTCAACAATGGCTAGTTGATAAGGTGCGTCGGCCACGAACTGCTCCGGCGCCGCCCAGACGATGGTTTCGGTGTAAATCACGCCAGGACCGGGTGTCGCGGCTTCAATCACACCCGGCTCAGGAAGTACAATCGTGCTCATCGTTGCCCCAGAATTGTCACTACCGCCGTCGCTCCCGATCCACCCAGATTTTGCGCTAATCCCAGCGAGTGGCGCTCAAGCTGCCGTGCTCCAGCCTCACCGCGGATCTGATAAACGATATCGCAAATCTGTCCCACGCCGGTGGCCCCCACTGGATGGCCCTTTGATTTCAAACCGCCGCTCGTGTTCACCGGCCGCTCGCCGGTGAGGCAAGTCGCGCCGCTCAGCGCGTAAGGACCGCCGTCGCCTTTCCCCACGAAGCCTAGATCTTCGGTGGCGATAATCTCGGCAATCGTGAAGCAGTCGTGGATTTCAGCGAACTGGATGTCGGCTGCCGTCACACCAGCCATCTTGTAGGCTTTTTCAGCAGCCTGCCTCACGGCTCGGAACGTTGTGATGTCGTCTTTACGATCGAGGGCGACGTGATCGGAGGTTTGTGCGATACCGAGCACCTGCACTGGGCGATCTGTGAACTCGCCCGCACGCTCCAGAGGCGCGATGATCACGGCGGCGGCTCCATCGGAAACCAGCGAACAATCGTAGATCGTCAGTGGCTCGGCGATCGGCTTGCCCGCCAGCGCCTGCTCCATCGTGATCGTCTTGCGCATGTGGGCCAGCTCGTTCTTGGCTCCGTTTTCGTGATTCTTCACCGCCACCGCGGCCAGGTGCTCGCGCGTCGTCCCGTACTGGAACATGTGGCGCCGGGCGATCATCGCGAACAGGGCGGGGAAGGTCGCACCGGCTTTGCCCTCACCATTTGTATCGCCGGCCCCGGCGAGAATCTCGGTGACCTTTGGTGTCGACTGTGAGGTCATCTTCTCGACGCCGCCGATCAAAACAATGTCGTGCAACCCTGCCCCAACCGCCGAAACGGCATGGTAGAACGCCGAGCCGCTCGAAGCGCAAGCCGCCTCGAAGCGAGTGCAGGGCACGCCACTGATGCCTAACTCGCCGCCGATGTATGGAGCGAGGTGATTTTGACCGACAAACGAGGGCCCGGCGAAGTTCCCGAGGTAGAATGCCTCCACCTGTTCTGGCAGCACACCAGCGTCGAGCAAGCATTTTTCGCCGGCTTCGACGGCCAGCGAGCGCAAATCCCGGTCGGGAAAAGCGCCGAAGCGGGTTTTACCGATGCCGATGACGGCAACAGGTCTCATAATGGCTAGAATCGCATCCAAGACGCGGTTGCGCAAACCGTTCCGTCCCGCGATACTCATTTAACATAGAATTGGTGCCGATAGTAGTATCGAGAGTCGCCTGATGATCTCCGGAACAATTTTGGTTTGCACGTTTTACCCCTACGCAATCGTCAACGTTACTAGGGAGGGCGTCGCATCGCCGAAATGGCAGGTTTCTCGCAATCCGTCGCAGCTGGGCTCAGCCGGGAGGTGCGATTGAACGAATTCGCGCAGCCGGCGGAACCACTGCAGGAACTGGTCCATGAACAGCAGTCGCGGTTTATCGCCGAGAACCTGCGCCGGATCTTCCTGCTGATCTACCGGATTGTCGGCAATGTCGATGATGCTCAAGATCTTACGCAGGAAGCTTTCATCAAAGCGCTCCAGCGGCAGGATCAGATCAAGGATCTGGAGAAGGCCACTCACTGGCTCTCTCGGATTGCCACAAATACGGCAATCGACTTCCTCCGGCGGCATGGACGGGTCAGTTTCTCGGATATCGATGAACTCCCGGAGCCGGTTTCGGCATCTCCGCTGGAAAGCCCGGAAGCTCTCGTATTGCAAACCGAGCGGCGCGAATACCTCGAGGCCGGATTGGCGACGTTGACTGACCGTGAGCGGACTGCTTTGTTGCTCAGGGATGTAGAGGATATGCCCGCGGAGGAAGTTGCCCAGCATCTGCAATGCTCGAAGGCGACCGTCCGGAGTCACATAGCCAACGCCCGCACGAAGTTCCGCCGATATCTCGAAAGGAGGAAAGCATGAGTCATCCGCCCGAATTGCAGCTTGCGCTCTACGCTGGCGGAGAACTTCCTTTCCTGGAGCGCTTGCGGCTACGTTTTCATCTGCGTACGTGCCAGCGCTGCCGCCGTACCGTAGAAGCTTTTCGTCAGGCGCAGGAGCGTTTTCGCGACGTCGTCAAGGAATTGCCCGAAGGTCTGAAATGGGAGCACTTGGCAGCTGAGATGACCGGCAACATCCGCGTCGGATTGGAGGCTTGCGCCGCCATTTCGCCCGTACCCGCCCGGACATCCCACGGCCCTTGGCGTCCGGTTGCCGTGATGGCCGGTTTGGCAGCCCTGGTGGTCTCGGGCTGGTGGCTGAATTTCCCGCTCGAGCAGAAGCTGACACTCGCACGGAACGTGTCCAACATCTGGAATCGGCAGCCTTTGCGGCTGCTGCAGGATCCGTCTGTCTACCTCGAAGTGAACCGCACCGGGATTCGCCTGAGCGACAACGGTTCGGCGATGACGATGATGCATCCGGGCTCGGCCCCCGGCGTGGTTTCGGTCAGCACGCAGGGCTCGATTCGAGCCAGTTATGTCGATGACGACACAGGTCAGGTAACCATTACGAATGTCTATGCGCAGTAAGATCGCGATGTCGCTGTGGGCTTTCGGGCTCGGCGCTGGAATCGCGCTGGCGCAGTTGGCCGATTCCCATGGTTCGCTGAAGATCGATTTTCCACCGGATTCACCGGTCGTTCTGGTATCCGCGGATTGGGGCCAATCGCGTCCTACCGCGCGCGGCGGCGCTGTTCTGCTTGACCTCCATAGTTCGTTGTCGTTGCGGAATTCCAGCCAGCGACGGATCCGCGGCGTCACACTGATCGTTCTTGCGCAGGAAGTTACGCCCGGTGGTAAGGGCTCGGTCTCTGTCCCGAGCCTGAATGTCGGTCCCGGCGAGACGTTTCCGGTTCGTATCGATTTGCAATTGCTCCGTCCCGCCAGCGGTGCGGAGTCGGTGCCGGTACAGGTCGGGTTGGACGGGGTCCTGTTCGATGATCTGTCCTTCTACGGACAGAACCGCCTGAATTCCCGCCGTACGATGACGATTTGGGAACTGGAAGCGCAGCGGGACCGCCAATACTTCAAGTCCATTCTGGAACGCGCCGGCGCCGACGGCCTCCAGAAAGAGATCCTGTCTGCGATGGCCCGCATCCCCGACAACGCTCAACCCGGCGTCCAGATGGTTCGTGGGCGTGCGACGAACTACGAAGCGGAGCGCGAAGTCCAATTTGCCTTCCTGCAGTTTCCCGATTCACCCATCGAACCAATGGAAGGCGTCGCGCGCATTGCAGGCAATGAAGCACGAGCGCCCCGGCTCGAAATCCGGAACCGCTCCACCCGTCCGGTTCGCTATCTTGAAATTGGCTGGATCGTAGAAGATCTGGCGGGTCATGAGTTCCTTGCAGGTTCAGTACCCGCCGAGCTGAACCTCGCGCCTGGGCAGAAATCGCAAGTCTTGCAAAATGTGGGACTCCGCTTTCCGCAGCGTAGCGGTATCAAAGGAATGACAGCCTACATTAGCAATGTCGAGTACAACGATGGCCACTGGTGGATCCCGACTCGTACATCGCTTTCATCCGAGCGCCTCCAGCGCGTGGTGGCGCCGTCGCCGGAAGAGCAGCGGCTGGTGCAGATTTACCGTAAGCGCAGCCTGAAGGGGCTCGTCGAGGAGCTGAAGCGATTCTAAAACCTGCGGATCTGATGGGGCGCGAGATTGACCGGCTTACGCTCGCCGAGCAGATAGTTCTCGCGGGTAATTGGGTAGGCCTCGAGATCTACACTCCCGATACCCTGCCCGTTCGAACGATCGCAGTAGTTGGAAGCTCAGTCGCCGATTGCATCCGGCAGCTGACGGCGCGAAAGCAAGATCCGCGCCGTTTCGAGTTCCGTCCCTTCAAGCGCCCCCTCTAGTGCTTCTCCAAACCTCCAGACCAGCGGTTGACAACAACATTAGGGTCGGCTATAGTTCTGAAGTACTGATCTATCAATGGTTTGTCGATGAAAGGCGGCGGCCAAATCCAATGACGGTTCGAGGCTGTTTTGTATAGATGCCATATCGCTTGCGCAACCAGGTTCGAGGCGATGTCCGCGCCGTCGCACGGATTCGATGGGAACCTTGTTGTTCCTGTGCAGCGTAAGTCGTTGCATCTGCACTAGATACGGAGCACGCTATGGCTAATAATCCAGAGGAACGCACTCCAGAACTACCGGCTGCGGACGATTCCGACTACGAACACCTCATCGAGGACTATAGCCATCTTGCGCCACCGGCCGACGGCGAGTTGCTTCAGGGCCATGTACTGAAGATTACCGCCAAAGAAGTAATTGTCGACGTCGGTTACAAGACCGAGGGCATGGTCCCCATCGAGCAGGTGATTCAGCCCGACGGCACGGTTCCCTTTCAACGCGGCGACACGATCGACGTTGTTATCGAGCGCCACGGACCTCAGCCGGAAGGCTACATCCTGCTTTCCTATGAGAAAGCAAGCAGGCTTCGCTCCTGGGACACATTGGAGCAGGCGCATCGGGAGCGACTGCTGGTCTCCGGCCGCGTCATGGCTCGCGTCAAGGGTGGACTCTCCGTCGACGTCGGCGTACTCGCCTTCATGCCGGGCTCGCAAATCGACGTGCGGCCCATTCACAACGTCGACTCTCTGATCGGTGAGGACATTCCGGTCAAGATCACGAAGATCAATCGCCGCCGAGGCAACGTCGTTGTTTCGCGCAAAGCAGCCCTCGAAGAAGAGCAGACGGCGCGCCGGTCCCAAGTTCTCGAACATATCAGTGAAGGCGCTGTGCTCACCGGCACGATCAAGAACCTGACGGAATACGGGGCTTTCGTTGACCTCGGCGGGATCGATGGCTTACTCCACGTCAGCGACTTGTCCTACGGTCGCGTGAACCATCCGTCGGAGATGGTCAGTGTCGGCGACCAGGTCACCGTAAAAGTTCTGAAGTTTGACCGTGAGAAGGAACGTATTTCTCTCGGCATGAAGCAGATTGCGCCGGACCCCTGGCTCAGCGTCGAAGAGCGTTATCCAATCAACAGCCGCGTTGTCGGCAGGGTGGTCAGCGTCACCGACTACGGTGCGTTCGTGGAACTCGAGGGCGGCGTCGAAGGCCTGATCCACATCTCCGAAATGACCTGGAGCCGCCGCATGAAGCACCCGAGCAAAGTCGTGCGCGTGGGCGACCAGGTGGAAGCGGTGGTCCTCGAAGTAAAGCCTCGCGAACGCCGCGTTTCGCTCGGCATCAAGCAGCTCGAAGCCGATCCCTGGACCACGGTGGCGGATCGTTACGCGATCGGCAGCGTGGTGGAAGGGCGGGTACGCAAGCTTACCGATTTCGGAGCGTTCGTCGAGATCGAGGAAGGCATCGATGGGCTGGTGCACGTATCCGACGTTTCGTGGACCAAGCGCATCAAGCATCCCTCCGAGGTCCTGAAAAAGGGCCAGATGGTGCAAGCCGCGATCCTGCAGATCGACGCGCCGAATCGCCGGCTCTCACTGGGCATCAAGCAACTGCAGCCCGATGCCTGGGAGACGTTCTTCGCCCAACATGGCGTCGGCGATCTGGTCCGCGGGCGCGTTTGCCGGGCCGCTAGTTTTGGCGTCTTCGTCGAACTCCTGCCTGGCGTGGAGGGCTTGTGTCATCGCTCGGAAATTCCCGGAGCGAATGAGAAGCGGCCCGACGAGGCGGTGTTGCCGATCGCCGAAGAATTCGATTTTAAGATCATCAAACTGAATGAGGCCGAAAAGAAGATCGGCCTGAGCATTCGCGCAATCGCAGATGACGAGGAGCGTTCCCGCCTGGATGATTATCAGCGCCAGGCCGCTGCCGCGACCATTTCGATTGAGGAAGCAATGCGCGGAAAAGGAGAAGGCCATTAGGCCTCGAGGGTGATGGGAGAGCTTTTATGACGAAGGCCGAATTAATTGAAGAAGTTTCGCGAGTGGTTGAGATGACCCGGAAAGATTCCGAGGTAATCGTCGAGGCCATTTTCGACAGCATCGTCCGCTCTTTACGCACGGGCGATAAGATTGAGATTCGCGGGTTCGGCAGTTTTCGGACCCGGCAGCGGCAGCCCCGTGTCGGGCGCAACCCGAAAACGGGTACCCGCGTGGAAGTCCCTTCAAAGCGTATTCCTTACTTCAAGCCCAGCAAGGAATTGAAGGATCTCGTCAACAAAGATGGCGAATCGGCCGCCGTCCCGGCGACCGAGGGATCGACGCCCGCGTAGGCGCCCTCAAAGACGCCAACATGGACCGCTTATGGAGTCCCTGGCGGTATTCCTACATATCGAAGGCAGGCCCGCATCAGGATTGCATCTTCTGCGCGAAACCAGCCGAAGATCGTGATGCGGAGAACTTGATTGTTTTCCGGGGAATCCGGAATTTCGTCATCCTCAATGCATTCCCTTATACGAACGGCCATCTGATGGTGGCGCCGTACACGCACGTCGCAACGCTGGGCGATGCGGATGTCGAGACGGTTACGGAGATGATGAGCCTCGTGCGCCAGGCCGAAGGCCATCTACGCGATGTCTACCGTCCGGGCGGGTTAAACATCGGGATGAATATCGGGGAGTGCGCGGGCGCGGGTATCGCCGGCCATATCCACATGCATGTACTGCCGCGATGGCCGGGCGACGCGAATTTCATGACGACCGTCGGCGAGACCCGCGTCCTGCCCGAGGATTTGGCTACCACCTACGAGAAGCTGCACGGCCGGTTCAAGTAAGCCACGCCGCCAGTTTGGCTGGATTCACAACCAGGTAGACATTCCGGATCCGTCCGTCGTCATCCACATCCAGCGAAAAGATCGTGCGCGGCTCCCCGGATTCGGTGTAAACGAACCCCGGCTGCCCATTGACGTCCGCAAAATAGCCGCCCGCGACCTCGGCCCGAACCTGCGATGCGATTCCCAGCATGAAGCGCGTCACGCGATCGGCGCCATAGATGGGATTGATCGCTGCCCGAGCCTTGCCGCCCCCATCCGCATAAAGCACGACATCTTCCTTCAACACCGACAGCAGCGAATCCGCATCACCCCGTTGACAAGCCTCGAGAAAGGTCCGCAGGAGCGCCTCCGAACGCGACCGGTCCACTGCGAATCGCGGCCTGCGTTCGCGTAGGTGCTTCCGGGCACGCGAGACGGCCTGCCGTACATTCACTTCGGTGGTATTCAGTATTCCGGCAATCTCCGGGTAGCCCTCATCGAAGACGTCATGCAAAAGAAACGCAGCCCGCTCGGGAGCCGACAGCGACTCGAGTAAATGCAGGAAAGCGATGGAGAGCGAATCGGCGATCTCGGCTGCCGTGTCCGGCACAACCGACCCGCTCACCGGCTCCGGCAGCCACGACCCAACGTAGGTCTCGCGCTTCTTTCGCGCGCTCTTCAACGCATCAAGGGAAAGCCGGACCACCGTCGTCGTTAAATACGACTTAGGCGACCGCACCTCTTCCGCCGGCGCCGACTCCCAGCGTAGGAAGCTATCCTGCACCACATCTTCGGCGTCTACCCGGCTGCCAAGCATGCGATACGCGAGCCCGAAGAGAGTCGGGCGCAGTTCGAGAAATTGTTCGAGCCGATTCATCAGGCGGCAGCGGTCCTCCGTCCCGCAAGGCAGGAAGCGGCCTGCAACGCCGAGGCGACCGAGGCATCCGCGAGCATGTATTCATTTCCCACCCAATCGCCCGCCAGCGCAAGTCCTTCTACGCCCAATCCATCGGTCTCGAGACGCCTCCCGTCGTGAATCGCGTAACTCGCGACGGCATTCGGCAGGAATCGCGCGTGCTCCAGCCTTTCGCGCCAACCCGGCATGAGTAAATCGGCGTATGCCTCGAGTTCCTCGCGCGCACCAGCGGGATCGCCGCTCAGGTATTTTGCGACATGCACAAGCGCCTTGCCTTGCGGCGCCAGATCGGCTGTCAGTGAGTGCACCGAAAAGTAGAGCGGCCGGTCCAGCCCGAGCGCGAACCGCGGTGCGCCGGGCGGAAGTTCGCACAGACAAAGATCGAGGGACGCGAGCCGCAGCGGCGTCATACGGGGCAGGGGAATGCCCGTGAGCCGCTGGACCTCCTCCGGTGGCACAGCCAGTACGATGAAATCGGCTCCCAGAACGCGTCCCGATTGCATCCCGACTCTATGCCGCTGTACCTCAACGGCAGGCTCTCCCGTTTCGATACGAACGCCTCCTGATATGGCCTTCAAGCGCAATCCATCGATTAGCTTGCCCCAGCCGCCGTCGATGTAAAGCACTCCGTTTTTCAGTGTGTTCTGCAGTTGCCGCAGTCCTGCGCGCGCGGTCATCTGGTCCAGCGAGTCGCAATACGAACCGACGCGGATCAAGGACTTGGCGACCTCGCGCGCTCGCGGCGAAGCGGTAGCGCCGTCCACCCAATCTTCGCATTTTGCGTCGCCGGTGCTCGCCGGATCGATGGTTGAGGCGCGATGCAGGAATTTGCCGAGAGCCAGTTTCTCGGTCAACGAGAAGCCGCTGGCGAAGAGAAGTCCGCCGGCGTTTGCCGGTAGTTCGAGCTTCTGCGATCCCGAAGTCAGCCACGATTGTCCCCGGTTGTCCGGCGGCTTGCCCGAATACGGAATGTGCCAGCGATCCAGCATCTGCTGGAAAGGCCCGTTGCGGTAAATCGCATGCGGACCCATGTTCAGCCGGAATCCCTGATGCTGCTGCGTCGTAGCCCGGCCGCCCAACTGGCGGGTTTGCTCGATCAAGGTGACTTCCGCGCCCGTTTGGGCCAATGCAACGCTCGCCGTGAGGCCGGACAGGCCTCCGCCGACGATGACGACGTTTTTCTTTGTCATGCTCATCTCCGCGGCTAAGACGAGATGAAGGTCACGGTTGTGACAGCTTGCGGTGGAAAGCTAGGCTACCTGTCTCGATGCAAGCCGTCCACCGCGGACGCGCCGTTTCGACTGCTCTGCCTGGCACACCACACGCAGCAGTTCCGGCGGATTCAAAGGCTTCATCAAAAGGTCGAAGCAGCCCATGTTCAGCACTTCCGCCCAGAGCCGTTCGTCCGCCAGCCGGTCGACCACAATTACGGGTGTCGGCGCGGTCTGCTGCACCTCGTGGAGCAAATGCCGCCACGAGCAATATCCGAGAGTCTGCCTTCGGTGACGATCAGATCGAACTTTTGCCGGCCAAGCAGCGAGCTTGTTTGTTCGAGCGACTCCGTCATATGTAGGCTGAATCGCGGACTGGAAAGTATGCCTCTCAGGAGCGCGCGATCGGCGGCTTCTGGAAAAACGCCTAAAACGATAAATGGTGATTCGTCGCTCACATGGTCTCCCTTTGACGGAACGGCAGAAGTCGCTTTGTGAGAGAAGACGGCAGATCCTGTGCCCGTCTGTCTATGGAAGAGGTAATCGCCCCGCCAGATCTCTCAATACACCGGCAAAGCGCCGGCAGGAGGCCTTCATCCGCTCTACTCTACGTGTCTTTCGGTTCGCGTTTTTGCGCGCTTAACGTTCTACGAACGGTTCGCAACGGAGCGTTCTGAATTGAAACCGACTAGGGAACGAGTCGTTCAGTGACTCAGTACACTTTTAAGTATACGGCAAGAGTGGTGACGATAGTACTATTTCTTCAAGGACTAAAAGTGAATATTCGGTGGCAGTCCTGTTACGGAAGCCCAACCCGCCGCCTGGGAATTAGTCGCGATCGCGGTCGCAATCGTGCTAATTTCTGCCTTTGATGCTTCACTCTGGCTTCGGCCACCGTCCTGCCCTTGATGATCCCAAACGCACCACCGGCTCTGGGCGTGTTCGCACCGCGCCCTCAATTTCTTCCAGGTGCCCCTCATGATTGGGATTTCTGTATTTCGGCATCGGCTACATCTGCTGGCAGGTGGCGAATACGATGCCTGACCGCGATCTGGACAACCGGCTGAATTTCGTGGCCCGCCGCTCGTCGCCGCCTTCCTTGCCGCAATGTTGGATATGACGACAGACTGCGTCGCCTCCACCCTGATGGGCACCTGTAAGTGTGATTACACCGTTAGCCGGTCACAAACCCGGCATCGTGAAGGATGGCGCGGGCGTGGCGTGGGGTATCAGCGCTGAACGAAACCATGATGACCATGGCGATCTTCTCAACGCTGTTTGCTACCCTGCTCGCCTTACTCCGCCTGGCGCGGATGGCCCGCTAAGCCGTCATCGAAATGGGCGACCGCAGCCGCGATTCGATCTCCGACAGCACCTGTTCCGGCTCACGGGTCGCGTCGATGCGATGTAGCCTGCCGCGGTAGTGCCGGACAACCGGCTCTGTCATCTTCTCGTAGGCACGAAACCGCGTCTGAACCACCTCAGGCGTGTCGTCGACGCGTTCGATCAGGCTCATCCCGTCGTCATCGCAAAAACCGGTGTGCGCCGGAGGCTGCGAAACCAGGTTGTACACGCGGCCGCACAGCGGACACGACCGGCGAGCACTCAACCGCGAGAAGATGGTGGCTTCATCGATCTCAAAATTAACCGCTTCTACCTGCCGCCTCCCGAGCTTCTTCAACAAGCGGTCGAGATACTCCGCCTGAGCGACAGTCCTCGGGTAGCCGTCGAGAATCGCCCCTTCCGAGCAATCCGGCGAAGCCAGGCGCTCCGCAATGACACGGTTCACCAAATCATCGTGTACCAGATTTCCAGCAGTTAAAATTGCGCGCACTTCGTCCCCAAGAGAAGTACGCGCCTCAGCGACTGTTCGGAGTATTTCCCCGGTAGAGTAAGCTGGAACTCGCAGTATTGACTGCAACTTCCGGCTCTGTGTCCCCTTGCCGCAACCTGGCGGCCCAATCAGCACGACGACCATGTTGCACAGTTTAACGGCGTTTTCATAATAGGCACAAACGGACCAGTCCGCTTCGAATGAGTAGTCCGAATTGGACCAGTTATGTTTGTCTAGACTAAAGTGTCTGATTTCAGCATGCTAACGACCGTCATCTTCCTGAGTACATACTTCGTTCTCGCCGCCGGTCGCATGCCCGGACTTCGCATCGATCGTACAGGCGCCGCCGTGATCGGCGCCAGCCTGATGGTCGCTTCAAACGCCATTACCATCGATGAAGCCTACCGTGCGATTAACCTCGACACCATCATCCTGCTCTTTGGCATGATGATCGTCGTCGCGAACCTCCGGGTCTCCGGGTTCTTCGCTGTAATCAGCGAATGGGTGGTGGAGCACGCCCACGGTCCGGTTCGCCTCCTGGTCGCAATCATCGCCGTATCCGGCGTCTTCTCCGCTTTTTTTGTGAACGACACGATGTGCCTTGTCTTGACGCCGCTGGTGATCGAAATCACGCGGAGCCTGCGCCGCAACCCGGTGCCCTATCTGCTGGCGGTCGCGATGGCGTCGAATATCGGCAGCGCCGCCACCATTACGGGCAACCCGCAGAACATGTTGATCGGCAGTTTCTCGAAGATCCCCTACAGCGTCTTCGCCCGCGCCCTGACGCTCCCGGCTCTGATTGGGCTGGCCCTGACGGTCCTCCTGCTGCTGGTCCGCTACCGTAAGGAGTTCCAGGAATCCGTCAACGAGCGTCCGCCACACCGCCCGCAGCGCGTGAACCGGCCACTGCTCTGGAAAAGTGTGGCTGTTGCCTTGGGAATGATCGTATTCTTCTTCATCGGCTGGCCCGTACCGAAAGTTGCGATTGTGGCCGGCGCGCTGTTGCTCATCACCCGCCGCGTCAAGCCCGAGAAGATCTACGCCCACGTCGATTGGCCGCTGCTGATGATGTTCGGTGGTCTCTTCGTTGTCGTGGCGGCCTTCGAGAAGAGCGTCGTCGGACAGGACCTGGAGCACTTCGCTTCCGGCATGCACTTCGAGAACGTCTACATCCTAAGCGCCGTTTGCGGCATCCTGTCGAATATCGTGAGCAACGTTCCGGCTGTGCTCATGATGAAGCCTCTGATCACCCATTTGGCCGACCCAGTGCGCGGTTGGCTTGCGCTCGCGATGTCCTCCACGTTCGCCGGAAACCTGACGCTCGTCGGCTCAGTGGCCAACCTCATTGTCGTTCAGCGCGCCAAAGGCGAGGTCCACATCGGTTTTTGGGACTACGCCATCACCGGCATCCCGCTGACGATCCTCACCGTTTTGTTCGGAGCATGGCTAATATAGAGGTGGTGGTCCCGTACCTGACATTTCTGCTTGGAATTGTTTTGGGGGCGCTAGCAGCAGGGGTCTGGTTCCTACGCCAGTCCGGACTTGCAGAAGCCCGAGCCTCGGCCGCCGAAACCAAGGTGCGCGAGCTCACCCAGTTCGGGACCGCAGAAGCCCGCGTTGCTGCGGTCGTCGCGCCGCTCAAAGACACCATCGATCGCCTGCAGACCCAGGTCCGCGACCTCGAAAAAGGGCGCGAGCGAGTTTTCGGTTCGCTCGAAAGTCAGATCTCGACGCTATCCCGTGAAACCGTCGCGCTGAATCAGACCCTTCGCTCGCCCGGCGCTCGAGGCCGCTGGGGCGAACTGACGCTGCGCCGGGTGGTGGAACTCGCGGGCATGGCCGCACACTGCGATTTCTACGAGCAGGAAACGGTGAACAGCCGCCAGCGGCCCGATCTGCTGGTCCGGCTACCTGGCGGAAGGGTAATCGCCGTGGACGCGAAAGCGCCGCTGACCGCCTTCCAGGACGCCGTCACCGCGCCTGACGACACGTCGCGCAAAGCGGCCTTGATGCGCCATAGTCAAACGGTGCAGCGGCATGTCGATCAACTGGCGAGCCGGCAGTACTGGTCGCAAATACAGCCTGCGCCGGAACTCGTCATCCTCTTCCTGCCGGGCGACCACCTGCTCAGTGCCGCTCTCGAACACAATCCGTCGTTGCTCGAATCCGCCATCGCGCAGCGCGTTATTCTCGCCACACCCTCCACGCTGGTATCGGCGCTCGCCGGAGTCGCCCACGGATGGCGTGAGCAGCACGTAATCGAGAACGCCGAGTTGATCCGCCGCACTGCGGGCGAACTCTGTGAACGCCTGGAGGTTTGGCAGACTTACTACGCTGAAATGGGCGCGGGCCTCGGACGGGCTCTTGAGGCGTACAATCGGTCTGTAGCCTCGTGGGAATCACGGCTGGTCCCATCGCTGCGTCGAATTCGCGAGATGGGAGTGGGCACGGGATCCGATCCGGCCGCTCCCGAGGCCATTAATATGACGCCGCGCGAGCCAAAAGTAGTGGAAGTGCGGCGAACCCGCTAAACTCATGCTCCGATCGTTCTTCCTCTTCTTATCCCAGCAGCGAACTCTACGCCGCTGGTTCGAGACCTCACCTCTTTCCGGAAAGCTAACCAAGCGCTTTGTCGCCGGACAACGCCTGGAAGACGCGCTCGCCGTTGCGCAGCGCCTCCACGCTGAAAAAATCCTCACCACACTCGACCGCTTGGGCGAGAACGTCACTACGATCGCCGAAGCCGCGGTCGCGCGCGATAACTATGTCGCCGGTCTCCAGAAACTCATCCCACTCAACATCGGCGGTACCGTTTCCATCAAGCTCACTCAATTTGGCCTCGACTTCTCCGTTGATGCCTGCCTCGAAAATGTGCGTCCGCTCGTGGCGATCGCCAAGGCCGGCGGGTCGCGGATCGAGATCGACATGGAATCGAGCGAATATACGGACCGCACGCTCGAGGTCGTACGCCGCCTTCACCAGGAGTTTGGCTGTGTGCGCTCCGTCATTCAGGCGTACCTGAAGCGCACCGCCGGCGACATCGACTCCATGTGTCAGGCTGGAATTCCGGTGCGTCTTTGTAAGGGAGCTTACGACGAACCGGAGACCGTAGCTCTTGCCAGTAAAGCCGCCGTCGACGCGAACTACGTCGCGCAGACCAAGGTTCTGCTCGATCGCGGAGCGTATCCGGCCATCGCGACGCACGATGAGAAGATGATTGCCGCTACCGTGGACCACGTGAAGGCGCGCGGAATCCGGCCCGATCAGTTCGAGTTTCAGATGCTGTACGGAATCCGGCGCGATCTGCAGGCCCGTCTGGTCCAGCAAGGATATCGTTTGCGGCTTTACGTGCCCTACGGAGAAGCTTGGTACCCATATTTCATGCGCCGGCTCGCAGAGCGGCCCGCGAACGTCTTCTTCCTGGTCCGGAATCTGGTCCGCAAGTAAGCGATTCACCCGATTGCGGCTCTCCTATACTCCGCTTAGCCTGGAAGCATGAAGTGGTCCGTCCTCATCCTGGCTTCCGCGTTCCTGGCGACCGCGCAGCAGACCGCGCGTACAACACATTTCGACGGCATGGGCACGCCAATGCCCAGTCCGACTACCAGCGTGAGCAAGGCCGGCGGCGTCACCTCAACCAGTGAGAAGCGGCAATCCATCAATGGCCGGAGCGTCCCGATTGAGAGGACGGAGGAGCGCGTGGTTCGTGAAGACTCCGGGGGCCGAGTTGTGGAGCGCACTGTCCGCCGCTACGACCCGACCGGCAATCCGCTGCCGCCAGAGCGGGTTTTGATTGAGGAGAGCAAAGCGGCGGGCGGAGGCTCCACCACGCGCACGACCGTCTACCGTGGCGATGTGAACGGCAATATGATGCTCGCCGAGCGGACCCTGTCCGAGCGCCAGACCTCCGGCAATACGACGACGGTCCGCGAAACCGTCGAGCGGCCGTCGATTAATAGCGGTGTCGAACTGGCGGAGAAGCGATCCACCAATATTCAGACCAACGGTGACAGCGAGTCGAAGAGCACTGTCGTCTATCGCCGGAACGACAATGGAAACTTCTATGCTTTCCAGCACATTGGGATCCTAAGCTTAGAATTCCACGTGGACAAGTTGTCGCG
>JADMIO010604026.1_pt1 | contig 46198 bp, 43 predicted proteins | sample 8958161 | NCBI WGS metagenome assembly JADMIO01 (sample SAMN16585339, study PRJNA669376) | soil metagenome | isolation source: Crop rotation soil | place: USA: Cullars Rotation, Alabama | collected 2011
GCCGCGACTTCAAGTCACGTGAATTCCAAGCTTCGGATCCCACTGTGCTGGAAAGCTGTAGCGTGAACCGTCATCACGGCTGTCGCCGCCGATCACGGAACCATTGCTGTCCTTGATGATATAAAAGCCCCCCCAGACTATCATTTCACTTCCAGTCCACACGGCGGTATGGCCGTACCGGGAGTGAGGACTGCCACTGGGAGAGGTTGCCGCCCAATTATCGGTTGCGGGATAATATCGTGCACCATCTTGTAGCGAATCACCATCATACCCGCCCCAGACGATCATTTCAGTGCCGGTCCAAACCACGCTGGCATAGTTGCGGAGAGATGGAGCGCCATTGTCGGTCATTGACCGCCAAGTATCAGTTTGTGGATTGTAACGGTTTCCTTTCTTATGGTCCCCAAAAGGGCTGGTATTACCCCAAAAGACGACCTCGGTCCCCGTCCAAACGCCACTCTGATAGAATGCCGTAGTACCAATAGACGACGTCCGGGTCCACAGGTCCGATGCCGGGTTGTACCGCCATCCTGTGCCGACCCAAACAATCATTTCGGTGCCAGCCCAGACCGCGACTTGGGGGTTGTCAGTGCCGCCTGGAGTAGGGGCACCACTGGTCGATGTTGGTATCCAAGTATTCGAGACAGGGTCGTAGCGTCCGCCGGTATTGAATCCCTGCCAAACGCCGTTGTTGTACGCAGCGCCGCCCCAAATGATCATTTCGCTGCCGGTCCATACGGTGCTGAAAGAAGGGCGCGCTGCCGGAGCACCCGTGGACGGAATGGGCATCCATGTGTCCGTAGCTGGATTGTACCTGGCTCCATCATTTAATAGAGTGGCATTTTGACCTCCCCAAATGATCATCTCGGTTCCAGTCCAGACAGCACTATGCGAAAGGCGTCCCGAAGGTGCCCCAGTCGTTGACACCGGCGTCCATATGTTTAGAGCAGGGTTATATCGTTCCCCGTCATTGAGATACGTGTAACCAATCGCTGTATTTCCCGACCAGGCGAACCCACCTCCACCCCAAACAATCATTTCCGTTCCAGTCCACACGGCGGTGTGGTTGTGTCGCGAGTTTCGCGTGCCGCCTGCGCGCTTGCTCCATACATCGTTAGCCGATGCCGGACTGTTCAGAAGGGCCGGCCCGGTGCTGGCTTGGGCTGGTATCGGCCCTAGCTTCTTTCCAATCTCCTCCCGTTCATCCTGGCGACTCAACACCTCACTCGCTGGTGCAAGTGTTACGTCTACCTGATCTAACCACCCATCGTAACTCTGGTCGGGAACGGAGATCACAATGGTCTCTAAGAGTTCCGTCGTTCGCTTCCGAGCTATGTAGAAGGCAAAGCCTTTTGGATCTGCAACGACAGAGCTAATGTCTCCGGCTTTTCTCAGTTCATCTTGTATTCTGGATCTAATTTGCGGGTCCAGCTCATTAAAGGATCGTTTCTGCTGGTTGTTTACGCTGGATTTCTTTAATGCCTCGTATCTTGATTGTTCGACGAAACTCGCGCTACCAAAAAGCCAGGTGACCTCTGAAAGATTCAGATTTGAATTACATTCGGCTAGTGCGCGCAACTCCTCCAACCCTCCAGTACGGTGATGCGACCTCATCAGTGAGAGCCGGAAATTCTCCAGTATTTCCAGCCTCGTCCTTTGCAGCGCATGATCATCATTAAAGGATTTCCGCAACTCGCGATCGACGATAATCGGCCTGACCACGGCCTGCGCAAATCGTTCTGCATCATCCCCCAAGGCCGCCTTAAGTTCGGTTAGGATGTGCGGAGCCTGGGTCGTGGAGTCGATTCTTCTCGCTTCAGCCTGGACCTGTGCCTTGGAAACAACGATTTTGTATCGTCGCTCGAGTAAATTTTCCTTGAGCTGATCTCGCATTACCAGTCGCCGAAGGGCGGAATCCGTCAGAGTCGCTCCCGGAAGTCCCTGCGACTCCAAGCGGTGCTGCTGATACACCCGCTCGATTGCCGCTCGGTCTGCCGAAGAACCGGCTTTTATTCGAAGCGAAGAAGTAACGCATGCGAGCAGGAGAATTCCCAAAAGAGAAAATCGGCTAAGAATGTGTGCAATTGTCATTTGAACTTTCGGCAGCGGCGCCCTTGCATCGCACGCAAAGACGCCGCGATTCCTAACGCGAATACACCCATGAGGCTTCCATAACCAGCCGGCTCCGGAACAATAGTTATGAATCCATCAGTAATGTTTGCCAAAATGGGATCAAAGTTTGAGTTATAAAAAGTCGTGGGCCCATTAAACACGTTCTCGACGTTGAGTGCCCAAGTGCCGCTCGCGAAACCCGTGGTATCGATTTCAAGCGTCGCCAAGAGACCGCTCCCGGAGACAGTCCCTGAAAGCGTCAGTACGCCTCGGTATTGCTGTTGAAGCCCCAATCCGGTCCCGAACTGACCACCGTCATTGTTTCCGGCGAAAAGAGTTCCGGTAACAATGTCCACCGATGTAATATTAGGCCCATCGGTCGACGAACCGGGAACATTGGGAAAGCCGTCTCCGATCTGAACGTAGAAATCCAATCCAGCCACTGCTTGGACTCCGCTGACTGTGAGAGATACCGGCTGATCTGGGGTGTCGGGCAGCAATCCGTGAGTTCCCACGTTTATGAAGACCTGGGCTTCAGTGTTGAGAACAAAGCAGATAAGAGAACTGCAGAGCAGGGAAGCTGCGCGAGAGCTATTCTTCATGGCGAAAGGTTTGAAGAGAGTTTAAAGACGCGCAGCGGTTCGGATATCCGCACAAATAGCAGGTTGGCAAGAGAGATTTTGTGTGTTTTTGCGAAACGCTACGTACTTCGCGCAAATGCCCGTCTTGATTAAATCGACGTCGATGCAAACTTCGCCACCGCCTCGGCGCGGCACTTGGCGTGGAGGGTTTCGTAGATTTGACGGAAGTGGGTGCCGACGGTGCGCGGGCTTATACCCAATTCGTCGGCGATGTCGCTATCACGGGCACCTTTGCTGGCTAATTGTAGAATCTCTGCTTGCCGTGAGGTGAGCTGTTCCAATTGGCGGGCCGTGTCGCGCTGGTCACGGAAATATTGGAAGACAAGACGGGCGATTTGGCTGCTCATCGGGGATTCGCCGCGATGCGCGGCATGGATCGCTTCCAGGAGGACGGAAGGCGCTTCGTCTTTCAGAATGTAGCCGCTCGCGCCTTCGCGCAGGGCGGGAAAAATCCATTGGGCGTGGTCGTGCTTGCTGTAAACAAGAAATTGGGCGGTTTTTATCTTCTCTTTCAGCTCTCGAATGCATTCGATGCCGCTGCCGTTCTTTCCCAATTCAAGGTCGACGAGAACAACGTCCGGTCTTTGTGCGGGAATTTTGGAAAGAGCGTGGGCCGGACGGGCATGGCGCGAAACGCAGGTGCAGGCCGGCCAGCTATCGATAAGCTGGGCCAAAGTATCCAAAGTGCCGGGGTCATCTTCGATAATGGAAACCTTAATGGCCATACCAAGTATAGCTACAACTAGCGGTCCAGTAACGAAAGAAAAAAGAACAGACCTTGTAACGCCTCAGTTTCGGGATTCCATGTCGAGCTTACGCCCAACAGGCTGAGTAAAAGTGCACTCTTCATACGCGCGCAGGGCGTGCCCAGCGGTCACGTCCTATCAAGACTGAGGGGTTACGAGACCTCTTACCCGCTTACCCGCTTTTACCCCTGATCGGCAGGTTCATCAAAACCGAGGTTCCCTGTCCTTTTTGGCTGCGCAACTCGAAAGACCCGCCGCTGGATTCGATTCGCGTCCTCATATTCATCAAACCACTGCTCGAATAACGGCCATGGGGATCAAAGCCGGCGCCGTCGTCGCGAATCAGGATCGACAGTCTGGCGTCATCGATCCGTGCGATGATCTCCAAGGTCGTGGCGCGCGAATGCCGGACGGCATTGTGGATCGCTTCTTTGATCGCGAAATGGAGATTTTCGGAGACGCCGGGCGGAAGACGTAACTGCGGAATCTCCGCGGGAAGCTCGAAAGAGGAGCGAATTCCCGCCAGCCGCGCCAGCCCTTCGGCCTGCTCACAAGCTCGGGTGAGCAAGCCCTCAAGCGTCTGGCTTTCCGGCCGCGCCAGCCAAATAATTTCGCGCAAGCTGTCATTCAACTCCTGTGTGAGCTGGCTCATTTTGCGTATGGTTCCCGACGGCCCGCTGGTGATTGCCTGTTCACGCTCGGCCAGAGCGGCCAGCAGACGCAGTTGAGTCAATGCGCTGCCGACACCATCGTGCAGGTCTCTGGCGACCCGCGCTCGCTCCGTGGCGACTGCGAGCTTGCCTTGAAGTTGGTCAATTTCGCGATGATAACGCACGCGATAAGAGTGGATGACCATGATCGTGGCTCCCGCCAGCAGCGCCACCAGAATTCGAAAGAACCAGGTTTCATAAAAGAAGGGTGCCAGGACAAAGGCCAGAGACGCTTCTTTTTCGCTCCAGAGATTGCGATGGTTGCAGGCGAGAACTCGAAAGCGATATTTTCCCGGCGACAAGTTCGTGTAAAAGGCCGCGCGCCGGGTTCCAGCTTCATGCCATTCGGTGTCGTAACCATCCAGACGAAATTTGAATCGACACTTTTCGGGAGCGAGGAAGTCATTCGCAGTGAATCTGAATTCAAGCACCCGGCCTGCGCCGGGCGCCATCTGAACGCCATTGGAATGGACAAGGCCAGCTTTGGTCAACCTGGTCAGAATACCGCCATCCCTAAAGACGGGCTGATCATTTGCGCGCAGCTCTTCAATGACCGTCGTGGGTCCGGACAGAGTGGCTTGAAATCTTTTCGGGTCGACAATCGCAACACCCTTTGGCGTCGCAAACCAAAGTTCCCCGTTGCGCCGTTTGATCGCGGCGGGCTGGCTCTTTTGTCCGTTTGTTTCGCTAGTGGGCATCCCATCGGAACTGTCAAAGAACATGCATGGCACCAGGGAGGTTCGCGCTTCCGCAAAGGCGTTCAGCTTTTCAAGTGAGACGCGGCATATCCCTTTTTCCTGACTTAACCAGAGGTTTCCGTAATCATCTTCAATGACATGATTGATGATCTGGGCCAATGGGCTGTCGCGGATCCCGGCGAAGCTCGAAAAAACGCCATCTTTGAACCGATTCAATCCTCTTTCCGTGCCAAGCCAAAGGGTGCCGCTCAGGTCCTGGTGGATAGCCCAAACTGCATTGGCGGAAAGGCCATTCGTCGTCGTGAACTGAAAGAACTGCTTGTTCGAATATAGAATTAAGCCTGTATTAACCGAACCTATCCAGAGGTTGCCCCGCCGGTCGAATTCGAGTGCGCGCACGTCATCCCCGGGGAAGCCTTTTTTATTGTCGTAAAGCACGTATTCATTTGTCGTGAAGCGATAGAGCCCGGCGGCGGCTCCCAGCCAAAGGCTCCCATTGGGCGCGGGGGCCAAGGCCCGAATCTTGTTCCAGGCGAGTTGGTCTGGATCGCCATACCACGGCTTGCCGGAAAAGTTCCAACTTTGAAGCGAGCCTTTGTCGGACAGAAACACAAGGCCATTACCAGTGCCTATCCAAAGATTTCCATGCTCATCTTCTGCCAGTGCTCGGACGGTGTTTTTGGGTAAGCCATTGGTGGTAGTGTACTGCCGGAGGGTTTCGCCCATGCTCTCGGGATAACCTGTAATACCTTCATCCGTCCCGATCCACATTCTGCCCCCAGGTTCTTCCGCAAAAGCCCAGGTATTCTCATTCAATAATCCATGCTTTTGATCAATGGAGCTAAAGGGAAGACGCAGATAACAACGTAGTCCCGACCGCTCAGTTCCCACCCATATGTTCCGGTTCGAATCGTGAAGAACACAAAGGACCACATCGTTAGTAGCCATTTCCCGCGGAGTGAGCGCACCATTCTGGAAAGTTTGTAGTCCGCTTGCCCCTCGTGGAATCCAAATCGCTCCGTCAGGGTCACGGACCGCTGGATAGCTTCCGCGATAATTCTCTATCTGGATGGAGCTCAGACAAGTCCATTGGTCGCCTTTGACCAGATAAGGGCGCACCCCAGCGAGCGGAGGCGTTTGAACGAGCCCAAAGATCGAACCATCCGCCAATGGAACTGTTCCAAAAACCGGAAGATGCTTGTTGACGATACCGTTTCGAAATTCTTTCTGCTTGCCGGTTCGAGGATTGAGAGAGACCAGGCCATCCCCTGTTCCAAGCCAGATCACTCCGTCGTCCGACTCACTCAAGGAGAAGGGCAGGCCCCGGTTTTCCAGCGTCCATTCTGAGAATGCAGATCCACTTTGCTGGAAGATGTAACTCCCTGCCAGGAGCCATATTCCGGATCGACGGCTCCAATATACCCGGACGGGGCTGCGGTCGAAGCTTCCTTGAATACGACGGAACCGGCCTGCTAGAAAGCTGACCAACCCTTCCTGCGTTCCTATCCAGATCTGGCCTTTGTCATCTTGGGCAAGAGATATGCAGTAGTCGCTATGAAATGCCGGATCCGAAAGATGCGAGAACGTCTTGAAAGTGAGTCCATCAAAACGGCACAAACCGGCCCGCGTAGCAACCCATATGTAGCCGTCGGAACTCTGAAGCAGCGCCGTGACCTCGTTCTCCGGCAGACCGTTCTCCCGGTTCCAAACTTTCTCGCGAAATTGAGCCGCGGGGCGGCCATGCGCTTGGACGTTTCCCGGCACTTCGCCCGCTAACGGTTTCGGGAGTGTCATCGAGGCAACCACAAGGAGTAAAACGGCAAAGCAGAGTTCAACAGAAGGAGAGGACTGTAAAGCCGCCGGTTGAGGGCATCCGTTCAATTCCACGAGAATTGCTTCGGGCTGCCAAAACAGCAACGATTTTGTCAAAAACAGATCCTTGCCTCAAAATCCGCTCTTGCCAAATCGCTCTTACCCCGCAGAAACAGTGCCGAACGTTGCGAATACGATGATTGAAAATCCCGCGGCCGCCCGAATAATCCAGGACGTGGGTGGAATCTGCCAACGCAATTTCGCGTGCGAGCTTCGGAGGTTTGTGGATTCACAACCTAAGGTTGACGCCGGCATCGCCCTCGCGCAATCGTCTTCCCACGATGATAACGCCACGGTCTCATGCTGTGCTTTCGATGGCGGCGTTCTTGTGCGGTTTCCTGCACGTTGGAATACCCTGGTCTGCGACCGGCGCGGCGACGCCGGGCGCGGTCAAAGCTCCACTTCGCCAACTCTCAGCGAATCCCAACTATTTTTCGGATGGCAGTGGCAATGCGATTTATTTAACCGGATCGCATAGCTGGAACACTCTCCAGGATTGGGGGACCGATAATTCGCCTCAAACTCTGGATTTCACGGCGTTCGTGAAAATGTTGGCGGCATATCATCACAACTTCACGCTTCTTTGGACGACCGAATTGCCGACGTTCCATGGATTGCCCTCCACGGCGAACGCGCCGCCGGACTTTACCGTCACTCCCTTTCCATGGCAGCGAACCGGACCGGGCAACGCTTCCGATGGGAAGCCGAAGTCTGACCTCACCAGGTTTGATCCGGCTTACTTTGAGCGACTGCGCTCGCGCGTTGAGGAATTGAACGCCGCGGGAATTTACGCGGGAATTTATTTCTTTAGTGGCGAGTTCGTGCTTCGTTTTCGATCGGCTACTGACGGGTATCCATTCTCCAGATCAAATAATATCAACGGGATTGATGACGGCGGTGGAACAAAGTCGGTGACAATGAGCACGACGAATGCGATCACGGCGATTCAGGACGCCTGCGTCAGACACATGATTGATACGTTGAATAACTTCCCGAATGTGCTCTGGATCGTCTCGCAGGAAGCTCCATCCGGTTCAAAATGGTGGAATAGTCATTTGATCGCGCTGGCCCGTTCCTATGAAGCGGGCAAGCCGTTCCAGCATCCAGTTGGATATGGAGTGCTCGAAGACAGTGACGACAGTACCATTCTCAACAGCGATGCTGATTGGATTGCGCCTGCCGCCAAAATCTCACCGGCCCGCAGTTGCGGCAGCGGTCACCCGGCCTGCAAAGTGAACATTAACGATTCGGACCACAGTTATTTCGGCATTTGGAACGACTCGCCGCAGGTAAGTCGAAATTATTTCTGGATCAACTTTACCCAGGGTAATCAAACGCTCTTCATGGACCCTTATCTGGTTTATTATCCGCGCGAAAATCGGAATCTCTGTCCTTCGCCCGTTCACGGAATTGGCTCCAAGCCGGACGTCCGTTGGGAAAATGTGCGGAGCACGATGGGCTACATCCGGGATTACGCCGACCGGATCAATCTCGCGGCGATGAAGCCGCAGGGAACCCTTTCCTCAACCGGACATGTCCTTGCTAACACAAACGAAAGGAGTTCTGAACTGCTCGTCTATGCGCCTTCGGGCGGAGCGTTCACCGTCAATCTCTCAGCCATGAAAGGTCAGTTCTCGGTGGAATGGATGAATCCCGCAAGTGGGGAGAAAAGCGCCGGCGGCAGGGTCGGGGGAGGCGAGAAGAGAACTTTCAACCCTGCGTTCCGAGGCGATGCGGTTCTTTACTTGCGTTCAATAGAGCCCAAGGGCCGACCTTAGCTTTGGTTCAACGTCAATGGCCAGGCTTGAGTCCGCAGTTAGAAAAAGCCTTCGATGGCTTCCTTATGCCGTCTCAGATTCAGTTCTTTTCGTGGGCGGGGTCCGGAGTTCGCTCTCGCTGTCGACCCGCATATTGGCTCTTCCCCAGGATTATTGCGACCGAGAAATTCGCCGCAAGACAAAGGAATAGATACATGCCAGTATGCGCAGATATTCTCGCGAAAGAGGCCGGGAGTGCTGCCGATTTGGAAAACTGGCGCTACTGATTTATGCCCCACCGTTATTTATAGAGCGTTGTGATCGAATCGATTTATTACGTTATTTCGTGGCTCTGTCACCGACAGTGCCCGCACTGCTATGAGGAGCGGTTTCGTCCATATCGCCGCGACGAATTGACTTCCGTTTTAAACGAGGCGGAAAAGAACTTCCCCAAAATCATCGATCACTTCCCCGAGCATATGCGCTTCCACAGTCCGGAGGCGGCAGAACCAGGCGGAAAGGTTCCAGAAATGCAGGGGCGCATCATTGTTTCTGGTGGAGAAGTGCTCGTTCCGCAAGTCCGCGAACCAATTCTATATCCTGCGCTGGAACAGATCAGCGCCAAATACCGTCCCGTCGGAGGTGTGAAATTGATCGTTCAAACAACAGGTGATTTGGTGACGCCGAAGATCGTTGATGAATTGCTTCAGCGCGGCGTATGGATGATTTCCGTGTCGGGAATGGACGATTTTCACGAGGGGATGACCGAGGAGCGGCGGAGGCAATTAACCGCGAAACTTACAGATATGTTCACGACCGGGGGCATGCACCCATCCGGCTTGAAAGCCGCCGAGCGCAAGTGGCACGAAGAAGAAGGCCCGGTTTTCAGCTTTTTTGGGGCAACACCAGAGAGTTGGATCGGCAAGATTTGGCCGCGCGGTCGCGCCTGGAAAAACGATCTTTCGAAAGCGACGCTCGCCGACAACTTTTGCAATGCGTGGTCCGGTGGACTGAATTTTCTGAACATTGGTTATGCCGGGTCAGAGGTTTCGGTCGAACCAAACGGAAATGTCTACCCCTGTTGCATGAAAACGAAATTTCCCATCGGTAATCTCGTCGAGGAACCACTGATGGACATCTTGCATAGCCTCGTAGGTCAGCCCGTTTACGAAGCAATCTCGATGGGCCATCCGGAGCGCATGGGCATCCGGCAGGGATGGACCATGGAGCATTTTCTGGAGCAGTCCCGAACCGTCACACCTGGCGGGCGGACTTATCAGAATCTCTGCGTTGGCTGCGACCGTTTTCACGAGCAGGTGCTGGGTCCGGTGCTGGCGGATTTGCGGCGCGAACGCCTCGCTCGACGCGCTTTTCCTGGAACAACAGCATGATCTTAAGAAGAGTCGTTTTCATTGCCGCCAGCTTTCTGCTGGGGATGCCATGTTCAAATGCAGGAGATTCCGGGTGGCCGACCACTCTGGCCAAAGCACGCGGGCAAATCGTTTATTGGAATGCCTGGGGCGGTGACGGCCGGATCAATGCCTATATCCAATGGGCCTGCAAAGAAGCGCAAAAGCGGTTTGGCATCGAAGTCCGGCACGTGAAGCTTTCGGACACTGCTGAAGCAGTCAACCGAGTTCTGGCAGAAAAGGCCGCAGGGAAAACCAAGAACGGCTCGATCGATCTCATCTGGATCAACGGCGAAAACTTCGCCGCCATGAAAAAACAGCATCTGCTTTACGGCCCATTTACGGAAAAGCTCCCGAACTTCGGCTGGGTGGATACCGAAAACAAGCCGACCCTTTCCGACTTCACCGTTCCAGTCGAAGGCCTCGAAGCGCCTTGGAGCATGGCGCAGTTCGTCTTCCTTTATGACAGCGCTCAAGTGCCTCATCCTCCGCGAACTCCAAAAATGCTGCTCGCCTGGGCAAAAGCGCATCCGGGCCGGCTTACCTATCCGCAACCACCGGATTTTTTGGGAACGACTTTCCTTAAGCAAACGCTCCTTAGCCTCGCGCCCTCGTCCGCCTACTCAACGCCAGTTTCCGAGGAGGACTTCGCCAGACTTTCCGCACCTCTTTGGGAGTATCTCGATTCATTGCATCCGCACATGTGGCGGCAGGGACGTGCCTTTCCGGCTAACGGTCCCGCGCAGGTTCGCTTGCTGGGGGACGGTGAAGTGGATGTGGCCCTGGCGTTCAGTGCTGAAGCGGCCTCGAACGCGACCCTCAAAAAAGAACTTCCAGACACGGTCCGAACCTTCATCTACAAAGGGGGGACTATTGGAAATGCCAGTTTTCTGGCCATTCCTTTCAACAGCAGCGCAAAAGAGGCGGCGATGGTCTTTGTCAATTTTCTCCTTTCTCCCGAAGCACAACTTCGCAAGCAGGACCCGCGGGAACTCGGCAGTTTCACTGTCCTCGCGATGGATAAACTGACCCCGGAAGATCGTGCGCGCTTCGAAAAACTTCCCCGCGGACCGGCGACCCTTTCGCCCAAAGAGCTGGGCAAGCCCCTCGCCGAACCGCATCCTTTCTGGATGGAACGTCTCGAAAAGGAGTGGCAGACGCGTTACGCGGTCAGCCGTTAAGCGCTGAATGAAGAGGCTGGCCCAACGCGTCTTCTGGCAAATACTCCGCTGTGCCTGGCCCGTTACAGTCACTTTGCTCGTCTTGCCTATGGCTGCCGGGATCGTTGGGACTTTGCTGCCCGCTTTCGGATTCTTCCCAGCGCTCGGTGGAACCAGCTTGAACCTCGATCCAGGGCGACACCTCTTCGAATTACCTGGTCTTTGGACCTCAGTCCGCATCTCGTTCGTCACAGGTATCGGGACAACTGTGATTTCGCTCGTCTTAGTCGCTGCCTTCTGTTCTGCTTGTCATGGAACACGCTGGTTCCGATGGGCAGAAAGAGTGCTCGCGCCAATTCTATCCATCCCTCATGCCGCGGTCGCGTTCGGCCTGGCCTTCCTTCTAGCCCCAAGCGGTTGGATTTTGCGTCTCCTTTCCCCTTGGGCGACGGGGTTCACTCGGCCGCCGGATTGGTTGATCATTCATGATCCCAACGGATTCACACTGATGGCTGGCTTGATCGCCAAAGAGGTCCCGTATCTTTTGGTAATGACACTCGCCGCCCTCGGACAAGCGGACGCCGAGAGAATCAGAACGGTCGCGGCGACTCTTGGCTACCGTCCTGTCGCTGGCTGGCTGAAAGTGGTTTTTCCGGCCGTTTATCCCCAGATTCGGTTGCCCGTCTTCGCGGTGCTCGCGTACGGACTTTCTGTGGTGGATGTCGCATTGATTTTGGGCCCAACCACTCCGCTGCCGCTCGCCCCGCGACTCGTCCTTCTTTTCAACGATCCGGATCTGACTTTGCGCTTCGTCGCGTCGGCTGGCGCCCTTCTGCAACTTGGCTTGGTTATTTTTTGCCTCATCGGATGGATCTTTTTCGAAAAAATGATTTCACAAATTGGGCTTCGCTGGATCTGTTCCGGCAACCGTGGGCATGATAGAAATCTGCTTCGCGCGGGCGTCATCACTGCAATGATGCTTTTCGCGGGATTAACTTTTCTCGCGACTGCCGGAATGACGATTTGGTCTTTCGCGGAAACGTGGCGTTTTCCGAAAGCCCTTCCCCCCGCCTTGACGTGGGGCAATTGGGTGCGGCATCTGCCGGACCTGACTGGAACATTGTCGAATACGATTACCGTTGCTCTAAGTGCAGTTGCCATTGGGCTCGCGATTTCCATTGGCGCGCTCGAATACGAAGCCCGCAGCGGACGCCTCTCGCGAGTAGGCAGTGGAGGCTTTCTTTACTCGCCGCTGCTCATTCCGCAGGTCGCGTTTCTTTTCGGGATGCAAATTCTTCTCGTCTGGGGCGGAATGGATGGGCGTTGGTTCACCCTTTCCTGGGTTCATCTCGTTTTCGTTTTCCCTTACATTTTTCTTTCGCTCTCTGATGCCTATCGCGCCTGGGACGAACGTTATATGCGCACCGCTCTCTGCCTCGGTTCGTCGCGAATTAGAGCGCTGTTTGCCATTAAATTACCGATGCTCCTTCGTCCGATTGCCGTCGCCGGCGCGGTGGGATTTGCCGTCAGTTGCGGACTCTACCTTCCTACCGCTTTTGCCGGCAGCGGACGTTATCCTACACTTACGACAGAGGTTGTAGCTCTCTCCGCCGGAGGAGATAGCCGTCTCATTGGGCTCTTCGCTCTCTTGCAAACGGCGTTGCCATTTTTGGCTTTTGCACTCGCTATCGCACTTCCAGCATGGTTCTTCCGTTACCGCGCTGGAATGCAAGTGACACGATGAATCAATCTGGTCTGGAACTTCGGGAAGTCGCGCTTCGTTTGGGGGAACGCCTCTTGATCCAGTCTCTTCATGTGACTGTCCGTGGTGGAGAAATTGTCACGGTCATGGGAGAAAGTGGCTGCGGCAAATCCAGCCTTCTCGCCTGGATGTGCGGAACGTTGCCGCGCGCCTTTACCGCTTCAGGAACCATCGCGATCAATGGAGAAAATCTCACGCACAGACCTCCGGAACTACGGCGACTCGGAATTCTCTTTCAGGACGATCTGCTCTTTCCGCACCTCTCCGTCGGCCAAAATCTCTTATTCGCACTCCCTCCCGAAATCCGGCACCGGCGCGACCGGCAAATGCGCGTTGACTCCGCGCTGCTCGAGGCGGGCCTCGGCGGGTTCTCGCATCGAGATCCGGCCGCTCTCTCCGGCGGCCAGCGCGCCCGAATCTCTTTAATGCGCGTTGTTCTCTCCGAACCTCGGGCATTGCTCCTGGACGAACCATTTTCCAAGCTGGACCTCGCTACACGGCAAAAGTTTCGGGAATTCGTTTTTGATCACGCGCGAAAGAGCCGATTGCCAACCTTCATGGTCACCCATGATCCCAACGACGCGGCGGCGAGTGGTGGCCGGGTAATCAAGTTATGAAGTCTTCTCAACGAATTACTTCGACCGTGTGATTCTTCTGTGAGAAGTGCGCTTGAGCCTTATTTGGTTTTCCAGCTCTACCGCAACGTGACGTTAAATTCCGCTCTTATGTCTCACCGAAACGAAACTGAAAGCGAGCAAATGTTCCCAGTTCTGGGACATTTCACTGTCCTTCACCAAATCTTCTTTCCATTGAAGTCTGAATTGTAAAAGATCGTGTAACCATTCAACGGGGTCAGGTGTCTTAGCCTAGGCCACACAAGGATCGCGCAACACGCGCAAATGGATGGGTATTGTTTGGCAGGTGATTTTTAACAAACTAAACCAAGGAAAAGAAATTCATGAAAAAAGTTGTTTCGAGTCTTGTTCTTCTGGCGCTCACGGCCGGTCTCACCACACGCGCCCAACAGGCGCCCAGGGCCGCTTCGACCGGTGGAAATAGTCCTCACGAAACCACCAGTGCGGTAATCGACGGGAATCGAGTGACGATCTCTTACGGACGTCCCTACACAAAGCATCCGAAAACCGGTGAGGTACGGAAGATTTGGGGAGGATTGGTTCCTTACGGGAAGGCCTGGCGGATGGGCTCCGATGAAGCCACGTTGCTGGTGACGCAAAAGCCCATTGTTCTCGGTGGAACGGAAGTGCCGGCGGGCGCCTATACTCTTTACATGGTGCCCGAGGAATCGGGAGCGTCCAAGCTCGCGATCAGCAAGGCCATTGGCGGATGGGGTATCCCCGTGGATGAGAAGCACGATCTGGCACGCGTGGACCTGAAAAAGTCGGAAGGCACTTCGGCCGTGAATCAATTCACAATGGCCGTGCAAAAGAATCCTTCGGGAGGCGGACTCATCAAGATGTCCTGGGAGAATGCCGAGTATTCAGTCCCGTTCACGGTGCAGAAGTAGGAATTGCCATGGCCGCGTATTATCCCGTTATGGAACGCCAGTTTCTTTTTCTTTTGACGGTTGCCGCGGCTGTGTTCGCTCCAGTAAGCCTTCGAGCGCAGGCACCGCAGGTTGAATTCCCCGCCGCCAGCCCCGCCTGCACGTTGAAGCAGCGGGTAGGGTTGACGGACGTGGAAATCGTTTATTCGCGACCAAGCGTGCGTGGCCGAAAAATTTTTGGGGCCATGATCCCCTTTGGTGAAGTGTGGCGAACCGGAGCGAACGCGGCCACGCGTGTCACTTTCAGCACCGATGTGAAATTGGAGGGAACGGCCCTGAAGGCCGGGGCGTATGAGTTTTTCACCATTCCCGGAAAAGAGGAATGGACGATCATCGTACAGAAGCTGCCCGAAAAAGCGTCGTGGGGGGCCTACGCTTATACCAAGGCAAACGACACCGCACGCATGCAGGTGAAGCCGGTAACATTAGCGGAGAACGTCGAAACTTTCGCCATTGGCCTGAACGAGCTGAGGGATACGAGCGCAATACTTTATCTGGTTTGGGAAAACACCTACGTGCCGGCCAAACTCGAAGTGGATACGGTCGGGATGCTTCTGCCTAAGATCAAAACGGCCATCGCCGCGGGCGAGGTTCGAAGCGCGACTTTCTATGCCGGGGCCGCCTCGCTGCTTTATGAAAATGGTGGGGATTTGGAGCAAGCGCTGAACTGGGTGAATCAATCGATCAAGCTGCGGGATAATTATCCGGGCACTCTGTTGCTGAAAACGCGCATCCTCGCGCGCTTGGGGCGAAACGCGGAAGCGAAGGAAGTCGCGGCCAAGACCGTGGAGGCCGGAATCAAACTCGAAGGTCCGGATAGCGTGATGGCGCGGCAAGCGAAAGATATCAAGGAGTCTCTGCAATGAACCGGAACGGGGGTAGCGATGCAATTGACGATGGGGAGCGGACGCGTCCCGCGTGCAAGTGCTCGGCGTCCCGCCGAGCACCCTTGGGCGCTCGCTTCACTCGGCATTCGACGAGCGCTCCAAATATTCGATTCAGTCGGCGAGACGCCGACTGGAGGCACCCGGGACGCGTGCGCTACCCCACATTCCCATGGATCGTCATCTTTGCCCTGTTCCTCCAAGTGTCCCACGCCACCGAAACCGTCCCGAGTTCTCCGGCGGGCATCCTGCAGGAATTGCGCAGCTTTGGAACAGTGGCCACCATCCTCCACGTCGCGGCCCATCCGGACGATGAGAATACGGCGCTGATTGCCTATTTTGCGCGCGGGCGAGGCTATCGGACGGCTTATCTTTCATTAACGCGCGGTGACGGCGGTCAGAACGAAATTGGTCCGGAATTTGACGAAAAACTTGGCGTCGCTCGAACGGAGGAATTGCTGGCTGCACGCAAGATCGATGGCGGCCGCCAGTTTTTCACGCGGGCAATTGATTTCGGTTTTTCAAAAACGCCGGAGGAGACTCTGCGCATATGGGATCGCGATCAGGTTTTGGGTGATGTCGTTCGGATCATCCGTGAATATCGCCCGGATGTGATCGTGACCCGATTTCCCATTCCGCCCGGCAGCGGCGGCCATGGACATCATACGGCCTCTGGCATCCTCGGAGTCGAGGCGTTCAAGCTCGCCGGTGACCCGAAGGCTTATCCAGAACAACTCAAGCAGGGGCTGACCGTCTGGCAACCGAAGCGCGTGGCCTGGAATGGCGGGAGCGGAGGGCGAGGCGGCGGCGCGGCGCCTGGTCCCGCGGTGAGAGTGGATATCGGTGGCACTGATGCTGTGACCGGAGAATCGTTCGGCGCAATCGCCTCGCATAGCCGCGGGATGCACATCACGCAAGGATTTGGCGGTTTTGGCGGAAGAGGTGGGGGTGGTCCGAATATTCAGACTTTTATGGTTCTCGGAGGCGAACCTGCCACGAAGGACCTTTTCGATGGCATCGACACAACGTGGGCCAGAGTCCCCGGTGGCGCTGAAATCGGTTCGTTAACCGAGAAGGCGATTGCCGAGTTCAAGAACGATGATCCCGCTGCGAGTGTTCCGGGGTTGTTGGCGATTCGCGCGAAATTGGCGGCTCTGGCTTCTTCCGATCCTGTGGTAAAGGATAAGCAGGCGCAGCTCGATCGGATTTTGCAGGCGTGTCTTGGCCTCTCGGTCGAAACAATCGCCGAGAGGCCCGAGGTGGTGCCGGGAGAACAATTAAAAATTCGTCATATAGTTTCAATTAAAGCCAGCCTCCCTGTGCGATGGAAGACCGCCGGAAAACTTTCGCCGGCGAAGGACCTGACACCCGGAGAAGCCCATACGGTTGAATCCGTTTTGATGATTCCCGCAGATACTCCGTTGACACAACCATACTGGCTACGGGGCGACGGCAGCAGCGGCATCTATCGCGTGGACGATCCCACTTTGATCGGCTCACCCGAGAACCCGCCGGCGTTTCCCATTAAGCAGATGTTCGAAGTCGGCGGGCAAACTCTGGTGCTGAATGACAAACCGATTTTCCTCGAAGACCACGCGGGCAAGCAGCGCCGCCGTCGCATTGAGGTTGTTCCACCCGTATTTTTACATTTTGCGTCCGACGTTTCTCTTTTCCGGCCCAGCGCGAGACGCACGGTGAAGGTAGAAATGACCGCGGTGCGGCCCGGAATCTCGGGAACTGTTAAATTGGAGACGGCCGCAGATTGGAAAACTACTCCCGCCGAGCAACCGTTTCAAATTGCTGAAACGGGCGGCAAAAAGAACTTCACCTTTGAAGTCACGGCCCCCGAGAAAACCGTTTCAGATCGGATCACCGCAAGCGCTTCAGTCAATGGGCGGCGCTATTCCAATCAGCGCGTTGAAATCAATTACGCGCATCTTCCACTGATCCTGCTGCAACCGGCCGCGCGGGCGCGAGCGGTATCTGTCAATTTTGCCGTTCGCGGGAAGGCCGCGGGCTATATTCCCGGCGCCGGCGACAGTGTCGCCGAGGCGCTCGAAGAACTTGGCTATACGGTCACGAAACTGAGCGGTTCGGATTTAACTCCCGAAAAGCTGCACGCTCTGGACGTCGTTGTCATTGGGGTGCGCGCGTTTAATGTGCGCAAAGATTTGGCGCCGAATCTCAGCCATTTATTCAATTATATCGAACAGGGAGGAACTGTCATTGCGCAATATAATCGGCCCGACGGTCTGGGTGGCAAAGAGCTTGGTCCTTACCCTTTCTCGATTCAAGGCCCCGCGCCGAGACTGCGCATTACCGATGAGAGCGCACCCGTTACAATTCTGGCTCCCGACAGCCCGGCCTTGACCACGCCGAATCGCATCGGTCCCGCGGATTTCGAAGGCTGGTTTCAAGAACGCGGCACTTATTTTCCGAGCAGTTGGGACAAGGAGCATTATCAGACCGTCCTGGCCATGAGCGACCCTGGCGAAGAACCGCTCCAAAGCGGGCTTCTGATCGCGAAGTACGGCAAAGGCTACTACGTTTATTCCGGCGTGGCTTTCTTTCGGCAGCTTCCGGCGGGTGTTCCCGGCGCGTATCGTCTTTTCGCCAACCTCCTTTCGCTGGGCAAATGACGCCGCCGGAGCCGCCAGCGCCATTCAACGAATGCGATCAGGATAACGAAGCACCCGGAGTGCCTGGCTTTCGCTCTTGGCCCGGCGTCTATTGGTTTGTTATTGCCTGGTTCATGCTGGTCGTCGTCCTTCTGGCCCTTTTCACGCGAGCCTTCGCATGAACCAGACGGATTGGTTGGTGCTCCTTGGGACCATGCTGGGCATCGCCGCTTATGGCGCCTGGCGAACCCGGCATACCGATCACCTTGATACCTACCTGAAAGGAAATCGGTCCACCAAATGGGGAACGATTGGTCTTTCGATCATGGCCACGCAGGCCAGCACGATCACGTATCTTTCTCTGCCGGGCCAGGCTTATGAAAGCGGCATCGCCTTCGTGCAAAATTATTTCGGGCTTCCCCTCGCGCTGATTATTGTCTGCGCGGTATTCCTGCCAATCTATCGGCGATTGGGCGTCTATACGGCTTACGAATATTTGGGAAAGCGGTTTGATGGCAAGACGCGCCTGCTCGGCGCCTGTCTCTTTCTTTTGCAGCGCGGCGTGCAAAGCGGCGTGACGATCTATGCACCGGCGATCATTCTCTCGAGCGTCCTCGGCTGGCAACTGAACCTCACCATTTTATTTACCGGGCTGGTGGTAATCGCTTATACCGTGACCGGAGGAAGCGCGGCTGTGACGCTGACGCAGAAATGGCAGATGGCCGTAATATTCGGCGGAATGATGACAGCCTTCATGGTTCTTCTCGCCAAGCTGCCGCCGGGCGCATTCGAGATGGCAGGCGCGATGGGAAAACTGCGAGCGGTGGATTTCTCCCCGGATCCGTCGAAGCGCTACACATTCTGGAGTGGCTTGCTTGGTGGCTTATTTCTTTCCCTTTCCTATTTCGGCACAGATCAATCGCAGGTGCAACGTTACCTGGGAGGCGCAAGCGCGCGCGAAGGCCGGCTTGGCTTGATGTTCAACGCCGTGATGAAAATTCCCATGCAGTTTTTCATCGTTCTCGTCGGCGCGCTGCTCTTTGTTTTTTTCCAATTTCAGCCGGACACACCTGTTTTTTTCAATCGCGCTGAATGGGCGCGATATACCCAAGGTTCGGAAGGAACAAAGCTTCACGCTCTCGAAGAGAAGTATATCCGGCTCCGATCCGTCGCCCAGGAAAAAGCCAGGGCCTGGCTGGCCGCCCGCCGGGGCGAAAACAGCGCGATCAGAGCAAATGCCAGGACGGAAATGGTCGCGGCTCAGGACGCGGTGGACAAAACACGAAACGAAGCGAAAGAAGCGCTTCTCGCCGCCGATCCCAAAGCGAAAACGAAGGACTCGGATTACGTTTTCATCACGTTTATTCTATCCCAGCTTCCGCACGGATTTATTGGCCTGCTGCTCGCGGTCATGTTCGCTTCCGCGCTCTCGTCCAAAGCCGCGGAATTGAACGCACTCGCCGCCACGAGCACCATTGATCTTTGGCGGCATTTCCGCCCCCTCGCCGCGCATGACGAAGCACGCAATGTGCGGGTGGCGAAATGGTTTACGGCCCTGTGGGGTTCGCTCGCCATAGGATTCGCCCTCTTCGCGAGCTTCGCCGAGAACCTGATCGAAGCGCTCAATATCATCGCGTCGATCTTTTACGGTGTCGTTCTGGGAATTTTCCTCGTGGCGTTTTTCCTCAAGCGAGTCAGGGGAACGCCGGTTTTCGTCGCCGCCATCGCCGCACAGGCGCTGGTCATTGTGATGTACTTTTCCCTGAGCATCGGCTATCTCTGGTACAACATCATTGGTTGCGCCGCTTGTGTGATCTTCAGCGTCATTTTGCAAGCGGTTATCAAATCGCCGGCGTCCGTTGAAACCTCCCGCATTACTGTCGCATGAGCGCTGGTCCAATCATCGCTTTTGGCCAGCAGCCGTGCGGCTTTTTTCCGAGACGCTATTTGTTTGCAAAAATCCAGACCGCGCGCCGTCTCCAGCGGGAGATTGGTGGCGAGATCGTTTTCTTTTGCCATGACAGCGATCACGACCCGCGCGAAACACGGACGATTCTGAGACATCGCAAAACACAAGAAGAGGCGGTGTTAAATTTCGCGGTGGAGAACAAAATTCAGCGAAAGTTTTCGCCATTGTTCCTCAAGCGAATTGTTCCGGATTGGCCCGCGAAGACTGCCCTGCAACTGCCGAATTACGTTCAAACCAAATTGATCGAAATGTTCAATCAGGTTTCCGCTCGAACCGTCGCCGATTTCTGCCTTGAGATGTATCGGCACATGGGCCTGACGGAAGGCATGCGAATCGTGCGCTCGGGCGATCCGTCCGTGCGCGCCGCCGCATGCGAGATATCCGAAAGCTTTGTGGACGTGCCGTACGAAGGAGAGATTGTTCGGGCGCGATTCGCCGGAGACTCTCTTCAATTGCACGAGGGAGGGAATTCTTTTGTTCGTTTGCCGCTGGTCTCTTACGGTAAAGAACAGATCACGCCGGCGCGAGACACCCGGCTGCGCTGGATGCAATCGGTGCTGCACTGCACCCATTATGTTTGCGGAGCGGGAGAGCAGGCTTATTTGCACCCGGAAGACGCGCCGGAGATTACCTTTGTTCCGCGTGATCCCATTGAACGATCCGATGAAGCGTATATCGACATCCCGGAGTGACGCCGGACCGCTCCTGGCCTTCGGGGCGCATCCGGATGACATCGAATTCGGCTGCGGCGGAGTTGTCCCCTTGGAGACTCGCCAGGGGCGCCAGGCTCATTTCGTCATTTGTTCGCGCGGCGAAGCTGCGAGCAACGGCTCGCCGGCGGAACGCCAAAAAGAGGCGGAAAAAGGAGCCCAACTGCTCGGTGCCACCGTTGAGTTCATTGAACTGGATGGTGACGCGCATCTCGAAGTCAAAACCGCTCATGCGATCAAGATCGCAGCGATCATTCGGAAGAAGCGGCCACAAATCATCCTGGCTCCCAGCCTGGTCGAAAATCAGCACCCAGATCACGCGCGTCTGGGGCGGTTGGTGCGAGACGCCAGTCGAATGGCCCGCTACGGCGGCATCCTGGAATTGCGAAAATCAAAACCTCACGGCATTCAGCAATTATTCTATTACGCCCTCTCGGCCAACGCTGAACCTCGCGATATCACCCCGGTCCTGATCGACATCTCCGATCCAAAAGTCATCCGGACGTGGACGGCCGCAATGGAAGCGCACGCCTCACAATCGCGCACGCGGAACTACGTTGAACTTCAGCTCCTCCGGGCCAAATCGCTCGGCGCCGCCGCTGGAATTGAATACGCGGCCGCGCTTTTCCCGAATGATCCCTGCGTGCTCGCCTCGCTAGCCGAAGCGAGTCGGGGAGCACGGCGGTTCTGAGATGAGTGAGGACGCACCATTGCGAATCGGGATTACCTGCTATCCCACGGTCGGAGGAAGCGGCGTATTAGCGTCGGCCCTGGGCGAGCAATTGGCGTTGCGCGGCCACGAAGTCCATTTCATTAGCTACGAACGGCCCTTTCGCCTGCCCGTGGACACGGCTCGGCTTCATTTTCATCCCGTCGCCGTCAATGCATACGAGTTGTTCAAATACCCTGACTACACTCTTCCCCTGTCCGTTCGCATGGCGGAAGTAACCCGCGATCATCATTTGGACATTCTTCATGTGCATTACGCGGTGCCGCACGCGACAGCCGCGATCCTTGCGCGTTCCATGCTGCCTCTGGATTTACAGCCACGCGTCGTTACAACTTTGCACGGCACCGATACGACTTTGCTTGGGCAGGACCCCGGCTATCGGCCCGCTATTCTTCATGCTCTGAATTGTTCCGACGCGGTCACCACGGTTTCAGCCTACCTGCGCTCAGAAACGCAGCGCGTGCTCGGCTTCGCTGGCCCGATGGAAGTGATCCACAATTTCTATGTGCCCCGAGCGCCACGGCGAACACCCGAAGAAGTCCGACGGGAACTTCAGTTGCGGAAGGACCGTGGCGAACTGCTGCTGTTCCATTCGTCGAACCTTCGTCCATTAAAACGAATTGATTTGTTGCTCGAAACCATTGCGCGCATCCAGCCGCGTGAGAGTTTCAAATTTCTGATTTTGGCTGGCGGCAGCTTCCTTCCATTCGAACAGGAAGTGAAACGTCTGAATCTCCAGGGCCGAGTGATCGTCCGCGAAAAAGTGAATGAAATTGAAGATTACCTGCAAATCTCTGACTTGGCCCTGTTCACTTCAGACTCGGAAAGCTTTTGCCTCGGCATTTTGGAAGCAATGTTTTTCGATTGTCCGAGCGTCGCTACACGAGTCGGAGGGATTACCGAAGTGATTGAAGACAAAATAACGGGAAGAATGGTGCCTCCCGGCCGTCACGACACTTGCGAGTCCCTCACGCGCGCCGTGGAGGAATTGATCCGCGATCCCACCCTGCGATCCAATATGGCTCGCGCCGGCCGAGAGAGAGCTCAGGCGCGCTTTTCGGCTGAAGCTATCGTTCCCCAATATGAAGCGCTCTATCGCGCCGCGCTTTCAAAAAAGAGCGGTTTGCCGCGCTCATTAAACGCACTCTGAAGATCTGGAAATCACACGATTTTCTTGTTGAATGCACTATTGCGCATATGAGAATACGTCCCGGACTGCGGAGGAAAAACAAACCACGGATAAAAATGAAAACGGGCGCATCCAGGAAATCTCAACTGCTTGCCTTCACACTGATCGAGCTGCTCGTCGTTATTGCGATCATCGCAATCCTCGCGAGTCTGCTTCTGCCTGCCCTGGCCAAAGCCAAGCAGAAGGCTCATTTGATCAGTTGCGTCAGTAAACACCGGCAACTCGCGCTGGCCGTCAATCTCTATTTGCCGGACAGCAATGACACGACGCCCGCCGCAACCTACAACAATAAGGGCGAAATCTCGCCCAAAGCCACGGGCAAACCCGTCGGCACGGACCTCGGCGGCGGCAAAATTGTTTGGGACAGCATCGGTGGGGCCCTCAGAAATTACCTTGGTGAATCATCGAACTATTGGCGTTGTCCAGCCGCCGCCGCTTTGAAAGGTCCCGACGACGAATGGGCCTACACCGGAAAAAATCCGTTGAGCGGATTTGCCGCCGATGATGTTTTCAGTCCGAATTATTTTTACATGTACACGGCTGGTTGGATCGATATTCCGGCCAGCGACGACTGGTTTCCTCAAGTCTGGTCCACCCGAAACATGGCGAACGTCAAAGTAAGTTCGGTCCCCGCGGGCGCGTCCAGAACCCTGATGTTTGTTGACGAAAGCACCTCGCAACACACCGGGTCAAAAGACATCTACGGTCGCTACGCCGATAAAGTTTCGGCATTGGATAAGGACAATTTCTCCTACGCGGATGGGCACGTTGAGACCAAAAGCTTTCATGACCTCCGCGGCTATCTCTCCAGTCTGCCGGAACCGGTTCCACAAACACAGTTTGGCGAGAATTTCACTGAAACGCCGAACTGGGCCAAAGCCAACGATCTGCCCACCGCTCTGCCGTAGAACGAACGCAATCGGTTCGTCTGTTCACTTCCGCATTGCGAAAATAGGCAGGAGTGCGCATGTATTCTCCCATGACAGCCACGTTGCCGCGCTCAAATCGAACCTCGGAAGGCGCAACTTCCATCGTGAAGTTTCACGCTTCGCTGAACGTTTCGAACCTGGACCGCTCCCTTGAATTTTACGCCGCTCTTTTCGGCGAGGAAAACTCATCTGGCCAAAGAATATTTTATTTCGCTCAGACGGTTCGGAAACCGCCTAATCTTATCACCGGCCGCTGGGCGGCTGATGTTTATGCACTGAAGCGGCCTGGCGGTCGTGACGAAGTCATCCGGCCGCCGATCGATTCAGAAGAATATTTTCAGCGTGGCCCATATAACCTGGGCCGGGAGCATTACAGGTGGCCGGAAAAACTTCTCGCTCTGGCGACAAATGCGCGGGTCCGGTTACGCGGCGCTCGCGGCGGAATGTTCTTCGTCGATCGCCGCAAAGCCTATGCCGAACAGATCGAAGCGCGAACCCGCATGCGCGTGCCAGATATTCCCGTTCCGCCGCTCTGAACCATCTAATTCGCGCGGTTTCCGCGATAGAATTGCGCCAGCTTCTCTGGTGACACTCCCAAACGGTAACCCGCCACGATGAGCGTATTTGTTAACGTCGTCCGAAAAACACCCAACCTTTTCCAGCGTCGGCCCGACGTGAGTGCCGCTTCGCGGACCGTCACGATTCTGCCGTATTTTCGCAATCGCTGGTTCAGCTCGTAATCTTCCATCAGGGGCAAATCCGCGAATCCGCCCAACTCCTCAAACAACGTCCGGCGCAAAAATAGCGTCTGGTCGCCGTAAGGATTTTGGAACAAACGCGACCGGAGATTCGTAAACCGTTCCACTACACCCTTGCCTGCGAAATCGTCAGCGATCCGAAATTCAAATGCGCCGGCAACCACTCCCCGCGATCTCAGTGTCCTCTGCACAGTGCTAATCCAGTTTTTTGGCAAACCAGTATCCGCGTGGGCGAAGAGAAGCACGTTACCAGTGGCCAACGCAGCACCCGCGTTCATCTGCCGTGCGCGTCCGCGAGGCGAGTCCACAACGCGCGCGCCGGCACGGGCCGCAATCGCTGCCGTCCCATCGCGGCTTCCGCCATCAACCACAATGATCTCGTGCGGACCTCCTTCAATAAGACAACGCAAACTTCGCTCGATCTGTTCCGATTCGTTTAATGCCGGAACAATCACTGAGACCCGCTCCGCATCTCGTTCTTTTTCTTCAGATGCTTTCTGCCAGATTGCTGCGCCTTCGGGTGTATCCAAATCGCTCAAGGTCTTTAAGAGCGCCGGTTCGATCCCATGTCGTCGGACAATTTCCAGAGACTGTGTAAGGACAACGTCCGTGCTCCATGCGATACCGCGAAAAAGTTCCGGAAATGGTCTTGTCAGTCCCACCAGATAATAGCCACCATCCGTCGCCGGCCCGAAAACAACTGGATTTCTCTGCAATTGATCGAACCCCTGCCTTAACGCCTCAGCATCGAGCTCAGGACAATCGCTCCCGATTAGAACCGTTGCGTTGCTCCCTTCCGACGCGCTCTGCTCAAACGCTCTCGCCATGCGTTCCCCGAGATCTCCTTTGCCCTGCGCTACATAACGGCAGTTCTCCCCGAGCCAATGCCGCAACTCGCTTTCCGCACCGTCAAACCAAAGCTCCAATTCCACCTTATTTCCTGCACAGAAAGCCCGTGCCTGCCGCAAAGTCAAAAGCAACAGACGCCGATAGAGCGCCGTTGCCCGTTCTTCCCCGAGAGCCGGAATCAAACGCGTTTTCACCCGACCGGCCGCGGGAAAACGCGCAAATACTATTAACCTGCAGCGCCTCTCCATCATGAATATCCCGGATAATTTGCGATCTCTCTTCGCAGATTCTCAATCCAAAAACGCTGATCCTCGTGACCTGATGCAGTCTACCGCGGTGTACCTCCAAAACGAGAATTATCTCGGCGGCCATCGGCATTTTCATGTACAAAAACTTGTGCATGCATACACAGCAGATTTTTTTGAAGTTCAGGCGTAAAAAACCGAACACCGTCTGCGCAACCGCCCGAAATCCCAGTCAACATTTCACATGTAAACTTCCGGTAACGATCCTTTTTATTCTGGCCCTTTGCTCCACTTTCATTGGGTCCAGTATGCAAACCCGCGCTGCCGATCTCTCCGCTGCAAAACAGCCGAGAGCCGGTCTGGCCGCGAAATATCCGGGCGATATTGGCATCGTCCGCGATTCCCATGTCATCTTCGCCGAGGATTTCGAAGAGGAAACCATCGACCAAATTGCCAGGCGCTGGGGCGAAATGAGCAACAAAGATGGCAAAGTCATTGCCTTGAGCGAAGATGTTCCGCCGGGCAGCAGAGGCAAACGTTCACTCCAAATGAGCGCCACGCTCGGCCAAAACACCGGCGGCCATCTTTACACGAAATTCCCGCGCGGTGTGGACAAAGCCTTCGCGCGCTTCTATGTCAAGTTCCCGGTCGACGCCAGCTACATCCATCACTTTGTCACGCTCGGCGGTTACAATCCACCCACCGCATGGCCTCAAGGCGGAGCCGGCGAACGGCCCCGCGGCGACGAACGTTTTACCGCAGGCATTGAACCGTACGGCAATTACGGGAAGTATCCCTCGCCGGGCGCATGGAATTTCTACACTTACTGGTCCGAAATGAAAGGATCGGCAGACGGAAAATTCTGGGGCAACAGCCTCACGCCGCCGCAGCCCGCCCTCGTTCCGCGCGACCGTTGGCAATGCGTCGAGGTGATGCTTCAGTGCAATTCGGCGCCCGACAAATCGGATGGCGAGCTCGCCCTCTGGCTGGATGGCAAACCCGTCATGCACATCGGCCCCGGTTCGCGGCGAACCAACTGGACCGGCATGGGCTTCTCGCTGCTGGAGAAGAACGGCACGCCCTTCGAAGGCTTTAAGTGGCGAACCAACGATCAACTGAAAATCAATTTCTTTTGGCTGCTCTATTACGTCACCGAAAACGCCGCCCGCCAAAATCACGTCACCAACCTGAACCCGGTCAATCGAGTCTGGTTCGATGATATCGTCGTGAGCACCGAGTATGTTGGACCCCTGACGCCATGAGGAAACTAAACTTCCTAGCTCCGTAATAATTACCGCCATATGGGTTTCGGAGGTGGTGATTCGGTTCGCCTTCGAGTATATCCAAACCAAACGGTGAACTTTACGTGCCAGGCCCGGTTGGAGTTCGCGGCGGATGGCAGGTATTCCGTCGCGTCTGGTATTCGGCTGTGCCGCATCGTCATATGACCTATGGCTAAACGGCGCCTCGAACGCAGCCTGCGCGTCACCTTCCTCGGGCTGCTCGTTAATGCCGCTCTGGCGGCGGGGAAGATTACCGCCGGGGTTATCGGTCGGTCCCACGCATTAGTCGCGGACGGAATCGAATCCTCCGCGGACCTGATCAGTTCCCTCGTTGTTTGGCGAGGTGTGACCCTCGCCGCCGAACCGGCCGACGCCGAACACCCCTACGGTCACGGCAAGGCCGAACCGCTCGCCGCCGCGGTCGTCTCGACAATTCTGATCATCGCCGCCCTCTGGATCGCCGTTGGCGCGATCCAGGATATGGTCCTCCGTCCGCATCGTCCGCCCGCGCCGTACACCTTGGCTGTTCTCGTCATCGTCGTCGTCATAAAGGAACTGATGTTCCGCCACGTGCATAAAGAGGGCGCTGAGCTGAAAAGCTCCGTCGTCCGCGCTGATGCGTGGCACCACCGCAGCGACGCCATCACATCCCTTTTCGCGTTCGTTGGCATCAGCATCGCCATCATCGGTGGCGAACGTTATGCCCCAGCGGACAATTATGCCGCTATTCTCGCCGGAATCGTCATCGCACGAAACGGCTGGCATCTCCTCCGGCCCTCAATGAACGAATTGATGGACATTGCACCCGAGCCCGCCTTCGCCCAAAACATCCGCAGCATCGCCCGGAAACAACCGCAAGTCGCAGGCGTCGAAAAATGCCTGATTCGAAAGATGGGCAACCAGTACCAGGTGGATATGCACATCGAAGTCGATCCCAAAATGACTGTCGAAACTGCCCATGCGGTGGCACACCAGGTTAAGGATGCTATCCGGCATCAGTTGCCCGAAGTGCGCGACGTCCTCATTCATATCGAACCCGTCCGATAAACGCCGTATTGCGACGGCTTCCGGCATTTTCTGATCCGCAATATGAAAAATTACGCAGTACTCAACCGGAACTTTTCTCGATTACGCAAAACAATGGACCGCGTAAGTTGCGTGTATATGCGAAAAACGATAGCGATTTGCACGTTTGCGGTGGGAGCCTTGGTTGGGTGCAGCCAAAACGATTCCAGCTCGGACCGTTCTGTCAGTATTGACCTCGATAAGCAAAAAGAGTCCGTCCAGAAAACATTGAACAACGCCGAACGCGAGCTGAAAAAAGGTGCTAGAGAAGCGCAGGCCAAACTCGAGAAAGCTGGCGACACGCTCAAACAAAAGGCGGAAGAGGTGAAGGACAAGTTGACCGACGATAAAAAGGCCGAAGTCAAAGTGGATGTGAAAAAGTAGCCTCTTCGAAGAGATCCGACTCCACTCTCTGGGGCCCTTGACCAAAGCTCTGACTGATACGATAGTTCCCAGCCGCAAAAACTCCTTTTGGGGGCGTACTGGTTTCGACTTGGGAAATGCGCCAGGAGCGGCATGCCGAGGACGGTTCGTTGGCCTCGTTAATCATCGAACCAAAACATAAACGCTAACACTGAATTAGCTCTCGCGGCCTAAGTTGCCGTGACGTTCACCGCCTGATATCTGCTACGGCGGATGAACGATGCAGCAGGTTAGGTTGAGGACGGAGACCGCGCGCCACCAACCGAACAGATTCCATGCGGACTATGTAGTGCGACTCGCGTTGGGACGTTATCGCACGGCAGACAACTCTCTCCCGACTAAGCATGTAGTCGTTGCTGGTTTATTTGCTAGGGACGCGGGTTCAACTCCCGCCGCCTCCACCATACTCACGGGGCTAAAATGAATATGGTTGACATTTGGTGACATTTTGGAGAACCTGGACGCCGTGAAAGCGAAAACCAGTGCTCCAAACCCGCAGGACAGTGGCAAACCCGCTCCCCTCTTGGTCAAAAAGGGAAACGTCACCGTCAAGATTTACACGATTCAGAACAAAGTTGGTGACAAGACCTATCTCCAATACTCCGTCTGCTATTACGATTCAGCGGGCAATCGGGTCCGGAAGAAGTTCGGCGACTTCGATAAGGCCAAAGGCGAGGCGGCATTTCAGGCGCTGAAGCTTTCCCAAGGCGAGACTGAGGCCCTGAAGCTCAATTCTCTCGACCGCGCGGCCTATGTCGAGGCCACGAAAGCTCTCACCCCGCTGAACCTGCCGTTGACCGTGGCGATTCAAGACTATGTGAGTGCAACCAGCCGTTTGCCCGCTGGGATCACGCTCAAACAGGCAGTCGATTTTTTCATCAGCCGCAATCCGGCGGGAATGCCGAAGAAAACCGTCCAGGAGGCCGTTGACGAGATCATCGCGATTAAGACCAAGGCCGGAAAGAGCGACGTTCACCTCAAAGACCTAACCAGCCGCCTCGGGGCCTTCGCAACGGCCGCTCAGATGAACATCTCCGACGTGAGCGGCAGTACGATCGAGGCCTACCTGGACGCGATGGAAGCCACAGGCCGGACCAAGCTGAACCATTTCCGACACATTCGAACACTGTTCCGCTTTTGCGTTCGCCGGAAATACCTTAGCAAAGAGGCGCTGGAGGAAATCGAAGCCGTTGAAAAGCCCAAGGAGGATCTGACCGACATTCAGATTTTTTCGCCTGAAGAAATTCGCGTTGCGCTCGATACCGTGCGTCCTGAACTCGTCCCTTGGCTGGCCATTGGTGCCTTTGCCGGGCTGCGCAGCGCTGAACTTCAGCGTCTCGACTGGTCGAAAGTGAACCTGAAGGAGCGGCATATCGAAGTCACAGCGGCGATTGCGAAAACAGCCAGCCGCCGCTTGGTTCCGATCACTGATAATTTGGCTGCTTGGCTCGCCGATCACGCGAAGGAGAGCGGCCCGGTTACGCCCTTCGACAACATGGCGAAGCAGATTGGATGGCTGGTCGATGACGTTAACGAAGTGCTCCGGACCAGCAAGAACCCGGCGCTCAAGAAATTTGAGTGGAAGCGCAACGCCTTGCGGCATTCGTTCATCAGCTACCGGCTTGCGGTCCTTAAAGACGTCGCCCAGGTGAGCCTGGATGCTGGAAACTCGCCGAACATGGTCTTTCGCCATTACCGCCAGCTCGTGACGGAGAACGAAGGCAAGAAATGGTTCGATACCAATCCGCCCGTCAAAGAGAGCAATATTATTCCTATGGTCGCCGTGATTCCACTGGCGAGCGAAGGCTGATCCCTCTCCCTTTTCAACGAAACGAAACGATTCCGAAACGACTCGCCGCGTGCGCCTGTAGCTCGCGCGGTCAACCGCTCGCGGGTGGTCCGCGAGCCATAGAGAAAGATTGTCGGATGCGAGAATTCGAAAAGTCGGCCGGGGATGCGGCCCCGGATCATCAAACGGAAGTTATCCGTCCACACGAAGCCGCCAAGTGTCTCGGCGTGACGGTGGAAACGTTGCTGCTCTGGACCCGAGAACATCGGCTGCCGCACATTGTTCATGCCGAGAAGGTCATAGCTTACAAGTGGCCGCTCATTTCGGAGCACATAAGCGAAAGGGGGCTGCGATGATCGCGCTGGTTTCGATTCTGTTGCCGGATGGGACCTGCCGGCGCGAGTTCATCGATGTTCAGGCTGTTCCAGAGCGCGGAAGCCATCTGCGGATCAGGCGCTCGCTGTGCCGCGTGCTCTCCGTTGTTCATCCAACGTTGGAGCCCAACCCAACGGAAGAGTGGTCGGATTACCTCGCGCTCAATTGGGGCGAGTTCGATCTGGAGATTATCGCCGTCGAAGCCGAGAACGTTCTGGCGGAAACAGCCATCAAGCAGGATGAAGGTATCCCGGTTTCGTTTCTGGAGACGGTTGCGAAAATGAAATAAGGGGGCCGGGCGCGGAAAGTCGCTTCTGGGGCCAAACGCGCGCAAAAGGCCGCTCAGAATCAAAGAATCCGGACAACAACCGACTGCCTCTTTTTAGATTGCGGATTGAGGCGCCTTGAGGCAGTCCTGTCGCCATGCACCCCGCCGAAACAACTGCCGCATGCCCGACGTGCAAGGCGCCTATTGCCATCGATGGCATTGCCGACGATCAAAGCGTATCAACTGTCAAAACTGCGGCGAGCGAATCAAAGTTGAGCGTGAGTCTGCATCATAGGTGCCCCTATGCGCGTCACGGCTCCTGCTTTGCGAAGTGTCCCGATGACACCTATCCCGGCGACGGTCAAACGGGCGGAAGACTCTGCGCCGCTAGTGCCAAGGGTGAAAAACCCTGAGTATCTCAAGGAGCTTCGAGAACGTTTCTGCTACGGGGTTCTGCGCTCCGTCCTTCGACTTTGCTTTGGCGCCGTCTATGTCCTCACGGTTCTTTTTGTCGTGTTCGGGTTCCTCGGCAGGCTGCTTCTTCCGGGGGCAGCGCCAAGGGCAGATGCGATTAAGGACTTGCTGCTATCCTGCCAGTCGCATGCGTGGTCATCGTGCTTACGGTGGCCGCGCACCAAGCCGCCTTTCTCCTCATCGACATTGCCGACGTGCTGATCGATCAGCGGCAGTAAATTCCATCCGTTGAAGAATGAAACTGAACTGCGAAGATCACGAGGGCGTTTGGGTCAACCCTACGACGGGAGAGTCTCATCGCGTTGACAGAAATCTGACGGATGCGTGTTTACTAGCCCTTCAATAAGCGTGATTTTTTACTTCGCGGGATAAAAAAGCTCGAAATGGCCTTAAACATTGGGTGGAATGCGTTTGTTGAAGACAACAAACCAGCCAAGAAAGGTCATTTCGAGTGAGTAGAACCTATCGCAAGATTCTCCGAAACCGCAAGGCCAGGATTGAGCGCCGCCTGGCTCCGAAAAACTGGGCCGATCAGGCCTGTCCTATGTTCGGAGCGAGCAACATCCATTATGAAATGGCGGAGCGAGTGCAGTCCGCGGGCTGCGGAGGCGTCGGTGCGATTCATCTGATGGTGCAACGCCTGGGCCTGCCGGCGGAGATAGATCGCCATTTGGAACTGCTCAAAGTCCACCTGCCGTATCACGAGAGCGACCACGTATTGAATATCGCTTACAATATTCTGGCTGGCGGGGTGCGCCTGGAGGACATCGAACAACGTCGCAATGATGAGAGCTTTCTCAATGGGCTGGAAGCCGAACGCATTCCGGATCCGACCACCGCCGGAGATTTCACGCGGCGCTTCAAGGAAGCGGATATTCTCTGTTTGCAGGAATGCTTCAATCGCAAACGGGTGGCGGTCTGGAAAGTGCAGGCTCCCGGCTTTCTCGAAGAAGCGTTTCTGGACGTGGATGGGACCATTGCCGGCACCGATGGCGAATGCAAGCAAGGCATCGGCCTTTCCTACAAAGGCATCTGGGGATACGCGCCGCTGATTGTCAGCCTGGCCAATACGAAGGAAGTGCTCTATCTGGTCAATCGCCCTGGACAGGCCGCCAGTCACCGTGGGAGTGTGGAATGGATCGATCGGGCCGTGGGCTGGGTTTCGCAGGCGGCCCGCCAAATCACGATTCGCGGCGACACCGACTTCACGCACACTGCCCACCTAGACCGGTGGGACCAAGCTGGCCATCAATTCATTCTGGGGATGGATGCGCACCCGAAGGTGGTGAACCTGGCCGACGCGCTGCCCGCCAGTGCCTGGGCCAAACTCGAACGCTTGCCGAAATACGAAATCCTGACGCAACCGCGTTCGAAAGCCTTTCGGCACAAAGAACAGATCGTTATTGAAAAGGAATTCAAAAACCAAGTCCTGGTGGGTGAAGACATTGCCGAAATAGAATACCAACCGCTCAAAGCCGGGCGGAAATATCGACTCATTATTCTGCGCAAAAACATTAGCGTTCAACGGGGCGAAAAGGCGCTGCTGGATGAGATCCGTTATTTATTTTACATCACCAACCGGGCCGACGCGGCCGAGAAGATCGTCGGTCTGGCCAATGGACGGTGCGATCAGGAGAACGTGATCGAGCAATTAAAGAATGGCGTCAACGCCATGCGCATGCCAGTGAATGATCTCCTGAGCAACTGGGCTTACATGGTCATGGCGTCGCTCGCTTGGAATCTGAAAGCCTGGTTTGGCCTGCTCATGCCCAACTCCGAGCGGGGATTGGAGATCGTGAAGATGGAATTCCGGCGTTTTCTCAATGCGATCATGCTCATTCCTTGCCAGATTGTCCGCACGGGTCGGCGCGTGATTTATAGAATCCAGACTTACAACGGCTGGCTCCGTGATTTCTTTGCGACTTGGGAGCGTCTCCAAGGGCTGGTGCTCATCGAGTAAACCAAAGCCGCCCTCCCTCTTTCTGTCGCCCTCCGACAACAGGAGCAGTGTCTTCGTTCGGAAACGAAAGTTCGCCCAACTGCATCAATTCACCACCAAAATCATCTTCCAAAAGCAATTTTCCCGATGAATAGAGGCCTGCCGGACCGCACGACGAAATTTGGACTCAAAATTCCGCGGTTTCTCCTGCGAACTCAGGCTTAGCTTCCAAACACGCTTGTTTTAGGACTAGCCCTCAACATTCTTTCGGTTTTCAAGCTCACCAGTATCTGCGAAGGCCACGTTGGGGCGAATAACTTCTATCAGCAGGATCATCCTATCGTGCGGTTGAACGTTCGGATGGACCATATCGAAGAAATCCGGCGCTTGTGGGAACAGGACCGCGCCAAAATCGAGAGAGCCTTGGGTTTTCCGTCTCCTCAAATGACCGAATGTCACTTTGGCTGGGATTCTCTTCGCGACACTTTCTATTTCGATTTTGATTGCACGCAAAAGCGTAAAGCGGATTTTGAAGATTATGTTAAGCCTTGGTTTGAGTCCATAGTTAGCCAGATTGGCGACGCGGAGGCCCGTCTCGTTGCTCTTCTTCAGGAGCCGCGTCAGGGTTCCAAATTGTCACCAAATGGCAGCGGAGCAACCTTGGAACCTTGCTAGATCGCGCTCGGGCGTAGGGATCATAGCCTCGGACAGGAACGCCAAATAGCGCAAGAGCAGGAAGCCAACAGTGCGTCCAGACCTGCCAGAGCACCGCGTTGGCACTGGTGCCCAGAAAGTCTGCCAATTGCAACGTTTGCTTCATCTGCTTGAAAAAGACCTCGATCTGCCAGCGGCAGCGATAGAGTTCCACGATGCTGGCGGCGCTCCACTCGAGATTGTTGCTCACAAAAACCATCTCCACTTCCCGCCCGTCCACTTCCACCAGCGCCACGATGCGCCGCATCAGTTCGGGATAATCCCGGCGCGAAGCCGGTGTCTGCCGGATCAGATCGTCACGCAGAATCTTGCCGCTCGGTCCCTTTTGATAGCGCCGCTAAACTCTGTAGCAGAGGTTTTCTTTGGCGCGCGTGACCCAGAAGACCTGGCGCACGCTCAAATCGGCCAGATGCGAGAAGTCCACGTAAGCCTTGTCAAATATGACGATTTCACCGGGTTTGATGCCGGCGCAAAGCTCCCGGGCACGCTTGGCATCGTTGTGCTTGGCCGTATCGACAATGGCAAAGCGCGGCAGAAAACTTTGCAAGTCCAGACGCAGATAACACTTGGCCGCGGCCTGGCGCCGGCGGTGCTTGGCCCAGTCCATGCACGAAGCGATGAGCTGAATGGTCGTCGAGTCCACCACGTGAATGGCGCGTTTGAACCGCCGTGCAAAGCACTTTCCGGCGCGCTGATGAATTGGGGCGAAAGCTTGCCCAAATGTTCGAAGACCGCCCAAAAGAGCTTCTCGGCCATTTCCGCCGGGCGCACCTTGTTGGCGTGCGAGAGATTGTTGCGGGTAGGTGCCCTTGCGCCCCGCAAGCTGGAGAGTGGCCCCGAACGCAGTCCAAAGCGTCACAAACATCATTGAGGCCGATGCTGTGCGTCAGTTGCGCGTAGAGCAGAGAAATCACGTGACTCCATGCACTAAACTCCAGCGTCGAATCGCCGACATCGGTCGGCTCGACGTCGCCTTCCTCTATCCAAACGGTCTGGTGCTGCGCCCGCACGTCTTTCGTTCACTGATCGACGACGGCGCGCATCACTGGGTAACTAGGCGCCAGATTCAAGATGCTGCCGGGGTTCTCTCATCGGCGTCCGGAATCGTTGTAGCGGGAAACCATTGGTGACGAGCTTCCCCGCAGTCAGTTCGGGCAACTTATTGAGACTCGCATAATAGGGTGACACTGGGGAAGGATCCTGTTATTCTGAGGCGTGGCTCAAAAACGTGATCATGCTCAGTTACAACGGCGAAGGCAGCGGGCCGCCCGCATGTTTGAACGAAACGTCCCGGTGCCGGAAGTCGGGCGACGTCTCGGCGTTGCCCGGCAAGTGGTTTATCGCTGGCACGACACCTGGAAAAGCGGCGGCGAAGCCGCTCTGGGCAGTAAAGGACCAGCCGGCGCCAAATCAAGGATTAGTCCAGAGCAGACCCAACAAATCGTAGAGGCCTTGCTTAAAGGGCCCGCCGCCCAAGGATATAAGACACAACTCTGGACTTTGCCTCGAACCGCTGACCTGATCGAAAAGCTGACCGGCGTCCATTATCATCCGGGACATGTTTGGAGAATTTTGGGCCAGTTGGGTTTTAGTTGTCAGCGGCCGGAACGCCGCGCGATCGAACGTGACGAGCCGGCCATCCGCCAATGGAAGCGGCGGAAGTGGCCGGCATTAAAAAAAAGGCGGAGCAACAAGGCCAAATGATTGTTTTTGTGGATGAAAGCGGCCTGAGCACGCGACCGACCCGGGTGCGGACGTGGGCGCCGCGAGGTCAGACGCCACTGCTGCAAGAGACTTTCAATTGGAAGAGTCTGTCGGTGATCGGCGGCCTAGTCTTATGGCGTTTTTACTTCCGGATCTATTCCGGCAGCATCAAGGGCCCGCAAGTGATCGAGTTTCTCAAGCACTTGCAACGGCACGTTCCGGGTAAACTGCTGATTATTTGGGATGGCGCTTCCATTCATCGGAGTGCGTTCGTCCGGGATTATATCGCTCGCACCCATGGGCAGATCGAAGTCGAGCGCCTGCCGGCTTACGCGCCCGAGTTAAATCCCGTTGAATATATGTGGGCTCATTTGAAAACACACGAAATCGCCAACCTGATCGCGACCAAAAGCTGGGAATTAAGCTTCGAGGCTACGGCTGCTCTGCGCCGCATGCGCCGTCGTCCCTCCACCGTAATTACCGCTTGCTATGCTCAAGCTGAATTATGGCCTTAATGACACCCTATTGTACGAGCCTCAATAAGCGCTTCGTTCCATTGTGCTCGGGCTTTTCTTTGGTTTGGAAAGCGTCGTGCTCCAAGTTCGACCGTCTCCTTGAATAGCGCCCGCAGATAATCTTTTGGAGTTTCGGCTCATCACGGTGCCTCGCACTCGGTAAGGACGTTGAGTCAGTCGCTCCTCCCTCCCCAGCAGAAAGAACTAATTTGACAAGTTCTATGAGCGGACTTTACCATGTCGATGGGCCACAGGAGAGAATCGTCTCAACTTTCTCGCAATGGGCCGATAACATTTTACTCTAAACCCGGTTTTCTGAGCAGTAGAGCTGACACTGTCAGCAACTCGACTCGATTTTGGTATTTGATGTGTTTTGTCGAGTTTTCACCATGGCGACGCTGCAATTTTAGTGGCTCTTGAAGCAGAGCGATTTAATTTTGGAAGGTTTTGGTTTGGAGTAGTTTTGGGTTAGACAGAGCATAGCCTCTGTCCAGCCTCGTAAGTGTTATCGGCCTTATGATACAAGAGATTGGTTCGATTTGCCCCTTGTTAAAGGGACCCTTCCGACACGCTTCTCTTTATTCGACACCGACTCTTTTGTCGCCGATACACCTACCTTGTTTGCGCCTGGAAGCTTAATCCACGCAAGATATCTTTGTAGATCCCGCGGAGGAATAAATGTGAATTCCATCGAAAAGACCGAAGCGGACGAGGTGTGTACAAAAAAAGAGCTAGCGTATTTTTTACGCGTCTCTGTACGCACAATCGATAATCTGGTCCGCACTAAGCGAATCCCCTTTTTCAAACTGAACCGGACGATTCGTTTTGATAAAAGCGCAGTTCTAGCAGCGCTGAAGCACCCTTTTATTTATTTAATTTTTCAAAAGTTTCTTTGTATGAGCAACAACAACGTTATAAGGCCGGGCATTACGGCGGAATTTCTCCAAAAAAGTGGGGTTCATCACGTCACGAACGAAGAGGCTCTTCAATCGTGCGGAAAATGCAGCGCAGGGCTTATGATTCCCTATTTTGAGTTTGGGCATCTTCAAAAGCCGATCTGCGATCCGGACAACCATCTATTTTGCAGCTGCGGTTGAGCGTTCCGGTCGGATCACAAAAATATCACCAAAAGGCCGGGACTTCCGTGCATGCTTATTTGCCGCTGGGGTGGGACGATCTTAGTGTCGTAGATTCGATTATTGTCACGGAAGGAGAATTTAAGGGGATGGCAGCGATGGATCGCCGCTCGGATGGGCTGCGGAGCGACTGCGGGGCATTCAGTGGTGATGAGGCCTTCTGTCGCCTGATGCCTGGCGAGTGATGCACACAGTCACCGATGTCGGGTGTCACCTAGTCCTAGTTGATTACAACTGGACTGTGCATGACTAGGCACGGAATTTCGGGGTCGAATTATGCCAGCAAAAGTGCCAGCAGAAATGCCAGCAACGCCGGTTTAGATGAGTTTTTTCCGACTCGTTGGTGCGTAGTGATTGAGTACTTGGCGACTTGACGAAAACATCAGAAAACGCCCATTTTACAGGCGGTTTCGTTGCCTGTCACGCGACGGGCCTGGGATTGCCGGAGTTAGGATTGAACTGGCTGGTAGGACGAAAGCCACCGTGCCTGTCCGATTCCAACTCCGGCCTCCAGTTAGTCCTTGATATCGTGTTATTTGCGCTAATTCCAAATCGCCCTCCTGATCGAATTTTGATTTTTATAACCTGCTTTTTTTCAGCACTTTGCGCCTTGAAGGCGACGGGTGAAAACCGACCCTCGCCTTTATTGTTGCAAGCTCGGTATGTAGCGCACTTCGTCCGCTGCTAAAAATTCCCCAGTTCGCGGACCGCTGAATTGAACGAACGCGATTTCCGCGGCTTTTACGGACAATTCGAACATTGGGATCGGATCCTCTGGCTTCGACCTCCCCGGAACCGATGGAACTGAAACCTTATCCACAAGATTTCCTGCTTTATCGAAAGCTTCCAGTAAAGCGGGACATCCGGTTGACCCCCAAAGAACAAGAGTTACCGAAGATGCAGGTTCCGGCAAACTGGCTTTGACAGCTATTTGCTCCGTCGCCATGGCGCACAGAATGCCCCTGTGGCCCGTGGCCAGGTGTGGAAAAAACATGACGCGCCCCGCGGCTTTGCTCTGCTTTAGGGGGTGCGCGAGAGAAAAAGTAACGCCCTTCTCAACCCAATTCGTCACAGGTTTTCCGACCTCAGCCTGCTCGAAATTGATGACGATTTCGGAAGATGATCCCGAGACGAGAGCCGCGGTCAAAGTAAGCAAAAGCCTCGCACGACTCATAATTTAAGAGCGCGTCTCCAACCCGCGCATCGTGCCCGTGGACGACGCGAAGCGGCTCTCTTCAATCCCCATGCGTTGCAACATCGAGACGAACAAATTCGGGAGTGGATAATTCTGTTTTGGGTCGAATTCCAAATGCTGACCGTGCCGGAAGCCGCCGCCAGCAAAAATGGTTGGCATGTTCGTGGTTGAATGCGCATTGGCGTCTCCGAGATTCGAGCCGTAGAGAATCATCGTCCGATCCAAAAGTGTTTCGTCAGCCTCGCGAACGGACTTTAGATCTTTGAAAAGACCCGCGAGCATTTTCATGTGCCACTCGTCCACGATTCTTAATTGCGCGAGTTTGTCGGGGGATTTTCCGTGATGCGAAAGATTATGGTAGCTGTCGGTGATCGTCTCGCCCTGGATTTGCAAAACAGGCGTGCCGACGCTGTTTAACATAAGCGTGATCGAACGGGTGGAATCGGTTTCGAAGGCAAGTTTAGCGAGGTCGTACATCAATTTTACTTTGGCCATGTATTGGGCGGGGCTGGTTGGATCAATTGGCTCGCTGACGTTCACTTTCGGTTTTGGTTTGTATTCCCAACCGCGCGAAGCTTGGAGACGGCTCTCGAGGTCGCGGACGCTGGTAAAGTATTGGTCGAGGCGATTGCGGTCGCTGGCGCCGACGTTGCGTTCCATGTCTTTGGCCTGATCAGCGACAGCGTCAAGGATGCTGCGGCCGGTGTCGAGTTCGCGGATTTGCGCTTCGACTTCTTCCGGGGTGCCTTGGAGAAAAAGTTGTCGAAAGACGCCCGCCGCGCTTTGCTCAGGTGGGATCGCCACGCCGGTGCCGGTCCAGGACAAGCCGCGGCCGCCATTGACCGCGAGCGTAATCGACGGAAAGCGGGTGAGCGTCCCGATTCTTTCGGCGATGTATTGGTCGAGGGAAATCGTATTGCGAAAGGAACTGCTCGCGGGATGAGGCGCGGCGGTCAGGAAACTGATGTCTGAAGGATGTCCCCCATCGACGTTTGGATGTGATACGCCACTGAACACAGTAAAGTCGTTGCGGTGTTCCTGGAGGAGATTGAGATAGGATGACGGGGCGTAATTGCGGCCGGCTCCTTTGGGGAAGAAATGCTCGGGCAACAAACCGAGATTATTGCAGATGCCAAACATTCGGCGCGGCACGAAGGATCGATCTGATGTTTGCGCGGCGCGGGCGAACGGAAATATTGAATCTAAAAGGGGGAGCGTCAGGACGACGCCGGCGCCGCGGAGAAAGCGGCGACGAGAAATGGAGTCGGGCTTCATGCTATTTCATTTGGAATAAATCGCTCTGCACAATTTCGTGCACGATCGTGCGCAGGCCGAATTGTCGCGAACTGGATTGTTGCACTATTTTTTCAATCTGCTCGCGGTCGGAAAAACGGACGGGCGCGCCGGTCGCGTAAATTGTCAATTGCCTGGCAAGATTGCGAGCGATGGGAACTTCGTCCTGCAACAGCAAATGTTTAAATTCGCGAATGTCTCTAAACGCGCGGCCATCCGGCAATTCTCCAGCGCAATCAACGGGCAATGCATAATAGAAGGCGAAGCCCTGGCCGTTCAGACCGTAACCGGCCTCCGGCTTAACGCCTTCCTTGACCGCGCGGTAGCGGTCGCGCCAGCCCCCCATGACATCGAAACTTTCCAGGGCGAAACCAGGCGGATCCATTTTGCTGTGACAGGAAGCGCACGTGGCGCTGTTTCTGTGTTTTTCAAGTTGCTGTCGTAGCGTGACGGCTCCGCGAATATCCGGTTCCACTGACGCCACCGGAGGCGGCGGTGGAATTTGGACGCCCATGATGCGCTCCGTGATCCAGTAGCCGCGCAAGACCGGTGAGGTCGTGGTGCCGTTGGCGGTAACTTTTAATACACTGGCCTGGGTCAGGAGTCCGCCGCGGACGGAATCTTTGGGTAAATTCACTCTGCGCATCGTCGCGCCCTTGACGTCGGGAATCCCGTAATGCGTGGCCAGCCGTTCGTTGAGAAATGTGAAATCCGAATGCACAATATTTCGGACTGGCAGATCGGCGCGCAGCATTTCCGAAATGAACAAACGGGTCTCCTCGATGCCGGCGAGTTTCAGCGGATCATCGAGTTCATAATCATTGTAGAGCGTTGTGGACGGCGATGTGTCGTCGATCTTGCGCAGATCAAGCCAATAATCCGTGAACGCTTCGACGAAGCGTTTGAATTTAGGATCATCCAGCATGCGTTCGACCTCCGCGCGCAGAATTTCCGGTTTGCGCAACTCGGCGCGGGCCGCAAGTGAACGCAGCGTTTCGTCTGGAGCAGAATTCCAAAGAAAAAATGCGAGGCGCGAGGCCAAAGCATCGTCATCGAGACGGCCCGGCTTTTCATCGGTAAAGAGAAATCCAGGAGAAGAAAGAACCGCTGTGTAAGTCGAGAGCATTGACTTCGCGAATCCAAAACCCTTTTCAAACTGGTCGTTAAAGAGGGACAGGAAACGTCGGACGTGCGCATCCTCAACCGGGCGCCGGTACGCCCGCTTCATAAAATTTCGGAGCAGTCGTTCCGCATCCTGAGCTGCATTTTCCGAGACTACCTCGACAGCGACCTGTCGGGTGCGCGGTCCAAACCGTCCGCCAAAGCCTGCGCCTCGGCCCCCGCGCGCTTGCAGTCCGGTCGTTTGCGTCACCGGGAGGCCCACCTCCAACATCACGCCCTTTTTTCCGTCATCCAATCGTTTCAGAGGCAGGTCCGCAAACAAAAGCTGGTACCCTGCGTTACTAGCCGCATCGTAAATCGGCCCTTCGACCTCCATCCACTGAACAGCGTAACCCGGCATGCCGTCTTTTTGGGCGAGCGGATTCACATATTGCTCGTCCGTGCCGTTAACACGCGTGCGGAACAGACGCATTCCATCGGTTTGGATCACTTCGCCCGTGGTGAGAATCGCCTCGATTTCGTGAACAGTGGGCTCGGGTTTAAAATCGAATTCGCCAATGGGACGGCTTTGGCCGGAACTTTGAGCATAAACACCAATCGGTTCATCGCGACGCCCAGGCCAGACTTCATCCACATTCGGCCGGTGCCAAAGTGGCAAATGATAAACGGGAGCTTTTCCCGCGCCCTGCCCTTCGTAAAACCAGCGTCCTATGCCGCCGCCGCTGACCCAAATTGAATAGCCGCTGAAACGCAGCCGGTAACGGCCCGCAATCGGCGCCCGAAACTGTCCCCAACTGTATCCCCCGGCGTCGCTGAAAATGCTTGAGACACGGCCCACAGCCTCTCGCTCGCGCGTAGCGGGATCGGAAAGCGGCGCGCGGCCCGCGCGAACATCTGGCTGCGCATGCGAATCCAGCACAGGAAAGGAATGACGGTCTGGCAACGTTCCGTTTTCACGCGGGCGGAAATTTCCAGTTAGACTTGGCTCATTGCGCGCGTAATAACGGTTTCTCGTAGTGGGGGGACGTTCCAGTCGGGCGCTCATCGCCTGGCGCATTGCAAAGTCCGACGCGCTCATGTAACGGGCCATCTGCACATGGGAAACATCCAGGGCCTCGCCGCTTTTGTTGTAACGGTATGCCTCACCGTCTTCCGGCAATCGATTTTTGATTTGCACCCATGGCACGTTGAGGAGGTCGCGAAGCGTGTTCTCATACTCGTATCGATTGAGCCGCCGCTGCATGGCTCGGCCATCGCGCGCAACCATCGCTTTTTCGGACGTGATGAGATCAGAACCCAGGCCTTTAACGAAAGCGGTCAGCGCCAACGGATCGGGCTGTGCCTTCTTTTTTGGCGGCATTTCGCCCGCTTCAACGCGATCATGGACTTTGACCCAAAGAGCGAAATTGGCCCTGTCTTCAGGAACGTATCCAAGGTCCACGAGGTTAAGTCCGCCCTTCTTCGTTTCAGCGTCGTGGCATTCGGAACAGTGATTTTCAATAAACGGTTTAGCGCCCGGAAACATCTCCGTCCCTCGCAAGGCGTGGATATTCAAACCGGCAAAGACGCACCCGCACACCAATTTCACGAAAACGCGGTTTAAGGGTAAGCGGAGCATGGTGATCATTTTCGCTCGCACAGATGGTTTGTCTATCCCATTTCTGTTGCGATGCGGCGATTCGGCGCAACGCAACTTTGTAATCAAACATAAGAGAGATCAGTCCCGGAACGTTTTTTGCAGCAGGTTGTGCAGGTAAATGCGCCAGATTTGATAGTCATGGCCGTAGCCGGGATCTTCGCTCCAAATATGCTTGATGCCTTTATCGGTGAAAGCGGTGTGGAGGGCTCGACCGCCATTGACCGCGTTGTCCTCGGTCCCGGAGCCGAAGAAGATTATTTTGTAATCCTTGTTCGCCTTTGCAGGGTCCGCCAGGAGTTTGGCCGTGGCGAACGACTGGGCGCCGGAGCATCCACTGAAACCGCCAACGTAGGAGAAGAGTTCGGGATGACCGAAACCGATGGTGGTGCTCTGGCCGCCGCCCATCGAATAACCGAAGATCGCCCGGCTTTCTTTTCCTTTGAGGACGCGAAATTCCTTTTCGACGTAGGGAATCACGTAGCCGAGCAGATCTTTTTCCATGTAACTGGGAGCGGGCGCATTCGTGCTCGACCCTCCCCCGCCGAAGGGGCCACCACCACGGAAACCTGCTCCGCGGGGCGGCGGAGTGAAGCCGAGGGAGCTTTGGAGAGCGCGGACTTCCGGCAGCTTGCCGCTTGAGCCGGTGGTCTCGTGACCGAATGGCATCACGATGATCGCCGGCATCGCTTTACCTTCAGCGATAAGATTATCCATGATCGTGTTCGCCATGCCCGTCTGCGTCCAGCCGCGTTCGTAATCGTTGGCCCCGTGCAAGAGGTAAAGGACGGGATAGCTCTTGCCGCTCGTGCTGTAGTCGGGTGGCGTGTAGATGACAACACGGCGAGCGTCTTGTTTTCCTGATTGAGGTAATGATGCTCCGTGAGGTTGCCGTGCGGCACATCGCGAAACATCATGAAATCGGCTTCCTTGCCAGGAAGGGCGACGATGCTTTTGTAAACGCCGGACGCGGGCCGGACGAAAGTATTTTGCGGGTCGGGCATCGTGAGGCCGTCCATAACGAACCAATACTGGTAGTAACTCGGTTTGAGCGGCGGCGTGGTGTGCGACCAGACGCCCTTCTCGTCTTTGGTCATGTCAAAACCGCCGGAGCCGTGCGGGAGGTCGCCGACCTTGGGCATATCGGTAATGACGCGAACGCTTTTGGCGTTGGGAGCCTGCAGGCGAAACGTGATCGTGCGATTGGTCGTATTGACGTCTGGCCAGGGAGCGGCCATGACGACACTATAGCGCGCACCTTTCTCGGAATTAAAACTGAGCTCAACCGCCAAAGCGATTTCGAACGGCACCTCTTTCGTGGAGGTTGATGGAATCGGCCAACCGCAGCTTGAACTTCCCCCAAACGCGCCAATGTCGGGTAACTGGCTTCCCCGTGCTGATGGGAAGCATGATTCATAGTTTGCGGCATCATCTACACCCGCATCGATGGCTGGAGACCCAATGGACAGACGCAGGTTTTCTGACGAGGTAAAATGTGGATCCTGGTAGATATTAAGCGCGACATCCGACGGCACCCCCGCATTGTTAGTGGTGGTTATGATACCCAACGGTGAACCAGCATAACCAGAATAGTTGCGCTCATTCCCGAAAAAGTCGTTGTTGCTCACCCGACTGGAGTTCGTCGAGGTGCGACTGATCGCCGTGATATTCGAGACAAAAATGTTGTTAAGTAGCGCGCCATTAAAGGAACTCTCAGCGGTGACCCCGTTCGCGCAGTTCAAGACAGTATTGTTTTCGACGGTCGGGAACGAGACCGCGCTGTTCACAAGAGATTGAAACCAGATTGCCGTGCCGGTTATTTCCCGGAAGATTGAATTCTTAATGATCGGTGAAGCCGCTCCGGGCGCTAGGCCGGGGTACAGGGAATTGCAGTTCTGGTAGAGCCCTGTCGTGGTGAAGATGCAGCCATATTTACAGCGTCCGAAGGTGCAGTTCGCGACAACAGCGTTCAGTTTTGGTGCAGTCCAGACGCAAGACTGACCGATTCCTCGGCCGTAAATGGTTCCTTGCGATATTCCTGAAATGCCTGCCTTAAGGCAGTTCTCGAACACGCAATTCCTTATGTTTAAGGTCATCGTATTCTCGGCGACCAATAGGGAGAGCCCGTTCGTGGCATCTTGAAATGTGCAGTAGCTAAAGCGTTGAGCTTTGCCAGTTGGGTTTGCGACGTAAACTGAATCCCAATACGCATTTGAACTGCTGCCTCTTATGAAAATCGGGCTTGCTGCCGTGCCATCAAACTGTGCGCCACCAGAAATATTAAGGTTCACGCTCGGCCCAACGATCAGCGTAGTACCCGCCTCCACAACGAGGCTGGCATCCGACGGTACGGTGCAGTTTCCGATTAGCAGATAAGGCCCTTTGCTTGCGGTCAGTTTTCCGCTGAGCGTACCAGAGAGTTGCTGATCAGCAAGCGACGGGCTTAATCCCAGCGAAAAGCTGATAAAGAGCGTTGTGATTGCCCCCTTCGTGAATCGGCTTTGACATCCCGTCGGCGATATAAACCGTGCCGCTAACGTCTCGGTACTCGCACGTCGGGCATTCCAAAGTTTTCGATGAGGTGTATGAGTTCTGCCCAACATATGGCACAAGATTACCCAATTTGATTGGGCATTGGCCGAAAATGCAAGCATTTCGTGCCTGCCGACAAACGCATTTGGCCCTTTATCTAAGCAAGGCCCTGATTTGAAGCCAATATCTTTCGAGCATGGAACCGCCAACGGTCTTAGGGCTGGCAGTCCGATCACCGGGAAAAACTGCCATTCGTCGCATACGGCGGAATGTTGCCCATGGGCAACATATGGTTATCCCCCCCGAAAAAGCTCCCGGAGTGCATTGTTCAATCTGATCCGCGCCGGGCTAACTCGCTTTAGCTATCGTGCTCCGACGCGCTTATTCTCTTGGCGCGATTCTAAAAATTGAATGGTCGGACCAAGAACAACTCGAAAGCCATAAGCCCATCCTTTCTCCTTCGGTCCTAATCCATATCTATCCGAAGAACGAAGGTAGCTAGACGTTTTACTGAACCAACTGCCGCCGCGAATACAGCGCACCCCTGTATTTCGAAACTGCACGAAATCGCGGACAGTTCCTCCTGGGAGCTCAGGCAGATACCAGTCATAACACCACTCCATCACGTTTCCGTGCATGTCATAAATACCCCACGGATTTGGCAACCGAGATCCCACAGTGTGACTTTTGTTGCCACTATTGCCCGGAAACCACGCGTACAACTTCAACTCCGAGTTCCCAAAGCTATAGGGGGACGATGTCCGAGCGCGACACGCGTACTCCCATTCCGCCTCGGTCGGAAGCCTGAATTCATATCCCGGCGGTATTCGTGTTTTTTCGTCTTGCGTTAGCGCATTACAATATGCAATTGCCTGCTCCCATGTGATATTGTCAACAGGCCGTCGGCTATCCCCGTCCTTTTTATGCATATTGAATACACTCGGGTTCTCATGTAAAGACGCGTGATTTGCTCGAAGAGCTTCGTACTCGCCCTGAGTCACCTCAAATTTACCGATCCAAAACGGATACGTTATTTCCACTTTTGTTTCTGGTTTTTCGTCGGGCTCGCCGTCCGCATCATTCACATTTCCCATTATAAAGCTGCCTGCCATTATTTCTACCAGTACGAGACCGTTAGCGCTCACCCGCTTCTCGTTTCTTGGGTTTGCAATTCTGAGGTTATCAATAAGGAATTCAGCTATTGCCGCGCTTTCTCCCGAATTAATCAACTGTTCGTTCGCCCAACGCAACAATGGCTCTTCTGTATTCGCCAGGGTGAAGCGGTTCCACCGGTCCATCGTGTTGGACAAATCGATCATGTTGGTTGCGACCGAGAGCTGATGTACCACCAACTGCTTCAGATCATCACTTTCCAGCACATTGGGATCCTAAGCTTAGAATTCCACGTGGACAAGTTGTCGCG
>JADMIO011475779.1_pt1 | contig 46195 bp, 13 predicted proteins | sample 8958161 | NCBI WGS metagenome assembly JADMIO01 (sample SAMN16585339, study PRJNA669376) | soil metagenome | isolation source: Crop rotation soil | place: USA: Cullars Rotation, Alabama | collected 2011
CGCGACAACTTGTCCACGTGGAATTCTAAGCTTAGGATCCCAATGTGCTGGAAAGATGAATGGCTTGCGCAATCTTGCTTCGGGAGCTTATTTCCTGGAGATAAGGAGTAGTGAGGAGATTTTGAAGACGAAGTTGTATAAGACTTTTTAATGTTTAATGTTGAATATTGATCATTCTTTAAAATTTGAGTAGAGTCCAATATCCTAATATGACCGAATGAAAAAGAGGTTGCCCTTGAAAGGCAGCCTTTTTTTTGTTTGAAGAAAAAGGTGACAGCCTTGGTGCCCTATTTTTGAAATAAACAAAGAAAAAAATCGCTGATTATAGGTGATGCTTCGACTCCGCTCAGCAGGGCTGATTTCGCAGATTGTTTTTCCTTTCAGGAAAAACGGGGGGAGCAGTTTAATAGTTTGATATTTTTCTAAAGACTTGAAATCTGAGTAGTTAAACTTCGTTGTCTTCGTGCAAACTTCGTGATCTTCGTGTTCCCAACTTCTTTTAACTTCATTATCCTCCGTCTTCCTTTTCTCCTTACTTCGTCAAACCAAAAAATAATTATCTTAGATCAGCCATTCCCCACACCAAAATGAAAATAACAATCACCATCCTCTCTCTCTTAACCGGGCTCTTCATGCTCATTGATGGCGTCTTCGTTATGATAAATGGCAAATACATCGGTCCGCCCAAACCAGGCCCATGGGCGAGTATTTTTTACAAATTCAATGTGGATGTTTTTAAACTGGGCCCGTTGTTCATTGTGTTTGGATTGTTGTGGCTCGCATTTGTTTTTGCCATTTGGACCAATCAAAGCTGGACCTTCCTGTTTGGGGTAGTGGTGTCTGTTTTAACGCTTTGGTATTTGCCGGTGGGGACGATCTTTTCGTTGATCGTTTTGATCTTCCTGTTGACTTCGAGAACTAAATTGGGATTGTGAGGGTGGTTGCTCCCTTGGCAGATCTCCTCACCGATCGGAACTACTTCAAGCAATTATGTTTCTTTCTTTTTTGCTTCGCCCAAAAAAGAAAGAAAAAAGGGCGCCCCGAAAAAATTACATCCTTTTTCGGGGTGGTTCCCTGATTAAACTTTTGTACTACTGTAAACTCAGCTTTAGTAATTCTACATCTTGGCGAAGACTAACGCGAAGGTCAGCGAGGTTTCCCGGCAGATGTTATTTCGATGAATTAGGTTCGTACCTACGGTACTTAGTTTCCTTCTAGATTAGTCAGCTACCGATATTTCGTGCCTAACGGCACTTTTGCGGCCGTATCATTTTCATTGTATTCACCGATTGTCTTTAAGTGCCGATAGGCACGGCATATCGGTAGCATCAAAGTCAAACGAGATCAAAAGCGCCGTAGGTACGAAATATATGACTGGCTCTTTAGCGTGTCCTGAAAAATAATTACATCATTGCGAAGATTGGTGCGAAGGTGCAACCCGCATAGAAAAGACGATACCTGTTAGCTTACAGTTGCTACTAACTACCACCTACCAACTACCAACTATAATACCGGGTAGACGAACTACCCGGCATTTGCATAACCTGTTGCGATCGAGGTAACAGGATTCGCGTGTTTTGTCTGGATATTGGATAAAAACGGGTACAAATTATTGCCTGGCCGTATATAGCGCACATACCGCGAATGAACATGCATCACTAAGAATGGTCAAGACAAAGAACTAATTAAAAAAGCGTTGTTAGATAACGGCCAAAAGAAAAGATACCTGGTTTGGTCAAGGGTTTTTGCTTTTGGTTTTTGTTTGGGTTACTTAAATTTTTAAAGCGGGAATTCCTTGTGGTTATCTTATCAGAACTGGCTCACGGGGAAAAGCTGCGGCGTGGAACGCTTCTTTTATATTTCCCTTTTATCTATCAATTAAGGTCTCTAATCAAGGTAACCAGGTAATGAAATTGTGGATTTAATTACCCATGTATGAGAGACTAAAAATCATGCCAAAAAAATGTTAAGGAGGTGGAAACATCATGATGCAAACACATTCGACATGTCACGTAAAAAGTTAACGCATTGATTGATAACGAAAAATAATTGCACAATGATGCTACCTTTTTTTTATTCACCATTTTTGACTTTACTAACCACTGATTTTAAATAGCAGTAATACTTAAATCAAGAGTAGCCACAACGGAGGTTCCGCAAAGGATGAGTATATCCTCCCGATTATCGAACCCTTTATTTATTGAAAAAAAGGGCTGACAGAGAACATTTTTTGGGATTTAAGAAATACTGTGTAATTTGTACACGAAGATGGGCTGGGAAAAATAGCGATAGTAGCCACAGGCGCAGCATGGCATTCATGCTTCAAATGGAAAAATCAATGGCCTTTATGCTGTTTGCGCCGAAAAAATATTTAATTTTATTGGCTCGATAATTACCTGGTAAACACAGAATCCTTTTCCTCGAAACTACCGTCCTCTTGACTTGTAAAAACCGTAAAACTTAGCAAATAATTTAGATGACAGGCATGTACTTAAGTTAGTCGTGCTATTGTTGATAGATTTATTATATACTTAAAAACGGTTGCTATGAAAAGGTTTTTACTCTTTGTTACTCTAACTATTATTGCTGTGAACGCCTCTTTTTCTCAAACCTATACTACGGGGCAGGGAAACTGGACGGATACATGGAGCCAAAATGCGGGAGCATTCGATTTCACCAATGGGGTGGGGCTATATTCTTCCGGCAATGCCGGGAATGACGGGATCACAAGGGCTCGTCTTATTACTACCGATGGTACAGCAGGCGGCACTGCCACCACCCTCAATCCAGGACAGAAACTGACCTTTAGGGTCGCCGGGCAAGATGCAAGCGGCAGAACTGGTATCACTACCGGGGGAAGGATCGGTTTTGCGTTACGCACCAACTCATCACTTTTTTATGATGCCGGCAGCACCAATGTTTTTTCGAGGTATGATGCATCATCTATAGTAAGAGTAGAATATATAGGTGGCAACGGAACAGCCACATTTACAAATTCAGGAGGAAGTTCATCCGGCAATATGCCGAATTTTTCAACCTTCAAAAGCGGAGTTACTTTCGAAGTGGAAGTGATCTCAGATAAAGAATTTAATCTTGTTATCGGCGGAACACGCGACAATGTGCAAGCGTTTGCCAACGGAGGAGGAAGTATTCGCCAGGTCACCATCACAAATATCAGCCAGAATATGGACGGTCTCTTTACTAACCTGGCCGTTTCCAATATACCGATCAACCTGACTGCGAATGGTGCTGAGCTATTTACAGTTTCAGGAGTTGTTTCCAACAACGGTGCAACAACTAATACCGTGCAAAAGAATGGCACAGGAACTGTTGAGCTTACTGGCATAAGTACTTATACCGGATCTACAACAATTAACGCAGGAACATTAAAATTAGCGCATGTTGGCGGCGGCACTGTTCCAGTTACCAATAATGTAACTGTTTCGGGAGGCACTTTGGAAATAGTATCAGATCAAACACTAAATAATATTACACTTGCTTCGGGTGCAACCTTGCTTGTAGATCCGGGCGTAACACTTACCGTTACGGGTTCATTGAATAATAGCGGAACACTTACCAATAATGGAAATGTTGTTGTTAACGGCAGTTTGCAAATGAACCAGGGAAGCTCTATCACAGGCTCAGCAATATCTTATGGTTCATCATCTACGCTTGTGTATGGAGGAACCTCTACTCAAACTGCTACCGCATTGGAATTTCCTTCTTCAAATGGTCCTGTTAATTTGACCGTAAATGCAAGTTCGACACTTTCGATCCCAAGTTCTTTTGTGCGTACAGTAAGTGGAAACATTACTGTTGCCAGCACCGGCTCCATAAGTGTTGGCAGCAACCTCACAGTCGGAGGGAATTTCAGCAATAGTGGAACTTATTCAGCCGGCGCAGTGTTGATCTTTGGGGGCACAGGTACGCAAACATGGACCGATGTGAATGGAAATACTTATCCTTTTGTTGCAGTAAATAATTCTGGCTACGGTGCGCAAATGAACAATGATATAACCATTGGTGCACTTGATCTTTCAGCAGGGGTCCTGGACATCAACGGTCATAGCTTCACCATCACCGCGTTGATAAACTACACATCCGGAACTATTACCGGTTCATCCACTTCCAATATGGTGATCGGTAGCACAGCGGGAACACTCAATTTTACGCAAACCAGTCCAGCCACACGTTCACTGAACAATCTTACATTGAACAGCGGTGCCTCTGCTACATTGGGCAATGCATTGGATGTGTATGGAACTGTAACGGTGACAGCAGCAACATTGCACCTGAATGGTAAAAATCTTACACTTAAATCCAATTCGGCCGGCACGGCACGTATTGCTGACCTCAATAGCAGCACACTCGACGGTGCAACTAATGTAACGATGGAGCGTTATATCAAATTGCGTACAGGCGGAACTGGTAGGGCATACAGATTGCTGGCGCCAACGGTTAATACAAGTGGCTCTATCAATGCAAATTGGCAGGAGGGGCAGGTGAATACAGTTGTTGGCACTTACGTGAATACTAATCCGAATTATGGAACACATATAACGGGATCAGGTGGAAGCGCCAATGGCTTTGACGTAACGCAGAGCAATGCACCTTCATTATACCTTAGCTCCAACGGTGTGCTGCCTAACTATACGGCTGTGACCAGTACCAGCGGCACATTGAATGCACTGACAGGTTATTATTTATATGTTCGTGGCGACAGGAGCGTGAGCACTACTTTGCCTCTGGCGGCAGGCATGCCTACTAGCAGCACAACGCTCCGCACGACAGGAACCATGCTGCAGGGAACGATCAATAGTTTTACCAATGGATTTGATAATACAACCGGTGCAATGAACCTCGTGACCAATCCTTATCCTTCAGCCATTGACTGGAGTTTGATCTATCCGTCAAATATCACCAATGTGGCACCTGTTTATACCACATGGGATGCCAATGTGGGCACACGCGGCGGATTTGTAACTGTTACCACTACCGGGGTTGCTGTACCGCCGGAGTCGGGAGCCAATCAATACATTCAATCCGGGCAAGCATTTTTGGTGCAGGCAACAGGAGTGGGTAGCGTTGCATTAACGCTGCAGGAAAATCAGAAGGTGTCTAATAACAACAACAATGTTTTTCGCGGTGGCGGTACGGATGCAACGCAACGTTTTTCTGCTTCGCTTTTCTTTAACGAGCCCAATGGTTTCAGGAGACTGGCAGATGGAGTAATGGCGATCTATGATAATAGTTACAGCGCATCAGTTGATGGCAACGATGCAAGAGAGATCAATAACTGGGATGAGAATATCGCTATTAACAGGGAAGGCAAACACCTTTCACTGGAGTTCCGTCCCGTAATACAAAAAGAAGATGAGCTGCCGTTGTTCATGAACAACATGAAGCAGATGAATTATGAATTTCAATTCATTCCTTCCGGTTTCAGCAATCCGTACCTGAAAGCTGAACTCATTGATAAATTCCTCGGCACACGCACATTACTAAGTTTGAAGGATACGGTCGTGGTTCCATTCAGTATTACATCCGATCCTGCCTCGGCGGGATCCGAACGCTTCAAGATCGTGTTCAGCGCTGCGCTTCCCCCGATCGATCAATTAACGATCAATGCTTACCAAAAGAATAAAGGAGTGCAGGTGGAGTGGACATCCAAAACAGAAACAGCAATGGATCACTACGAAGTAGAAAGGTCCACAGATGGAATACAGTTTAACCAACAGGCAACTATCGCCGCAGTTGGAAACAGTGCGGTAGCTGTTAATTACAATTGGTTTGATATGGCACCACAGCCTGGAAATAATTTCTATCGCGTTAAAGCAACAAACAAGATCGGCCAGGTGAAATACACTGATGCCATAAAAGTAACGTTGGGCAAAGGACAACCGGCGATAAGTGTTTATCCGAATCCACTAAGCACCGATAATCTCGGCCTGCAATTAAGGGACCTCGACAAAGGAACTTATACGATCAGCCTGTACAATAAACTCGGTCAACAAGTATTTAGCACTGAGATCCTGTATACTGGTGGTACGGCAGTAATGTCGCTGCCATTGAACAACAAAGTAGTGCAGGGAATTTACCAACTGGTATTGACAGGGGAGAACAACGTAAAGATCAGCAGCCAGGTGATCAGGAATTGATCTTCGTTCAAAACAAATTCTCAGGAAACTTTTGTAAGACTTCCGAAGTTTTTAAAACTTCGGAAGTCTTTGTTTTAGGCGTCCGTTTTGGTCTCGTTTAAGAGGCCAAAAAGTACACAATAATCCACCCTTGCTCGCTAATTCACATCTATTACTTATTAATTGTCAATTATATACAAGGATTATGGATATGTAGTAATAATACTACTCCCATTTTTTTGATATATAATAGTTTAAGCCTACTTTGCCAGCTGTTTCTATCTCTGCACGGAAACCACAAAACTCCAATTACTTACAAAGGCCGGCATAACTACTATTCAATTCATTCGCATGAGTTGCGGATAAAGAATTATAGTGGTCATTTATTTTGATACCCTTCGAACGAATATCCATCCTTGAAGAGCCGGCCCGTTTCGCTTAAGTAACTTAAATAACCAGCATGAGAAAAATGTACAGCACTGCGTTGCGCAGCGTGATGCAGATCTTTTATCGCAAAGGATCTTCCTTCCCCGAATTATGTTTTGTAAATAATACGAATTGCTTTTGCAGCAATTCCTGTATCTGTTACATTAAAACCTATCATAACTAACCCTTTTTTTGAATGATCTTAAAAATCCTTTTATGAATACTTCTACTTCTTTAAATAACATGAAAACAAAAAAAACAATGAGGCACCCATTCTTAATACGGCTTTTCTTTTCCATCTTATTTTTTAGCGGAATTATATCATATAGTACGGTTCAAGCACAGTTTAATACCGCAACTGTAAATGGCACAATAGCGGCAAGTGAATATGGAACACATACAGACGGTAATAACCAACAAACTAGTGGCTCGACCATTACCTACATGACTTGGGATGCTACAAATTTATATATAGGAGTATCTGCGGCTACCACTTCAGAAGGGTTTGTTATTTACTTTGATAAGGATAACCTTACCCCAATAGATGGTGGAACTAATACAAACGGGACCAATGTTGGTAATGCTTATGATGGTACCAACTTTGGGCAATTGCCATTTCGGGCCGATATAGTAATGTATGTTAAAACTGGCTATAGAGAGTTCAGGACAGCCGACGGTATCGGTGGCTGGAGTATAGCAACAACATCATTTGGTAGCTATGCGGAAGCTGGTGGAACTGTCAGAGAATTTTCCATTCCATGGACTTCCTTTCCTGGAGGAGCAAAACCTTCTGCGTTTAATTGGTTTAGTTATGTAACATCATCGGGAGGTTTCGTTTATGGCCAGATTCCCACTGCTAACGCCAGCGGCACGATCGGTACTTCTGCTCGCTACGAAAGATATTATAATCTCACCAATACCGCTACTGGTACAAGCACAAAGCCAATGAGCAGAGATTGTTTTGTTTTTAATAATACAGCAGATGAAAACACTTTTGGTGCTATTTCGGTATTTGATTTTACAATGAATACCACCGGTAGGCAGATTGCCCGCACATCCGGTACTTGGACTATCGGGGGTACACTTAGAGTAAATGCAGGATCTGTTTATTATGGTAGCGGAGGTAGTTATGGCCCAAGTACTGCGGCAGCTGGCGTTGTTAGTGGAGGACTTTTAGATATGGACTTAAATAACCAGACCCAAGCTTTTACTAATACGTTAACCTTATCTGGTGGAACATTTAATATGGGAAATGCTTCTAACAATGTCACCGTGGCTGCTGCCATTACATCTTCCGCAACCGCGTTATTGATTTCGGGAGGTACGGCTACCCTAAGTAATGGGACCTTATCAATTGGAGCTAGCGGTGGCGGTAATCAGGCATTGTCATTAACTTCCGGAACATTAACACTTAGCGGAGCAACTGTTAATCTTAATGGCAATTTTACAAAATCGGGAGGAACTTTGACTCAAAATGCGGGGTTGCTCGCAATAGATGGAAATTCAGGTACGGCCGGTACTAGTGTAGCTAGTGGCACTCATTTGTTTACTATTACCAATAACACTGGTACATCATGCACCGCAGGCACAATCAGAATTGTCGACCCGCCGCATTCAAGTTATAGTATCAGTTCCAACCGAGCTATAAGTATGAGTGTTGGAACCGCGCCATCTTCTTATTTTTTTTCCGGTACACATACCTTTGAATTTGGTGATGGTAGCAGCTCTACTGTTGGTAATGCAGATGGATTTGTTATTGAATGTTTTGCAAGTTCTTTTATAATACCGTTAAACAATGTTACCGTTAATGCGGGGAGTGGTACTGGTAGATGGGTTTCTGCCGGCTATAGCGGTTCTGCATTTGCAACTGCAATTCAGGGAAATCTTACAATAAATGCTAACGGGGAGTTTAGAAATACATTATCAGCGGAACCTTTTTATTTAGCAGGAAATCTCACCAACAATGGTACATTAACTGCGCTTCAAAAAATAACTTTCGCTGGGGTTAGCGCTGCTGGAGCCACAGCTGCGGCGACAACAGCGCAAACGATAAGTGGAACTGGTGTCTGGAGAAATGCCGTGGCAGGTTCAACAGCCAGTTTCGCTAGCATAACAACAAATAATACAAGTGCTTCAGGCATTACTTTGGGGACCTTATCCAATCCGTTGAGCATAAGTGGTGCATTCGTGAACACTGCAGGGCTTATTTTCCTAGGTAACAATGATTTTACATTTATTTCAGGGGCAACAACCTTTACCGGGAGTTCTACTAAAATGTTTGTTACAGCAAGTGGATCCACAGGAGCCTTAAAATACGTTTTACCTACAGGAGTAACCTCAGGTACATTTCCAGTTGGTGAAAATACCGGAACAACTGAGTTTTCGCCATTTAGTATTAGTTTCTCCGCAAATAGTACTATAAGAACAATTGGGGTAAGGGTGGTTGATGCAAGTCATCCTAATATTGATGACATAGATGTTCAAACTAGTTTTATTAGCCGCTATTGGCAATTGAGCAATAGTGCTGCTGGGACATATACATACACCGGAACCGCAACTTACTTACCTGCGGATATTAATGGAACAGAAGGCAGCATGAAAATGAATCTGTGGAATGGCGCAAGTCCATGGAAACAGACTGCAAGTAATGCAGCATCTAATGTGCTCACAATTACTACTGGTTTTACAGAAACAACAGGCCCTCTAAGTGCAACTGCAGAATTTACGGGAAGAGTAAAAGCCGGGACAACATATACATGGAATCAGGCAGGAACTGCAGCCTATAGTACTGCAGCTAACTGGACACCAACAAGAACATCACCTGCTACAGATGATATCCTTGTTTTTGATGGAACGACGACTCCTACACCAACTGTAACAGGTGTACCAACAGAAACTATTGGCAAGTTATTATTTACAAATAGCGCAAATGTGATTTTTCAAAGTGGAGCCGCTGTTACTTTAACTATTAGTGGTGGTTCAGGTACTGATTTGGATATTCCAGGTGGCAGCACCTTACAATTGGCGAGCACAGCGGCAAACAGCATTAATATTGCATATACGGGAACTCAAACAGCAAATATCGCTGGTACACTTTCGTTGCTAGCTAATACATCTAACAATAATACTTATACTGCTACTAATAGTACTACAACTGTTACAGGTACGATTAATAGCAGTGGTACAATAACGAGTACTACGGCTAATCTATTGTTTACAACGGGCACATATAACCATACTTTTACAGCGGCTGGGGTGACAGCTAACTTACCTGCTATACCAACTGCGACATGGACTGCAAATACATCTCTGTGTACGATTACAGGATTAACCAATCCAACCGCTGGAACATTCCCAAGTGGACTTACAAGTCAGACATTTGGGAACTTCACCTGGAATACAGTTTCATTATCTACCGATCCAAACATCGGCGGAGGAACTATTACATCAGCCGGAACTTTTACTATGACTTCAACCGGAAGCGCTACATTAAGGTTAGGTACCGGAACAAATGGCTCTATTGTTTGTACAAATTATTCTCAAGGTGGAGGTACTGTGGATATGGCTGCAGGCGTAGGTGCTGGTTCAATTAAAGTTAGTGGTACTTACAACCAATCAGGCGGCACAATAACCGAAACCTCAAGCGGTTCCGGAACAATTGAATTTAATGGAGCCGCTAGCCAGGCAGTGACTTTTGGAGGTACGCTTTCTAATACCATAAATGTAAAAGTATCTAACCCACTTGGTATAGCTATTTCGGGAACACTCGCTATGAATAACGCAACAACTTTCACTGCAGCAGCCAATGGTACGGCGGTCACATCAGGTACCGTTACTTATGGCCCTACCACTACGCTGGCCTATGTAACGTCACTAGGTACGCAAACAACAGGCAATGAGTTTCCCGCATCAAGCGGCCCGGTAAACGTAACTTTTAATAATACAAGTGCTTCGAGGACCATTACATTATCTGGTGCCAGAACAGTAACAGGAACTTTGACATTGACAGGTGGTAGAGTAACACTTGGTGCTAATGATTTAACATTGGCTAATGGAGGAACGTTAACGGCTACTTCTCCAAGTGCTACGAACATGATCGTGACCGATGCTGCCGGTTTATTCAAAAGAGGTATTCCTGCTACAACAGGAACTTATCTTTTCCCAATTGGTGAAATAACAGGAACTACACAATACTCACCGGTTAGTTTACAATTCACGGCAAACTCTGCAATAAGAATCATAGGAGCAAAAGTTATTGATGCAGCTAGTTCAAACTTAAATACCGGCGGCACTCCAACCAATTACCTAACCCGCTACTGGACATTCTCAGAAAACGGGGCCGGCGGGACTTACAACTATTATATAAATCCTGCAGTTGCAATTACTGGAGCAGAAGATGAAGCTGGAACAGCGGCATCTATCAAAGCAGCTTATTGGAATGGTTCAGCCTGGACACAGTCAACAGGAACTTATTCTTCCGGAAGTTTGGTTTCAAATGCAACCGGAGTTTCTGAAGCAGCAGCATCGTTGAATACAGTTGAATGGACGGGAAGGGAGAATCCTCCATTAACATATACATGGAATGGAGTAACTTCCAATGATTGGAACACAGCAATCAACTGGACGCCTAATGGTATTCCAAATGGAAGTGACATTGTTACTATAGATGATGCAACGAATAATCCTTGTTCAATAAATAGCGGCTCTTTTTCAGTGGGCACACTTACCATTAGCAGTACAGGTGATTTCAGAATGGCAGCGGCTACTTCTTTAACTGTTGCAGGGGATGTCACATACACTTCAAGTGTAGCACCAACATTAAATTGTACAAGCACTATTACTTTTTCTAAAGTAGGCTCACTTACTATTCCAGCATGGAACTATGGAAGCTTAACGAATGCCAACAGTACCACGCGTACCTGGACAGGTTCTGCTACAACAGGTATTTGTGGCACGTTTACACCAGGCACAAGTACAACGTATACAGCAACGAGTGGTAGCACAGTTGATTATTCCGGATCAGGATCACAGACAACACAAGCTGTGAACTATTTCAATTTAACTAATAGTGGCAATGGAGCAAGAACATTGGCAAGCGCAACCATAACAATCGCAGGTAGCTATACACCTACGACAGCCACGATTACGCCCGGAACAAGTACTGTTGATTTTTCAAGCAGCGGAGCACAAACAATTCCAGCTGCACTTTATTATAACATCAGCAATAGTGGAAATGGCAACAGAACCTTAGCAAATGGTGGGACTATAAATTTATCTGGTCCTACTTTTAGCGCAGGAAGTGGCGCTTATACCGTAACCAATAATACATGGGTATATTCGTACTCTGGAGCAGGATCTTTATCAACTTCTACATACAATAACTTACAATTTACGGGTAGTGTTGGCGACTGGAATATAAGTTCTGGAAATACAATTACTGTATTAGGAGATTTTACGCAATCTGCTGGTTATTTTGCAGTGAACAATTCATCTTCAGGAACCAGCACTTTGAATATTTCAGGTGCATGTAATATTAGTGGTGTAGAATTTGACGTAGCCTTTTTTAATGGAATTGGTAATTTAACCGTAACAGGGTTAACGACAGTTAACGGTAGTTCTCTATTCTATGTCTTAAATGGCACTTCATCTACCGTTAGCCAAACAGTAAATTTAAATGGAGGGCTTACCATTTCGGCGGCAGGTGGGGTTAATTTAGAACCCGTTGGTTCAACATCAGGTGTTGCGACCATCAATGTAATAGGCAATTTTACGGCAACATCAACAAGTTTGGCAATTGTAGATTTTGGATTGGGTACAGTTACGAATAATGCAATCAATATTACCGGTAATTTCAGCAAGTCGGGAGCAGGTACTTTTGATGTGGGATCTACAGGTCAACCAACAGGATTCGTATTTAACGGATCAGGTACTTCTGCCTCGCCTCAAACATTCTCTTATTCAGGCGCCGCTTCCACTTATCATAACTACAAAGTTAATAGTGGTACATACGTAAAATTGTTGACCGGTCTGGCACTAGGAACTGCAAGTAATCCTGCGAGTACATTAGCAATAAATGGCTCTTTAGATTGCCAGACTTTTGTTGTAAGTGGTAGTACAACAGCAGGTGTGAATCTGGCTTCAGGAGCTACCTTGATAACAGCGAATACCGGAGGTGTGGCTTCTTCAATAACAGCTACAACTCCTACATTCACTGCGGGAGCAAAATATGAATTCAACAGTACAACAGCCAATCAAAGCACAGGCTTTACTGGATTGACAATTGGTAATCCCAATATGATAACCGTGAGTAACACTTTCGGTACGGTTACTCCTGATGTGAATGTTACATTTGGTAATTCTGCAACACTCAAGGTTAATACCGGCGCTATATTAGTAGCCGCAGCAGCAAGAACATTTACATTTGGTACCAGTGGTACTGCTAATATAGATGGCACTGTCAGAACGGCTAACTTAACAGCAACCGGTGCGTTATCAGGCTCAGCTACTTCTACAATTGTTTCAACCAATACACCGACTATTAATTTAAATACCGGTTCAACCGTAGAATTTAACGGAGCAAGTGCACAGTTCGCAGCCGCAAGAACATTCTCTAATATCAACGTGAATAATTCCAATGGCGTTACACTAACAGGAGATATAACTGCAAATGGTACGCTTACATTTACTTCGGGCAAAATAACCACCGGAAGTAATAAGGTGATCATTTCTGCAACCGGTGCAGTCAGCGGTGGCGGTACAGGTTGGGTGATCGGTAACTTACAAAAAAATGTTGCAACAGGATCTCCAACCAGAACTTTTGAACTCGGTGATGCATCTTTCTATCATCCCGTGCAGGTAGATTTTGCCAGTGTGTCTGTTGCCGGTGATCTATTGGCGAAGGTATCGCAAGCGAATGCACTGTATTCTCCTTTAACAGGATCTGGTTTGCATGCAACTAATAACCTGCGCAGGTTTTTTACGCTTACTAATAGTGGCATAACTTTTACAAACTATGATGCTACTTTCACTTTTGTAGCAGGCGACGCAGTTGGTACAACTACTAATTATGTTGTTCGCAAATACAATGGTTCAACATGGGCTGCACCTGCAAGTAGCGTGGCAACGGCAACTACCACGAAGGGTACGGCATTTACCGGCTTTAGTGATTTTGTGATGGGTGAAGCAAACTCACTTGTTGCAGGAAATAATCCTTCTGATGCAGGAATCTGTGCAGGAACGAACACCAGCTTTACCACAACAGCATCTGCTTCTGATCCAACTCCAACGATAAAATGGCAGCGGAGTACGGATGGTATTGCAGCCTATGTAGATATCACTGCAGGCCTCGACGCAGGTACAACCTATAGCGGATTTACTTCTACGACCCTGGTGTTAACCGGCTCTACTGCAGGTTTGAATAATTATCATTACAGGGCAGTGTTTACAAATATCAATGGTGCTGTTAATACCACCGCAGCAACACTTACCGTAACTGCAACACCTACTTCCTTCGCCGGCGCCAACACTTCCATATGCACAGGTGCTGTTCATACACTAAGCGATGCAACCATCGGCGGCGGCGCATCAACTGGAACATGGAGCATTACGGGCGTAACTGGTACAATGACCAATGCGACCAGTCAGCTCAGTGATATCACAGCAACAGCAACACCAGCTACTGTAACTTTCACGCCAATTGCGGGACATAGTGGTACTGTAACCTTAACTCTTACAACTAATGCCCCGGGTGCATGTAGCGCAGCTACTTCTTCAGTTACATTAACCATTGATGGTTATGTTTGGTCGGGTGGTACCAGTTCAACATGGAGTGACGCGGCCAACTGGTCGGGTTGTGGTGTGCCGGTAAGTGGGGGAGACATTACCATCGCGACGACAACATTTGATCCAACATTGCCTGGAGATTTCACCGTGGGCGCATTAATAATAAATTCAGGAAAGATACTCGCAATTGGAGCCAACACACTTACTGTTAACACAGGTATTAGTGGCGCTGGCAGACTTGTCGGTTCTTCAACTTCCAACCTCGTGCTTGCAGGTGGAACGAGCACATTGCTCTTCGATCAATCAACAGAAGCTAATCTTTCATTGGGTAATCTTACACTCAACAGCGGAGCAAGTGCAACATTAGGAGATCCGATGGATGTATGGGGAACGATCCAGTTAACTTCAGCGACGCTGAACCTTAATGCGAAACACCTTACACTCAAATCAACTTCTGCCAACACCGCACGAATCGGCAACCTTACCGGCTCTACCTTAAGTAATGCCACTAACGTTACCATGGAACGCTATATCAAACTACGTACACCAGGTACCGGCGACGGCACGGGCAACTATGGAAGAGCTTATCGCTTGTTGACCCCAACAGTAAATACATCGGGTTCGATCAATGCCAACTGGCAAGAAGGACAGATGGTTTCAACTATCGGTACACCTGTAAATACTATGCCTGGTTATGGTACGCATATAACAGGATCGGGTGGCAATGCAAATGGATTTGATAGGACGCAAACCAATGCGGCATCATTGTATCTTACTACCAACGGTACAACGCTTAGCTACAATGCTGTAACCAGCACCGCCGGAACACTGGATGCAAAAACGGGTTACTTCTTATATCTCCGCGGCGATCGCAGCATGGATCTGCAGGTTCCTTTGGGTCCTAATATGCCTACGAGCAGTACCACTTTGCGTGCAACAGGAACGGTGTTGACAGGAGATCAAACAACATTCGCCAATGCATTGCAATCAGGAGCGGGAACACTTAATCTTGTCACCAATCCTTATCCTTCACCAATTGATTGGGCATTGGTTTATGGCGATGCAACACATATTACTGATGCATACACTTATTGGGATCCAAACCTGGGAACAAGAGGAGGATTTGCAACGGTGAATACAGTTGGTGGAACATCAACGGCCGAATCAGGAACTGTCGGCGGCACACAGTACATACAATCAGGCCAGGCATTCTTTGTACAATCTGCTGATGCTACTACGCCAACTGTAACGATCAAAGAAAGCCATAAGGCCGCTGGAAATAATAACGGTGTGTTCAAAACAACATCAACGTTGGAATCATTCCGCACTACCTTGTATTTCATCGAGCCAAGTGGTTACCGCAGGGCATCCGATGGAGCACTGGCGATATTTGACAATAGCTATAGCGCTGCACTTGATCAGCACGATGCATTCGAGATCAACAACTGGGATGAGAACATCGCTATTGCCAGGGAAGGCAAACACATTGCTATCGAAAGCCGCCCGGTGATACAGTCAAAGGATACCATTCCGTTGTTCATGAACAATATGAAACAGCAAGGCTATCAATTTGAATTTGTGCCTTCATTATTTACAAACCCGGCATTGAAAGCAGAGTTGATCGACAAGTTCCTTGGCACACGCACATTGATCAGTGTTGTTGACACGGCAAGGGTTTCATTCAGCATCACTTCCGATCCTGCTTCATCAGCAACAGATCGTTTCATGGTGGTGTTCGGTCCGCCGGCAGCACTTGCTATTGATGTAATGACAATCAAAGCATACCAGAAAAATGCTGGTGCGCAGGTAGAGTGGACGGCTAAGACGGAAACGAATATGGATCATTACGAAGTGGAAAGATCATTCGATGGCGTACTGTTCAATAAGCAATCGACAACTATGGCAGTTGGCAATAGCAGCATAGCGGTTAGTTACAGTTGGTATGACGGCGGTGCGCAACTAGGCAACAACTTTTATCGTGTCAAAGCATTTGATAAGAGCGGGCAGATCAAATACACTTCGATCGTAAAAGTAACCTTATCAAAAGGACAGCCTGCGATCCTGGTCTATCCAAATCCAGTTCAGGGAAATAATTTCAGTTTGCAGTTAACCAATATGGACAAGGGCACTTACACAATGATCATGTACAACAACCTTGGACAAAAGGTGTTTAGCACGCAGCTGCAACATGCGGGAGGCACGGCTACAAAAACAATCGCCGTGGACAATGCCTTGATGAAAGGAACATACCAATTGGTACTGGTGGGAGAGAATGGAGATAAATTATCGAGCCGCATAATAAAGAACTAAGTTTTCAGACTACCGTAGTTTTAAAAACTACGGTAGTCTTATCCTTAATTGAAAAAACAAAAAATGAAAAAGAAAAGTCTGATCAGTTCAATTATCCTTGCCCTTTGTCTCGCTTTGCCATTTTTGGCGCTGGCGCAGGGGGCACCGGATCCCAATGATGTTCCTATTGACGGTGGGCTAAGTGTTTTACTTGCCGCTGGAGTAGGGTATGGGGTGAAGAAGTACCGGGACGGAAGGAGGAAAATAAATAATGAATAATTAAGATTTAATAGTTTTTAAGACGAATCGGGTTTTCGGCTGCCGTTTTTTTAAAAAATTATGGGCAGCCTGGAAACTCATCAAAAAATTTATAAAAGGAACTGCCACGGTGGTTCCTTTTGTTTGGGATTGCCTGCCCTGCCTCACTTACCGCCATGATCCCCGTTTATATATACATAATACGGACTGGACGATAATAGGCTTCCCCGCCAATTGTGGAAAAAACCATCGGGGTCCAAAGTCCTTCTTTTTTTGCTGCTCAGAAAAAATCCACTACTTTGCCCGCTGATTTTGCCCTGAGGCCACCTCTACACTCCAATTATCCGACGAAATTCCCATGGGGAAAACTCGTTTATCCGGATAGCAGCACATCTCGTTATTTAGGAATCCTAAGTTTGACCTGTAAAATTTATCGATAACGAAATAAACGGAATGATCAAAAATGTACCCTGCTTTATTTATTGAAAACCCAGCTCAACCCCAGCTTAATTTTTTTAGAAAAGAAAATAATGAATATTTAATATGGGGTATTGCCATGCTGCGACGATAACAATTAATATTGCGCTGCGCTAACCCCAAACCTCTAAACCAAATAACTAAAGAACAAACTTTTCAACTATTTACTTATGAAATTTTTTACAAAGATTGCCGCTATTAAAAGAAAGCCTGGTGTTTTTTCTTTTCGTGTTTTGATGATCGTGATGTTGTGCATGGGAGCGGGAAAGGGATGGGGGCAGGTTAGCCATCTTGTTATTAGCCAGGTTTATGGTGGCGGTGGTAATGCAAGTGCAACGTATAAAAGAGATTTCGTTGAACTTTTTAATCCAACAGGAGCTTCTATTAATATCAACGGATACTCAATCCAATACGCTGCTACATCTGGTACCACGTGGCAAAATACCGGAGCGTTACCTAATGTATCGATACCTTCAGGTAAATACTATTTGATTTCAATGCAGACATCAGATGGAGCGAATGGGGCTAGCCTTCCTACAATTGATTTTACGAGCGGCGCTAATATCGACATGGCAGCAGGAAATGGGAAAGTAGCATTGCTAAACACTTCGACTACTATTACGTCGGGGACTTCTTGTCCAAGTGGAGGTACTTTAGTTGATTTAGTCGGTTACGGAACTGCTAACTGTTTTGAAGGTGCGGGTGCTGCACCCGCCGCTTCCGCTGCAAATTCTGCAACACGAAAAAATAGCGGTTGTACCGATAGCGATGTTAATTCTTCGGATTTTCTTGCCGCTACTGCCAGTGCAAGAAATAGTGCTTCAACAGCAAATTTTTGTTCACCTGCTACTCAGGCGCTTAATATCACATCCTCAAACATTCAAACAAGCCAATTCGATTTCAACTGGACAGATGGCACTGGCTCAAAGAGGGCTGTATTTATTAAAGCAACAAATACCGGAACAGCAAGTCCGGTGAATAACACTACCTATACAGCCAATACTGTTTTTACAAGTGGCACGCAAATAGGTGCGACCGGCTGGTATTGTGTTTTTAATGGTACCACTCATGCAAGTGCAATTACTGTAACAGGTTTGAGTGCCAGCACTATCTACCGGGTAATGGTTTGTGAGTATAATGGTACCGCTCTTGCTGAAGCCTATAATATTGCGGCAGCAACGAATAATCCCATCAACGTAACAACTTCTGCTGCGGGATGTACTGCACCCTCCACACAAGCAAGTGCACTTTCAACCTCTTCACCAGCTACCAACCAGTTCAACGTTAGCTGGACAGCGGGCGATGGAAATGGTACCATGATAGTTATAAGGCCAACAGCACAAAGTATACTTGCACCATCAAGCGGAACTTCCTATACTGCGGATCCGGATTATTCACTAGCTGGTCAAATAAATGCCAACAACAGGGTCGTATTTCGTGCAGCTGGCACCGCTGTTACGCCTACTAATCTTAACGCGGGAACCCAGTATACTGTAACTGCTTATGAATACAATACTACCGGCGATTGTTATAATCTTACGAGTCCATTGTCGTCGTCAATCTACACCTTAAGTGCCGAACCAACAGCGCATGCCGCATCTTTCTCGGCAGTGGCAGCATCGCCTACATCTATCAATTTATCTTTTTCAGCCGCAAGCAGTATTACAAATGCAGCAGGGTACATTATTTTACAAAAACAAGCAGCTTCTGCACCAACTGGAACTCCTACGGACGCTACAGGATATAGTGTAGGAAATACTATCGGTGATGCTACTGTTGCAGCGATCATCACGAGTACAGCTTCAACGTCAGCAACCATTTCATCTCTTTCTGCATCAACACAATATTATTATACTTTGATTCCCTACAATTGGGATGGAAGCAATAACGGCACCTACAACTATTACACAGCCGCTACAATACCAAGCGCAACAGCAACAACGTCTGCTTTAAGTGCTCCAAGTATAAGCAGCCCTACCGCAACTGCAATTACCAATACCACTGCTACTTTAGGCGGCAATGTTACCAGCGATGGTGGCGCTGCAATTTCTGCGAGGGGTGTTGTGTGGGCACAAACCTCGTTAAATAGCAACCCAACAATTGGCGGAGCAAATACAACCAATGTTGTAGGCTCAGGCACAACTGGTGTTTTTACAGTTAGCGCTACAAGTTTGCCGGTTGCTACTCAAATAAGTTATGCTGCTTACGCTACGAATAGCCAGGGCACTACTTACACAACTGTGCCAACATTTTATACTTTAGCCAATCAACCGACAACTCTTGCCAGTGCTATCGTGTTTGGAACGCCAACGATAAATAGTATCAGTTTGAGCTGGACCAGCGGGAATGGCGCAAATAGAATTGTAGTTGCCAGGTTAACCGCGACAACAAGAGTGGGGCCGACAAATGGCACCGATTATGCCGTGAACAGCGCAAGTTTTACAGATGGTTTGAATTCACAAACCGGAACCGGCAATGTTGTGATCTATAACGGAACGGGATCAAGCGTCACCGTTACCGGATTATCATCAATAACCAGCTATACTTTTGATATATATGAATATAATGGAACAGGTGTTACCGCTAACTATACAGCAAATTTCAGTGGATCAAAATCAACACTTAATCCAGAACCAGTAAACCAGGCTGCGAGCGTAACTTTTACAAACGTAACGCAAACATCCTTTACTGTAAACTGGGTTAAAGGCGCTGATGCTGATAATTCACTGGTTGTTATAAAAGACGGAAGTGCCGTGGATTCTGACCCGGTAGATGGAACGAGCTACAGCGCAGGAAGTAACGTGTTTGGAGCAGGTTCGCAATTGGGAACTGGAAACTATGTTGTATATCGTGCTTCTCTAGCAACTATCAATGTTACTGGATTAACGGATGGACATACTTATTACGTAGCCGTCTATTCATATAAAGGAAGTGCCGGTAGTGGGCTGGAAAATTACTTAATTGCATCTCCAGCCACAGGCAACCAGTTGGCTTCATTACCAACTTACTATTCACAAAGTTCAGCCGACCCCACAACACTCGCAAACTGGAATACTGTTCGTGCTGGTGGAGGATCCACACCAGCTAATTTTACTACAGCTGCAAATTTTGTGATACAAAATACACACAACATGACCACTGCGGGTTCATGGTCATTTGGTGGAACTGGGTCAACCCTGGAAATTGAAAATGGAGGAACGCTTACTGCAAATAATGCAATAACGGTAGCTGGTGGTGCTACATTTAAGATTGATGGTGGCGGTACTTATGTGCATAATAATGCTAGCACCCCAAGCACGACTATTTTTAATGGCACCGAAAATTTTGCGGCGACTAGTAATTTCAAAATAAATTCATGGGCATCTAATACAACTGTTATTACAAGCGGTATGACTTTGCCATATGGAAATCTTGAAGTGAATTGGACGGGAAATACTCAAAACTGGCAGCAGTCACTTTCGGGAACCGTAAACCTATGCGCTGGTAATTTAATTATCACATCTGTAGGTTCGGGGTCGCTTAGATTTACTGCATCAGGAACACCTGCTATTACAGTATCAGGAAATTTTGCCGTAAACTGTTCAGGTACGGTGGACTTTGGCAGTTCGTCAAACGGCGCTACTATAAATTTAGGCGGAGACTTAAGTCAATCGGCGGGAACGATCATAACCAGTGGTAGTGGCTTTGGTGCGATAATAACTAATGGCACTGGGTCTAATACCTGGACATTTAGCGGAGGAACCAGAAATTTTGTGGTCTTTACTATTAGTGCGGGAAAAACTATTACTCTTGCTTCTAATTTTGTAATAGGCACTTCAAGTGCAACCGGCCAAATTCTTATTAATCAAGGTACGTTGGACGCGGCAGATAAAGTTATAACCGCCGGACCTGGTCCCTACACTATACAGTTAGATGGTATTTTTAAAACATCAAATCTCAATGGATTTAGCGGAAGTTCGACAACCGCTATTTCAAACACTAACACCCCAACGATAGCATTTGGATCATCCTCAACAATTAACTATAGTGCTGCAAGTACTCAGGCAATCACACCAAGAGCAGATTATGTAAACCTGGCAGTTTCAGGCGGAGGTACAAAAACGTTGGCAAGTGCTGCTACAGTTTCAGGGACGCTCACAATGACTTCAGGAAATATTGATTGCGGTTCGAGTACACTTGAGTTAGGAACTTCTACCTCAACAGTTGGTACACTTGCTTATACTTCAGGTAACGTCATCGGTAATTTCAAAAGATGGATCAATGCAACAGGTACTGCAATAAACTTCCCCGTTGGTACAGCATCTGCAAATATGAATGCAAAGGTTACCTTCACCAATCTAACCAATGGTTCATTAACGGCTAAATTCAACGCTTCGAACCCTGGTTCAACTGGCTTGCCTTTAGCCGAGAATTCTTTATACATCAGCAATCAATTTACAGAAGGCTATTGGTCACTGATTGCTGCCAATTCATTGGCAAGCACAAATTATGATCTGGAGCTCACTGGTACTGGTTTTACCAGCCATACACAAAATGCAAGTACTCGTATCATTAAACGTGCGGCTGCAGGATCGTGGTCATTGAGCGGCGCCGGTACACATGTTGCGGCTGTAGGTGCGGTAGCTAAGCGTGCAGGATTAAGTGGTTTCTCAGAATTTGACCAGGCAGATACTTATACTCCGGCAGCAACAGATTATTTCCGTTCCATAACATCAGGCGACTGGAATAATGCCGGCACATGGGAAAGCTCACCCGATGGCACAACATGGTATGCTGCTACATCAACACCTGATAATACTGCAAATACAATTACTATTCAAAGCCCTCATACGGTTACTGTAACGGCAAGTGTTAGTGCAGATCAACTGACTATAAATTCAGGAGGAAAGATCATTGTTAATGGTAGCCAAACATTTACAATTAATGATGGATCAGGAACAGACATCACTGTTGATGGCACATTGGAAACTGCAGGAACAATAACCAACAACGGAACAGCACAAATAAATAATACGCTGCAAATAGACCAGGGTGGATGGCCAGGCAATACAGGAACTTATACCTATGGTGCATCGGGTGCACTAGTATTCAATACTTCATCGGGTTTATATAATGTAAATTCCAATGATACCTGGTGGCCTGGAAGCAGCGGCCCGGTAAATGTAACTATTCAAAATGGTGGTGCCATCAACATGAATGGTATTACCCGAACAGTAACTGGTACCTTCTTATTGGTAACAGGAAGCAATGCTGTGCAGGGTACCGCGCTAAACTTAGATGGTATTACCCAGATCAACGGAGGCAATTTCCAAACCACACCAACTTATGGTCCCTTGTCAACGCTTATCTATAATACAACTTACGGCACATTCAACGAATGGACCGGTGGCGCTACCACTTCAGTAGCGGCAGGTTCTGGTGTGCCTGCCAATGTAACCGTGCAAAGCGGTACAGTAACGCTTGCGGGTGGCCGCGGCGTACCGGGCAATATTACAGTTAACAGTGGAGCCGGTGTGGTATTGAATGCCAGCTCAGGAGATCTCTACATTGGTGGAAGCCTTTCTAACAGTGGCAGTACCTGGACGAATAATACCCGTGCGGTGGTGTTCGTTACCGATGGTGCAGCAACAATAACAGCAGCCAGCGGCACCCAGTTCTTTGACTACCTTTTAATAAATAAAAATTCCGGTTCAGTAAAATTGGGTGCTTCTACCAACGTTACTATCAACAGTACAGCAGGGGATGTTTTGCAGATACTCGGCGCAGGCACGCTTGACCTGGACGGACATACACTTACATTAAATAACAATGGTGGCAATATCCTGGCAAGCGGCGGAAGTCGCACAATAACTTCTACAGCAGTGGGAGGAATTTTGGATGTCACCAACAACAAAACAATATCCGGTGCCAGTGGCGGTACACTTACTATTGCAAACAACGTAACAGTAAGGACAAGTGCAGGTATTAATTTTGGTGGAGTTACCACACTTGCCGGCACACTTAAATTGTTGGCCGGTGGCTTTGTGGATACCAATACGCCTACATATACCGGCACTTCTACACTATACTATAATACCGGTAATTATACCAACAGCATCGAGTGGGGTGCAGGCGCATCTGCCGGATCGGGTGTACCACAAAACGTTACGATCAATCTCACCGGCGCTAATACCGTTTCATTAGCCGGCAGCAGGAATGTACCGGGTACATTAACTTTAACCAATGGAGCTTTATCAATTGGAGCAAATACGTTAACCATTAATAATGCCAATAGCACATCAGGTACGCTAACGGGCACAGCAGCTTCAAATGTATCAACGTCTAATCTTGCGATCACCGGTGCAGCAGGCACGCTAAGCTTTACACAAACAGATGCTACAACACGTTCACTGAACGACCTGACCTTGAGTGGCGGTGGCTCGGTTACTTTGGGTAACCCGTTAGATGTATATCACCTGGTTGATCTTACTACAGGATCTGGTTCTGCTCTTCATTTAAATGGCCAGCATCTTACGCTTAAGTCAAATACAATTAATACAGCGCGTATAACTAACCTAACAGGTTGCACACTTGATGGCGCATCCAATGTTACAGTTGAGCGTTTCATTAAACTCCGCTTCCCTGGAACGGGTGAAGGATCAGGCAATAACGGAAGGGCTTATCGTGTGCTCGGACCAACTGTAAACAGTACCGGTAGTATCAATGCCAATTGGCAGGAAGGACAGATGAATACTGCAGTGGGTACTCCGATAAATACAGTTCCTGGTTACGGAACGAATATCACCGGCTCGGGTGCAAATGCAAATGGGTTCGATATAACTCAGAGTAACGCACCTTCATTATATTATACTACCAATGGCACAACACTTAGTTACACCGCCGCCACTAACACCAATGTTGCAACGCTTGATGCCAAGATCGGCTATTTCTTATACGTGCGTGGCGATCGTAGTGTAGCAACTACAGTTCCTTTGGGCGATAATATGCCAACAACCAGCACAACGCTGAGGGCAACGGGAACCTTGTTGACTGGAGACCAAACATTCACTACAGGATGGGATAATACAGTTGGAGCAATGAACCTGGTAACCAATCCTTACGCTTCACCGATAGACGGTACAACGCTAATGCTCGCTAACGTAACCAATGTAGCACCTACCTATACGATCTGGGATCCAAATAACGGACAAAGAGGTGGCTTTGTAACAGTATTGGCAGGAGTGCCTAGTTCGGGATTGGCTACAAATTTTATTCAGTCGGGCCAGGGATTCTTTGTTCAGTCTACAGGTGTTGGAACTTCGTTCACTGTTTCGGAAAGTCAAAAGACTACAACTGATGAGAATAACAACGGTGTGTTTAAGAATACGACAGGACTGGAAACCTTCTCCACTACATTGTACTATACCGAATCAACAGGAACGCATAGAATTGCAGATGGGGCTGTTGTGATCTATGATAATGCCTATAGTCCGGCAGTTGATAATAATGATGCACGCGAGGTAAATAATTGGGATGAGAATATTGCTATCGCAAGATCCGGCAAACACCTGGCCATTGAAACAAGGCCTGTGGTACAACAAAAGGATACCATACCATTGTTCATGAACAATATGCGCCAGATGGCTTACCAGTTCCAGTTTGCACCTTCTAATTTTACTAATACTTTGTTGAAAGCAGAGCTGATAGATAATTTCCTTGCCACCCGCACACTATTGAGTGTTACGGATACGGTCCTGGTTTCATTCAGTATAACTGCTGATCCGGCCTCTTCTGCCAACAACCGCTTCATGGTGGTATTTACACCAGTGGCGCCATTGGCAATAGACGTAACCACGATAAAAGCATATCAAAAGAATGCTGGCGTGCAGGTAGAGTGGACAGCTAAAACAGAAACCGATATGGATCATTACGAAGTGGAAAGGTCATTTGATGGCATACAGTTTGGTAAACAAACTACAGTAGCGGCTGTGGGTAATAGTAATGCAGCGGTGAATTATAACTGGTTTGATGCTGGAGCACAAGTTGGCAACAATTTCTATCGCGTTAAAGCAATTGATAAGAGCGGACAGGTTAAATATACTTCGATCGTAAAAGTAACGATAGGAAAGGGACAGCCTGCGATGGTGATCTATCCAAATCCCGTTGCGGGAAATAGTTTCAGCGTGCAATTGACGAATTTGGATAAAGGCACATATGCGGTGAGTTTGTATAATGAACTCGGGCAACAGGTGTTGAGTACGCAGGTAGAACATGCAGGAGGTACGGCTACTAAAATAATTACTGCCAATAATGCGCTGGTGAAGGGAACATATCAATTATTGTTAACAGGTGTTGATATTAAATTGTCGGTCACCATTATCAAAAACTAGTATTCTAACGTAAATTTGAGGGATAAAGAGAAAATTTCAAGCATTTTCTCTTTATCCTGATCCAAAAAAACAAAATATGAAAATGAAAAATCTAATTCGTTTGTTGATTCTGACCTGCTGCGTCTCGTTGCCTTTTTTGGCGATGGCTCAAGGAGCGCCCGATCCCAACGATGTTCCAATTGATGGGGGACTAAGTGTGTTGCTCGCTGCGGGAGTGGGTTATGGAGTGAAAAAGTATAGAGAGAAGAAGAAGAAGGAAGAGGTGAAGATTTGAGTTTAATTGATCGTGATTAATAATTGAAATAATTTGGAACTGTCGACGGCAGTTCCTTTTTTATTTTCCAGCAGGGAGCGATATCCAATTTTCTTTTAAAGCTTCAGGATCGTAGATAAAAAATCTATCTGCAGCAGCAGGATCATATGTCTTTTCCCACCAGTAGATAATTCCTTTGTATATGCGCATTTCGGCATTGGGAACAACGTTTAGTTCATCCATGATCCATTTATATACAGATATGGAGGAATCGCAAATGGATGACCGTGTAGTAGGTAAATAATATTTATGGAATGATCTTATTTTAACCGGATCAGTTGTGCAGATATAAAGTTGTTTTGATTTGCCGCTATACAATTCGGCTGAAAGAAAATTGTCCCAATAGCCTGCTAAATTGAACCAGGGAAGTAGCCACCAGCATACAACAACAAACCATTGTAAAACTTGTCTCGTTTTCATCAAGTGATATTCGAGATGCTCTTTGTAAAATAATGCTACCAGCAAAAATGGCATTAAGATATTCCAGGGCCATATCACACTATTGAAATGTATGCCCAAAGGCCCCAGCAGCACAAGATTAAATATGTGCATGCAACAAAGCAATATTACTCCGCCTTTCCTGGTCCTGTTGAATAACAACGCGATGCCCGCAAACATTTCAATTGCGGGCAACAGGTAACCCAGGCGCAATACCCAGGTTTCTGCGGCGTTGTAATGTAACCACTGCTGCAATATCAATCCATCCCAAACCTCACGGATGAAACCGTGGTTGAATTTACCTAAGCCACTGAAAAAATACATTCCTGATAAAATTATCTGCCAACAGAATTTGATCTTGCTTTCAGCAGAAAGAAAAGCAAATGGTAAAAACATGAAGAGGAACTGGTACTCCCAGGGTTGCCAGCGACTTTGGTCGAGGAGGCAGGAGGCGAGCTCCGCAATGATGATCAAAATAGCGATCCATTTTTTTGCGGGGAAAGCAAATAATACCAGTAATGCAACAAGAGTTATAGTGAAGAAAAGAATATGTATATAATTAGGAATGCCAACCAGGATATTGTTCACCGGTATAAGCGGGAAAGTTCTGTCGGCCAGCCATAATTTGTAGCAAAGTAGTTTGGTAAGGAGCCAGCATGCCGCAACTAAGCGAATAACCAGGCTCGACCTGAAACTATATGTATTGATCTGGCTGCCTTGCATGATAACTGCTTGGTTGTTTCAAAGATATGAAGAAGGGGCCGGGGTATAGTGTGTTAGTTGTGACAGGTATTTTTTGTTAAAACCATATTTGCTGCAGGCTATCTGTATAATAATTTCGCCCAAATCACGTTAAATAGACCAAATACCGGCGAACTGCTATAAAACTCCAGGGGAAAAGATATTCAACGGTATATGTCACTAAGATATCCAAACATCCAAAAATGAAGAACTTAAAAATTAAGAGGGCAAACCTATTCCGTTTAATGGCCATCATTTGCTGCATGGCTTTTCCAATGATCTGTTTGGCTCAAGGTCCCCCTGATCCCTGTGATAATTGTCCCATTGACGGCGGCCTTAGTGCATTGATAGCAGCAGGAGTAGGATATGGCATAAAGAAGTATAGGGATGGAAAGAAAAAGCAGGTGAATGAAGCGATGGGTTGATCAAAATTAAATAACGAAATTGATAAATAGGAACTGCCGGTGGCGGTTCTTTTTTTTATCTGAACTATGATTTTTTTGATTTGTGTGATTTTCATGATTAGGAGTATGAGGCGGTAGGAGGGATTTAATATTGTTGCGTAAGGGACAAATCATACTAATCATAAAAATCACAAGAATCATAGTTCAGATAATATTTACTTCCTGTATTTTTTGTTCGTAAGCCGTTTAAAAATAAGGCTCATTTCCCCAAAGTTGATCAGTAGTCCGATCTCAAGGTCATAAGCTTCCAGGTAATTTATGCCCTGGGCTAAATGAACATCTTCGAGTTTTGTTGTGGCCTTTAATTCCACAGATATAACTCCCTCAACCAAAAAATCCACTCTTCTGCTGCCAATTACTTCGCCTCTATAAAAGATAGGCATCTCATGTTCTTTGGTAAAGGAAATTCCGGCCATGCGCATTTCGATTGCCAGGGCGTTCTGATAGATCTTTTCCTGGAAACCATTTCCGAGAAATTTATGCACCGTCATGGCACAGGCGATGATCTTGGCCGTAAGTGCGGAATATTTATATTCTTCTTTGATCATGGGTTATGATTTGTGTTATTTTGGATTGGCGACAAGGTCAGCTTTCGAGGTTAGAAATGCAAGGGGATTTCACAGGGGTTTGGGAAGAAAAAAACATTATCTGAACTATGATTTTTTTGATTTGTGTGATTTTCATGAATGGTAGTATGAGAGAGAAGGAGGAATTTAATATTGTTGCCGTAAGAGGGTAAATCATACTAATCATAAAAATCACAAGAATCATAGTTCAGACAAGTAGAACTGCCGGTGGTGGTTCCTTTTTTTTGTCTGAACTGTGATTTTTTTGATTTGTGTGATTTTCATGAATGGTAGTATGAGAGAGAAGAAGGAATTTAATATTGTTGCCGTAAGAGGGTAAATCATACTAATCACAAAAATCACAAGAATCATAGTTCAGACAAGGATACAGCGTTTCCCTCCTCCACGGCCTCTACTGCACGGGCCATATAAAAATATTACATTAGTATCGCCGTAAACCTCAAAACTTTGAAAAACTCTACTGTTCACCTGGCAACCTATAAGGTTCCTGGTAAACGTCTTAGTAATAAAGCACTCTACCGGAACCTTATAGGTTGTTCTCTTTCGTTCCACCTCTTATCCCGGCAGCAGAGTATTCCAAATTCTACTTGCAGGTCTCTATTTAATTTTCTATATTTCTGATGGATCACGATGCTAAAAATAAACAGATCGATTATGAAAGCATTATTTCTTCGGCCATTTCATCTCGTTCGAGGATTTTTCTTCATAATTATTCTTATAAGTTCCTGTCAAAAGCGACTGATCTCGCCGGGTAAACATATAGAAAGACGCGAAGAGGAGGAAGCTGGCAAAGGCTTCACCGAATTCGAAGAAGCCATGTGGTACGAATTCAACATGCTGAAAAATCCTGCAACCGGCAGAATTCCTGATGGGAGCTTTGATGCTGAGCGTGCGCAGGCAGCGGCGGTCCTGCAAAGCCAGGAGCAAAACAAGACTACTTCTTCTAACGCCTACACATTTCAGGGTCCGAACAATTTGGGTGGGCGCACACGAACCCTTGTGTATGATGTGAGGTATAACGGAACATCAAACCAAACCATCTTTGCCGGTGGTGTAAGCGGTGGTGTGTACAAATCATATGATAATGGTGCGAATTGGGTGCGTAAAAGTCCGCCCGGATCACATTTTAGTTGTACGAGTATCGCCCAGGATACAAGAGCGGGTTTTATGGATACCTGGTATTACACGGTGGGAGAAGCACTGGGTAATTCGGCCAGTGTTGGAAGCTCTGCATTTTATTTGGGTAATGGTGTATATAAATCTACTGATAACGGGGAGAGTTGGTCATTGTTAACTGCGTCGAACCCCGGTTCATTGGAAACTTTTGATTATTGGACCGACCTGATCTCAAAGGTTGTGGTGGATCCAACTAATGGTTATGTGTATGTTGCTGCTTTGGACGGTATTTTCCGGTCCATAGATGGAGGTACCTCATGGTCTGCTGCTCTAACATCGGGTTCGAGTGGGTTCTCAAGCGGAATGCTTACAGACATTACCGTGTCATCAACCGGGCGCTTTTATGCGGCATTTTCGGGCTTCTGCAATTCATTACCGGTTGATATGCCCGGAGTGTGGACATCTACAACCGGGGCCTCGGGTAGCTGGACAAAAATCGCCGGATCGGGCGCAGGCCCGAGTCCTGTGGGATGGAACGCTACCGGAGCATACGGAAGGGTGGTTCTGGCCCAGGCACCCAGCCTGTCCAGCAGGGTATATGCACTTTACTATAGCGGATCCAGCCCGTCCTGTCCCACCAGTGTTAAAGAAGCAGAATTTTTTTATTGGAATGATGGTACGTCCACATGGACAGATATTTCTGCCAGCTTACCTGATGAGGCAGGTTGCAGCGCTGGGAACGATCCTTTTGCAGTGCAGGGAGGATATGATCTTGTGATCGCAGTAAAACCAGATGATCCCGCCACGGTTTTTATTGGAGGTACAAACATCTACAGATCTACGAACACCGGTGCCACATGGACAAGGATCGGCGGATATGCGACAGCTTCGACATATGGCCTTTATGCCAATTCACATCCGGATATTCATTCTATTGTGATCCAGCCCACCAGTTCAACCACCATGTTATGTGGAAATGATGGCGGCATTCAGCGGACAACAGATAACCTTGCCGCAACCGTGGCCTGGACAAAGATCAATACAGGATACAGAACATACCAGTATTATTATGTCGACATAGACCCTCGTGTTTCAAATGATAAAGTAATGGGCGGCGCACAGGATAATGGAACAACAAGGAATATTGGGGGAACAGGCACCAATTATGAGTCCATTTTTGGAGGCGATGGGGTTTCAGTGGGCCTTAGCGACCTTGTTAGCGGAACTCAATATGAGTATCTCGGTTACCAGTCTGGTGAGATCGTTCGAAGGCCTTCTACCGATCTCGCTGACTTCGGTACGATCATCACTCCAACCGGTGAATATGGATCAGGTTTATTCGTTACGCTTTTTAAACTTGATCCTGATAACACAGAACGTTTATACTATGCAAATGACAATAGTTTGTATCGCACAACAACAGCTTCAACGGTGACAGCCACATCATGGACGGCGATGACAGGCATCGCAGCTTCGGTTGGTGGTGCAAATGATATAACAGCTATCGCTATTACCCGGGGAACCTATAGTGCGGCTACGAGTAGTTTATTTATGGGCACATCGAATGGAAAGGTTTACCGTCTCGATGATCCAACCGGCGTAGCTGCAAGCACTTCACCCGTGAACATAACCGGTGCGGCCTTTCCAGCTTCGGGCAATGTTAGCAGCATTGCCGTAAATCCACGCAATGATGATACGGTTATTGTAACGTTTTCGAACTATGGGGTGAGCAGCGTATTCTGGACGGGAAATGCCAATGCTGCAACGCCAACCTGGACAGCAGTTGAGGGTTCAATATCAGTTCCTTCCTTTCGAAGTTCAGCTATCGCGGTCACACCCGCGGGAGTAAGTTATTTTGTTGGTACTTCTGCAGGATTGTATAATGTTATCGGGCTCCCGGGCACAACTACCTGGACGCAGGAAGCATCAATGGGTAATGCTGTCGTGTCCAGTCTCGCATTGCGAACCAGCGACAACAAGATGCTCGTGGGCACACATGGTTATGGAATGTGGTACACCTACCTGCCGAGATCTACCTCTGTAGCCGCAGATTATTTCCGTTCAGTTACATCAGGCAACTGGAACGATCCTGCAACATGGGAGAGTTCACCTGTATCCGATTTTTCAGCGGCGTTGGTAAGTCCTGCCACGCTAACACCAGACAATACTGCAAATACGATCAATATACTAAGCGGCCATACGGTAACAGTGACAGCAAGTGTCACTACCGACCAGACATTTATTAATCCGGGAGCCAGTTTGGTTGTTACGGGCAGCACTTTAACTGTCATCAACAATGGGCTTACGATACAATCAACTTCCGCCGGTACCGGAAGGATCGGAAATTCTACCGGCACCATCAGCGGGAATGCTGTCGTTGAGCGTTATATCAAATTGCGTACGCCCGGCACCGGTGATGGCTCGGGTGATTATGGAAGAGCTTATCGGTTGTTGACACCTACTGTGAATACAAGTACCACGATTAACAGCAACTGGCAGGAAGGGCAGATGAATTCGTCGATCGGTACTAACGTAAATGCCTTTGCGGGTTATGGTACGCATATCACAGGTACGGGCGGCAATACCAATGGATTCGATGTAACACAAAGCAATGCGCCATCATTGTATTTTACTACCAATGGAACATCGCTAACCTATACAGCGGTTACAAATACCAACTCGAATACACTAAATGCGAAGACGGGTTATTTCCTTTACCTGAGAGGAGACAGGAGTGTAAGTACAACGCTTCCTCTTACAACCAATATGCCTACCACACATACTACGTTGCGTGCCACGGGCACACTGGTGCAGGGAACGCAAACAAGTTTTACCAATGCATTCTCTGCTGTTAGTGGTGCGATGAATTTGGTTACCAATCCTTATCCATCTCCGATCGATTGGAATGCGATCTATACAGATGTAGGCACGACCAATCTCAGTAATTATTATACTTATTGGGATCCGAATGTTGGAACACGTGGTGGTTTTGTAACTGTCACTAATGGCGGAGCCGTTACACCAACTCCTTCGGGCGGAATACCCGCGGGCACAACGATCATTCAACCGGGACAGGCATTCTTTGTTACTTCAAATGGAGGAGGTACGCCGACTTTGAGCATCAAAGAAAGCCATAAAACGACAGGCAATATCAATGGTGTTTTCAGAGGCGGTACCAATGCTGAATCATTCTGTGTTACATTATTCTATACGGAGCCCAGTGGATATCGAAGACTTGCAGACGGTGTGACGGCTATTTATGACAACAGCTTCAGCAATGGCATTGATGATAACGATGCATTCGAGATAAACAATTGGGATGAGAACATTGCGATCAAACGGAATAATGATCACCTGGCAGTGGAGAGCCGTCCTGTGATCAAGACGAATGATACATTGCCATTGTTCATGAATAATATGAAGCAACAAAATTATGAGTTCGAGTTCAGGCCGAATTCATTTACCAATATTTCATTAAAAGCAGAACTGATCGATAATTTTTTGAAGACAAGAACTTTATTGAGCGTTACGGATTCTGTGGTAGTGGCTTTCGCGATCACACCTGATCCTGCTTCGGCTGCCAGGGATCGGTTTATGATCGTGTTTGGGGCGAAGGAACCTGTTGCGCCGGTGACTGTAGGAAAGCCCGGTATCGTTGTGTATCCGAACCCGGTGCAAGGAAATAGTCTTGGCCTGCGGCTTATAAATATTGGCAAGGGTATTTATTCTGTCAAACTTTACAATAACCTGGGGCAAATGGTATTGAATAAAGAGTTGCTGCACCAGGGTGGAACGGCGACGCAACAGATCGATATTGGCAAAGGGTTGATGAAGGGAGCTTATCAGTTGCTGTTGATAGGGGAAGGAGTGAGATTTTCGGGAGAGATGATTAAGGTAGGGGATTAAGAAAATCGCTGATTAAACGATTGGTGATGATTTCGCAGATTTTTTTTCCTCCGGAAAAAATTGTTTTGCCCCATCCCCTGAAGGGGAGTTATTGGCAGAGTCTTATCTAATCGAAAAGTTCAAATATTTGAAGCGAAACTGTAGGATGATATCTTCTTTTTTAGAATTGGTTTGCACCCATTACGTCAGAGACATTCTATAACTCCCCTTTAGGGGATGGGGCAACTAATCCGGATTTGAAACGTTCTTTTCTCCGCAAACGTTTGCGTACACATCTCCCCGTTGCTACCAGCTTATCCTGAACACATTATCATTTCTCTTTTTTTTGGTATTATTCTTGTACCTAAATCTGTAGTCGAAAATCTACAAGCTTACTAAAACAAATTTATCGAGTCGCCCGTTACTGCATCAGTTTTGAACTGCCGTGTTTTTAGACTACGGTAGTTTTCAAAAATATCATAGTTTAAAACTATGTTGTATGACCACAAGAAACAACCGTTCAAATACAAAACCAATATAACTATAGTCGCGTATGTAGTAGAAATTCTACTTTCGCGAAAATGAATAAGCTCTAGTTTTGCGCCGCTTTTACAAACCGACATTCCATGTTAAAAACCAACCACAAGAAGCCCTGGCTTCTACTTGCCGCACTTATTACTTTCATTTCTGTAAGTTATGGTCAAACCAGTTGGCGAGGTACTACCAGTACCAGTTGGTCCACTGCGTCAAATTGGACAAACGGGGTGCCCACAGCTACAACGGATGTGATCATCGGTGATGCCAACGTTACCCGTTATCCAACGATCAACTTAACTGCCACTTGCAAGAATCTTACCATCGGCGGATCGTTTGCTGTAATGTTGACCGCAACCAAGAATATCACAGTTACGGGCAACCTGCTTATCAATGCGAATGGAACATTGAAACAAGGCAACACCAATGTAATAACGCTTCAAGGCAACTGGACAAATAACGGCGCCTATTCCACTCCTGCAACGGTGATCTTCGCAGGTACGGGCAATCAAACCATTAACGGAAACAATTCATTCAAAAAACTCCAGGTAAATACTGGGAGCACGATATTATTGAATGCCGGCATCACGGTGAGTAGTACTATGACGGTGAATGGCACTTTTAATCCAAATGAAAGTCCCACTTACCTGGTGTCGGGCTACAAGATCGTCGTTGGCGCTTCGGGTGTATTGAAAGTTAACGCCTCAACACTTATTGGAAATTATACCTATAGCATATTTACATTGAACTCGGGAAGTACGGTCGATTATAGTGCAACGGCCGTTACCCAAACAGTGAGTAATGCACCAACTTATTCCACATTAAAGATCAGTGGCTCGGGTATCAAACAACTGGGTTCCAGTTTGCCTTCTTTAAAATCCAGTAGTTCTTCAACCGGAAATATTTATGTAACATCAGGAATTTTTGACCTGCAGGGTTTTACCGCAAACCGTGGTACCTCCAGTACCGGCGGTACCATCAGCGTATCGAATGGCGCTACGATCAAGATCGGGGGAACAAACAGTTTCCCGATCAACTATGCATCCATATCACTCAGTCTTACTAGCAATACCGAATACAATGGCGCGGCACAAACCGTTACAGCGCTTACCTATGGCAACCTGAAGTTGAGCAGTTCATCAGGAGCGGTAATCAAAACAGGCCCGGTGACAGCTTTCACTGTGTCGGGAAATTTCGTAACGGCTATCGGTGCCGGTTCAGGAGTTACTTATAATGCCGGATCGAATATGACGATCAGTGGAAATGATACGATCGGCGCGGCCACGACATTCAATGGCGGCAATTATGCTCATGCTATCGGAAATAACTGGAACAACAGTGGAACTTATACTCCTGGTACAAGTACTATCAATATGAATGGCCCCGGAGCAACGATATCAGGATCTTCGGCACAAACATTTTACAATCTAAATCTTAATGCTTCGAATATAACCTGTTCATCAACATCACTGACGGTTTCGGGAAACCTGGCAACAACAGGATCTGGAACTTTTACACATAATACGGGTGGCGCGCTTACGATGAGTGGAACAAGCAAGACGATCAGCGGAACGGGCATCATCGTGGATAACCTTACCGTGTCGGGAACCGTAACCACGGCGAGCACACTAACGATAAGGGGAAATCTTAGCGTAGCGGGAAGCTTTACTGCATCAGCCGGCAATATCACGATGAGTGGTACATCCAAAACGATCAGTGGTGCCGGTGCCATCGGGTTCTATGGTTTGCTTGCAACAGGAACGATAACAACAGCTTCCAGTTTTTCTGTATCAAGTGCATTGGACGTGAGTGGAAGTTTTACCGCATCGGCAAATACCGCAACCTTCACCGGTTCTGCAACATTGAATGGAACGGCGAACTTATATAATGTAAATCTTAATGGAACCACATTGATATTATCGACCAATTCCGTTTTAGGTATCGCCAATAATTTCACCATAACGGCGGGTACATTCAATGTAACTTCAGCTATTCCTAATAGTGTTATCTATAATGGGAGCGGTGCACAAACTGTCACTGCAACAACATATCACCGGCTCACGCTTACTAACGGAGGAACAAAAACTGCTGGCGGAGCAATCAGCGCCAATGGAATCTTAACCATCGATCCTTCCACTACATTTAATGCGTCTTCATACACGCATACGCTTTATTCCTATTTCACCAACAATGGAACGTTCACGGCAGGAACCAGCACGATGGCATTTGCGGGAACGGCGAATGCAATCATCAGCGGTGCAACAACATTTAATACTTTAACCATCAATAAAAGCTCATCGAGCAATACGGTAACCTTATCTAATAACGAGACTGCAGCCACAGTCAATATGACACTGGGCCAGATCAAAACCGGAACCAATACACTTAATATCACCAATACCCGAACAGGTACCGGCATTATCATGGGTAATATTCAGCGCACCCATTCTTTTACTACCGGTACAGCTTACGCATTTGAAAGCCCGGATAACAGCATAACCTTTGCCAGTGTTTCCGGTGTGAGTACGGTAACCGTTTCTGTTTCCCAAACGACTATCACGGATTTTCCTTTTGGTTCTGCGATCAACAGGGAATATACCGTGAACGTTCCATCAGGAACTTATAATGCTACGTTACGCTTGCACTATGAAGATGGAGAACTCAATGGTAATACTGAATCTGCATTGGTGTTGTGGGACTACAGTGGAGGTACCTGGATAAATGCAGGTCAGTCAACACGCAACAGCACATCAAATTATGTAGAGCAAAGCGGGCTCACGAGTATCAACAACCGATGGACATGTTCTAATATACCTGCGGTATTTCGCTGGAATGGTTCTGTAAGCAATGCATGGAACACGGCCGGCAACTGGACATTGATCCAAGGAGCAGGATCGGTTCCTTCTGCCAATGATGTAGTGCAGATAGGGCAGGTATCTATCACCAATCAACCTACAATAAGTACAGCAGTAAGTATAAAGAATATTGAATTTGGAAGTGCCGCCGCGGCAGTATTAACACTGGCTTCAGGCGGATCACTGACAACAGCAGGAAATATCAGCGGTAACTGGACGGCCAATGCCACGCATACTATTAATGTAGGCGCACAGAACCTTACGGTGAACGGAAGCCTTATATTGAGTGACGGAACATCCGGCCATGCGATCAACCTGAATGCCTCAACCGGCACCGTTAGTATCACAGGTTCGCTTACCGAATCAGGTGGAGCGAATGTCACGCTTACTGGAGCAGCGGCGATCCATATCGGTGGAGATTTTACCTATAGCAGCGGCACCTTCACTGCGGGAAGCAGCACGGTATATTTTGACGGCGCTGATGCGCAAGCGATCGGGGCAGTCACTTATAATAATCTCACAAGTGATAAAGCAACGGGTATCAGTCTTATATCAAGCGCTACTACTATTAATGGAAACCTCAACGTGTTAAATGGCGAGATAGATGTGTTTGCTGCCACAACGGTTACAGGAAACCTTAGCGTAAATCCTGCAGCAAAATTGAGGAGCAGTTCGGCAACGATCAGTATTGCCGGTAACCTCAGTAATACCGGCACCTTCATTCCAGGTAGTGGTACGATAACTTTTATTGGTACCGGCTCGCAAACTATTTCTCTGGCGACGTTTTATAACATTATTGTCAATAAGCCATCCGGCGCGGCGACATTTACAGGCAATATCGATGTGTACGGTGATTTTACCATACAATCGGGTAATATTGATCTTGGTGTTTATTCAGCCAACAGGACCTCGCAGGGCGGAACATTTACGCTAGCCGCGGGAACTTCACTGACAGTAGGGGGCGCAGCTAATTTTCCTGCCAGTTATTCTACTTATAATTTAGACGCGACAAGTTCGGTGATCTATAATGGAACCGTGGCACAAAACGTAAACGGTGTTGACTATGGTAGCCTGGTGTTGACAAATGGCGGAAGCAATGCGAAGACATTGACCGGAACTGCGACCGTAAACAGTGATATCACTATCAATAGCGGCGCTACTTTAAATGGAGATGTTTATACCATCAACCTTGGTGGCAACTGGAATAACTCGGGAACATTTGTGCCGGCGACCGGCGCGGTGTTGTTGAATGGTACAGGCAAAACTGTTAATGGCAATACTACATTCAATAAGTTGACGGTTTACGGTTCTTATACCGTTACTGGCGCAGACGTCACCTATAACGGAGCGCTCAATATTACTTCGTCAGGCTCGTATACCGCGGGCAGTGGCATCGCAACAGTTAATGGAGACCTTACCAATAGTGGTGCGTTAACGAGTACAGGAACAACCACGTTTACAGGTACCACTGTGCAAACGCTTCGTTTATTAAATGCGATCGCTTCTACATCTACGGGGGTAATTAATTTCAACGGAACTGTACCACCGGTATTGAATTCAACCAGTGCACCAACTTTCGCAACACTTAATATCAATAATACCGGCGGTATCAATCCCAGTGTGGATTGGACGGTGTTCATAGGATTTAATGTAGGAAGTGGCGCAATATTCAATGGAGGTGTATCTACTCATACGTTTTACGGTTCATTTGTAAACAACGGCACAGTAACGAGTGATGGAGTATTGAATTTTTTGCCATCGTCTTCGAAAACATATACGCTTAAAGGCACCAATTTCACCAGTAACGGTACGGTAGTATTTGGCGGCACAGGAGCTATCGCTACCGTGGGAACACCGAATACACTTACCAACGTGATCGTTTCTAATTCGGCGGGGTTAACACCAGGTTCGGGATGGACAATGGATGGAGATTTTACGATCACCAGTGCGGGGGTGTTCAATGCAGGTAGTTATAGTTATACCGTAGCCGGTGATCTGTCGAGCGGCGGAACATTGAATGGTGGAACTTCCAATTTTACGATGTCGGGTACAGTTCCTAACGAAATATCCGGAAGTCCACAAACCACTTTTTATGATTATACAGTAACGGGTTCGATCGTTGCTAATTCTGATTTCAATATTGCGCATAATTTTACCAACAACAATTTATTTGATGCATTGGTAGGTAATCCTATATTCATAGGAAGCCTCGCAGGCACGATCGGCGGTACGGCAACTCCTTTTACCCTGGCACAATTTGAGATCAAGAAAACTGCAGGCACTACGGTTACCCTTACAAAAAATATTGTTGGGATGCTGAGTGGCGACATCACGAGCGGAACACTCGACGCTTCAACTTTCACTATTGATGAAATAGCGGGAGGGGGCGAGTTCAATGTTTATGATGTCTCTGTTTTTAAGATCGGAGGAACAAATACTTTGCCTTCATTCTCAAAGTACACGCTTGATAGTTTGAGTACGGTAGAATATACAGGCAGCGCACAAACGATCAGCTCAGTTTCTGCATTTGGTATTGCATACGGCAATCTTACCATGTCTGCTGCAGGAACAAAGACCGCCAATGGCCCTTTGAATATTCGTAATAATTTCACATTGACCAATGGAACTTTTGTTGCCGGTTCTTATATAGATACACTTGGAGGAAATTGGAGCATGGCAAGTGGGGCTTACACCAATACCGGTTCAACAGTTACTCTGAATGGCACCGATGTACAGGATATTTCTTCCACCGGCGCTTTCAATAATATGATCATTAAGAAGACGGCGGGTAATACAACGTTATCATCCAATATAACGGTGAACGGTACGCTGACATTCACGTCGGGCAAAATTCAAACTGGTAGCAATACAGTCATCATGCCTGCCAACGCAATAGTTTCTGGCGCGGCACAGGGAACAGGATGGGTGAATGGAAAGTTGCAGAAGAATTTTACCACCGGATCGAATGTATCACGCACACTGGAAATTGGCGGTTCAACTTATTACTCTCCCGCAACAATATTAATTGCAAGTGTAGGCACGGCGGGAAATATAACAGGAAGCGTAACTGTTTCGGATCATCCCAATATCGCAACGTCGAGCATTAATTCCGCTAAGAGTGTCAATCGCTATTGGTCATTCAGTAATAGTGGGACAGTGTTTACAAATGCTGCTATCACGGTTAACTGGGTGGCTTCCGATCTTGATGCAGGCGTGACCACATCGGCTTTCAAAGTTGGAAACTACAATGGCGGTTCATGGACCTTACCAACTGTAGCGTCTCCGTTATCAACGTCTATACAAGCAACAGGTGTAACGGCCTTCGGTGACCTGGCAGTAGGAGAAGTGTTTAGCACGGCTACATGGACGGGCGGTACCAGTACCAACTGGGGTGTAACCACCAACTGGTCGCCAGCGACATTGCCAGGCGCATCAACTGCGGTGACAATCCCAACCGGTTTAACTAATTATCCTTTGTTGAATAGCGGGACGGGTACAGTTAATAATCTTACGATTCAAACCGGCGCTTCAGTTACAGTAACGGGTGCCACATTACAAATAGGCGGTAGCATCAGCAACAGCGGAACCTTTACGGCAAGTGCAGGTACGATCGAATTAAATGGTGGTTCGGCACAAACTATCGCAGGAAGTATGTTTGCAACCAAGGCGATACAAAACCTTATCATCAGCAATGCTGCAGGAGTAAATGTTTCTTCTACGGCGAATGATAGCCTGATCATTACCGGAACAGTTTCTTTTGGCAATGTAGATAATGCAGTGCTTGCAACGGGAAATAATATCACGCTTCGTTCCAATGCAGCAGGAACTGCACGTGTTGCAGATCTTACCAATGCAGGGGTGAATAGTGGAAACAGCATCAGTGGCAATGTAACTGTGGAGCGTTATATCAAACTTCGTACAGGCGGAACAGGCAGGGCTTACCGTTTGTTGGCGCCAACTGTCAATACCACAGGATCAATAAAGGCAAACTGGATGGAGGGACAGATGAATACTGCTATCGGCACCAATGTGAATACTTATCCTGGCTATGGTACGCAGATATCAGGCAGCGGCGGTAATACCAATGGCTTTGATAAAACACAAAGCAACCAGGCTTCTCTTTATCTTACAACAAACGGAACCACACTTAACTATACTTCGGTTGCCAATACGAGTGGTACTTTAAATGCATTGACAGGATATTTCCTTTTCGTTCGTGGTGACAGGAGTGCTGATATGACATTGCCTGCAACAACAGCAATGCCAACCAGCGCAACTACTTTACGTACTACCGGTACATTGTTACAGGGAACGCAAAACAGTTTCACCAATGCATTTAGCGGTACAGCAGGTACATTGAACCTGGTTACCAATCCTTACGCGTCGCCGATAGATTGGTCACTGGTTTATGCTGCCAGCACGAATATTTCTACTTCCTATACATTCTGGGATCCGAATTTCGGAACAAGGGGTGGATTTGTTACCGTTAATACATCTGGTACGGCCAGTTCAGGTGCCGCAACAAAATATATCCAATCCGGCCAGGCATTTTTTGTACAGTCAACGGGCGGTACGCCAACGGTTAGCATACAGGAAATCCATAAGGCTTCAGGAAATAATAATGGCGTATTCAGGCTTAGCTCAACCCCGGCAACTTTCAGAACATCCTTGTATTTCACACAATCAGATGGTTATCGCAGGATCGCCGATGGTGTAGTGGCTGTTTATGATGATGGAAATAATGCAGCCGTTGATGGCGATGATGCTATCGAGATCAATAACTGGGATGAGAATATCGCGATAACAAGAGAAGGCAAACATTTGGCGATCGAAAGCAGGCCAACAATTCAAAATAAAGACACGCTACCATTGTTCATGAATAATATGAAACAGCAGAATTATGAACTTGAGTTTGAACCTGTTGATTTTGTCAACACAGCATTGAAGGCGGAGTTGATAGATAATTATACTGGCACGAGAACTTTGTTAAGTGTGCTGTCAACAACTGTGGTGCCGATCACTGTTAATGCAGATCCTGCTTCTTCAGCCGCGAATCGTTTTACTGTTGTATTTGGTGCAGTGGCGCCATTGCCTGTTACATTCACGAGTATTAAGGCTTACCAGTCGGCAGGTGGCAATGGGCAGTTGGCAAACGTGACAGTTGAATGGAAGGTTGCAGCACAGGTGAATATTCAAAAATATGAAGTAGAAAGATCTGCAGACGGAATAAATTTCGGCAAGATCGGGACGCAAATGGCGGCGGGTGCTAACGGAAGCGATGCAAGTTATAATTGGTTGGATCAAAACCCGATCAGCGGTGATAATTTTTATCGTGTGCGTAGCATCGGTATTGGCGGCGATACAAAATACAGTTCAATCGTGAAGGTGAATATTAAGAAAGGAAATCCGTCGATCACAGTTTATCCAAATCCTGTTGTTGGAAAGATCATGCATTTGCAATTTGCTGATATGGAGAAGGGGGTTTATCAATTGCGATTGGTGAGTATTGGTGGACAGGTGATGATGAGTAAGCAAATAAATTTTAATGGTGGAAATGGAATGCAGATGGTGGAGCTGGGTGAAATGGCGACGGGGAATTATAGATTAGAGATTTTGAAGCCTGGAGGGGAGAGAGTGGTTAAAGAAATCATGATTAAAAATTGATAAGAAGAAAAATCGCTGATTAGGGTGAAGAAGGAAAATCGCTGATTAGAATGATACTTCGGCTCCGCTCAGTAGGAGTGATTTCGCAGATTTTTTTTCCTTCGGAAAAAATGGGGAACACTTAAACTTCACTCACACTTCGACTCCGCTGTCACTTCGACTCCGCTCTGTGCGGGGAGCCTTAAGTGCCGTTAGGCACGAGATATTGGTAGCAGGTAAGTTCAACCGTAGCGGGCAGTGCAGTAGGTACGGTATGTGGTCTCACTTAGGTTCGTAATATTTGAGGAAATTGTTTGAACCTCAGATTTTTCTGATTAGCTGATCATCCTGATCTTATCCCCGGATCTATAAATCAGGCAAATCCGAGGTTCAGACATTTTAGGCGATCTCAACGCTCCCCCAAATCATCGCTCATCCTCTTACAAAAATCACCAAAATCCCCAAATTCATAGTAATTTCGCAGCACCCTGCCAAAGTATACAATTGCTTGTTTATTAACATGCAGGGTATAACAATTTATACTTTTTGATTATACCCTTCATTATTTTTGACGGGATTAATCAAAGTTCATATAATCCCCTGCTGATGAATAGACTATTAGGAAAAACCGATTACCCCATTTTTGATAAAATAGCAGTTTTGGCTATTGTAGTATTGGTCGCATTTTCTTCGTGTAAAACCACAAAAAACTCCTACTATTTTCAAACGGTTCCAAGGGATACTGCCATTAAATCTTCAGCAACCCAGCTTGCTGAATCAAAGATCAAAAAGAATGACTTATTAGCGATAGGGATCAGTAGTTTGAACCGGGAAGAAGATGCTACCTACAATGCAGCTTCAGTAACTGGCACAAGTAGTACCGGAACTGCTGCAGCCGGAAGCGGATACCTTGTCGATGCTAATGGAAATATCCAACTACATAAATTAGGAATAATGCATGTTGAGGGCATGACACGGCGGGAACTAAAAGATAAGATCCAAAAAGATATTCAGCCTTATTTAAAGGATCCGATAGTTACCGTTCGCTATCTCAATCACAAAGTGACCATTCTTGGTGAAATAAGCAAGCCGCAGGTAATACAAATGCCGGAAGAGCAGTTATCACTTTTGGAAGTGTTGGGAGTAAGTGGCGATGTTTCACAATTTGCCCGCAGGGATAATATCCTTATCATCAGGGAAACAAGCAGCGGCAAGCAACTCAAACGCATCAATTTGGAGAATCATTCCATTTTCAATTCAGAATGGTACTATCTGCAACCGGATGATGTAGTATATGTTGAGCCGAATGATAAAAAAGTGAATGAAGAGAATCGTAACAGGAGGTTGCAAACGTTATCCATTGCGTTGGCTGGTGTGTCAACAGCCATTATCATCCTTGACAGGATATTCCGTTAAAAAATAATCCATGACCGAGCAGCAATTTTTTAAGGAGCGTACAGAATCCAACCTGTTGGTACAGGTGTTACAGAGATATTTGCCCTTTTGGCCTTTGTTCGTTGTTACCATGAGCGTAGGATTGGTGATATCCTGGGTGTACCTCCGTTCTCAAACACGTATCTATGTGGCTAGTGCTAAAGTGCTATTGAAAGATCCTCAAAAGAATGGAGGCGACAGCAAGGTGCTGGATGCCCTCAATATTTTCAGCGAAAAAAAGATCGTAGAAAATGAGATCATTGTGCTGCGCTCTTCTTCGGTAGTTGAAAAAGTAGTTCGTGCGCTGGATCTTTATGCCACAGTATACAACGAAGGAAAGGTGAGAATAGAGGAGTTATATAAGGATAATTCACCTGTTTGGTTCAGGGCGATCAATAAAGACAGCATCAATAGTGGGGGCAAATACTATTTTTCGGTGGACTGGGTAAAGCAGTCGATCAAGATAAACAACCATACTGCTGCGTTCGGATCAATAGTGAACTTTGGAGGAACTGATTACCGTATTGTACCCAATGGAAATTATAATCAACACTTATCTGGCAAGAATTATTATGTAGTATTCAATTCTTCGGGTGGTGCGGCAGGGGCCATTATTGGCGACCTTAGAGCGAGCCCTACGTCCAACACTTCTACTGTGATAGATGTAAAATTAGAAACGCCGGTTCCGGAAAAGGGTATAGATATTCTCAATAAATTATTTGAAGTATATAATGCAGACGCAGTTGAAGATAAGAACACGATCGCTGCCAAAACCTTGAACTTTATTGAGGACCGTCTACATCTGGTTATCGGGCAATTGGATTCTGTCGAGAAAAATATTCAAACTTATAAAACCAGCCAGGGAGTATATAATCTTGGTGACCAGGCCTCCTTGTATTTAAGCAATGTGCAGGGACTTGATAAACGAAACAGTGATGTAGAGATACAACTTGATGTACTAAAAGATGTTCAGAACTATGTAAACAACAAGGGCAAAAAACCGGGTACCGTACCCTCGCAGTTATTGATCAGTGACCCAACCTTAGCTGGTCTTTTGCAAAAACTATATGATGCGGAATTTCAACTGGATAAGATATCGGCGATCAATGGAGAGAAAAGCGATGCCGTGGTGCTCGCTACTGATGCTGTTGACCGCATCAAAGGCGATATCAGGGAAAATCTGTCTACCATACGTAGCAATTTACAGTCGGTAAAAAATAATGTCAGTGCAGGCATCGCATTGAACAATGGATTACTGAGTTCTATACCACAAAAAGAAAGAGGGTTGCTGGACATCAGTCGCCAGCAGTCTATTAAAAATAATATCTACACTTACCTGCTACAAAAAAGGGAAGAAACGGCATTGAATTCAGCCGGTACATCTCCTGATCTTAGAGTATTGGAAAAAGGAGGATCTTATGGCCCCATAAAGCCTGTTCCAAAGAATTTTTACATGATGGGGCTGCTTATGGGCTTGCTAGTGGCGGTGGCTTTTGTAATGTTAAGAGAGCAATTCAACCGCAGAATTTTGTTCCGCTCAGAGATAGAGGAAAAAACAAAGGTGCCGGTAGTTGCAGAGATCATTCAAACCAGCACAAAAGATACCATCGCTATTTCGGAAGGAAAGCGTACCATCATTGCCGAACAGTTCCGTTCGTTGAGAACGAACCTGGCTTTTATGGGACTTAATGAAAAACAAAAAACATTACTCGTTACCTCCAGCATATCGGGAGAAGGAAAAAGTTTTATTGCATTGAACCTTGCTATGAGCATCACGCTTACTGGAAAGAAAGTGGCGTTGATGGAAATGGACCTTCGTAAACCAAAGCTGAGCAAGTATTTAGGAATTAAAAGAGATCCGGGGATATCTAATTTCCTGATCGATAAGGCCTCTATTGATGAGATCATAAAAGAAACGCCATATCCTAATCTCTTCGTGATCTCGGCGGGCCCCATTCCTCCAAATCCAACCGAACTGATTACAAGCCCCAGATTTGGAGAGATGATAGAATTGTTGAAGGAGAAATTTGACTACGTTATTATAGATTCTGCCCCAATCGGGCCCGTAACTGATTCCCAATTGTTAGCCGGATATGCAAATGTGACCATATATGTGGTGCGGCATGCCCAAACTCCGAAGGTCTTTCTTCGCATGATTGATGACCTATACACCCAGCAAAAGTTCAATAATATGTCGATAGTGTTCAATGGTCTGAGGCAAAGAGGGTTCTCGTTCCTGAGTTACGGCTATGGTTATGCAAGTTATGGATATGGATACGGATATGGATATGGCAGCGATGGATATGGGTACTATACAGTTGATGATAGTAATGATTCCTGGAGGAATTTGTGGGGAGTGGGGAGGAAGGTGAAAAAGATGTTTAAGAGGAGGTAATGTTGAATGTTGAATGTTGAATGTTGAATGTTGAATGTTGAATGTTGAATGT
>JADMIO011398623.1_pt1 | contig 46190 bp, 31 predicted proteins | sample 8958161 | NCBI WGS metagenome assembly JADMIO01 (sample SAMN16585339, study PRJNA669376) | soil metagenome | isolation source: Crop rotation soil | place: USA: Cullars Rotation, Alabama | collected 2011
GCCGCGACTTCAAGTCACGTGAATTCCAAGCTTCGGATCCCACTGTGCTGGAAAGCACGGTGGCTTCACGCTTTGCGAGCGTGAGCGTGACCGTGGTGGCACGTCCCGGGATCGACACCGGTACAAGCAACTTGTCCTCCTGGACCAAATGGCGAACATACCCGATTTCACCTGTCACATTCATATTCCCGAGGATTAATTTGAGCGCCTCAATGAGTGGTGGTCCGGAAAGCTGTTGCAGATTTGCGGGGAGGACGAGGCCTGAAACGACTCGGGTGTTAGCAGATTGGGAGCCGAACCTCGGAATCCCGGTATGCACGAGAAAAAAGACGCTGATGGAAAAAACCAGAATAAATGGGCTGATGAACAAGCCGAGGTATAAATGCAAATCCCGAACCAGCCAATAAAAGCGCTTGTTCATCGCGCAGGTGTTGTTGCCACCCAATAGACTTCAATGCCAATCATAGCGGAGTCCTGAATCGGTCCCAATAAGCGGCGGCGAAATAGTCGTCAACGTCACGCCTGCTGAAGTGTGGTCAATCCTGCTTGATTTCGTTTAAGGCATCAATCTTCAGATTGGAGAGTTTCTGTACCGCGCCTCCGGACCAAGTGATGGTGGCTTCGTCGATTTTAGTGTTTTTGCCGAGGCCGATCACGACCGGGATTTCGGATTGGGATAGATAACTCTTCGTGGGCATCACCTGACGCTGAATAGTTTCTTTACCGGCGACAACTTTCACCCAGGCACCGATAGCGTCGTGGTTGGATTTGGTGCCGGTCGCTTTTATTTTGATCCAATGATTTTGCAGGTCCTGATCGTTTCGCAGGAGAAGCGGGACACCGCCGGTTTGGACGAGCACGGTATCTAAATCCCCGTCACCATCAATATCGGCGTAGGCTGAGCCGCGGCCCACAATCGGCTTGAAGAGGTCGGTTCCAGCCTTGTCGGGACCGACGGGCATGTAGACAGCAGCGCGGGCGGAGCCAGCGTTCCAGAAGAGTTGAGCGGGCTGCTGATACTTCTGGCTTTGCTGAACCTTGTTGATTTCTTCTTCGAGATGCCCGTTCGCGGTGAGGAGATCGAGCCGCCCATCGAGGTCGTAGTCGAAGAAGAACACACCGAACTTCAGCAGCAAGCGGCTGGCGGGCCCCACTCCGGAGGTAATGGCCTCGTCGGCGAAAACGAAAGGAGCACCTTGCGCCACGTAAAGCGCGGTCATTTCGTTCGCGAAATTGCCGATGGCGATGCCCATCGAGCCGTCGTTACGGAAGCGTGCGGTGTCGATTCCCATGGCTCCTCGGGCTGCGCCGAAGCTGTCGAAAGCCACTCCCGAGACGGCGCCGATTTCCTTGAACGTGCCATTCTTCTGGTTATGGAAGACGAAGTTTTGGACGGTGTCATTGGCGACAATCAAATCGAGGAAACCATCGCCATCGAGATCCACCGGAGCCACGCCGAGGGTCTTGGCGGCAGGCGCACCTGTGGCGGGATTCTTGATCTGAAGTCCTGCGGCTGCGGACACATCCGTAAAATGGCCGTTGCCGTCGTTGTGGTAGAGGCTGGGAAAGCTTCCCTCAAAATTCATGGGCTGCCCATAAGCTCGCCCCACCCCAACGATCTTGTAGCCGACTTCGAAATCAATCTCGCGCGACCATTTCACATAATGGCCGACAAACAGATCGAGCTTCCCATCGTTGTCATAATCAAACCAGGCAGACGCGGTGCTCCAATCGGTCGGGGAGCCGCGCAAACCGGAAGTGGCCGTGACGTCCTCAAATTTCCCGTTGCCTTTGTTTCGGAGCAGCCGGTTTTCGCCGACCCCGGTCAGGAAGAGATCGACGAAGCCGTCATTGTCATAATCGCCCACCGCGACGCCCATGCCGTAGATTGGCAGGTCGAGTCCGGATCCACTCGTGACGTCCTTGAAGTTTCCTTTGCCGTCGTTTTGGTACAGGACAGGGGTCGTCTCGGGACCGCTGGTGGGCGCGTGTCCGGGCCAGCTTTTGCCATTGCAGAAGAGAAGGTCAGGTGCGCCATCGTTGTTAAAGTCTAGGAAGGCGACTCCGCCTCCCATTGTTTCGGGCAACAACTTGTCACCATAGGCCCCGCTGTTGTGTTTGAAAGCAATCCCGGCGCTGGTCGTCACATCGCTGAAACGAACGCGGGGCATTTCCACGGAGTCATTTTTAACGGTTTCGGGAGCGGCAATGGGGGTGACCCTGGCCGGTCCAGCCGCCGGCTTGCGGCTCATGATGAAGAATGCCAGGACTCCGCCCAAAATCAAGAGGACAGCCAGGGCAGCCGACCATTTGAAAGCGCTGCCAACGACGGCGTCGTCGTAATGCGCAAACTCCTCTTCCTCCCCTTTTCGCGGGGTGGGCCTTTTTAAGTCATCTTTACTCATGGGAGGGGCTTTCGTTCGGAAGCATCCGCGCGGCGGGTGTCCTTCAACTCTGGCGCGCCAGGACGCTGCAGGGAATAAATCACAATAGCCTGAGCGGCATGGTCGGCGGCGGGATTCTTCCGCCGATGAATGGAGATGGAACGATCGCGCGCGTTGTCATCGACCCGGTAACGCTCATGAGCAGTGCGATGCAGGGTGGCGCGGGAGACATCACCAAGCTGAGCGAAGATCAATCCGAGGTTGTAATGAGCGGCCACATTTTCTGAATCGAGTTTCAGTGTATCCTCGAAGCGAGCAATGGCTTCTTTAAGAAAGGCGGTTTGCTTTTCCTTATTTCCACGTTCCTGCTTGGCTCGTTCGAACAATGTTTGACCGAGCTCGTTGATCACTTCGTAATCCTTGCTGAAATCGAAACCGCGGTCGGTCAGTTCGGGATAGCGATCCTCCAGGACGGAGCGGAAATTTTGGATGGCCTCGTCGAGGAAGCCGTTTTGTTTGTTCACCAGCCCGTTCAAATAAGCAACGGTCCAGCGCGGAGCAGGCGGGTTAAAACGAGTCGCTCGCCCCAGGGCCGCGACAGCATCGTCGAGCCGGCCTTCCTTGTTGTAGACGCGGGCGAGATTCAGCGGGCCGTCAGCTTTCCCGAGTTTTTCGACCTCGGTGAATGCGACAGCCGCCTGGATGAGTTCACCTTTTTCACTCCCTCGATCCCCTTCCAGAAAGAGGCCTATCCCATAATCATTCCAGCGCTGCCACAAATCGATTTTCGATTCTGCGTTTGGCGCCGCCAGAGGGTTGCCGCCCTCGATTTCGAAAGTCAGCTTGTCTGCGCTGATTGTGACAACGGGAAGATCATTGGTGTAATCCTTCCCATAAACATGCTGCATGTAGGTGGTATCGAACTTGCGATATTGAAGCTTCACCTCGACCGTAATCGGTTCGCGAGCGTTTTCAGGAACGACGAATTCAAAATGAACAACCTGGGCCGCCCCGGGCGGTATTTGATGCGAATAAAGCGGCGTAAAAATGTCCTGTGGATTGCGCCGATCGATGCGATTCCCATCACGATCGAGCATGTAGGTATTCACGAAGTGGGACCAGGGATCGACAGTGCGAGTGTCGTCCATCCCGCCGTTGCGTCCGATCGTTTGACCATTCGCCGTGACCCGCGCATCGGTCCAGATTTCATTTGAATCGGTGGTGCCCTGAGTGAAGGGATGCCCAAGTTTCATCGTTCGAAGGACCGTTTCGATGAGATAACGTCCGCCTGGCTTGAGCTTCGGAACGGCGGGCCGCAAAGGGGCGATTAGTTTCCCATCGACGGCGCCGCCTTCCTTGATTCCAAAGATGTCCACGCGGACTGAGCCCTTGAGGAAATCCTCATGACGCTTGACCGTTTCCAAATCTTTCCTCAGGAAGGGAACACCCGTGTTCGCAGCGGGAAACAGGTGGTCGTGGATGGTTAAGGTGTTTGACGCGCTATTGAAGATCTTCGCGCCAAAATCCTCAGAAGCAGCCAGGGGCATGTGGCACCCGGTGCAATTCTGCTGCGCTTTAGGGGGGTAATAAAAACTCCTGGCGTTGTGACCGGAGACACCGCTCAGGAGGAAAGTGTCGTAATGGTTCTGCCCGCGGAGAAACTCTTTATATTTGTTGAGTTCCTGCGGGATGCTGACCTTGTGGCAAGTCGAACAGAATTCAGCCGTGCGATGCATCGGCTTAAGAAACGTCTTTTTGTGAAAGTCGGGTTTCGCTTTCACCATTTGCTGATTCAGGAATTGAAGGGCTTTATTGGTGCTAAAAGCGAAGGGATAATGAATTGGTTCTTCAATCGTGTAATCCGCGTTGCCCACCGTGCTATTGACGTGAGTGATGGAATGGCACGCTGTGCAAGTGATGCCCGCCTGGGCGGTCGGGTGATTGACATCGTCGAAGTTGGGATCATCGAAAGCGCCACTGAAGAAAGGGACAACATCATGACAACCGGCGCACCAACGGGCGGCTTTGACGTTTCCGTCGCGTTTTAAGGAGACCTGGCGGGTTTCGCGCACGCTGAACAGATAGGGAGGGTTATTGAACGAGCTGAAATGATGCGAGCTGTGGAACCATCCTTTGTAGGCGTCCTTGTGACAGTTGAGACAGTACTGATCCATCATCAAGGTGCGGGCCGGAATGAAGTTCCCGGTCGATGTTTTAGCCAGAGAAGGTTTGAAGTACTTCTCACCTTCCTTCGGCCCCTGAACATTCCACTTGCGGGGATCCTGGGCGTGGAGAGCGACCATGGCGGCCACCACTGCCGCGACTGCACCGGCCCAAGCCAGACCCACTCTCCACTTGATGCGTGGGCCAGCCAGCCGATGCAAAATATAGAGCCAGACCGCGAGCAACGGAGTGATCACATGCGCCCAATAGGAGACTGAGCGAATCTGCGGATTTTTAATTTCGAAAAAATCGAGCCGAGTCAAAGCAACCCCGGAGAACAGGAGGAGGAGACTGACCGCGAAGAGCGCGTAACCGACCCGGACAGCTCGGCGGTTGGGACGGTCGTGGCTGTTCTTGATATGAATGATTCCGAAGATGATGACGGGCAGGACGAGCAGGAGTCCAAGCGCCAGGTGCGCCAGGAACATGAACTGATAGAAATAGTTTTGATAAGCCAGCCCTGACGCCCATTCGAGGAAGGTGATGCTCGCGAGATAAGCGGAGTTAGCGCCGAGGAGTGCGACCAGCCCGAAAACGACATAGAGCAGCATGCGCAGGCGTGGTCCTACGGCCCGAACGTACTTTTTGCGTTCCGGTGGAACGGGAGGGGCCTGGTCATTCATAGCTGCTGATAAAATGGAATTGTGGCAGAGCGCTCGAAGGATGCCGGAATTCTGGGGCGAAGTGGACGGAAAGCGGGGTGGACTGGGCGGAGGGTTTAGGGGAAGCGTGCCGCCGGTGGCACTAATCAATCCAAGCGGATTTTACTTGGGAAGAGTTCGACAGGTTTTATCATCACGGGATGAATGTGAAAGGCAAAGTGGCGATTGTGACCGGGGCGGCGCGAAGCGTGGGCAGAGCGACCGCATCCTTGCTGGCGGAGGCGGGCTGCGCTGTCATGGTTCATTACAACAGTTCCAAAGCAGAAGCGCTGAAAACTGTCGAGGAGATCCAAAAGGCAGGGGGAAAGGCGGCATCGTTTTCGGGAGCCATCGAGCAGGATGGGGTTTGCCGCGCGCTGGTGGACGCTACCGTGAAGGAGTTTGGAAGATTGGATGTATTGGTTAACAATGCCGGCACCACCAAATTTATCCCTCATGCCGATCTGGAAGCGGTCAAGGATGAGGATTGGGACCGTATCTTTGCGGTGAACGTGCGTGGATTATTTCAATGCGCGCGGGCAGCACGTCCTCATCTGGAGGCGAATGAGGGCGGAGCAATTGTGAATGTCGCCAGTGTGGCGGGCATCACCGGAGCTGGAAGCTCGATTCCATACTGCGCTTCGAAAGCGGCGGTGATCAACCTTACGATTTCGCTGGCGAGGACGCTTGGACCGAAGATTCGGGTCAATGCGGTGGCCCCTGGATTTATCGAAGGTGAGTGGTTGAAGAAAGGGCTCGGAACTGAATACGAAGCGGCGAAGCGGCTCAAATCGAATCAGGCCGTGCTCGGGAAAGTTTCGCAACCAGAGGATATTGCCCGAGCCATCCTGTCATTCATCACAGGATCGGACATGGTGACGGGCCAGGTGATGGTGTGTGATGGGGGTCACGCCCTCGGTGGAAGGTTGACCCAGGGAATTGGGAAGTAGCGCGGACAAAATTTGGCTTGAATCCGGGGCATCATTTGCCCGTCAGGTAATAGATATAGGCTCTTGCGCTAAGGCCGTTTATAAGCGATTTAAGAGCTCTCGAAGCAGCCGTTACAACGAAATGAATCGCGTCATAAATTGTTTAGCAGTCCTTTGGGCCGGGGTGCTGGTCTTAAGCCACTCTTCAACGGCGGCCGCGACCTTGGACTTTAACAGGGACGTGCGACCAATCCTTTCCGACAATTGCTTTTCATGCCACGGACCTGACGACCAAAAGCGCAAGGCGGGTTTGCGCATGGATGTCCGGGCTGAAGCGATCAAGCCGCTGAAATCGGGAGACATTGCGATTGTTCCGGGTGACGTCGCCAAGAGCAAGCTCGTGGAACGTATCGAAACCAAAGACGAAGATGATATGATGCCCCCGCCTAAATCGGGGAAGAAACTGACGAGCGCTCAAAAGGAAATCTTTAAGCAATGGATCGCGCAAGGGGCCAAGTATGCGGAACACTGGGCCTTCGTGAAACCGGAACGTCCGAAAGTCCCGGAAGTCCGAAACACCCGCTGGCCGAAGAACGATATTGACAGTTTCGTCGCGGCTCGGCTTGAAAAGGAAAAGATTTCGCCGTCTCTGGAGGCTGAGAAGACGACTTTGATTCGCCGCGCCACGCTCGATCTGACGGGACTTCCCCCTACCCCGTCGGAGGTTGATGCTTTCCTGAGCGATGCTCGTCCTGAAGCATACGAGATGCTTGTGGACAGGTTACTCGACTCGCCGCAGTACGGTGAACAGATGGGCCGTATTTGGCTTGATGCGGCGCGCTATGCCGACTCGCACGGTTTCCACATCGATTCGGACCGGAGCATTTGGAAATATCGAGAATGGGTCATCAACGCTTTCAACAAGAACATGCCCTTCGACCAGTTCACGGTTGAACAAATCGGCGGCGATTTGCTCCCCAAACCAACCGTTGATCAGAAAATTGCTTCCGGCTACGTCCGCTGCAACATGAGCACTGGCGAGGGCGGCGCGATCGTGGAGGAATATCAGGCCAAGTATACGTTCGACCGCGTTGAGACGACGGCGACGGTCTGGATGGGCCTCACGCTAACTTGCGCCCGTTGTCACACGCACAAGTTCGATCCGATTCAGCACAAGGAATATTACGCGCTGTACTCGATCTTCAATAATCTCGACGAGTCAGTGATGGATGGAAACCAGCCGCATCCCGATCCTTTCATCAAAGTTCCTTCCACTCAACAATCAGAACGGGAAGCCGAGCTGAAGGAATGGCTGGCCAAAGGCCAAAAAGATTTTGAAGCATCCCGGCCTGAATTGGACAAAGCACAGGCGGCCTGGGAGAAAAAATGGCGGGATGATTTGGCTTCGATCTGGTTCGCCCCCGAGCCGAAAGTTTCGACCACAAACTCGAACGCGACGACATTTTCGGTTTCAGCGGAGAAGAGCATTTTCGCCACCGGCACCGGCGTGGACAAAGAAACTTACGAGTTCAGGCTACAGGCTGGAGCTGGGACCTTCTCAGGATTGCGACTTGAAACCCTCCCTCATGAATCGACCCCCAAGAAAACTGCCGCCCGAAGTGAGGATGGTAAATTTCGGGTCGCGGAAATCGAAGCGGAAGTAATCCCCGCGAAAGGAGGTTCCGGTAAAAAACTAAAGTTTGCGCAAGCGCTGGCGGATTTTGCAGAAGCCGGAAACGAGGCGGAGAAAGCGATTGATGGGAAAGCGGAAACTGGTTGGAGCATTGCCGAAGCGGATGGAAAGGCGCCGCATTCCGCCGTGTTTGTTCTCCAAGAGCCGCTGCAATTGTCGGGCGAAGAAAAGCTGGTGGTGCGATTAAGCTTCGCCACAAAGACACGAGCCCTGGCACACTTCCGTCTCCAGCTCGCCAAAGGCGATCGCCTCGCGCAACTGTTAAATCCTCCCAAATTTGAAGCGTGGTCCCTGCTCGGACCGCTCAAGACAGACAACATCTACAAGGCTTTGGACACAGTTTACGATGCGGAGAAGGATCTTGATTTTAAGAAGGGCTATCCGGGTGTTCGCGAAGAAGTGCGTTGGTCCAAGCGCCCTAACTTTGTAGATGGGAAACCGCACGAGATCGTGAATCAGTTGCACGGGGTTCATGGGGTCTATTATGCCTATCGCACCATTAACCTCCCCTACTCCACCACGATGGACATCAGCGTGCGCGCTGATGACGTCTTCAAGCTCTTCCTGAACGGAAAGGTAGTCGCTGAACGCCGAGTGAAAGAAAAACCAGGGGACGGCCCCGTCCGCTTCGCGGCCCATTTGCAGAAAGGGGAAACTAAACTCCTCTTAAAGATGGCAAATGAAGTAGATGGGTCAGCGTTCACCTTCAACTATTCCGGAGCAGACCTCGAGACGCTACCGCCCGACATCGCGATGATTTTTGTAGCCTCCGCGAGCCAGGCTGACAGCGCAGAGAAGCTCCAGGCATTCTTCCGAAAGAACAATTCGCCTGAACTCAAGGAACTGGCGCGGAGCTTGGATCACTGGCGCGAAGAACAGAATGCCATCGAGAAGAACATTCCCACGACAATGGTGGCGAAAGAAATGAGCAAGCCACGCGACGCCTTCATCCTGATCCGCGGTGAATATGATCATAAAGGTGAAAAGGTGAGCCCGGGCGTCCCGGCGATCTTCCCGCCGTTGCCCAAGGATCTGCCACCAAACCGCCTCGCGCTCGCGAAGTGGCTCGTGAGTGGAGAGCATCCGCTGACGGCGCGCGTCGCGGTGAATCGTTTCTGGCAGCTATATTTTGGAGTTGGCCTGGTCAAAACTGCCGAGGATTTCGGTGTTCAAGGCGAAAACCCATCGCATCCGGAACTCCTGGATTGGCTCGCAACAGAATTCATGGCGAACGGCTGGGATATGAAGCGGATGCAGAAACTAATCGTGACCTCGGCCACCTATCGACAATCTTCGAAGGGAACGCCTGAGATGTTCGCGCGTGATCCAGAAAACCGTTTGCTCGCACGAGGGCCGCGGTTCCGAGTGGATGCGGAAGTGGTGAGAGACACCGCACTTTCGGTCAGTGGATTGCTCGCGCGGGAAATCGGCGGAGCGAGTGTGAAACCATACGAGCCAGCCGGGCTTTGGGAAGCGGTCTCTTTCAACAACTCGCAAAAGTACGTTCAGGATACCGATGACGGCCAGTACCGAAGGAGTCTTTACACCTATTGGAAGCGACAAAGTCCTCCACCGAACATGCTTTTGCTGGATGCTCCGACACGCGAATTTTGTGTCGTTCGGCGTCCGCGCACCAACACGCCATTGCAAGCGCTGGCCTTGCTGAACGATCCCCAATTCGTAGAGGCATCGAGAGCGTTCGCGGAACGAATCCTGCGCGAAGGTGGCGCCTCGGTTGATGCGAGGCTGGCCTTTGCCTTCCGACTGGTCACGGCGAGAAGACCGTCCGATGACGAGATGATGATCTTAAAAGACACACTCAAGCAGCAGCTTGCGGCTTACCAAAAGAATCCGGAAGGAGCGGAGAAGTATTTGCGCGTCGGCGGCTACAAACCCAAGGCCAAAGTGGATGCAAGCGAATTGGCCGCCTGGAGCACGGTTGCTTCAATGCTGCTCAACCTCGACGAAACTTTGACGAAAGGTTGATTTATTATGGATCCGATTAAAGAACGGCAGAGCCTGATGACGCGGCGGCATTTTTTTGGACGCTCCGCCGCTGGCATCGGTGTGGCCGCCCTGAGCTCAATGCTGAACCCGGGATTACTCTTCGGCCAGCAGCCAGAAATTACTTTAGGGAAACCGCACTTCACGCCAAAGGCGAAACGAGTCATTTACTTGTTCATGGCGGGTGGGCCGTCCCAAATCGATTTGCTCGATTACAAACCGGCGCTGGAGAAACTGCACTCTACCGAACTACCTGCTTCCATCAGAATGGGGCAGCGCCTCACGGGCATGACCTCGGGACAAAGCTCCTTCCCGGTGGTGAACTCGATGTTCAAGTTTTCGAAGCAGGGTAAATCGGGCACGTACGTCAGCGAATTGTTGCCCCACATCTCCTCCATTGTGGACGACATCACAGTGGTGAGGAGCGTGAACACGGAGGCGATTAACCATGATCCGGCGATCACGTTCATCCAAACGGGCTCCCAGCAGCCGGGACGGCCTTCGCTGGGCTCGTGGATGAGTTACGGCCTGGGCAGCGAGAATCATAGTTTGCCGGCGTTCATTGTCATGCTCTCCAACGGTAAGGAGAGCGATCAACCGCTCTTCACTCGGCTCTGGGGCTCGGGCTTTTTAGCTTCGGAGTACCAGGGTGTAAATTTCCGCGGTAAAGGTGATCCGGTGCTGTATCTCTCCAATCCCGAGGGCGTCGATCCGCAGGTCCGCCGGACAATGCTGGATGGATTGGCGAAACTGAACCATCGAGAATTCAATCATTACGGCGATCCCGAAATCAACGCACGGATCGCCCAGTATGAAATGGCCTACCGGATGCAAACATCCGTGCCTGAATTGGTGGAGATCAAGAACGAACCGCAAAGCGTCCTCGATCTCTACGGTCCGGATGTGAAGAAGCCGGGTTCGTTTGCCTACAACTGTTTACTCGCGCGACGAATGGCAGAACGAGGCGTGCGATTCATTCAGCTTTACCATCGCGGGTGGGATCAGCACGGGAATCTCCCCAAACGCATCCGTGAACAATGCATGGATACGGACCAACCGAGCGCAGCTTTGGTCAAGGATTTGAAACAGCGCGGCATGCTGGATGACACCTTGGTGATCTGGGGTGGAGAATTTGGGCGCACGGTTTACAGCCAGGGCAAGATAGAGAAGGAAAATTACGGACGCGATCATCACGGTCGATGCTACTCGGTGTGGCTGGCGGGCGGTGGCGTCAAAGGCGGTATGTCCTACGGCCAAACCGACGATTATTGCTATAACGTGGCGGAGAATCCGGTCCACATCCACGACCTGAACGCGACGATCCTGCATACAATGGGAATCAACCATGAACGACTGACCTATCGTTTCCAGGGTCGAGATTTCCGGCTAACGGACATTCATGGTGATGTCGTAAAGAGCATTTTGGCGTAGGCAGTGCGCGGCCAGGGAGCCTCGCTTTTATTGAAGAGTGAGATTAGCGTCCCCTTCATGTCCTTCCCACAGATCAGAATTGCGCTGTTTCTCCTGGGCGCGATTATCCCCTTTCGACTCCAGTCCGCAGAAGATCTCACCCGACTTCCACGGCCTCACTTGTTAGCCGCGATGCAGGAGGTGATGGGACCTCTGCCTGGGAAGGCGAAACGGTGTCCACTGGATGTGAGGATGGAGGAGGAAGTCGATTGCGGAGATTACGTGCGTCGACTGGTTACCTATGAAGCCGAGCCGAACTCGACCGTTCCGGCATATCTATTGATCCCGAAAGCGGTCTTGCAAACCACTAAGCCAGTCGCGACGGGAATTCTTTGTTTGCATCAAACTCATGCGAAAGGACAGAAAGTCGTCGTGGGATTGGGAAGCAGTGTGGACGATGAATACGCTGTCGAATTGGTTAAGCGCGGGTTTGTCTGCCTGGCGCCCCCCTACCCTTTGCTGGCCGATTACGCGCCCGACCTGAGAGGGCTCGGTTATAAGAGCGGAACGATGAAGGCCGTCTGGAACAACATTCGGGGATTGGACCTGCTGGAGTCACTGCCCTATGTTCGGAAAGGTGTTTTCGGAAGCATTGGGCATTCGCTTGGAGGACATAATTCACTGTTTACGGCCGCCTTCGACGAACGGATCAAAGCAGTGGTGACCAGTTGCGGATTTGATTCTTTCAACGATTACATGAACGGAAATATCAAAGGATGGACCAGCGAGAGATATATGCCAGCGCTTCTGGACTACACTCCGGCGACACGAACCTTTGATTTTCAGCACGTCCTGGCGGCGATCGCTCCGCGGGCGGTTTTCGTGAGTGCACCGTTCGGCGATTCCAATTTTAAGTGGGACAGCGTGGATCGAGTCTGCAACGAAGCGCGGAAGGTTTATGCGCAAAAAGGGCGCTCGAGCGCGCTTATCGTCCAGCATCCGAATTCAGCCCACCGTTTTCCACCGGAGTACCGTCAGCTTGCTTACGAGTTTCTGGAGAAGGAATTGAAAAAGTGAGGAGCCCCATCCGCATTTGAAACGTATCGGCGATGCTCGCAGCAAACCCTTTCGCCTCCCTGGCGCGCGGTCCTTCAAAATTATCATCGACTGTGGAGGTGAACAGCGACAGCCATCGTTGAAAATGCTCGCGATTCACCGGAAGCACAGCGTGTTTTGGCCAGGGACGCCCGCTGAACTGGCGCGTGCGGAAAAGAAGATCGGACCAGAAGGAGTAAAGGTGCGGCAAGTGTTCCACCCAGTCCACTTTGGCCACATCATCAAAAATAGGCTGCAGCAGCGGATCCAGGCGAACACGCCGGTAGAATTCATCTACCAGCAGACGAATATCGGAGTCACTTGATATATCACTTTTTGAGGTCACGGTTGCAATTTCGAATCGAAGTGGAAAATGTCCATTCGGGCAAAAAACAAGAAGGGCTCACCACGTCATCCATGGGGAGCCCTGCAAAGCGAAGCCAGCCAGACTCAGGCGGCCAGAGTTTCGACTTCCTTACGGCGGCCGCGTGGCTGCACGTCCGGAACGGCGGGACCGCGCGCCTGCGCGAAGCTAACTTTCGAACGGAGCATCAGCGTGCCTAGGCAGAGGTCAGCGAGCGGGAGCACGACATTGAAATTCTTGTGCATGTACCGATGGTGCAGGAGGTGGTGACCGTTCAGTCGGAAATAGATGCCGGAACGTTCGATGTTGCGCTTGCGGGGCAAGTGCATGCACCAATGCATGTATTCATAAGCGCAATAATAGGCAGCGCAGGAAATGAAGGAACCAGTGATCACGGCGAAGCTCCCCATTTTCCAGCTAATGAAAGCGAATGGAATTTGGCATAAAGCCACGAGCACCGGGCCATTCCACCAAGCCATGGGAATGGTTTTCTTATCCTTCTCGTTCACAAGGTGATAGGTGTGGTCAGCTTTGAACACGACGTGATGCACCACGGCGTGTGCCTGGAACGCATAGGTGAACCCGGCGATCGGCCGGTGCATCACGTAGCGGTGCAGAACCCATTCGAATAGGGAGGCGAAAACAATCCCGCTCAAAAAGCCGATACCGGCCCAAAAAAAGAAATTACTCATTGATGTATAATTCTGACACTTGCCTTCCGGGCAAAAACGAACGCGGTAGGTTTAATGCGTAAATGGGCTGTTGTCAAAAAGTTTAGTCGAAAAAGTGCGATCAAAATTTCACCGATTTTTGTTCTGAAACCACAAAAAAACCCCTGAGGCACAGGGTTTGCCGTACGGGTCCCCGCCCTAGGATCTTCCCCGGGCCTGGATTTGCGCAATGTGCTGAAGGATGCGAGAACTCGTTTGTTCGGGCGTTTCCCCAGAATTATTGATGACAATGGCGCCCAATGAAATCATCAACGGATCGGCGGCACGCTGGCTGTCTCGCTCGTCTCGGGCAGCGAGATTCTCCTGAACACCCTCCGCCGCCCGTCGACGCGAGCGTTCATCGAGGGATGCGTCCATGTAGAATTTCAGATCGGTCTCCGGAAAGACGTTTGAACCGATATCCCGTCCTTCCATCACCAAATTTCCGAACTGGACGCACTCGCGCTGCTTCTTTTTCATCCATTCGCGCACCTTCGGTACCGCAGCCACATGAGGCACGGCGGCACTCGTTTCGGCGGTTCGGATTTCCTTGGCGGGATAGTAGCCATCGACGAGCAAGCGGACTTGTTGCTCTGTGCACTCCAACCGGGTTTTCCAGGTCCGGCAAATTGTGCCAACCGCCTTTGGGTCCGAAACATCGATTTTCTGTTGAAGGCAGTACCAGGCGAGTGTCCGGTACATCGCTCCAGTGTCCACGTAAGCGTATCCGAGCGCTCTGGCTATGAGCCTGGCATTGGTGCTTTTCCCACTGGCGCTGGGACCATCTATTGCTATGACGATCGGATTGCTCATGCCAGGGAGTCTGAAAGTTGAAGTTTTTTTCCGGTCGAAACGTTAAGAATCTCGACCCCGAGTCCATTGGGAGCAGGCATCATCAATTTCTGAAAAAAGTCAGGGAACGTTTTCTTCACGCAGGCGGGATTTTTGATTCTAACATCCGGGACTTTCAATCCCAGAATCGCAAAACACATCGCCATTCGGTGATCGTGGTAGGTTTCGATTTCGGCTCCGTGCAAGGTAGAAGGTTCGATCCGCAGAGAGTCACCATGTTCTTCGACCTTGGCGCCGCACTTGGAAAGTTCGGTGCGCAGAGCCGCCACCCTTTCACATTCCTGCACTCGCAATCGTCCGAGGTCGGTGAACTCGGTGACTTGTCCAGCAAGAGGAGCGAGCACGATTCCAGTCATGATCGAATCGCCCAATTCGGTTCGCCGGGACACGCATCTCGGAAGAGGAAGGTACTCCGGGAACTTTGCGTCAACTTGCCAGCCTGAACGCGGCCAGTTCGCCACCTGAATTTGTGAACCCGAGGGGCTGGTTGTCTCCGCCCCCCAGAAATAACTGCCGCTGGAAGCGTCGGGTTCGACCTGAAAATCACCGCCGCATTTCGGGAACACGTTCAACATTTCCGCTGTCATGGCAACGTAGGGCGATTCGTCGGCGTTTTCACCGGTCGTTCTAATATTCCACATCCCCACCTGCGAACAAAGGAGCAGTGCGGAGGCAAATTGGCTGCTTTCGCGGATGCTTACCTCGCAAGTTGACGCTCGCGGGCCGGTGCCTTGAAAAATGGCTGGCAATTTGTCGTTGGGCGATTCGATCTGGTACCCAAGTTCGCGTAACGCCGAGAACAGTGCCGCCTGCGGACGTTCATGCATCCTGGGCACTCCGGACAAGCGATAGGCACCTTTTCCGAGGCAAACCAGGGCCGCGAGAAATCGAGCAGCGGTTCCAGCATTTCCGACGAAAAGTTCCAGTGGCTTTTGTGGGTCACCGTCTTTAGGCAGCGTCCCACCCTTCCCTTTTACGATGATAATTCTGTTACTGCGCTCTTCGGGATCTTGAGAAACCAAAACATCGAAACCGAGAGTGTGCAGGCACTTAACCATCACCTGAGTATCCTCGCTCCAAAGAGCTCCCTTCAATGTCGTGGTTCCGCTCGCCAGGGCAGCGAGGATCAGAGCGCGGTTTGTAATGCTCTTCGAACCAGGAACACTGACCAGCGCACGCACCGGCTTATGCAACGGAGTGATTTCGATTAAATCCGGGAGAGCCATGATAGTGTCTGAGATCGCGTGGCTGGCAGAGGCTAACCTTCGCGATTGCCTGGAGGAACTTTCGAGGCAGGCCACGCATCGCGAAGTTCCTTCGCTCCTTTCAGAAAATCCATCATTGCCGTCGAATCATTACGTTCCAGGGCGAGACGGAGTGATTCTATTTCCTTTTGCAGTGTTTCGACTGCAACGAGCAGGTTCTCGCGATTGGACAGGGCAATGTCCCGCCACATTTCCGGTGAGCCCGACGCGATGCGGGTAGTGTCGCGAAACCCACCCGCACAGAGTTGTTCCTGATCCCGGGAATGTTTTCGATCAAGCACGACCCGCGCGAGAGCGGCCGCGACGACGTGCGGCAAATGGCTGGTGCGCGAGACGAACACGTCGTGTTGATCAGCATCCATGATCAAGACCCGTGACCCCACACCAGTCCAGAGGCTGCGCACATCCTCGATCCGTTCCTTCGCGGTGCGTTCGGTGGGCGTGACGACGCAGACGGCGTCGTGAAACAGATCCCCGCGAGCCGCAGACATACCCATTTTTTCGCCACCCGCCATCGGATGACTTCCTACAAATTGAGCGCCGCTTTCTTCGAAGATCGGCTCCAACTCGCGTACCAGACTGCCTTTAACGCTGCCGACGTCCGTGATCAGGGAGCCGGGTTGAATATCGCGGCACATTCTCGAGGATAACTCCGCCATCTGAGCGAGAGGTGTGCAGAGGACAACCAGGTCGGAGCCGTAAACAACATGACTGAGGTCGCATGAAGCAGAATCGACCACACCGAGGTCGCAAGCCTCTTTAATCGCCTCGGGGCGCCGGACGTAACCTTCTATGCGATTCGCCAGGCCGTTCTTGCGCAGAGCAAGCCCAAGGGAGCCTCCGAGCAGGCCAAGGCCGATCAACGCAACTTTGTTCCAACGAATCACCCGAAGAGCATTAACCAGCGATCTTCAGAACACCAAGGGAAAATTCGTGCTCATCACCACGCCGCGTAGCAACCTTCATCCTCCCACATATAGGAGCCGCGGTACTCCCGCATATCGCGAATGCGCCTCCAACTCACGGAACCATCGAGCAAAGCGACGTTGCCGCCGAGCCCGCCAATGTCTTTCGACGACATTCCTTTAAGCCGAGAATTAGAATAATCGCGATCTTTCAAAATAGGTCCGCGCTCACCATGAGGCGCAAAACTTTTCAGGTAGCCCGGAGACCAGTCATTAAGGTCCGTCACGATTTCCGAAGTGGGCCGGTCGTTTAGAGTTTTGGGGGAGATCCAGGTGTTGGTTCTTCCGGGCAATGGTTGCCATGGAGTATTTTGATGACCGCCGAGATAGTTGTAACCGATCACGACCCCGTAATCGTTAAAGTACCAACCTGGTTTGGTATTGAAGGGAGGGCCCATGCTGGGGCAGTCGAGGATTTTCTCGGTGCCGGCATATTGCACGATTGATTGACGAGAAGCCCTGGAAAGCACTGGAATGTGTTCGTCATTAGAATTGTCGTTTTCGGACGCGCCGGTCGGAAGCCGTTCCGAATTATCAGAGCCATACAAATGCAGAGAGATCGCGAATTGGCGGAGATGGTTGCGACAGGAGGTGCGGCGGCCGCGTTCTTTGGCGTTGACTAATGAAGGCAGCAGTAACGCTGCAAGAATCGCGATGATTGCGATCACAACGAGCAACTCGATGAGTGTGAACGCGACACGGGCCCTTGGGTTCCGGGCGGGCATTGCTGAAGCGTAGTCAGGCTGAAAGGGGCGGACAACGATTTAAATGCCCGGAAAACTCTTGTAACATTTCCTCCCCTCCAGTGAATTACCTTCTGAAGCCCGGTGGCGAATCGCCTCGGCTGCACCGAATGAAAAATAATATACTCATCCTTTTGGTCCTGACCTTGGCCCGAATCGGAGCCTTCGCGCAAACCATGCCCGCGGACGAAATCTCGTCGAGGGCTCTTTGGTTCATCCATATCGACGCGGAAAAGTTTAAAGCCAGCCAGATCGGACGGTTTTTCACGAACACGATTATGGAGGGCTTCATCACCGCCGGAAAACAGAAGTTGGGATTTGATGCCGGACCGATTTTCCGCAATTTGAGATCAGCCACCGCGTATGGCCTGGACGGAAACCGAAAGGGAGACGATCGGGGCATTCTCATTTTGAAGAGCGCCCCGGACGCCGTGCAATCGTTGCAGCAATATTTAACGGAACAGACCATGGCGGAGAAAGGTCCACGTGTCGAAAAGATCGAAGCGGAAGGAAGTTTTTTCCGCATCGAGAAAGAGCTCTGCGCCGCAGTATTGAATGACGGCGTTGTCGTCATAGGGAAAGCTGAGCCAGATGTGAAGCATGCGCTGGCGGTTTTGAAAGGAACTGAACCAGGGATGAAGGGATCCAAATTCCACAATCTCCTGCAGCCGCAAGGTGGATTTCTAATCGCGGCCGTGGGCAGCGGCTTCAACCAGGCGGCTCTCGGAATTCCGCAGGCAAAAGTGCTGCAGAACGCGAAAGGGCTCGGACTTGCGCTGAACGAGAAAGAAGAGCAATTGATTTTGAACCTGGCGCTTCAGCTTGAAAACGATGAAGTAGCTTTGCAAGTGAAAGCGATCGCTCAGGGTTTGCTGGCATTCGCCAGCCTTGAGAAAGGTTCGGATAAAGAACTAAAGACCGTGTTGCAGTCCGCGCAGATTACCAGCAAAGGGTCCACGTTGTTCGCCACCGTCGAGTTTCCCGTGCAACAGGCGATTGATAAGATAAACGACGTACACGGCCACAAGAATTCGAAGAAGACCCGCCCCGCAAATCCTTAAGGATTGTTCGGGCACGATCGCTACATGAACGGGACCTCGGTTCACTTAACTCCGCTAGCAGGTGCAGAATCGATCTGTCCCCTACCCTCCGCCCAGTCACCGCCCGGAGGAGGGAATGACGCGGAGACTCTTGCGTTGAAGGCCAAGGAGGGATGCAACGACTCTTTCGAAGCGCTGGTCCATCTATTTGAAACCCGGATTTATTCTTTCCTGCTTCAATTCACGCGCAATCCGAGCGATGCGCAGGACCTCACCCAGATCACGTTTTTGAAAGCGTTTCGAAACATAAAAAACTTTCAGACTCCTCATGCTTTTGCGCCGTGGCTCTTCACCATCGCGAAGCGAAGTGCACTGAATCATTTTCGTTCGCAACGTCCCACGGAGGAAATTGCGGAGGATCATCGGGTGCAGTTCAACACCCCCGCGCACGCTTTGGAAGACAAGGAGGAAGGTCATACGCTTTGGAAAATAGCCGAGCGGCTTCCGCCTCCTCAGCGGGAAGCGATCTGGCTCCGGTATGCGGAGGGCTTTTCAATCGAAGAAACCGCGACTATCATGAGAACAAATCAGCTCAGAGTCCGCGTGCTGTTGCATCGCGGGCGTGGACGGTTGGCCATGCTCCTGCGCGGGATGGGAAAAGATCAGAAATTCTGAAGCGTTATGTACTGTAAACTTGTCCAATGGTTCGCCATCCAGGCGCTGGAGACCGGAGCCGCCCCAGCCGGTTTCGTTCAACGACATCTCGTCCGCTGTCCCAAGTGTCAGCAAGCGGCGGCACTCCAAAACCGGGTGCACACCTCTTTGTGCCGGATTCCACCTACCCGCAGCCAACCTCCGGCGTTTTTACACGCGCGTATCATGGGAGCGGTTCGTTCCGAGATCAAATCTGCCAGCGCTCCTCGTTGGAACATTCAAAAATCATTCATCACTGCTGGAGCGTCTTCAGTTCTCCTTGCGCTTCTGATTTATGCTTTGATGCCCGTCCGCAACGATGTGGTGCTCCAAAATCACAACCCAGGAACGAATCCGCAGAACGAGGAGAGGCCCATCGTCACATCTTTGCCCAAGCTGGATCTGGATGTTCTAGGCACACGCTTGGAAGAGCCTTTCGCGCAGGAAGCCTCCGCGATTGTTTCGGATGCAAGACAGGCGGCGAGGGTTTTGACTGCTTCTTTTATTCCATCGAGCTGGCAGCGGGACGTTCCGGAACGGTAAACTAAGGCCCTTTCCCAAGGGCAGCGGCCCGCCTCTGCAACTCCTCCGGAGTGACATCCTCCACATGCGTCGCCACTGACCAGGAGTGACCAAACGGATCCTCGAGGAGCGCCGAACGATCACCGTAAAATCGATTTTCAACCGGCGATACGAGACGCGCGCCAGAAGCGATTGCCTTCGCCACGGTAGCGTCCACGTCAGGCACGTACAAATGCAAACTAACCGGCAGACGTTCTCCCTTTTTCGGAGCGACTGCACCCATCTGTGGGAACTCATCCGCGAGCATAATTTTTGAGTCACCAATCATCATCTCCGCGTGGCCGACTCGCCCCTCGGGACCGGGCATTCGAAGCATCTCTTTGCCACCGAAAACGTCGCGATAAAACTCGAGTGCCCTCACTGCGCCGTCCACAATGAGATAAGGAGTGATGGAGTGATAACCGTCGGGTTGTGCTTTCACTTTGGTGATGATAAGTACGACATCAGAATGCCTCTCCACGCGGAGGTCAGCAAGCAGCCCGAGTTTACTGACTAGCCGCCCGATAGAAGCGGTTCCCGGTTTGGGACGCCGCGGGAGCGTTGATCTTGAGCAGACCACCGGCGGGCACGGTATTGGTGGTGAATGCTGTCCAATCGCGCAAGTTGGGAGACGATTGAAATGCGACGACTCGGCCTTCCGCTGCTTTCAGGACAATTTCCACAGGTCCGGTCGTCAGCAAGGTGATCGAAGTAAATTTGGACCCGGTATCGGCCGAGGTGGAGAACTTGCCAGAGATCAGGTCGACTGGAGTAATTCTGGTACCGGCTCCTGAGGCGACGATCGCGTTGCTCGCAATAAGCGAAACAGAACGCCCGGCTGAACTCGGCTTGGGCGAGAACTGGAGATTGATAACGTTCCCGTTCGTCAACGGAGTATTTAAGAGTGAGTAAACCAGAATTCGCTGCACACCTTCTCGAGGGAAGCTTGCGGACACCGTGTGTTTCGCGCTTGGGTCTTTGAGCACTGGAGAGACCGCCGTGACCAGCGCGGCATCGTAGAGGAGATCGAACTGTAGAGCCACTGCTGGGCTATCCGAGGTCAGCGTGACCGGAACAAAGCCCGTTCCGCCATTGTCGGCCGCGCCTTCGCCGATCTTTATTTGCGCCGCCCCAAAAGCAGATGTAGCAGCGGAAAGCACGAGTCCCAAAATGCATGCCCATGCCCGAGAATTAACTCGGGACAGGACAGTAAGCATTTTTGGAGACGTGCGGATCATTTCGAGAAGACGTTAACGGTCGTTTGTTCGTTGACCGGCAGCACCACATCAATCGTGACACTCGCGGGATTATTCGGAGCAAGATTATTGATCACATTCGTGATCACGATTCGTTGGCCGTGGTCGGGGGTAAGCATCAGGGTTACGGGGACTCGGGCGTTAAAATCGCGGGCCTGAACTTTGATGGTCCGGTTGGGTGAGGATCCGAAAGGCAACTGGAGCACGACCGGTCCCGAGCCTTCGGCGATCGCCGTGCCCGCGGCCTCCACAACATCCAAACGAGGAACGGGAGTGGGAAAGACAATCATGAACGAACCGACCGAAGTCACCAGCGGCGAATTAAAGTTGATGGCGAGTTGCGTGCGGTCGATCGCATCGACGCGAATGCGGCCATATCCAGCCCCTGACGGGCCACCGACAGAAAGAGTGCCGTTCCCGGCTACAACCGGTGCCACGAGTCGGATCGCACCACCGCTGCCAGGGTTGTATGAGCCCCCACCACCGCCCGCGCCGTCGGCATCGATCCGTCCAGTCAGATCGATACGGGTCGTGGAACTGACTACAATCGCGCCGCCCCCCCCACCGCCTCCTACCCCGGGCGTGCCTGCCGTTCCGCCTCCCCCCGACCCGCCGATGATTGGAATCAAAAGCGCGTTACCGTAAACACCGCCTTTGTTGGCACTGTTCCCCGTGGTGCTGACCGTGGCAAAGGAACCAGCCCCGGCGCCATCGGCATTAACGTTGCCGTTGCCCCCGCGGCCAGAGCCTGGACCATAACCGGCGCCAGGTGGTACCGATACTGAACCCGGGCTGCCTCCATCAAATCCGCCGGGACCGCCTGCACCACCGATCACATTGTTGCCACCAACGCCTGTAAGACTTATATTCCCCGAGACAGTCACATTCCCCGTGGCCAACAGGTAGACCGGCGTGTTCAAGGCGTTACGGCGAAACCGGAGCGTCCTGCCCGCCGTGACGGTAATGGTGGTACAGTTGAAAATTCCATTCGGTGGCACGTCGAGCGTGGTGTCGGCGGTCACGTTGATGGCGCCGTACGAGCCGTCGCTGCCGGAGGTGAATGCCGCCTGGCCAGTCGCGGAAACCCCGACGAGCGCCAGCATCAGCGTCCAGATGCTCATTTTCATGTTGGGTCCTTTTTTAGGATTGGAACGATTCAACAAAATGGATTTGGTTTTCATTGCGTGAGGAACTTTGTTTTGACTGGAGGGTACGCGACTGTAACCCCGGCGTTGAGATCTTCCGTCTGTCCCGGGAGACCGATCTGAAGCGGGGGCCGCCCAACGGTGACTCCAAATACAGAGTCCCCTTCAAGCATTGGCAGACCGATCTGGAGGGTAGGTCGTGCCACAGTAACGCCAAAGAAATCTTCCGTTTGAGCGGGAAGTCCAATGCTGACGGACGGGTAACCGACTATGAGCACGCTCGAACCATCCAGCGTGAGCGCGCTCGGCAAGCCGATGCTGAGACGGGGTGTTGAGCTGAGCAACACGCTGGGGTGTGACGCGGCGTCTAGTGGATCGCTCCCCGCCGTCACTTCCGCTTCATCATTCCACCCGTCCCCGTCAGAATCCGCTACGAATGGGTTCGTCCCTGCGCGAAGTTCCTTCGCATCAGACAGTGCATCGCCATCGCGGTCGAGATCGCCGTCCAGGATGTTCGGATTAACAGATTTCGCGATTTTCGGATCGCTGCCCATAATGATTTCCTGCGCGTTCGTCAGGCCGTCCCGATCAAAGTCTTCATCCCCATCCAGAATGCCGTTCCCGTTCGTGTCAGGGTTGAGCGGATCCAGCGCCAGCAAGGGCTCGAGCTCATCGGGAACGCCGTCGCGATCGCTATCCTTCTTATCGAACACTCGAAAGCTCCAGCGGAAGGGGCTTAAAATGGGATTGCCAGCACGGTCCGCAATGGGCGCGCTGATCGTCGCCTGGTAGGTGCCCGGCGGCAACGGCGCAGCGAAGGTCATGAATGCCGCGTTGGCGCTGTCTCGATAGCTCAAGATCCCGTCCGTGACATTCACGTCATCTGCGGTGCCGAGACGATTGTCGGGACCGTCCCGCACGACTTTGAATGCGGCGCTCGTCAAGGTTTCCGCCGGGACGGGCTCCGAGAAATAGGCGACGAGCGTATCCACCGAACCCCCAATCGAACCCGCAGCAGGCTGGACACGCACGACCCGAGGCGGGGTGGCATCCGGAACAAGGTCCACCACAATCTCGTCGCTCCACGCCGCGTTGCCTCCTGTGTCTGAAGCACGCGCTCGCAAAATGAAGCTGGTCTTTCCCGCCCCGCGAGTCGGACTGATAAATCTGTGTTCAAATGGAAAATTGCCATCGGTAGCGATCTTGCGGCCATCCACGTAAAATTCAACATTTCGGACCTGCACATCGTCCTCGACCAGTGCCTCCACCCACACCAGCTTGCCTTCTTCGACTCGGCCTGGATTGAGGGGGAATCCGGCTGCGAGCTTGATAGTCGGAGCCCTCCCGCGACTATCGTAGGCGAGGTAGTTCACGACCTGCAGACCGGCAGGACTGTCGGCGACGTACCCAAGCCCATTGTAAATGGCGACGGAACGCGCAAGACCAGGTGTGGTGAAAGTGGTGATGAGCGAATCCGTAACGGCAGGATTACTGATGTTGTAGAGCGAGACATCGTTGGGACCGTCAAAAGTCGAGTTCGGATCCACCGCCACGAGAGCGATCCCCGAACCGTTCGGAGCGACCTGCCTCCAACCAAATTGAGTCGTGCGGCCAGTGCCGAGAAGTTTTGGCGCCGTCGCAGTGGCCAGATCGAAGGTGTTGTAGCCCTTGCCATGCACTACGTAGGCAATTCCGCCACCGGTGAAGAGTCGTTTTGCTGGAGTCGAAACAATCGGCGAGGCGACGTTGCCAATGAGCTTGTAATCCCCATCCGCAATATTGATCACCAGTAAACGGTCCGCGGTAATTGCGTAGAGATAATCACCGGCCAACGACAAATCTTCCACAGCCGCTGGGACATTAATGCGGGCCAATTCCGCGCCCGAGAGCATGTCGACGACGGAGATTTGCGTCGATTTCAGCCCAACGAACACCAAGCCGCCCGCGGCAGCCACGGATTGGACCTCCACACCCAGATTGATCTGACGCAGAATCTTCGCCGCCGGAGGATCCGTGATATCCACAATGGAAAGCCCCGCAGGACCGTCCGCCACCGCAATGAGGTTGCCGGAACAAGTGACGCGGCGTGCATCTCCCGGGGTATCCACCTGGGCAACCACCGCCGGGCTCATTCCGTTGAAAACGTTAAAGACGGTGATGCCTCGATCGGAGTTGGCCATGATCGCCAAATCGTTGATCGCGCATATATCAACCCCTGTACCCGGGCTGGGAGCTGTCGCAATGATACCAGTGCGCACCGCCTTCCCGCTGAGTGGATCGGTTCCCTGTCGCACCTCAGCGCCATCCGGAATCCCATCGCCATCAGTGTCGCGGAGCCGTGGATCTGTCCCCATGATGAACTCGCCGAGATCGGGCAAGCCATCGCCATCTGAATCGTGGGAACTTGCCTGGCGAAACACCAAGTCGGGAAGGCGAAGGAGTTCGCCCGGCCCGGATGTCTTGATATTAATTTCGGCGACTCTCAGCGTGGCCGCCTCCAGAGCCCAAATCCGATAGCTGGTGCCGGGAGCTAAATTCAAACGTTGGAAGGCAACCCCGGCGTTTCCAGCGGTCCCGCGCTGTTCGATGCGACGGGCGTCGAGATTCTCGACGGCGTAATAAATGAGTCCGGTAACGCGCGTGTTTTGTGCAGTTAGCGAACGAGAGCAAACCAAGAGCAAACAGAACACCAACACCCGGAGAGCCGACACCTTTGTAAATGGAAGCACTAGTCTCATTTCTGTGCATCCCCTCCCCATAGTCGGCTGATGGGACCAGGCACAAAGGTCGCGAGCGAGTCCCGCAGGAAAACAGCGGCGTTAATCAAATGCTCGGTGACCTGACTGTCAGTGACGTTATTGAGCTGGAATTCCATGTTTTCCCGGATCGCCGTGAGGAGTTTTTCCTTTTGGCACTGGTTGGACATTTGCATGGCTTCCCGAACTAAATGGTCGTATTCGGCCAGAATGCGATCGCGTTCGCTGCTGGACATTTGTTTTACGCGTTCGTCTTTGTTGTAATAATCCACAGCGTTGGCCGCGACTTCCGCGACTTGCAACGCGGCGCCTACTCCCGCTGCCGCCTTTGCGGCAGTCACTCGAGAGGCTTGGCCGGACGTGGCGGCGGTATGAGAACTTGCCACCAGGGCTTTCTCCAATTGATCTGCCTTCACCGTCGCCTTGGTCGCAATGCTAATGTTTTGAGAGAGGCTTCCACCTACCGCCTGAACCATATTATTGGCGAAATGAGCCTCCTGATCAGCCACGCGCCAGGCATCGAAGGCTGACTTCGCACTCATGACTTCTTTCGCGGCGTCTGAGTAGCCATACATGCCGGCGAGTTGATTTGCTCCGCGCACAACGCTCATCCCGTTGATCACTGGATCGTCCGCCAATGGAGGCCCGTCAGGAGGCGGCGGAGGCGGGGGCCGCGTCTGACTCCGTGGAGATCCGCCCCGTGATTGACTCTGTAGCCCATAGGGATCGAGACCGCTCACCGGCCCGTTGCCGGCCAAGGTGTATTGATTACCGAGGTTGACCGGATCCGAGATGGGGTCACGTTGGAGAAAACGGCCGAGATCCGGATCATAATAACGATGGCGGAAGTAATAGAGTCCCGTTTCAGGATCGAATCGCTGACCCTGGAATCCGAATGGGTTGCCAATCGTCGAACCGCCGGCAGGGGCTTTGTTTTCGGCAAAGACGTGGCCGAAATCGTCATAGTAGCGCTTCTCCACAACATTGCCGTTGGCGCTGGTGACAGCAATGACATCCGCGCGGGCATTCTGGTGGAAGTAAAACGACCCCGCACCAAGCGGATGCGTTGAAGTGCGTTCCATTTGGACGACCTGGTCGATATACGCGGGCGAATATACGAAGGTAGCGAGCGTGGCGGATGTGTCGTTCTGCTCCTCACAAACTTGCCATCTATCATACAAGTAGCGGGTTCGCGCGACCACCTGGCCCGGCGCGGCTGGATTGTAAACGGTCTTCTCCCGACGCCGGCCCAAGCTGTCGTAGAGATAACGAGCGACAAGAGCGTCGTTCGCCTTCTGCCTCACTGCGACGAGCCGGTTGTGGTAGTCGTAAGCGTAGGTTCGCAGGCCATCATCCACTATGTTGCCGTTGGCAGAGTAAGCGAGTGCCATCTGGCCAGCCGCAAGGTATTCGTTCAGATCATTGACGCTCCACTGCGTGATCGAGGGAGGTTGAGTGGAAGTGAAGGTCTCCGTTACAACGCGGCGGTTGCCCGCGCCGTCGTAAGCGTAATCGTTGCGGGCGGTGCCTCGCGCCGCGCTTCCTGCCTGCCCATCCCGATCAAATTCGCTGCGGACAACGCGATAGAGTGAATCGTAAGTGTAGCGGTCGGTCTGCCCCGCATCGTCCAGACGTCGCTCGGAGACACGCTGATTCATGCGGTTGTAAGAATATTCCCGGTCAAGCAACGCAGTCGTGCCATCGGGAGCGAGGACCCGTTGTTTGTTCAGGCGGCGAAGCGCATCATATCCAATGTCCTGATTTCCAGCATTGTTCAGAACTGTCTCCATCGTGCCATTCCCATTCACTCGGGAAAGCTGCCGGTGTCCAAGGCCAATCCAATGGAAGTCCGCGATCTTGCCCTTCGGATCGGTCAGACTGCGGATGCGATCCAGCGCATCGAACGCGCTGTCTATCTTGCGTCCGCCCGGATAGGTAACCGAAACTCGTTTGCCATCACCTGCATAGATCGAGCTGATCGATTGGCCATTTTGGCGCTCCTCAATGACTCGCGAGAGCGAGTCGTAGACCCTTTCAAAATTCTGCGCGCTGGCCGCGTCGCCGTTATCATCGGTGGTGCGCGTCAAGCGCGACAGGCCATCGTATTCGTAGGTTTGGACTTTTGTGCCGATGATCGCAGGCCCGAACGTGGTGACTTCAGCACTCAGCAGGCGATCCAGTTCGTCAAATTTTTGGCGGATCACTGTGCCGGTGGGATCTACAATCTGCACCAGGTCGTCGTTCCCGTTGTACGTAAATGTATAGGCTTTGCCGTCGGCGTACGTCTGGCTGATCTTGCGATCGAGTTCGTCGTAGGCGTAAGCGGTCTTTTTTCCATTGTCATCTTGAACCGACCGCAATCGGGAATTGCCATCCCATTCCCAGCGGCGAACGACCTGACCATCCGGATTGAATAAATTGGAGGTATCCAAAGGTCCCAGTCCAGTCCCGCCGACGCGCACATCCATCGCAGAAGCAAGGAGCCGATTGGCGCCGTCGTAGAAGAAGGTGGTGCTGTTGCCCGGAGAATTAACTCCCGCGGCGAACAACTTGAGCGGATCGGTTGTCAGCGGAGCTTCCGGATCCGTGCGAGAAATGAGATTGTTCCGCGAATCGTACGCGAGCCGAACCGTTTGCCCTGCATTATCGCTCGCGCGCACCACGCGATCCAGTTGATCGAACACCTGGGTCACGCTCGAGCTTTGCGCCTGGACGAGGTTCTCCGGTGAAACCTCCGTGTTGCGGATGCGAATCGGATTACTGTTCTGGTCGTAATCTGTGGCAACGCGATTCCCCGTCGCATCGATCACTTCGATGACGCGGCCAGCGCCGTCGTAACGGTTTTGTCGGGATTCGCCATCGTCTTCCACGAAATAAGTGGGGCGAGAGAGAGCGTCATACTCCATCTGCGTGGTCACCATTCCATCCGAATTCTGATCCAAAAACTGCGGAGGCCGGGTCGTTTGGAATCCTTGAGCGAGGAACAGTTTTTCATCCTTCTGGATCAGCCGACCCACTTCGTCATAAAGCATCGAGGCGTCTTCCAACACCACCGGCGCGACTCCCCCAGCAAGCCGTCCGCGGGAAACCTTTCGAACCGGATTGGAAGCGGGATCAAAGAAGGTTTGCCGTTGATTGCCGAGTGGATCCGTCATCGCCACAAGGCGATCAAAGCCATCGTATTGATAGACCGTGACACCTGGTTTGCCATCCCCATCATTATCGACCGGATTGGTGACGCGCAGGCGATTCCCATTTGGATCGTAATCAACCAGAACCGTTGAGGCATTTGCTGATCCGGCACCGCGCGTGATCGACAAGAGCAAATTTCGCCCATCATACTTGATTTCGGAGGAATTCCCTTCGGGCTGGATCGATTTGATCAACTGCTCGTTTTCGTCATAAGCAAATTTCGAAATGAGGGAAACGGTTGGGGAGACGGGACTCGTCCGCTGTACAAGATGGTCGAGAATGTCGTAGACGAATTTATGCTGTATGAATTCCGGCAAATCCGTCTGGGAACCATCCTTGTTCTCAACGTCTGTCCGGATCACTCGCCCATTGGCGTCGTAGATGTAGCGAGTGCGGTATTTGAGAGGCGGCTCTCCGGTGATGAGCTGTCCAGAACTGATGGCTGCAACCACATCGGCGCCACGTGTGACGGTCACAACTTCATTGAGCGGATTGAGCTCGATCGAAGTGAGGACCCCACGAGGATCAATGACACCTTTGACGTTTCCGACCTGGTCGCGCAAATAAGTGGTTGTAATCGAAAGCGGCGGGGGTTCGTCTTTGTTACGCCGGCCGGAAGCGCGATTATCCACAGCCACCGATTTCAGGTAGCCGGTTGGGTCGGACGAGAGGGCCATGTAAACCGAGAAGGTCGTCTCGCTGTCACCATCCGGATCATCCTCCGGGTAATAAACAAAGTCCGTGACATTCCCTTCAGGATCGATCTGCGCGGTAACCTGGCCTCGGTCGTTCCATTGCGTTTGGCTGACTATAGGTTGGGTAGTGGAACCTAATCGCTTATTCTCGAACGAACCATTCCGGAGCTGCACGGGAGGAGCCTCGACGCGCACGAGGTTTCCAAAGAACTGATCAGTGCGGGCGTCGCCATTTAAATCACCCAATCCGCGCGGCACGAAGGAGAGATCAACATTGAACAATTGCGCGAGAGGAACTGGAGTATTGGATTCCTGATAATCGTAAAAGAACTTTTTCGTGTAACGTGCCGCAGACCCTTGGCCGAATGGCGGCTGGAAAGTGCTATCATTTCCTCGCGGCTCGGTGATCGATGCAATCTGGTTGAAGAGCGGTTCATACGTGAACGAGGTGACAATATCCGGACCGCCTCCGCGACCAGCATCAGCCACGCGGCGAATTTCCTTCAGGTTGGATTGATTCCGGCGACTGCCACCGGTCTGGTAAACATAGCGAATTTCGTTTCCCGCAGGCAACACTCGTCGAACAAGCTGACCATCCGCATCAAAATACGACTTCGTTTCATAGAATTCGGGCTCACCTGCCCGCAAGCCGCGTGTAAACTCGCGAGTGGCGATGTGCATCAACTTTTCATTCGCGAAGTACTCCTTGATGTTTCCGTTCCGCTCGAACACGCGAGCCTTTCCGCGCGGCAGATCAGGCTGCCCCGCCGGAATACCAGCGTTCAATGATTCATATTCGATGCGCATCGTTCCGCCGGCTGCGACCCCTGAGTCATTCGTTCCGCCTTCCATTTCGGACATGACGTGGTCAAACGTGGTTGGGTCGTTCCTGTCATTCCCGTAAGTCCACACCAGGCGAGGTCCCCTGCCCTTCGCCACATCCTCAGGAGACGTAATGCTCAGAATATTGTGATTCAAGGCGGCGTCAGCAAAACCGTCCGAGTACGTATACATCTCGGTCCGGCCTGCGGGGAAGTCGTTGCCAGTCGATGTTTTGGTAACAACTGGCGTCGTGACGCTGATCAAGTTCCCTTTGTTATCGTATTTGTAGCTAACCTGGCGTCCGAGGAAGTCCTCGATCATGGCCAATCGGGTCACGCCATCGGCAGATTTTTGGAAGGTGAACTGAATCTCACGTCCGAAGACATCAATGACCCGCTTTAAGTCGCCCTCGTCATTGTAATCAAAAAGCATCCGATTCCCAAAGCGATCCTGGTGACAAATCAAACGCCCGTCGTCGCGATAAACCCGCTGGAACCCATCCCGCTCAGTGAGGAGGAACGTCCCATCTGCCTGTTTGGTGAGAATGCTGAAATACCCAGGCGGCGCCACATAGCTGCCATTTCCGCTCAGTTTCCAAACGGCTTCATGAGAGCGTCCGTTGTAGCGCACCACATCCCCATTGGGTTCAAAGAAAAGTCCTTCATTATACCGGTAGGTCCAACCAAAACCAACTGGACCATTGAAATCGAGCTGGCTCCGATAAGTCCGGTCCATGATGAAGTCCATCCCTGCGCGGCCTGGAATGACCAGATCCGTGCGCTGCACGATTTCCTCACCGTTCTGGAGATAAACAGCGCGCGCCGTGTTGCAGGAACCAGAGCAAGGGCAATCGTCATGAGCACATTCTTGCGGGCCAGTGGGACGCGGGCGGGGAGGCTGACGCGGGTTGCCATTCCTGGTATTTCCGCCAGTCACAGGGGTTAACGGCGAGGAACCGTGCCAGCCGGGTGCGATGATCCCGACACCCTGGTCCGTGCAGACGGTTTTTCCATCGTCACTGACGGTCATGGGACCCACAATTTCCCAGTTACCGGTATCATGGTTAAAGCTCCACAAGGCGCTTTTTGCGCCAGGGGCGAGCGTTTTTCCAGTGACCGGATCCGGCAAATTTGGGAAGCAAACCGGAGCGGGACGATCAAAATTCGCGCCGCCATCAGTCTGGACTGTAATGACGATTGGAAACTTCAGCCCCGCAGGCAGTGGCCCGGGCAAACGATCCGGTGCAACGGGAGCAATGCCGACCTTGCCACCACGCGTGCCATTTTCGCTGAAAAGAGAATTGGCAGGGACTGTGAGGGTAACGCCGAGGAGTTCCGGATGTTCCTGAATTACGCTGGGAGCAAATGTGACCGGAGTGTCATTAATTGTGCTCACCGCCTGGAGGGTGCCTTCGTTGATCAGGGGCAAGTAAATGCTCCCGATATTCACCTCTTCTCCAACCTTGGATTCCCATTCCTTGCCGACGTACGGATAATAAGGACCTCGCGGAAAGCCGCCGTTTGGCAAGCCGTTGGTAGCGGTACGTCCGTCGATGTGGACAAAGAAATTGCCAGCGGGCGCTGGATCAAGTCTGAAGTTACCTTGCGCGTCGGTGACTGCTCTCAAGCTTTCTTCCATCCCATCCACGGTGACAGTAACTCCTTGCAACGGCTTATTCACCAAAGCATTGGTAGCCCCGGCACTGGCCGCTAATTCCGAAGCGAAAACCCGCCCGGTCACTATGGTCCCCTTCACCCCACCAGTCGCAAGCGTGTCGAAATCGACGTTCAAGGTCCCTCCGGGCGTTCCATCGCCGTCGATATCAATTTCGCGACCGATAAAGTCAAACAGCCCATTCCCGTTGAAGGCCACTCGAATGCGGCTGCCACCGGGTAGAGGTTCAAGGTAGAAAAGGGTCACCGTCTTGCGATCGCTGGAAATCTCCACGCGCGAGAGAATCTTCCGTCCACCGAAGGTAGCGGTCAGGCGGTCCGTCGCGATGGTAGTATTCGGCGCCAACGGCAGCGTGAAGCGAAAAACCGTTTCCCGATTCACTGAAACATCGCGCGCACCGTTAAGGGGCGAAGAATCCCGAACCCTCGATAATGGTACTCCCGGGAGCGGTTGATTACCCAGGATGAAATCGGCAAGAAGTTGAACGTCGATCTGATTTACCGCACCATCCAGATTAACATCAGCATAGATAACGAGATCCGCGTTCAACGGTTGAGTGCCGCGCAAATGGGCAACCAGCCTGACGAGATCGAGAACGTTAATCTCCGTATCCTCGTTCAGGTCGCCCAGCCTCTGAGGCAAAGCTTGCAGATTTGGTTGCCCAAAACCCAGGACACCCAAAACCACCAAAGCAATATAAATCCAGGAAGAATAGCGCCGCACGGAAATGGCTTGGTTGTTAGGACTCTTGGGGGAGTTAAGTATCAAAAAAGATAATCTTAATCAAGAACAAAGGCGTTTATTTTGAAAACACTTGCTGGTCCGAAGCGAAACAATCGATGAGAAACGCACATTGAATGGAGAAACCACGCGCAGGTCTAAAGGAGAGAAACACCGTACTGAGTTGAGCCGAATTTTTTCACTCGCTCAGCCGTCTCTTTAAGGCGCCACGCTTGCGCGGGAGTCCTTTTTGAGCGAAGACAAGGCGGGGGCTTTTCAATTTTGATGAGTCAGAAACTTCAATCAGTTTTATGGACGGCGGCAGGTTTTCTCCTGCTCGTCGCCGCTCTATTTATCCCCGGACACTTCCGCGCCCTTGATTTGAAGAGTGTCCAGTATGCCGCCAAGGGCACTCCGAACGTTGTCAGCGCCGGAATGAACCTGGTCAACCTCGAACAGGTCAGTGCTGCCAGGTTGTTCTTTAAGACTGCGCAGATGTTGAAACTCCCAGACACGGAAGTCCTGGAAACAGCCATCAACAACGCCAGCCGAAACCTAAGCCAAAGACCTTCGGCCATACTCTCCGATGCTGCCGCGCCCATTCCGGAGCTTTGGAGCCCGGCGGTCCAAAAACCAGTGATCGACTCCCTCCTGCAGCGTGAAACACAAAAAAAAGTGATGGCCATCCTGCTATCGTCCCCGCGCCCTGGAGTGCGCGAAATTCTGAATACGCGTAATCTGACGAATCTAGTTCAATTTGCGCCGGTCGATTCCGTGGCAGGCCAGCCGCTGGACGCCGCCATTAGCCTCATCGCTCTCCTGTCTCAATCTGACCGGCTCGCCCCCCGATTACGCGACGAATTTGAAACCCTAAGTTACCAGGCGAACACCAACGCCGCCGCGGGCGACCTGGAGGACGTCTGGGTGGACATGCTGGCCCTGGGCCAAAATCTGGATTGGAATCAGCTTGCAGAACTATTGCGGCGCACTGAGCGGACTCGAACGATTCACACCCTGCTGGAGAATGCAGGAGGAGTCACCACCGATAAATTCACTATCTTATACACCGCCGCTCTCATTTCAGAACGGCCCGGTTTGCTGGCCGAATATCTGGAGAAGTTTCCCAGGAGCGGCTATGCCGATGTCGAGACCGCGCTACGCTCCGGAAAAGGAGCGGTGGTTGAACTACTCCTAACCAAAAAGCCGATTTATTTCTCCCGCTGGCGTTTGAAGATGATCGAGTACGATCCTTTCGGGCTGCTCTTTTATTCGATGATTCCCTCCTCCATTTCAGCCCCCCTCGCGACCGCTTTGCTGCGCTGGACGCTGTTTCTGGCCGCCGGCCTCTGCTATGCGCGCGCGATCGGAACCCTCGCCCTGCCCTGGCATCTCGACGGCGAGAAACTCGACACGACCCGGATTGCTCAGGAAGCGACCATTGCCGCTTGTATCTTCGTGGTCGCCGCGGTCACGACCGAACCGTTCCTGATGCCTGACCAAATCAAACCACCTTCGGCCAAAACTGGCTCCGTCCTGAGTGGTGTAATTCCCATCAAAATTCCAAAAGCCAAAACTCCTGTTATGACAAACGCAAGCCTCACTCCTCTTCTTATTTTCTTCGTGCTCCAGGCGCTGCTTTATATTTGGTCCCTGGCCAAGCTGGCCGAAGTCCGCCGGCAGCCGGTGGGGGCACGGATTAAATTGCGCCTGCTCGAAAACGAGGACCACCTCTTCGATGCGGGCCTGTACCTCGGTTTCGCGGGGACCGTCATTTCATTGATCCTCGTGTCGTTGGGGGTCATCGCCCAAAGCATCATGGCTGCCTACGCTTCAACTTCCTTCGGGATCATCTTCGTGAGCATCCTGAAGATTTGTCACATTCGTCCGCTCCGCCGCGAATTGATCCTGGAAAGCGAAGGAGAAGTCCCAGCAGAACAATTGGCATGAACCGGTCCATCCTCATCGTCATCTGCGACTTTCTCCTGGTGAGCCTGATCGCATTCTCGAACTTTGATTCGCTCGAGCGGCCTGCACCCGGCGAGAAACTGGAAAAAACGATCGAAACCAAGGAAGCTCCCCGCAACGAAGTCGCGGCTGCTCTTAAAGTCGCTCTCGAACAAGAACGTCAAAACCGCGAACAGCTCGCAAACGAGCTCTCCGCCGTCCGCTCAACCGCGCAGTCCCAGCAGGCTATCATAGCCGAACGAGACACGAAACTGCGTGAAGCGGAGGCTGCTGCGCGGCGAACGGAGGAGCAACGCGCCAGCCTCGAACAGCAGGTGAACGCCGCTCAGAAGAATGTTCAAAGCATGCAGACCGCGCTTTCAGCCACCCGTTCCGAGGCGCGCCTTTCCTCCGAGCAACTGCAAGCCTTGCGGGCTGATCTGCGCAAAAAACAGGAGGAAAGCGAACTGGCGAAACGGAAAGTGGCCGAGCTCGAACTTAGCCACAGCAACATTCTCGCTTCCAAGCAACAGCTTGATGCTCGGTTGCAGGTTACAGAAGCGGAGAAACGGATGACCACGGAACAACTGGCGGCCACCCGCTCTCAGGTTCAGGCGATTCAGGCTGAGAAAGCCGTCATGCAAGCAACGACCACAAAGCTCGCCGCTGGTGTAAGCAATCTGGCGCTCAACTCGAGCGCGCTCACTCAGGAGATTCGGGAAAATCGGCCGTTAACTGCGAACACGGTCTTCAACGAGTTCGCCCAAAACCAGGTGAAGGTTGAGTTCGCCACGATGCACAGCGGCCTTTTTGGCCAGGACGTGAAGAAGAATCGTGAAACGCAAACCATTCTGGTCACGGACGGAACCAAAACAAATGCGATTTGTCACGTCACCGACACCCCGTTGACATTTTGGCCACCGAATCGCGAATGGGAAGCGATCAATGGATTTGTCTCCCGTGGTTATTTCAATTATCGGATCACCTCGTTGACCTTCCATCAGGAAGATCCGCGAGTCGTCATGATTCCGCTGGCGTTCACGCAGGCGCGCAGCCTTGGCGCGAAGGTTTACAAGATTGCGTCGGATCCCTTTAAATTCGGGGACGCTATCCTGGTCGGCGCGAAGGAAGGCTATTACGGCGAATGCAAGTTCCAAATCGATCTGAACACCCCTAATTATGTAAAAATGGATCGCGGGTTGTTCCGCGGATTATTCGGAAAGTTTAATCCTTCCCGCGGCGATCTCGTCTTGAGCAAAACGGGCGAACTGTTGGGAATCATGGTGAACAAGGAGTATTGCGCAGTGTTGAAGAACCTCGCCTCCGTGGCGAGCGTGCCCTCCGGCGACGCTCCTCCCGGACGCGAGACAACCCAACTCTTCGATCAATTTCAGCGGCAAATTTTTACGCTGCCTCCAAAACTCCAGTGATCAGCGGCGGGGTCTCGCGACCCCCCACCACCAGCCCGGCAGAAGATAAACTGAGATGAGCATGTTCAGTCCGATGCCAATGGCGCAGAGCTGTCCCAGGCTGGAGATCCCCTGATTGTTCGACCAACCCAGCGAGCCAAAGCCCGCTGCCGCTGTCGCCCCGCATAGGATCAAGGCACGCCCGACAGAACGGTGCGCCAAATGCGCATCTCCCCCATATCGCCGTAACGCCAGTTGCACGAAAATGCTGTAATCCACCCCTGTTCCCAAAATAAGCGGCAGTGCCATCAGGTTCAACAAATTCCATTTCCAGCCGGTCCATCTCATCACGGTCAGGAGCGCCAGCGCGCTCAGAACGAGCACCAACAAACTGAGTGCAATTTCCTGAAACCGTTTAAAGGCAAACCAAAGAGACCCGAGCACCAGCAATCCCATCGGGATGAGAACTTGCCACATATTCCCAATGACTTTGTTCGCCACGGCCGGCCCAAGCAAAGCCCATCCTGAAACCCAGGTTTCTGCTTTCGGCAATTGTCCCGCCCATTCCTGAACGCTCGCCGAAAGGGGCTGTTTCGGATTCGGATGAACCAACCCAACGGCGATCAGCCGTTCGCTGCTGCGGGAGACCAGTCGATCCATAACCCACTGGCTCATTTCGTTAGTGGGCCAGAACACTGCTGTGCCACGGCTGGCGGATTCCCAAGCCGTCAAAATCCGATCCGTGACCAGAACGGCATTCGAAGAAAAGCCATTTGTAAGCGGCGCCGTGATGAGTTCCGATCTACGGGAAACGATTGCCGCAGCGGTTGGCTTGTTCGCAGCCTGATTTCGAGGCGCAGGCCAAAGAACCGTCGGCAGCAGATAATCCGCAATGAGCTCCTTTTCTTTCGCTCCCCGGAGAGTGATGTCCATGGCCTGCAATTTCTCCCAGACCTGCTGTTCATCCTTTCCGGCGGTTAAAACCCAGAGCGGCTCTTCCTTCCCACCTAGAATGACTTTGAGTTCATCGAGAGCGGTATAGGCTTCGCTCCGTGACGGACGAAGCGCATCTGCCGTGGGATCGAACGCAGGAAAACCTCGCAGAACCAACGTTGCTGGAATCGCCAAAAGACAGATCGTGCCGCCCCACGTCAGAAAGCTCTTCCCAGGTGGTCTGGCGTGACCTTCGAGGTGCGGTGTCGATTCCGTCGAAGGGCGCGGCGCTCGTCTTTCCGGAAACAAAGGCGGCAAATAGACGAAGACCATCACCAACGCCGCGAGCGCCACGCCGATCGCCACGAGCGAACCAAGCTGACCCAGGCCGGGCAACCCTCCCAGGTTCAAAACCAGAAAGGCCGAAATCGTCGTCACCGCCGCCCAGGAGATGCTCGGAGCGATCGCACGTCGGATCTCGGGAATCGTGAGGTTGGGATGAGCCAGCGCCTCCTGGTAATGCACCACTGCATAATCCACCGCCAGCCCCAGCAAAATCGCGGCGAAGCCCATACTCACCACGTTGATCGAACCGAAAACCAATCCTCCCAGACCAAACGTCCCCACCAAAATCAAAACGAGCAACGCCACCAGCCAGAGCATTGGCTTGATCCGTCGATGGGCCAGCCAGAAGAGCACCGCGATGATCACCACAGTTCCCACCACGGATTCACTCATGTCTTTCTGCATGCCAGAGGAGATCTCTGCGAGGAAAGCCGGTCGTCCGGTGAACTTCACAATCATTTGCTCCGCCCCGTTCTGTGCGAGCGTTGCTGTTACTGCGGAACGGATTTGTCCGAGCCATTCGATACATTGCCTATAATTGTCCACGCTCACCGCGGAGCGAACGAACACGATTCGGAAGGTCCCATCTTCCGACCCGAACATGCTTTGGCCCTCACCGAAACCACCCGGCGCCCCTCCACCGGTCGGCACATTCATCAGGTCGTACGGATCGAAACTCCGTCGCGCGATATCCATTGGCGACATCGAAGTGCTGAGTTGTTCCTTCGCTTGCTGCACGATCGCGGAGAGATTCGTGCTCGCCAGGCGATTGGTCAGTTCGCCAAAGACTTCAGGAGGCTGATTGAACCAGATTGCCGCCAGCATTTCCGCTGCTTGATCTGGATGCTCCATCCACGGCGGTTGCCAAAGAACACTCGCGACCAAATTTGTCCGGGTGCGAAGATCCGACGCAATAGTCCGGGCCGCATTCTCGTTTTTTTCAGGGTCGGGCGATCGGAGGGTGATGATCAGCTCGCGCGAATTGGAAAAATTCTGCTGATAAATTTTAAGCCCCTGAACGACTGGTTCGGTTTGCGGCAGCAGGTCGAGAACTTCACTGTCAAACCGAAGGCGCAGCAGCCCGGCGATCGCCGGAACCACCACGAACACCCACCACCATCGCCTTATAAACTTCACATTTTAAAACCGACCCGAAACTTCCCCGCGCTTGGATGATCTCTCTAACCAAGCATTAGCTCCCGCAACGCCCAATATACATCAACCGACCGCATCTGGGCAGGCTGCCCATTTTTTGCAGCGGAAATGAACACTGGGAAATCTTTCTGATCACGCGGCCGGCAGCCATGAGATCCCTTTACCAACGTTGCATCAAGTGGGATGACATCCATCAGCATTCGGAACCCAAGTTTCTTTTTGAGGAGCTTGCTCGCGATCTTAAGCTGCGGCACTCGCAATTTGGGATCGATAAACAATTCGACTGGGTCATAACCAGGCTTTCGGTGAATATCCACGCAACGCGCAAAATCCGGAGCCCGCGCATCATCCATCCAATAATAGTAGGTGAACCAACTCTGCTGGTCCGACACTGCGACCAGATCCCCCGCCCTCTCATGGTTTAAGCCCGCCGCTTCTTTGCCGGCCTGGTCCAGGACGTGATCCACGCCCGGTGTCTTCTCCAACAGCTCACGCACCGCCTTCTCGTAGCCCGGCTGAACATAAACGTGCGCGAGCTGGTGATCAGCCACGGCGAACGCTTTGCCTGCCCCACAATCCAGCAACTCCAGTCCCAGCTCCTCTTTGATCGTGAGCCAGCCTTGCTCGCGGAATAGCCGGTTCAGGTGAATGGGCCGGTTCACCGGTGTAATGCCGTACTCGGAGAGCACCACCACTTGGATCTCCCTCTGCTGAAAGAAACCGATCAGTTCGCCCACGATTTCATCAATGGCCGAAAGATCTCGTTGCACGCGCGGATCGTCCGGGCCGAAACGCTGCATGTTGTAGTCGAGGTGCGGAAGATAAATGAGCGAGAGACTTGGCTTATGCTTCTCTTCGACCCACTTCGCAGAACCTGCGATCCAGCGTGAAACCGCATCCGCTTTGAACTGCGGAGAATCAACACCAGCGGCCGGTCCCCAAAACGCCGGGAAGGGGAACTCGCCTAACTCCTTTTTGATCGCGGGCCGAACCTCATAGGGCCAAGTGTAAACATCGAAAACTTTCCTTCCATCCGCCGGGTACATCGGCCGCGGCGTGATGGAGACATCGACGCTCGCATACATGTTGTACCACCAGAAAAGCTTGGCGCAGGTGAAACCCGGAATGCGGGCGCGTAAATCATCCCAGATCTTCGGACCATGCACGAGGTGGTTGGATTGTTTCCAAAATTGCACCTCCGCCATTTCGCGATGGTACCAACCGTTCGCCACAATCCCATGATCCCCCGGCAGTTTCCCCGTGAGGTAATTTGATTGCGCGGTGCAGGTCACCGCCGGTAAGGCGGGATCAATCGTGGAAAGCTGCCCACTCCCCAGAAATTTATTCAGGTTCGGAGTCGATGCGCCCAGGGCGGCCCGGCTCAGCCCTACCACATTCAAGACAGCCAGCCGCTTCATTCCCAAATAAGCGTCAACCCGCCTCGGTCAGGCTGAGGCCCCTTTGGGAATGCCGATGCTCCAGCTCGTAAATGGATTCTATCACCTTCGGAATATCCATCTCGTGCACCTCCACACCATGCCCAATCTCGTCTAGCAGCGTGATGGTGAGCTGGCCGCCCAGATGTTCCCTGAACTCTTCCAAGCCGGAAATAATGATTAAGGAGTTCGCGGAATCGACGTGCACCAACTCATTCGCGAACAACTCAAATCCGAGCGTCTCCAAAAGATTCAAAATGCGCTCTGTATCCGCAGCCCGCATCAAACCCATTTTGCGCGCGTAAATCACATCGAGCGCGATCCCGATTGCGACCGCTTCTCCGTGGCGAATGCGGTATTCCGAAAGCTGCTCCAGCTTGTGCGCTGCCCAATGCCCAAAATCCAGCGGACGTGCAGAACCAAATTCAAAAGGATCTCCCGATGTCGCAATATGATTTAGATGCAGCTCGGCGCAACGATGGATTAATTTCTTCATCGCACCCGGATCGAACGCGCGCAGTTTCATCGCTTCCGCTTCGATCGTTTCGAAAAATTCTCTATCCCTGATTAACGCCACTTTTACAGCTTCCACATAGCCCGCGCGTTTATCCCGTGCCGGAAGCGATTCGAGCAGCTTGAAATCGTTGATGACCGCGTACGGCGGCGCGAAGGTTCCGATGAAATTCTTTTTCGAGAAAGCGTTGATGCCATTCTTCACCCCCACGCCCGAATCATCCTGACTTAAGGTGGTGGTGGGGATTCTCACATGCCTGACGCCCCGGTGAGCGGTCGCCGCCGCCAGCCCCGCCATATCAAGAATCGCCCCCCCGCCAACGCAAATCACATATGAATGGCGATCAATGTGATATCGATCGATCAACGAATGAATTTCCGAGACGTGAAAATAGGAATTCTTGGTCCGTTCACCACCCTCGATCACAAGCGGCGGGCAGACCAGGTGCAGCGCGTCACGATGGGCTTCGAAATATTTTTCAATGGTCGCGGTGAGATTCGGTTGAGCCTGGGTGAGGGCTTCATCCGCGATTAACAACACCTTCTGACGGTCCCGCCTGCCGCCCTCCGTCAGGACGTTTCGCAGTACAACATTCTCCGCCGCAAAGACATCGTCCGTGAAGTGGATCTGATGTCGGTACGAAACGGAAATGGTTCTTTCAATGACCGGCATTGTTGAAAATATCGCTCTTTGGACGCTGGATTCCCAGTTTTATTTAACTGGAGTCCCGCAGACTGGACACTGCCGGGGAGTGAACTTATCGTCGTTCGAATATGTCCAGCGCTTCGTCTGCTCCGCTTTCGTTTGACCAGGTCGCACGCATTCCCGAGCCGAATGACAACGTCGCCATCGCCTGTCAAACGCTTCCAGCGGGCACGAAAATCACCCGGGGCGAGCAAGTATTCCTTCTGCCACACACCGTGCTTGAGGGCCATCGCTTTGCTCTGACCCGCATCGCCGAAGGCGCCTCGCTCCTGTCGTGGAGCCTCCCATTTGGACGAGCTACCAAACCAATCGAGCCCGGTGATTACATCTGCAATCCCAAAATCCTCAGTTCTCTGAAGGGGCGCCATGTTCCCTTTGAACTGCCTGCGCAGGGCAACTTCGAGGATCATCATCAGCGTTACGAGCTCACCGCCTCTGATTTCAGCCCCGGCGTTCAAGTCAACCGCTACGAACATCCGGCTACATTCCAGGGCTACCTTCGTTCCGGTGGGCGGGGCATCGGAACCCGCAACTACATCGTTGTTCTCGGCACCACTTCGCTGACAGGAAGTTACGCCCGGGCCGTGGCAGGCGCGTTCAAGGGGGTGAGCAATCCGAATTTCGATGGGGTTGTCCCGGTCGCCCATACCGAGGGTGGCGAACCTCTCAGCCCGAACAATTTCCAATGGACTCTGCGCACACTCGCCGGCTTCATGACCAACCCGAACGTCGGCGCGGTGCTGGCGCTCGATTTCGGCAACGAAGTAATTACCAATGCAAAGCTGCGCGCTTACCTCGAGGAACACAACTATCCCCTTGCCCACCTCACTCACCGTTTCATGTCCGTGCAGGGGGACTTCGCCTCTGCAGTCCGAGAGGCGAACAAAATCGTTCAGGCCTGGATTGAGCCGGTAAGCCAATGCCGCCGCACGCCGCAACCGCTCGAGGGCTTGCGCCTGGGTTTGCAATGCGGCGGTTCCGACGCTTTCTCCGGAATCTCCGGCAACCCGGTAGTCGGAATCATGTCACGCGAGTTGGTGCGCCACGGCGGCAGCGCGAATTTGGCTGAAACAGATGAGCTGGTCGGAGCCGAACCATACATCCTGCGAAACGTCCGCAACTACGAAACCGCTCAATCCTTCCTCGCCACTCTCGATCGATTCCAGGAACGGGTTTCCTGGCACAAGGACAGTGCCGAGGGCAACCCCTCCGGCGGGAACAATTACCGCGGACTCTACAACATCGCCATCAAATCGATCGGCGCAGCACTCAAAAAAGATCCCACGGTGCGATTGGACTACGTCATCGAATACGGCCAGCCCATGACCGACCCCGGATTTTATTTCATGGATAGCCCGGGAAACGATCTGGAAAGCATCGCGGGACAAGTGGCCTCCGGCTGTAACCTCATCGTGTTTACGACCGGGAATGGTTCGATCACGAATTTCCCGTTCGTCCCCACCATCAAAATCATGACCACCACCGCGCGGTTCAACCTGCTCTCGCGCGATATGGATATCAACGCCGGCGAGTATCTCGACGGCAAGCCAATGGAGCAGTTGGGCCTGGAGAGCTTTGATTACATGATGAAAATCGCTTCCGGTCAGAAAAGCGTCGGGGAAGCAGGCGGACATTCCCAGGTTCAGCTTTGGCGCGAATGGCGCCAGACCTCGCCAAATCGCCCTGCTCCGCGTGCGCAACCAAAAGGCAAACCACTTTTGACTGCGACGGATATTCCCGGAGAAGTTCCTTCACCGGTCATGTTTGAGGCAGTTCGGAACTCGACCCGCTCGAGCACCGAGCAGGTCGGGCTCATCATCCCCACCAGCCTCTGCTCCGGCCAGATTGGCCGAATGCTCGCGGAACGCCTCAACGCCTCCGGAGTGCACGGTTTATCCCGTTTCGTCTCGCTCTCGCATACCGAGGGCTGCGGCGTCTCCAGCGGAGAATGCGAAACGCTCTACCTCCGCACCATGGCCGGTTATCTGGTTCATCCGATGACCGCGAGCGCGCTCCTGCTCGAACACGGCTGCGAGAAAACCCACAACGATGCGATGCGAAATTATCTCACCGACGACGGAGTCGAACTGGGCAAGGTGGGCTGGGCCAGCATCCAACTCGACGGTGGCATTGAGAAAGTCACCACCAAGGTGCTGCAATGGTTTGACCAGCAGCCCCGAAAAGCCGGCACGAACCGCGAATCTCAGCCTCTCTCAGGCGTTAAGATTTCACTCACCTCCCTGGGACAATTGCCGCCACCTGTGGCCGAGGCTTTCGCGCAACTCTCGAAGATTTTTCTGAAATGGGGAGGCACGAGCATTCTCCCATCCAACGCGAGCTTCTGGAAAAATCCCGCGTTTCTGAAAACTTTGGGCCTCGGTGAATTACCCGCGCCGACACTCGGCTACGGTCAGCGAACCTCCGAGCGCGGCCTGCACGTGATGGATAGCCCGTCAGAACACGCCGTCGAAACGCTCACGGGTTTAGGGGGAACGGGTGTTGAATTGGTGCTGGCATGGACAGAAACGCGCCCTCTTCAATCGCATCCACTCATCCCAGTCATCCAGGTCGGTGCGAACGAAGCTCCCTTGCCAGAGTGGAAACGTGATCTCGACCTGCTCATCGAAGCGGACGCCAGTCCGGCCGCGATCGCGGACCAGTTCCTGGGAATCCTAGCCGAGGTGGCCTCTCGCACGAAAATCCCCAAGCTGTTTCAACACGGCAATTGCGATTTCCAACTGACCCGCGGACGTTTCGGAGTTTCGCTTTGAGGCCAATCGCCGCGTCACTACTAATACTTTCGCTCGCACTTGCGGGAGGCTGCTCCATTACCCGGCAGCCGACTCCCGGGAGACCTTTTTCGCTCGCCCAGGATTCCTTCGCTTATCGCAACGAGACGTTGTGGCGCTACGATTGGGATCCGGTTACCGGCGAGATGCATCACTCGAAAAATGAGCCGAAACCCGATTACGGGTTGCATTGCTTCGTAATGTCCCGCTCCGCCCAACTCTTCTTCCAACACGCCCGCTTCGATCCTTCGCAGGCTCCACCATCGGAGAGCGAACTGAAACAATTGGTGCGTGACGTGGTCCATCGGCAGCAGGACGTGACCATCCCGGGGTATGCAGATCTCCACGAATTCAGCGCCGGCAACGAGCGTTTACTCAAACAGGAATGCGGTGGCGCGTGGCGCAGCTATCTCCAGAAAGGAAATTGGCGAATGGTGTTCCCTTTCTCCCGAAAACACCAGGCGCGCACCGCAACGCAGTTGATCAATTCAATTGGGAAGGGAGGGAGCCGGGTCGTGCACGTGGTCGAATTTCCAAAGCTCGGTCTGAATCACGCAATCCTAATCTACGCCTTCAATCAGGGAGAGAACGAAATAACTTTCCTGGCCTACGATCCGAATAATCCGCCCGAACCATTGTATATCAAATACTCTGAAACGACTCGGCAATTTGAATTTCCCCGGACCAGTTATTACATCGGCGGAAAGGTGAACATCTACCAGATCTACCACAAGCCCCTCTATTAAGCGCCGAGCTTGCTAAGGCTTCCAAAGCGCCTCTTCGTACCCCGCCACTCGAAACCGCTTCCCCTTTTGTTCGATCTTGTGCCCTTCTTTTCTCAACTTCTTGAGAATCGCTTCCGCTCCCCCTGGATACTTTGGGTTGATTTCCCCTCCGGTCTTCAGCGTGCGCCAATACGGGGTGATATTCTTGTCTCCATCCGCTCTCCCCTCCTCTGCCGCGTGCGCCGCAATCCACGCAAAGATGCCGGTCGTAATCGGGCAGCCGATGGACGCTCCGTGCTTCTTCGCGAGGGCCTGGCGCAATTCATTGATCGTGGTGATTTTTCCTTCCGGAACCCGGCGCATCAATGCGTCCACTTCGCGCGGTGCCGGGATTACGAACGTTCCCTCACCCCAATTCTTGCGCAGTTTTTCCGTGATCGGCTCGACCTTCGGCAGGTCCTTATCGTCCGCCAGTTTTTCGCGCCAACTCTTTTTCTTTCCCATACGTAATTCAGGCCAGCACGCGCCCGAAAGCGTTCAAGAATTTCTCGACCTTCTCTTTGTTAGCCGTTTCTCCCATCAGCCCGACTCGCCAGATTTTTCCTTTCAACGGACCAAGCCCTGCGCCGATCTCGATATTGTGCTCGCTCAACAAACGCTTCCGCACGTTGGCTTCGTCGATGCCGCTCGGAACGCCGACAGCGTTGAGTTGCCAGAGGCGATACCCCTCCTGCGAAGCGAGTTGCATTCCGAGCTTTGCCAACCCATCGGATAGCGCGAGATGCGCCTCTTCATGCCGCTTCCATCGATTTTCGATTCCTTCGAGTAGCACCAAACGCAGCGCTTCGTGCAAAGCGTAATTCATCGTGATTGGTGCCGTGTGATGATACACGCGGTCCTGACCCCAATACGAGGCAAGCAGGTTTACATCAAGATACCAACTCTGTACTTTCTTCTTCCGCGTGCGGGCGACTTCCAGCGCGGGCGGACTGAGTGACACCGGAGATAACCCGGGCGGGCAGCTCAAGCACTTTTGGGTGCCGCTATAAACAGCGTCCACTTTCCATTCGTCGATCAAAACCGGGCAACCGCCCACCGATGTAACCGTATCCAGCAAGAAGAGCGCGCCGGAATCCTGCGCGATTTTCGAAACCTCCGCCGCGGGATTAAGCACTCCCGTCGAGGTTTCGGCATGCACCAACGCAATGACTTTAAACTTTTTCTTCCCAACTGCTTCCGCTACCTGCGCGGGATTGATCGCTTGTCCCCAGGGAGCTTCGACTTTGGTCACCACCGCTCCGCAGCGTTCCGCGACATCAACCATCCGAACCCCGAACACACCATTGATGCAGATCAGAACTTCATCACCCGGCTCAATCAAATTTACGAAGCAGAATTCCATCCCGGCGCTTCCCGTGCCGCTGATCGGAAACGTCATCTCATTCTTCGTGCGGAACACCTCCCGCAACATCATCTTGATCTCTTCCATCATTCCGACGAACGCCGGATCCAAATGGCCCAGGAGCGTGTGGGACATGGACTTGAGAACCGAGTCCGCGACATCGCTCGGACCGGGACCCATCAACAAACGTGCAGGAGGCTGAAAAGCTGGCGGTACTTGCATCCCAAAATTGTACGATCCGCTTTTGTCCGACGCAAACCGTTTCAACGGGTGGCGCCCGCGTCGGCGGAAGAATTTGCTGGAAATCACGGACCCTCACAGTATTCTGCCGCATCTCTCGCCGAAGGTTGGTTCTCTTTTAGGGCGGCGGCATGGGGATTTGTGATCGCTATGAATCGCCTGAAAGTACTGCTGGTATCAGCCTCGCCAGAGGTTTGTGCCACCATCTCCGCCTCCCTTTCCTCGATCGGCTGCGAGACAATCTCGCTCCAACACCCATCGCAAGAATTTCAGGGCCAGCGGATTGGCGCGGTGATCGTCGACCTCGCCTCGGCCAGACCCCAGGAACGGCTCGCCGCCATCGCTTCCCATGTTTCCGCCCCGCACGCTCCCGTGCTCTTCGTCTCTCATCGAACCGATCCCGAATTGATCGTCGAAACAATGCGGGCGGGCGCCGCTGATTTCATTCCATTGTCGGAGATCGACCGCCTCCCCGCTGCTCTAAGGAATGCCTTGGATCGGGCCACCCACACACTCGAATCCACCGCGCTGACTTCTGATTTCCAACAACACCTCCCCGCCCAAAGATCCGAGCTACTCGCTCAGTTCAAAACTGTGATCGATCGCATGCCTATCGGTTGCATCTTGAACGACGCCGATTTCAGATTCACCTATTGGAACCCCGCCGCCGAACGAATCTTCGGTTTTAAGCTCGAGGAGGTGAAGGCTTTCCAGCACATTGGGATCCTAAGCTTAGAATTCCACGTGGACAAGTTGTCGCG
>JADMIO011260329.1_pt1 | contig 46188 bp, 36 predicted proteins | sample 8958161 | NCBI WGS metagenome assembly JADMIO01 (sample SAMN16585339, study PRJNA669376) | soil metagenome | isolation source: Crop rotation soil | place: USA: Cullars Rotation, Alabama | collected 2011
CCGCCGTGCTCGACAGCAGGCTGGCGCGGAACCCGTGGCCCATCGCGTCCAGGACCGCGAACCGGAGGCGGTGGTCCTCGGCGGCGTAGTCGAAGGCATCTCCGCCGACCTCGTAGCTGGGCTCGATCGTGCCCGCCACCACGACCCGGTCGGTGGCGAACGTCAGCGGCGGCAGGGTCTGCCATTGCATCTCGGCGGCGAGCGTCATCGGCTGGGTGCGCGCGGTGCGGGCGAGCGAGTCGCCGTACTGGGCCTTGGTGACCAGCAGCTCGGCCACGCACGACGCGAAGGCCACCAGGGTCTGCATCGCCGGCTCGTCCTCGCCGGTCCCTGCCGGGGCGGTGAGCTCGAGGACACCGAGCCGTTCCACACCGTCGATCAGGGGGACGAGCAGGTGGTCGCCGTCGGGCGAGGTCTCCACGTGCGACCGCATCATCCGGTACACCTGCCCCAGCCGGGTGGAGTCGACATCGACCGGTGGTTCCTCGCGCGCACCGAGGGCGGTCAGCACGCGTTGCCCGTAGTCGACCACCCACACGCGCACCGCCTCGGCTCCGGCAGGGCGCAGCGCGTCGGCAACCACGCGAGGCAGCCCGTCCGGCGGCGTCATGCGTGCGGTGTGGATCAGCTCCTGGAGAACTCGCGGCCCGAGCCTTCGATGCGGAGCCTGCGACGTCATAGCCGTCTCCCTTCCCTCGGGATCAGCCGAACGAGCCATCGGTTTGGCCATCGCGCCGAGCCACGGGAGATAGTCGTGGGGCGTACCCGCCGCGCTCGCACCCGCGGGCGTGCACGTGTCACCCGAAGGAAGACCCGCCGGGCACGCTCCTGCGCGGTACCCAGGCGGGGCCAAAGGACTCGACGGCTACCGGCCACGTGCGGATCGAGTGCGGCCCGGCCGGGACCTCCGCGTGTGCCCGCCGGAGCCCCCTGCACCCAGCTCCTTCGTGGCGTGGCATCGGTCGGTCGGTCGGCTGGCGGCGGTGACCACCGGCGACGTGACCGGCGATCACGAGCCGCCGGCTACCGCGAACCGGCCTCTCTCACGATGACTATCGTCTCGGAGGTGTCAGCGAGATGCTGTCCGAATCCACGTCGTCGGGATGCCGAGGGTTCTCAGGCCCAGTCGTGCCGCGCGGCGTACCAACCGAGCTGCATCCTGCTCTGCACCCCGGCCAGGTCTTGGAGGTGGCGCAGCCGGCGCTGCAGGGTCCGCAGCGAGAGGTCCAGCTGGGATGCGACGGCCTGGTCGGTCAGTCCCGCGAGCAGCAGGCTGAGGATCTGGCGGTCGACGGCGGTCGGTGCGCCGTCCTCGCCCTCGCTGGTGGCGGGTACACCGGAGAGATGCGAGAGCTCCAGCGGGTAGGCCCGTTGCCAGACCGACTCGAAGAGCGCCTCGAGCGCGGCGACGAGTCCGCTGCGCTGCAGCAGGACCGCGCCGGGCTCCCCAGCGAGCGCCGATGTCAGCGGAACCAGCGCCAGGTCGGAGTCGGCGAGCACCAGCTTGATCGGGAGCTCGTCGGCCACGCGCAGCTCCAGGCCGTTGCGCAGCGAGTCGACCACCTCGGCCGTGGCGCCTGGCTCGTCAAGGACCGCGCGCTCCAAGACCGCTCGGATGCGCACTCCCCGGTCGACCGCCGCGGGCTCCGCGGCGTTCTCGCCGATCTTCACGGCCACGAACGGCGCGGTCACGAACGAACGGAGCTCGCTGCTCGCGGCCTGCTGCACCTGCTGGTAGCGGTGCCGGATCGGGTCGATACCGGTCACCACCTCGATCAGGGCATCGATGCTCTGCCCTGCCACGGCCGCGCGATGCTCCTCGGCCAGACTCACGAGCGCCTGCTCGGCGAGCCGCAGCCCGTCGCGGCGGTCGGTGATCAGCGCGCCGAGGGCGACGGCCGGGGGCGCCGCGGTGTGGGTGCCGTCCCCCGAGTGCAGGGCCAGGCCCGTGTCGACCAGGGTCGCGAGGGCCGTGTCCACCTCGTCTACCGGGAGCTCGACGTCGTCGGCGAGCTGGGTCGCGGTGACCGCGGGGCGCAACACCAAGGCCCGGTAGACGAGCTCCACACCGGCCTCGACGCCCAGCGCCTCCAACATCGGCATCCCTCTCCACGTCGGCTGTTGCCGCGTGGACAGTATCTGCCTCGCCGACCGGACGGGGGCCGCGAGATCGCCCTCCCGGCACCCGTCTGGACCCGAGCTCATCGCACGCCGTAGGCGGAGACGACCTCCTGCTCGATCGAGTAGCCACGGTCGGTGGCCGCGCCGGCCCGGACGGAGATGAAGCCAGGACGCTTCGGAGCGTCGAACGTCCCGCTCCACCAGCCGCCCGTGTCGCGGCCCAGGCTCACCTTGCTCCAGGACAGACCGCCGTCGAACGACACGTTCAGGCTGACCCGGTCGAGACGGCCGGGCACGGCTGTCGCGGTCGATGACGACGGACGCACCGAGATCCGCTGCTTGGCACCCGCGCGGACGTCACCGCGCAGATCGGTGTCGAGGCGGTAGTCGAGGTCCATCACCGAGAACGGCTTGAACTCGTCGCCGGCCACGGTGTCGGACTTGAAGGTCCACTCCGTGTGGGTACGCGTCGAGAGCCGGAACACGTCGGCCGGTCGCTCGGCGTCGAGGACGACGCGGTACGGCTTGTTGCCGGCCGGCACCTCCACCCACTGCATGTCGGAGCTGTACGGGTTGTCGTGGATCAGCGTGTCGCCCTGGAAGACCTGGAGGTGCGTCGGGGTCTCGCCCCACGGCAGGAACCCACCGAGGGCCAGCCGGTCGCTGTACGAGCTCCAGTCCTGGACGTTCCAGGTCATGTAGTTGCCCCACCGGGAGTTGTAGACGCCGAAGGAGTCGCTGAAGCCGGGCCGGATCGTGGGCCGGAACCAGTCCAGCCGGGCGGACTCACCCCGGGCGTACGAGGTGACGCCGGAGACCATCGGCCACGGCAGGTCCGTGTCGATGCCCTGGGCGTGCGACTCGACCCACTTCTGGTCCGGCGTCACCCACTCGACTCGGGTCGCCGGGTGCTGCTCCAGCTCCTCGAAGCCGAGGGACGGGCTCAGCGTGACGTCGTACCGGTACCCGGAGGAGACGGTCGGCTTGACCGCGTAGTACCGCGCGTCGACCTTGGCGAGGTCGCGTTGCCGGGGCCGGTAGACCAGCGGCCGGTCCGGCACGTGGCCCGGGTACTCGCGGGTCAGGTCGTAGATGTAGGACGGGAACTGCTCCTGGGCCAGCCTGAGGCGGGTGCCGTGCTTGGCCAGCGCGACGAGGGCGGCGCCCGCGTCGCGATGGACTCCGGCGACCGGGATCGGGGAGGCGCCGACGTACTCGTCGAGCCCGCCGATCCCGTCGTTGACGACGACCAGGGCGAGCGCTCCGGCCGAGGCTGCCGCCGCGGCCCGGTCCTCAGGCGAGACCGCGTCAGTCCGCTGGACGACGGCGATCCGGCCGCGGGCGTTGATGCCCTGGTAGTCCGACGGTGCGCCGGCACCGACGTACACGGTGGCCGCGGAGTCGGTCCGGGTGCCGATCGTGCTGCCCGGTTGTGCGATCGTGTCGATGGTGCCCAGGCCGTGCGGGCCGCCGAGGGTGAGCATCGGCTCGCCCTTGCGCCAGCGCGTGGTCAGGATGAACGAGCCGCTCGTGAGCGGGTCGGTCGGTGAGACGTACACGTCGTCGACCTGGGGGGAGACGGCGTAGGCGCTGCGGAACTCGAGCCCGGATTCATCGGTGATGCTGAGGTCGACCTTGCGCTGACGGTCCTCGGTGCGTTGCGGCGCCTCAGTCTGCAGCAGCCGTGCGTCGCGTGCGTCCAGCACCACCTCGGTGTTCTTGTCGAGCGCGGTCTCGGGGTCGACCAGGACGGCCAGGCCGGTCCGGTCCCGTCGCTCGCCCTTGACGTCGAGGTAGGTGGTCAGCGAGTAGCTGCCCGGCGGCAGTCGCAGGGTCTTCTTGCCATCGACGTACTCGCTCCAGGCGCCGAGCGGGTCGCCGGCCATGTTGACGGCGACCCAGCCGGATGCGGGGTTGCCGTCGCGGTCGACCAGGGTGACGGTCAGGTCGTAGCGCTCGTCCTCCTCGAGGAGCGCCAGTGACGTGCGGGTCGTCGGAGCGCCTGTCGCCGCGTCGGTGCCGACGACGTAGCCGACATGCCGGCCGAGGCCGGCAGCCAGCGGATCGCCGGTCACCGGTACGACGGCCTTGGCGCCGGCCGGCACGGTGGCGCGCGACTCGCCCAGGGTGAAAGCGCTCTCGTCCCCGACCAGGGTGAGGTCGAGCGTGACGTCCTCGTCGCCGGTGTTGGTCAGGACGAGGTCGTGGGTGACCGCGACCTCGTCGTCGCCGTGCGGCCAGGTGTAGTTGCCGAAGAACAGCGAGCCGCTGCCGCGGACGGTGTCGGTGATGGCGGCGGCAACGTCGACCCGGCCGGTCCCCACTTCGTACGGCGAGTAGGCGGGGTCGAGCCCGTGGGCGCTGCTCACCAGCTGCTCCTTGAGCTGCTCACCGGTCCAGTCGGGGTGCTCCTGGGCCAGGATCGCCGCGGCCCCCGACACGTGCGGGGTGGCCATCGAGGTGCCGCTGAGGGTGCGGTACATGCCGGTCCCGCCGTCGGTCATGTCCTGCGAGCGGGCCGCGGTGATGTCGACACCGGGAGCAGAGATGTCCGGCTTGAGTGCGCCGGTCTGCGTCAGCGGGCCGGTGCTGGAGAAGGACGCCAGCGCGTCCTGCTTGTCGACCGCGCCGACGGTCAGTGCAGATGCGGCCGCGCCGGGCGCCGAGATCGACTCGGGGCCGGCGTTGCCGGCGGCGATCACGAACAGCGTGCCGTACTGCTGGGACAGCGTGTCGACCGCCTGCGACATCGGGTCGCTGCCGTCGGACGGTGCCACGTCGCCGAGGCTCATGCTGACCACCGTGGCGCCCGACTGGGCCGCCCACTCCATACCCGCGAGCACCCAGGAGTCCTGCCCGGAGCCCTCGGGGCCACCGAGCACCTTGCCGACGATCAGGTCCGCACCGGGGGCCACGCCCCGGTACCTGCCCTCGGAGGCGGCGCCCGTGCCGACGATCGTCGATGCCACATGGGTGCCGTGCCCGTTGACGTCGGCCATGCCCTCACCGGGAACGAAGCTGGCGGTGCCGTCGATCTGGGCTGCGAGGTCGGGGTGGTGTGCGTCGATGCCGGTGTCGAGTACGGCGACGGTCACGCCGGCGCCGTCGAGGCCCCGCTCCCATGCGGTCGGTGCGCCGATCTGCGGCACGCTCTCCTCGAGGTCGGCCTGCACGCGGCCGTCCAGCCACACCTTGGCCACGCCGCCCCGGAGGCTTGGCGTGGAGTCGGTCGTCGCGGCGGCAGGTGCGATGGACGTCCAGAACGTGCGCGCCTTCGGCTTGGGGGCGATTAACGCCGCACCGTCGATGACCGGTAGGCGCCGTACGGTCCGACTGCCCCGGGGGGCGGTGGGCGGGCCGGCAGCCCGGGTGACGGCTTTGGTGTAGCTCACGATCAGCGGCATCGTGCCGGTGCCGGCGTCGTCGTACCCCATCTCGATCAGCGCGGTGACGTCGAACAACCGGGGGTCGAGCTCGTGGGCGCCCAAGAGGCCGACCGCCTCGTCGGGGATGACGTAGAGGTCGCCGCCGCTCTCCTGCATGCGGACTCCGCCGACGGCGCGATCCGGACGGTCGACATCGGCCGTCTGGGTGCCGTCGGCGAGCGTCGTCACCGTGACGACGTCACCGGTCACCAACGTGACCCTGTGCTGAGAGGACGGGTCAGCCGAGACTGCCGGCGGCTCCGGTGGGCTGGCGTGTGCGGCCGTCTCGAGGGTGGTGGCGAGGACGGGGGCCGCGAGGGTGACGGCAAGGAGAGATGCGCGCCAGCGACGCCGGCCCGAGAAGGGCGCTGATGGATGCATGCCCGGTGTCTATCCCGAGCGCCGCACCCTCCGTAAGGTGCCGCGGTGACGGGGATCCGCCATGGCGCTACCCCGCCTACGTTGGAGTCTGGAGTGGTCCTGGCGCACCGTGAGACGACGGTCGCGGTTCGCGAGATCCTCACCCACGGTCGATGGTGGGTCGACCCAGCGTCGCCAGCGCGGTTTCGCTTCGGCGGACCGGAGTCTCGCCTCGACGCGGTCGAGCAGTTCATCTGTCCACACATCGAGACGACGTGACTTGTTCAGATTCTGAGACAGCCGTCTCATGTCCAATCCGTGTCCAAACGCGCGGCGGGTGAGGTAACTGCCCAGACCGACTCGCTTCTCTTCCTGGTCTGTCAACCTGGGTCGCCACGAGCAGTGCGCTGCGAAGATCGTGAGACCTGTTGATCGACAGCGGACTGCCAGTCCGTCACGAAGCGGACCTGGCGGAGGCGATCGCCGAACTGAACGTCGTTCAGGTGAACGGCGTTCAGGTGAGGGCTTGCGCTCCGGGCCTGGCAACGATGGCCGGGTTAAATCGACCCAGGTGCGGTCTGCTCGCGTCCGAGCGCCTCGAGGTTTCGAACGGCGGCGAGGATGTCGCCGGGGGCGAGCGACGTGTCGAAGGCGAGGACGCGAGTCCGACCGTCGTCGGCCGGCCGACAGATGCGCATGGACCTCGTGATGGCCGCCCCCAGCTCGTCGCGTGGCGCGTCCGTGAGCCCTTGGAACCAACGACGGAGCACGTGGTTGTGTGAGGTCACCACGCAGGCCGCCAGGAGCTCCGCGGTCAGCGGATCATGTCCCCAGTGAGCCGCATGCTCCCGGAAGACGCGGTGGTAGCTGCGCAGGCTGGCTGTCTCGGCCGCGCGCAACGCCGGGAACGTGCGGGTGAGCTTGTACCGCTCGCGCGCGACATCCCCCTCGGCCAGGTAGTGGTCGAGAACGATGGTCGCGCTCTCGATGAGCGCGATGGTCGCCGTCGCTGCCGACGCGCTGGCCAGGCGGGCGTCCACGGCGGCCAGGATCTGATCGTGGTCCGGGAAGACCACCGACTCCTTCGAGGCGAAGGTGCGGAAGAACGTGGTGCGACCCACGCCGGCCGCTGAGGTGATGTGCTCGACCGTCGTCTGCTCGAAGCCCTGCTCGGAGAACAGACGGAAGGCCGCTTCGATGAGCCGGTCTCGCGTCGTGGCCTGCGTCACTTTCATCCTCCTCGGTTGCGCGCACAACCTACAGTTTGGTACTCAGTACCAACAATCGTGAACTGCGTACTGAGGTGAAGGTTCGATGAGTGCTGACTACCCCCTGTTCGCCCTCTCCGAGGAGCATGTGGAGATCCGGAAGGCGATCCGCGAGCTGTGCGAGGCGAAGATCGCGCCCTTCGCGGCGGCTGTCGATGAGGAGGCGCGCTATCCGCAGGAGGCGCACGAGGCGTTGGTGGCCTCGGACTTCTACGCGCCGCACGTGCCGGAGGCGTATGGCGGTGTGGGTGCGGATGCGTTGGCCACGGTGCTGGTGATCGAGGAGATCGCGCGGGTGGACGTGTCGGCCTCGTTGATCCCGGCGGTGAACAAGCTGGGTTCGTTGCCGGTGCAGCTCGGTGGCTCGGAGGAGCTGAAGAAGCACTACCTGGGCGCGCTGGCGGCGGGGGAGGGTGGGTTCTCCTACTGCCTCTCGGAGCCGGACGCGGGTTCGGATGCGGCTGCGCAGAAGACCCGCGCCGTGCGCGATGGCGAGGGCTGGGTGCTCAACGGGGTGAAGCGGTGGATCTCGAACGCGGGCGTCAGCGAGTTCTACACGGTGCTGGCGGTGACCGACCCGGAGAAGGGGTCGAAGGGGATCTCGGCGTTCGTGGTGGAGAGGTCCGATGAGGGGGTGTCCTTCGGTGCCCCGGAGAAGAAGCTGGGGATCAAGGGCTCCCCGACGCGGGAGGTCTACCTCGACAACGTGCGTGTCCCGGCCGACCGGCTGATCGGGGAGGAGGGTCGGGGGTTCGAGTACGCGATGGCGACGCTGGACCACACCCGGGTCACGATCGCCGCGCAGGCGGTCGGGGTGGCGCAGGGCGCCTTGGACTACGCGCTGGGCTACATCCAGGAGCGGCGCCAGTTCGGCAAGCCGATCGCGTCCTTCCAGGGCATCGAGTTCATGATCGCCGAGATGGGCATGAAGATCGAGGCGGCCCGGCAGCTCACCTACGCCGCGGCGGGTCGCTCCGAGCGGGGAGACGCCGATCTGACGTTCTTCGGGGCTGCGGCGAAGGCGTTCGCCTCGGACGTGGCGATGCAGGTGACCACGGATGCGGTGCAGCTGCTGGGTGGCTACGGCTACACCCGCGACTATCCGGTCGAGCGGATGATGCGCGACGCCAAGATCACCCAGATCTATGAGGGCACCAACCAGGTCCAGCGGATCGTGATGGCACGCCAGCTCCTTGCGGGTGTGCAGAGCGAGATCTGAGGGCGTCGCCATGGACTCGGCGGTCTACCGCTTCGACGAGAGTGAGTGTCGATGCAGTCGTGCTCGCGTCCCGGCGAGGTGGCTCGTCGCGACGCCGCACCGTCGACTCGGCATCGGCCCCTCTGGCTTCGGCTGGACGCCCTACGGTCTCCGGCACGCCCGTCAGATGGGGTCGAACCGGACCGCGTGCGGGCTCCCGGCCGTCAGCTGGGTCATCTTCCACGAGCTGGCCTTCGTCCCGGGCGCCAACGGGACCTGTCGGGAATGCGCGTCCGTCATCGCGGAGACGGGCCAGGCGCCCGGGGGATCGCGCGGGTTTGGGCAGAAGAGCGCCCCGCTCTAGTGCCCGAGGACCTTGGGGTCGGCGCCCTGGCGCCAGCCTGCCGCCCGGGCGAGCCCGGAGGACCCAGCAGGTCGATCTCGATCACACTGCGAAGCTGCCCCGTTTCCCCTTCAGGGGCCGAGAGCCCGCAGTACCGACGATGACGCCTCAGTGCTGGTGACCATGATGCGTCACGAAGTGACGCACCACGTCGACGACCTCCTTGTCCGCGCGACGGCCGCCATGGCCATGTCCGCCACCTTCGCAAGGAGCGCCGTACCGGCTCACGCCGCCGGCAAGTTCGCGAACCGCACCGCCATGCACAAGGTCTATCCCCACGGCGTCGCGAAGTCGAAGGCCGCGGCCGAGGCTCTCGCCGAGCAGGTCGCCGACGCCCGGGGCGCACGCCTGAACAAGCGCCTGTACTACCGGGCCTGAGCCCGGGCCGCTGCCACCTCTCACCCGAGACGGGTGAGACGGAGCGGACCTCTGACGGACCTATGGCGGACACGCTGAAGGCGATTTACCCTGATCGAGCGCGCTCCACCGGAAGCAGGTCGACCAGCACGCCCGGCAGAGCGCCCGCTCTGAGGAGGCCTCGTGCTCGGACGACGGATCGGCGTGGCGCTGGCGGTGATCCTGTCCGTGGTGACGGCGGGCCTGGTGGTTCCGGTGGCCCCCGCGCTCGCCGCCCCCTGCGTCGAGGCACAGAACGCTCCCGTGGCCCCGGCGCTCTGGGGTGGGTTCGAGATCGACGGCAACCTCTGCTCGAACACCACCGGCACGACGGGCGACGTGGAGTGGGACACCGTCAGCGGCCAGCCGGTCGCGACGGACTCCGTCGGCAGCCCTGACACCTCGGCGTTCACGGGAGGGGCGGACGAGAACGGTGGGCCCAACTGGACGGTGTCCCAGACCTTCAACAGCAGCGGCATCCCGTCGGGGCAGGGGCGCAGTGACGTCGGGAACGTGTACGCGGCCGCGCAGGTCGTGGGGGCGAGCGTCTTCGCCTACTTCGGCGTTGAACTCGTCGGCGGCACCGGCACGGCCAGCCTGCACCTCGAGCTGAACCAGAAGTCGAACGACGACCCCTCCTGTCCTCGGGGCAACCGTGGTGTCCCCAGCCCCTGTCGGACGGTCGGCGACCTGCTGCTGGGTTTCGACAAGAGCGGTAGTGCCCCGATCTCGCTCGCGCACGCGTGGTCCTGGAACGGCTCCGCCTGGATCGAGATGGCCGAACCGGGTGGTGTCGCGGTCGGACGAGCCAACAACGCCACCGTCACGGCCCTGGACGGTCGAAGCCTCACCGTCGGTCGCTTCGGTGAGGTCGCCGTCAACCTGACGACCCTGTTCGGCCCGGCCACCTGCAGTGGCAGGTTCGGCACCTTGAACGTCCGCACGAGCGCATCGACGTCGCTCACGTCGGGCCTCATCGACTGGGTGCGCCCGATCGATGTCGGTGTCCCGAGCACCTGCCCCACGGTCGTCCTGCAGAAGGCGTGGGTGAACGGCTCCGAGGGCGACGCGGCCGACCTGTCCATCAACGGTGCCGCCACGGCTCCCCGGTTCGCGACGTCGACGGTCCCGGCGGACCCCGAGCCTTCGTTCACCGACAGCGGGAATCAGGCGATCTCCGAGGTCGAGCCGGGCTCGTCGGTCAGCATCTCGGAGGTGCTGGACGTCGGGAACACCGGCACCTACACCAGCGCGGTCAGTTGCGACAACGGGATCCTCACACCGGCTCAGCCGGGTCGCTCCGGCTCGTTCACGATGCCGGACGATGCGAACGCCGGCACCACGGTCACGTGCACCTTCGTCAACACCCGCACCCAGACGACGATGACGTTGACGAAGGTGTGGGCGAGTTCGACACCGGGCGACACCGCGGCTCTGATCATCGCGACGGAGCGTGGAGTCACCGGCCCCACGACCTCGACGGCGCCCGCGAGCACCACGATCACCGCGCCGGTCTTCTCAGGGGAGCCGGTGACCGTGCTCGAGGAGGTCGGCGACGCGAACACGGCCTCCTACCAGGCGACGACGGTGTGCACCGGCGTCGACAGCTTCGAGTCGGGCGACTTCGGTGCTTCCTTCGTCGTGCCTGACACGCCGACAACGATCGCCTGCACGATCACGAACACCGCCGTCCCGACGCGGCTGACGCTGTCGAAGCTCTGGGTCGCGGGTGCTCCCCTCGACAGCGCCGAGCTGACGGTCACCGGCCCCGACGACACCGACTCTGCGATCGCCATCGTCCCGGCCGGCAGGAGCGGGCGTTCGACGACGGTGGCGAGCCTCCCCATCGTTCCCGGCCAGACGGTGACGTTGTCCGAGATCCTGCCCGCCCCGGGCCGCACGAACACCGGCACGTACGAACCGACCTCGCTGATCTGCGACGGTCAGCCGGTCGAGTTCGAGCCGACGGCTGGCGGAGCCACCGCCGAGTTCACGGTGCCCTCCTCCGATCCGGTGAACTGCGCCTACACCAACACCCGGCAGCGGGCGATGGTGATCCTGCAGAAGCAGTGGATCGACGCCGCGATCGGAGACTCCACGGACCTGTCGATCCGCGGCGGCTTGGAGAGCCGGATCCGCGTCACCTCGTCGACCTCCGAGGAGACCGGGCCGACGTTCACCGACCTCGAGAACCAGGCGGTGAGCCCGGTGCTCTCCGGCAACGAGGTCACCCTGACCGAGACGCTGGCCACCGACAACACCGGGAGCTACGACACCTTCGCTCCGACGTGCGACAACGGTGTCGTCCCCGATGCCGAAGGGTCGTTCACCATCACCGGAGACCTGGCCGGCGCCACCGTCACGTGCACGGTCGCCAACACCAGGACCAGGGGGACGCTGACCCTGCACAAGATCTGGCGAGACGGCGTGGCGGGCGACTCGGCGAGCCTGACGATCACCGGGGCGGCAGTGCCCGGGGACAACACCTCGACCGTGCCCAACACCGCTCCGCCGGCGTACGACGACACCGCCCACTCGGCGGTTGCCGAGGTCTGGTCCGGTCAGGTCATCACCGTTGCCGAGGTGCTGGACCCGGGTAACACGGGTCGCTACGACTCCACCCTGGTCTGCGACAACGGCGTGGCCGGCACGACCCCCGCCACGTTCACGGTCGGAGCCGAACCTGGATCCGTCACGTGCGCGATCACCAACACCGCCCGACCCCCGGCACCACCGCCGCCACCGCCACCGCCGCCGCCACCGCCGCCACCAGCACCGGCGAGCACCCCCGTCGTCCGCACCGTCGCGTCGCACCACCGCGTCACGCCGGGCCGGCCGTTCCACGACCGGATCCACGTGAGCAGGCTGGCGGGGGCGCAGGGCGCCACGGCGGTCGCGCAGCTGTTCGGGCCGTTCCGGTCCCGCGCGACAGCCACCTGCCAGGCAGGATCGCTGGCCCGGACGCTCACCGTGCAGGTCGGCAACGGCTGGAACCGGACGCCGTCGGTCAGGATCGGCACCCCGGGCGTGTACACCTGGCGGGTCAGCCTTCGCGCCAACGCGGCGAACCACGCCGCGACCCACCGGTGCGGGCAGGTGGCCGAGACGACCGTGGTCGCGAAGCGGGCCTACGTCGCCCCGATCATCGAGGGCGGGTTCTCCGGCACCATCGCTCCGTTCGAGCTCGACCGTCGTGCTCCGATGACCGTCAGGATGCGCGGCATCGGCCTGCGAGCCTCGGTCCTCACCGAAGGCGTCGTCGGTCGCCACATGACGCTGCCGAGCGACGTACGCGACGTCGGGTGGCTGCGGAAGTCCGCGGGCGTCGGCGACGCGATCGGCACGGCCGTCATCGGCGGGCACGTCTCTGATCGCCGGGACCGGCCAGGTGCGATGGTCCACCTCAGCCGGGCCCGCGCCGGGCAGCGGATCACCGTCCGGCAGGGTGGGCGACGCTACCGGTTCGAGGTCGTGAGCACGACGACGTACGACCGGAGGGACGGGCTGCCCCAGCGCTACTTCGCCACCGCGGGGCGGCATCGTCTGGTCCTGGTCAGCTGTACGGACCGGGTGGTCTACCCGAACGGGCACTTCCACTACACCCGGTACGTCGCGGTCCTCGCCCGGCAGGTCCGACGCTAGCGAACGGGGCGCGGTGAGCGCCGGCGGGCGAGGGGCCGGCTTGCCCGGGGCCTTCGGAGGGGTACCCACCCCGGCCCGGTAGAGCCAGCACCCGGCTTCAGGGGGTACGGAATGCGGCTGACCACGACGACAACGACCAAGCGAAACGGACATGGTTGACGAACAAGAGACGTACCCATTCCCACGTCAGCCAGGTGATCCAGATGAACGACAACCACGTCCCGGACGACGGCATCAACCTCCGGCTGCGCCGGATCCTGCTCGACCTCGCTCGGCGCGAGGACAACCTCGCGCACGCGGAAGCCGCAGCTGTGCCGTACTGGGCGTCGCCGCCGGTATCTGTCGTCGGCCACCGGGCGGCCGCCGACTCCCTCAGGTTCGAGGCCGACCGCTTCCTGCGGGCGTCGTGAGGCGCGACGGGAGCCACCGACAGCTCCATCCGAAGGTGAGGCCCTCGGTACCGCCCTCGCGGTGAGCCGATCCTCGTTCCGACGCCCGGACTGGTGCGGCGTGTAGAACTTCCTGAAGATTTCTCCGTCGAAGGTGTCGAATCCGACCGAACGCCCCGACGTCAGGGTGAAAGGCACGTTCCGCACCGCCGATAGCCAGGAGGATTCCATGAAGTACATGCTGCTGCTCCGCCACGAGCCAGACGCCGGCCCGGCCGAGGGCACACCCGAGTTCGACGCCGAGATGGCCACGTGGGGGAAGGTGATGGGCGAGCTCGGCGAAGCCGGCTCGATGGTCGCCGCGCACGGTCTCGACACCGAGGCGACCGCGACCACGGTGCGCATCCGCAACGACGAGGCCCTGGTCTCCGACGGGCCGTTCGCGGAGACCAAGGAGTCGTTCTTCAGCTACATCATCATCGACGTCGCGGACCTCGACGCGGCCCTGGGCTGGGCCAAGAAGATGCCGAACGCGGCGTACGGCTCGGTCGAGGTCCGGCCGCTGTCCCGCCACGAGCAGGACGCGTGACGGAGGCGACCGAGGCCATCGAGCGGGCGTATCGCGAGGAGTGGACCGCGCTCCTCGCGACGCTCGCCGGCCAGCTCGGCGGCGACGTCGGGCTCGCCGAGGATGCGGTGGCCGATGCATTCACCGCCGCGGTGGCCGAGTGGCCCACCCGTGGCGTCCCGTCCCGCCCCGGAGCGTGGCTCACCACCGTCGCGCGCCGGCGGGCGATCGACCGGCTGCGGCGGGAGACCACCCGGTCGGCCGCACTCGATCGTCTGGAGATATCGATGAGAGACGACGTTGCGACCGATCCCGAACCGCCCAACCGCAGCGGCGTGGACGACGACCGACTGCGACTGCTGTTCAGCTGCTGCCACCCCGCGCTCGCCCTGGAGGCCAGGGTCGCGCTCACCCTCCGGGTCGTGGGCGGGCTGGAGGTGCACGAGGTCGCCCGCGCGTTCCTCACCACCGAGACGACGATGTACCAGCGCCTCGTCCGGGCAAAGCGGAAGATCAAGAGCGCCGGGATCCCGTACCGGGTGCCTGACGCGGACGAGCTCCCCGACCGGCTGCACGGCGTGCTGCACGTGATCCACCTCGTCTACACCGAGGGACACGTGGCCAGCTCCGGTGACCAGCTCCTCCGGGTCGACCTGTGCCACGAGGCGATCCGGCTCGGCCGCCTGGTCGTCGAGCTGCTGCCTGCGGACACCGAGGCGCTCGGGCTGCTCGCGTTCCTGCTGCTCACCGACGCCCGGCGCCCGGCCCGGACCGACGCCCGGGGTCTGCCCGTGGCGCTGGAGGACCAGGATCGCGGCCGCTGGGACCAGGCCGCCATCTCCGAGGGCACGGCGATCCTCGGACGAGCGCTTCGTCTCGGGTCGCCAGGGCCGTTCCAGGTCCACGCAGCGATCGCGGCGCTGCACGCGGAGGCGCCCCACTGGGACGCCACGGACTGGCCCCAGATCGCGGCGCTGTACGGCGAGCTGTCACAGCTGGCCCCCTCGCCGGTCGTGACGATCAACCGGGCCGCCGCGCTTGCCATGGCCGACGGCCCCCAGGTCGGGCTGGCCCTGCTGGCCGGCCTCGATGTCGACGAGCGGCTCGAGCGCTACCAACCGTGGCACGCCACCCGCGCCGAGCTGCTCGCCCGGGTCGGAAACGATGACGGTGCAGCCGCCGCCTACCGCAGGGCGATCGAGCTCACCCGGAACGACGCCGAGCGCGAGGCGCTCGAGGCCCGCAGCCGGCGCATTCGTCGCTCCTGAGCCCGGCGCCACGTAGGACAACCTCCAGCCGTCACGTGGCTCGAGATCGGAGGTTCTGCGTTGGTGACCCGGCGTACCGCGGACACGGTCGGCGCGCTGCTGGAGCTGGCACCCGCGTGCGACCCGGCGCGAGGTGGCCTCTCACGCGGCAGGTCCAGTGCTGCTCGGCACCTCGTCTGCGCGAGTTCAATGGCTCGAGAAGACGCCGGCTCTTGCCGCTGCGACCGGAAGTCATCGAGATGACTCGTCGACGCTGTGGCTCGACGACAAGGCCACCCGTCCCGCGAACTGATCCACTGCCGCTCATCGGCTGTGTTGCGTGTCAGCTGATCCTCGACATGTTGCTCCCGGCGCTGGCTCTCGCCAGGGCCACCACCTTGGGGACCGGATGGAGCGACATGACGTGGAAGATCCCGGCCATGCTCGCGAACGTGGCTGACGCGACGGCGAGCCATGTCGACTGGAGCGCCAGCGCGTGCGCGCTGTCGAGCGCGCGGAACGTGGCGTATGCCGCGCAGAGGAGCAGCAGCGTCAACATCGCGTCGGGGTTGTTGTAGCGGAAGACGAGGACCGTGACCGGGGTCAGTGCGAGGAGCGCGCCCGCGAGGAGGCCCACCCAGGTCCGTCCGGTGGTCCGCTTCACGCAGGCATGGAGGAGCGCGACCAAGACGACTCCCTCGGCGGCCTGGGGGAGCTCGACGGCCCGCGAGCTCATGTCGAAGAGGCGTACCCAGAGGTCGATCGGCCACAGCGCGAGCGGCGGCTTGTCGACGTGTGATGCCGTTGCCGGCGTCGAGCGAACCGAAGAAGGCGGCCTTCCTCGAACGAGCGCCAGCGTCAGCTCGTCACGTCCTTGCCGGCGAAGCGGGCCCACGCCGCCAGGAAGAACACGATCCCGTAGGACGCGGCGAGGTAGAGGCCGTGGACGACACCGTCCCACGCGATCGGGGTGCGGAAGAAGTCGCCGAACGCCATCCAGTGGTGCGTCAACAGGTATGGGTGCAGCCAGTCGACCTGGGGGATCGAGTCGAGGATGAAGCTGGCGGTGGAGAAGATCACTGTGGCGATCATGGCGGCGATCGGCTGCTCGGTCAGCGTCGAGACGAACAGGCCCACGGCGCCGAGGGAGGCGAGGGCGCAAGAGAGGTAGATCGACGCGAGCGCGACCCGGCCCAGCCCCTCGGAGAAGGAGATCTGGCTGCCGGAGAGGGTGGTGAGGTCGCCGCCGCCGAACAGGGCGAGCCCGATCGCCATCCCGACGACCGTGACGAGGAACGTGGCGAGGAAGGCGAAGATGACGATCGCGGCGTACTTGACGGCCAGGAGCCGCAGTCGGGCGACGGGCACGGTGAGCAGGTAGCGCAGTGTCCCGAGGTTCGCCTCGCCGGCGATGGCGTCGCCGGCGATGGCGGCGACCGCGAGGGGGAGGAACAGGCCGAGCTCGATCGTGAGCGCCGACAGCGACACGAAGAGGCCGTTCTCGGTGATCGACTGGAAGAAGTCGGGTGCGTCGGCACCTGGCTGCGAGGCCGTCGACCTCACGGCGATGGCGATGAAGATCGGCACCGCGGCCAGGACGGCGAGGCCGGCGAGGTTGCGGCGTCGTCGCAGCACCAGGCGCAGCTCGGAGGCGAGGAACCGCGGCGAGGGCCTGTTGAGGGCGGCGGCCGCCGGGACCGGCGCGGGCGAGGCCAGGTCAGCCGCTGACATCGAAGCCCTCCCCGGTGAGCCCGACGAAGATCTCCTCGAGCGTGGGTGCGTCCACGACGAATCTCGTGACGGCCAGTCCCGCGTGGACGCACGCGGTGACGATCTTCTCGGGTGCGACGTCGCCGAGTCGTCCGACGGCGCCGTGCGGGGTCACGCGTACGTCGCCCAGCCCGAGCTCCCGCATGACCCGGGCCGCCTGCTCCGGCTGGTCGCTGTCCACCCGCGCCTCGGCCTCCTGCTGGCGGCGGATCTCTGCAGCGGAGCCCTGGGTGAGGAGCCGGCCCGCGTGCATGACGCCGATGTGGCTGCAGACCTGCTCGACCTCCGAGAGGAGGTGGCTGGAGACGAGCACGGTGGTGCCGTCCTCGGCCAGCGAGGCGATCAGCGACCGGACCTCACGAGTGCCCTGGGGGTCGAGGCCGTTCGTCGGCTCGTCGAGGACCATCAGGTCCTTCGGCGTGAGCAGCGCCGCGGCGATGGCGAGCCGCTGGCGCATCCCGAGCGAGTACGCGCGATAGCGCTTGCCGGCGGCCGACCCGAGCCCGACCCGGTCCAGTGCCTCGCCGAGCCGGCGTCGCGACGTCGCGGGGTCGGTCGTCCGGTCCGCGGCATCGAGCCGGCGCAGGTTCTCGAGCCCGGAGAGGTACGGATGGAACGCAGGGCCTTCCACGAGCGCCCCGACCCTGGGAAGGGCGTCGACGACGCGCGCGGGCACCGGCCGGCCGAGCAGCTCGATCTCACCCTGGGTGGGGGCGACCAGGCCGAGCAGCATCCGGATCGTGGTCGTCTTGCCCGAGCCGTTGGGCCCGAGGAAGCCGTAGACCGACCCCGCAGGCACGAGGAGATCGATCCCATCGACGGCCGCGTGGGAGCCGAACCGCTTGGTGAGTCCGACCGTGCGGACCGCGTCCGTCACTTCGCCGCCAGCGCCGCGTAGAGGCGTTCGGGTGCGACCGCCCCGGCGACCACGCGACCGTCGTCGCTGACCAGGACCGAGAAGAGGGTGCCGCGGAGCAGGTGCCCCGATCCCCAGGAACCGGAGACGGTGGGGAGCCTCTGGACGATCGAGCCGAGGTTGCCCAGCGCGGCGCCACCGACCGCGCCCTCGCCCGGGTCACGCCCGGTGCTCTGGTCGATCGGCTGCGGCAGGTTCGCCTTCACCACGGCGGTCCAGCCGTCCCCGATCACCTGCGGCTCGGCGGCGTTCGCGTCGCTCGGGTCGACCGCCGACGAGTGGTCCGCTCCACCGAGCACGCCCTCGGTCACCTTGGTGCCCGGTGGCGGGTTGAACTCGAAGACGGACGACGACGGCTGGGAGGGGTCGAAGGAGGTGAACCCGACCTCGAAAGCCGGCTGGGCCGCGCCGCGGGCGAAGACCTGCACGCGGGTCGGGATGTGCGTGGCGCCGTCGACCGCGATCCTGACCTCGCCGACCAAGGTGGCGGTGTCACGCGGCTCGAGGACCAGCTCGTACGCTGAGCGCCCGGCGACCTCGGCGGTCCGTGCGGTGCTCACGCGCGTGGTGGGCGTGATGGCCTTCAGTGCGGCGTCGGCAGCCTGCTGGGGCGTCATCGGCTGCCCCGGCGCGGTTGCTGCGTCACCCGACGCATGCGTCGCGCCTGCCGGAACCTTCAGGTGACGGGCCGAGTTGTCGCGGCTGGACCAGATCCAGACATCGGATCCGTTCCGGACGACGTCGGACTCACCGAGCTGCCCCAGCAGCGCGATGCGGGCCTTCTCCGGGCCGGCGTACCAGACGCGCAGCGTGTGCGATCCGGAGACCAGCGAGCTGAGGTTGGAGCTCTGGTCACCCGACGGACCGGGCAATGCCGGGAGGCCGAGGTCCGCCGACTGCACGACCGTGCCGGACAGGCCCTCGACCCGGGCGTTCTGCACATCGACCAGTAGCTGCGCGGCGCTCCTCGCCGGGAGCGGGTCGCGGGCGCTCGCCGCGATGGTCGCGGCCACCGAACCAGCCGAGGCGAGAACCGCCACGGCGACGAGCGGGACGAGCCACCGGAGCTTGGGCCGGCGAGCGAAGAGGGTCATGCCCCGATTGTCACGTGGGGGTGCTGTGAAACCGCTGAGAACCTGTGGGCCGTCTTCAGCGGGCCCTGTCAGGATGGCGGCGTGCGGCTTCTGGTGGTCGAGGACGAGATGCGTCTCGCGCGCGCCCTCGGTCGAGGCCTGACCGCCGACGGATTCCTCGTCGACATCGCGCTGACGGGCCCGTCCGGACTCCAAGCCGCTCGGGACGGCGACTACGACGCGGTCCTGCTCGACGTGATGCTGCCGGGCATGTCGGGCTACGACGTGGTGCGTGCCCTGCGGGCCGAGGGCAACCCCGTCCCTGTTCTCATGCTGTCGGCGAAGGACGGCGCGCACGACCAGGCTGACGGACTGGACGCCGGTGCCGACGACTACCTGGTCAAGCCGGTCTCGTACATCGTCCTCCTCGCTCACGTGCGGGCCGTCCTCCGCCGGCACCACGACACCCGGCCGCCCGTCCTGACCTGGGGCGACGTGCGGCTGGACCCCGCCGTCCACGAGGTGACGTTGGCGGGCGAGCCGATCGAGGTGACTCCGCGCGAGTACGCCCTGCTCGAGTTCTTCCTCCGACACCCCGACCAGGTCGTCACGAAGGTCGAGCTGCTCGACCGGGTCTGGGACCTCGGCGACCGGGGCCTCAACACGGTCGAGGTCTACGTCGGCTACCTGCGGCGCAAGCTGGGCGCCGAGGTGATCGAGACCGTGCGTGGTGTGGGCTACCGCCTCGGCGGGTCGGCGATCGTCGACGCATGAAGCGGCTCTGGTGGCGCTGGACGCTGCGGACTCGCCTGATGACGATCGGCCTGCTCGGGCTGGCCATCGCGCTGGCGCTCGGGAGCGTCGGCCTCTACGCCGCCTTGCGCATCGAGGGGCTGCACCGTGTCGATCGCGCCGCCCACGCCAGCGCGCAGGAGGTGGCGGGACTCATCGACACGGGGCGCCTGCCGCAGACGCTCCCCGTCACCGGTGTCGAGATCATCCAGGTCCTCGACAGCAGCGGACGGGTGCTCAGCGCGTCGGCGAATGCCGACCGGCTGACGGCGATCCTGCGGCCCGACGAGCTCGCGGAGGCCCGTCACGGCCCGCTGACGGTCTCCGGCTCGCGGCTCGGGATCACCTCGCGACTCCGCGTCCGGGCGACCGGTGTCGGCGCCGACGCCGGCGCCGGCCCCGACACCAGGACCGTCCTCGTCGCCGAGCCCGTCGACGACCTGATCGGCGACAGCGACGCGCTGCGTCTGGTGCTCCTCGTCGGCTACCCGCTGATCCTGTTGGCGCTCGGCCTGATCGCCTGGCGCGTGATCGGGGCGGCCCTGCGTCCCGTCGAGGCACTGCGAGCCGGCGCTGACAACATCTCCGGGTCCGGACGCGAGGACCGCCTGCCGGTGCCCCCGTCCGAGGACGAGATCCACGCCCTGGCCGTCACGCTGAACTCGATGCTCGACCGACTCGACGCCGCCCGCGAGCGGGAGGCCCAGTTCGTCGCCGACGCCGCGCACGAGCTGCGCAGCCCACTCGCCTCGCTGCGGATGCAGGTCGACGTCGCCAGGCGGCTCGGGGAGGAGGGTGAGCACCTCGACGACCTGGATCTCGACCTCGACCGGATGTCCGCACTCGTCGAGGACCTGCTCGTGCTGGCACGAACCGAGGCCGACGCAGTCTCCGACGAGAAGGTCTCCGCCGACGTACGGGTGGAGGTCGAGCAGGCGGCGGCCCGCTGGGAGAGGGAGATCGAGGTCGAGGTCGCGCCGGGGCCCACGCTGCTCGTGGCCGCCCGGCCCGAGGAGGTCGCGCGCGTCCTGACCAACCTCCTCGGCAATGCGGCCCGTTACGCGCCCGCCGTCCGGGTCTCGTGGCGTCCACGTGGGGACCGCGTCTTCCTGTGGGTCGACGACGGCGGCCCGGGCATCGCACCGCCCGACCGTGAGCGCGCGTTCGAGCGCTTCACCCGACTCGACGAAGCACGAGACCGCGAGTCGGGCGGTGCGGGTCTCGGCCTCGCCCTGGTCCGTGCGACGGTGCGCGCGCGTGGCGGGGACGTTCGCCTGGCCGACTCACCGCTCGGCGGACTCCGGGTCGAGGTCGAGCTCCCCGGCGCCGTTCACGATGCCGCCCACGATGCCGCCCACGGTGCCGCGGACGGCTGATCACGGCAGTCGCCGCGCAGCCGTCCGCTCGCGGACGTCATCCCTGCAGCGTGGTGACGAGGGTGCCCAGTCCGTCCTGCTCGGTTCCCAGTCCTGGACGATCGCGTGGAGCGCCATGACGTCGGAGACCGGGAGCCTGTCGGTCGCCTGGGCCGGGGTGAGGTGGATGTCGTTCGACGCGGAGCCACCCTCCTCCTCGGCGATGGGGGAGGTGTGCGGCACCTGGTTGGCGTGGAACAGACGGCCGCTCGTCCGCACCGCATCGGCCCGGACAGGCGGCCGCCCCGCCGAGGCATCCGCTTCTCAGTCGCCGTTGGAGTCGCCGTCGCCCTCGATGACGACCACCTCGTAGTGGGCATCGAGCCGCACGTCGACGGTCGTGCCGTCCGTCTTGGTGACCTCCACTTCGTAGGTTGCACCGTTCTCGTTGTCGGTCTCGACGCTGTTCGCGGTCCCGCCGCCGGTCGCATCCAGAGCTGCGGTCGTCGCTGCGTCCGCCTGCTCGGGTGTGTACCGGTGGCTCGCAGATCCGTCGTCGCCGCTGGTCGCCGCGGCAACCCCGCCTGCTCCGATGGCGACGACAGCGCCTGCGCCGACAGCCGTCATCACAAGTCGCTTTCGCATGTCGCTCCTCTCGTCGTCCGGGTGATGGGAGCAAGCCTCGCGGCCGGGTGCTGAAGCCAGCCTGAACACGGCTCGCATCTGCCCACCCGAACGCTCCGCGTGCGCCTAGAGTCGCGCCGTGGCCGGGAACGCAGTCTCCCTGGGCTGGCCGCTTGCAGCCCTCTTGGTGTCCTTCGCCCTGACGGCCGCCGCGGTGACGCGCCTCGCCGACCTGGGGGACTGGCGAGCGCCGCTCACGGCGGCCGGCCGGTGCGTCGTCCAGCTCGCCGCCATCAGCCTGATCATCCGGTTCGCCCTCCACTCGATGGCATGGACCTTCGTGTTCGTGGCCGGGATGATCGTCGTGGCCGCGGCGACCGCCGCCCGGCGCATCGCCGGCAGCCTTCGACCGGGTGCTTGGATCGCGGGAGCGATCCTCGCGGGCGTCGGGCCGGCCGTCGCCCTCGCGCTCGCCAGCACCGCCGTCCCGGCCGAGCCTCTCGCGGTGTTGCCGACGGCGGGGATCCTGATCGGCGGCGCGATGTCCGCAGCGACGCTCGCCGGCCGCCGCGCCACCGACGAGCTCTCGTCCCACCACGGGCAGTACGACGCCGCCCTCGCACTCGGGTTCACGCGGCGACAGTCGGTGGGCATCGTCGCCAGGTCCGCGGCCGGCCTGGCGCTCGTGCCAGGCCTCGACCAGACGCGAACCGTCGGACTGGTGACCCTTCCCGGCGCGTTCGTCGGTGTCCTCCTGAGCGGGGCGTCGCCGTTGGAGGCGGGTGTCGCCCAGGCATTCGTCCTCATCGCGCTGCTCGCGGTGCAGGCGGTCTCCGCCGCGGTGACCGTCGAGCTCGTGGCCTCGGCGAAGGTGCTGCCCGCCGGGCTCGACCTACAGCCCTGATGGTCGACCCGGGGCCATGCGTGCCGTGGCTCCCACGAAGACGAACCGACGACAGGCCCCGTGCCTGAACGCCGTCCCGAGTCCGACCCCGAGGACGTTCCCCACGAGGTTGTCCGCGAGGCGGCTGGTCAGCCGCAGCACGTCGTGGCTCACCGCCAGGAGAAGCACGGAGATCATCAGCCCGGCGAGGTTGAAGAAGACGAAGAGCAGGACCTCCCGCCTCCGGTTGTCCGACGTGGTGTCACGCCAGGTGAGGAGGCGGTCGCCCAGGTAGGTGACGACCGTCGCGGGTGCGACGGCGACGACCTTGGCGACGATCGGATCGTGCCCGCCCAGGAAGGGGCGGGCGCGCAGCCGGTCGAACGCCGCCACGTCGGTCACGTAGCCGGCACCACCCACCGCGGCGAAGGTGACGATCTCCCGGGTTCGCGAAGCCTTCTCGGGACCTCGGCTGCTGACCCGGCCCGTCTCGGGTCTCGCGACTCGCTCTCGACTTCGGTGACCGCCTGCCCGAGCACGCCGAAGGCGTCCGATCGGACCACCTCAGCTCAGCCTGAGGGCTTGTGACGGCGGTCACGCCTGTGCCAGTATGACGTATGACGTGCTCTGAATCGTTTCAATTCTAAGGAGAGCTTCGTGCTCGGACGATGTGCTTCAGAACAGATCGACCAGAGATCAGGAGCGCTGTCTCGCTGGTCCCTGGCGGTGGCGGTGGCGATCGGGGGCTTCGTCCTCCCGAGCGGCGTGGCAGGCCCGGCGGCTGCTGCGGGGCCGGACAAGGCGGCTGACGTCACGGTCGATGGGCTTCGGATCGACAACCGCACCGACCGACCGCTGGGCGTCGACGACACGAGCCCCACCTTCAGCTGGCAGCTCGACGGCCGCGGTGCCGCGGCGCGGCAGACCGCTTACGAGGTGCGTGCGACCGAGGCGTCCGGGGACGAGCTGTGGGACTCGGGTCGTGTCGCGGGCTCCACGCAGCAGGCGGCGTACGGCGGTCGGCCGCTGACCTCCCGTACCGCGGTCTCGTGGCGGGTCCGCGTCTGGGACGGCAACGGCACCGCGTCGCCGTGGAGCAAGCCGTCGACCTTCGAGATGGGGCTGCTGCAGCAGTCCGACTGGGGCGCCGCCTCGTGGATCCAGCTCCCGCCACCACCGCTCAACCGCGGCGTGACCATCGACGTCGGTGACCAGAGCGCCCGCTACGTGCGTCTCGACGTGACCAAGCTCGGCCTGCCGCTGAAGGAGTCGTCCTACCCCGACCCGGTCTCCCGGATCGCGCTCTCGGAGATGCAGGTGCTCGCCCCCGACGGGACGAACGTCGCACTCGGCCGGAGCGTGTCGGTCTACGACCAGTTCGCGTGCCCCGGCTGCGGCACGAAGCTGCTCACCGACGGCAAGATCATCAGCCCCGGCTACATGAGCCGGCAGTCCTACACGCAGGACATCAGCCCCTCGAAGTGGGTGCAGATCGACCTCGGGTCGGTGCAGAGCTTCGACCGGATCGTCCTCTTCCCCCGCACCGACGCTCGTACGCCGGACGGGCAGATCCCGGACTTCCCCGTCGACTTCACAGTCCGGGCCTCCGCGACCGCGTCCACGCCGACGAGCGTCATCGCGTCCGTCACCGACCAGCCGAACCCGCCGGGCCCCGACCTCAGCAACCCGCTGCCGATCTTCGCCCGCCCCTTCGCGACCACGAAGCAGGTCGCCAGCGCCCGGCTGTATGTCGCCGGCCTCGGCGCCTACCAGGCGACGGTGAACGGCAGGCCGGTCACCGACACGGTCCTCAACCCCGGGGTGACGAACCCGCTGCGGTCGGCCGAGTACGGCACGTACGACGTGACGAGCCTCGTGCGTGACGGCGACAACACGCTCGGTGTGGCGCTCGGCAACGGTCAGACGAACGTCAACCCGCAGGCCAACGCGGCGGCGGGCCGGACCGACGTGTACACGAAGTTCAACTCCACGCCCGTGCCGACCGGCACGCTCACCGCGCCCATCGCGGCGGGCGGGGTGACCGTGCCGCTCTCGAGCGTGGCCGGCTACGCCGTCGGCGACACCGTCAACGTCGACACCGGCGACGGCGGGAGCCGGCTGGAGTCGCGCAAGGTCACGGCGGTGGCGGCCGGATCGCTCACCGTCTCGCCGGCGTTCGACGACGGTCACGCCCCCGGCGCAGACGTGCTCGGCTCCGGTGCCCCGACGAAGGGTGAGATGGCGGTCTCGCCGCGACTGATCGCGCGACTGGAGGTCACCTACGCCGACGGCAGCACCGACGCCGTCGTGAGCGACCCGTCGTGGCGCACGAAGCACGGCCCGACGATCACCGACAACTGGTACGCCGGCACCGACTACGACGCTCGTGCCGTCCAGCGCGGCTGGGACGAGCCGGGCGCCGACCTCTCGGACGCGAACGGCTGGGAGGACGCCTCGATCACCTCCCCGCCGTCCCTCGACACCAGGCTCGTGTGGCGTCAGGCGCCGCCCGTGCGCGTGCAGAAGACGTTCACGCCGGTCGCGATCGAGCACCCGGGCACCGGCTCGTGGTCGTTCGACCTCGGCCAGAACCTCGCCGGCATGCCGCGCCTGCACATCCCCGGCGGCACCGTCCCGGCCGGCACGGTCATCACGATGACCCCGGGCGAGAGCTGGAGCGGCAGCGGCGCGGTCAGCACCGCGTCCGCCGGCTCGGCGACCGGCATCATCGACACCTACACGACGTCGGGTGATCCGGCGGGTGAGACGTTCGCGCCGCAGTTCATGTACCACGGCTTCCAGTACGTGCAGGTCAGTGGACTGCCCGCGGACTTCACGCCGGACACGGACACGCTCACCGGCCTGCAGACCAACGCCGACGTCCCGTCGGGTGGCTCGATCGACACCAGCGACGACCTGGTCAACACGATCCATCGCATGTCGGAGTACTCGATCCGCTCCAACATGCAGTCGATCTTCACCGACTGCCCGCACCGCGAGAAGCTCGGCTGGCTCGCGGACATGATCCAGTCGATGGGGGCGATCCACTCGGACTTCGACGTCTCGGCCTACCTGCGCGGAATGGAGCGGCAGATGCTCGAGTCCCAGCAGCCGGGCGGTCTGATCCCCGGCACCGCGCCCGAGTTCCCGAACTTCGGCGGTGGCTACCGCGACGACGTCAACTGGGGCGGCGCCTTCATCCTCACGCCCTACGAGCTGTGGAAGACGTACGGCGACACCCACACGATGCGCGAGTACTACCCGCACATGCAGGACTACCTCGCCTACGTGCGCGCGCAGGTGTCCGACGGCCTGCTGTCCAGCGGGCTCGGTGACTGGATCGCCGGCGACACCTCGACGCCGAAGACCGCGACCGGGACCTACGGCCTGTTCACGATCGCCACGGACCTGGCCGACATGGCGGCGGCGCTGGGTCACGACGAGGACGCGGCCGACTACCGCGGGCTCGCTTCGGAGCTGGCGAGCGCGTTCAACGACGCGTTCTTCAACCCCGCGACGCGGACCTACACCACCGCGGGTCCGGACGGCACGACCGGGTCGCAGGCGCTCGACGCCCTTCCGCTCGCCATGGGGATCGTGCCGGACGGCGCCGAGCAGTCGGTGCTCGACGACCTCGTGGCACGCATCGACGCCTACCATCCCAACGGCGGTGGTCCGCACATCTCCGGCGGCGAGGTCTCGCTGCAGCCGATCTACGAGGTGCTGATGGACAACGACCGCGGTGACGTCCTGTGGAACGTGCTGCAGGAGCGGACGGCGCCCAGCTACGCCTACTTCGTCGACCAGGGCCGGACGACGATCCCCGAGTCCTGGGATCTCGCGGGCTCCCAGAACCACATGATCCTGCTGCAGATCGACGAGTGGTTCAGCGCGGGTCTGGCCGGGATCCGGCAGGCGCCGGGCTCCACGGGCTTCGACCGCGTGGTCATCAAGCCGCAGACGGTGGGCACGCTCACGCACGTGTCGGGCACCCGCGAGACCCCGCACGGCACGGTCGCCAGCACGTGGACCCGCGGGGCGAAGGGGCTCAGCTCGATGCACGTGTCCGTGCCGGCAGGCACCACCGCGACGGTGTACGTGCCGGCCGGGGACAGTGAGTCGTTCGTCCCCGTGGGCGGGGACGTGACGGCGACCGGTCGCGTGGCGGGCTACCAGGTTTTCTCGGTCCGCCCGGGTGACGTGACCTTCCGCAAGGGCGCCTGAGTCACCTCGTCCAGGGCGCCCGGGGTGGGCGCCGCACCACTGCCAGCACTGCTCCCAGTCAAGGAGATTCATTCGTGAGACGTTTCAATTCTCGGGGTCGACACACGATCCTCGGAGCCCTCTCGGCCACCGCGCTCGCCCTGTCGGTCTCGGCAGCGCCCGCGGGGCCCGCCCAGGCGGGCCCGGAGGGCGCGAGGGTCGTGATCCCGCACGCGCAGGGGTTCGATCCGGTGGCGTTCGCCGACCCGCCGTCCGACAGCCGGCCGATGATCTACTGGTACTGGACCGGCACCGTCACCCCCGCGGTCGTGGACGCGCAGATGGCCGAGATGCGCGCCAAGGGCATCCACGAGGCCGTTCTCTTCCCGTACGGCGGTGACGGCATGAAGCCGGCGTACTTCACCGACGCGTGGTTCGACATCGTCGGGCACGTCCTGCGGGAGGCCCAGCGCACCGGGATGCGCATCTGGCTCTTCAACGACAGCAACTTCCCCAGCGGCAAGGCCGGCGGGATCATCGCCAACGGCGGAACGATCGGGGACAGGAAGGTCGAGGCGAGCCCGCAGCTGAGGCTCAAGGCGCTCCAGCGGTCGACCCGCGTCGTGGAAGGGCCGACGACGATCGACCCCTCCGAGTCCGGCGGCCTCAGCGTCGCGGACGGCCGACTCGTCGTTGATGCCGCGATCCGGCAGGGCGCGCACCCGATCATCGCCGGTCGCGACTGGACCGACTACACCGTGACCGGGAAGGTCCGCCTGACGGCGTCGGGTGCACAGCTGGCCGTCCGGTCCTCCGCGGACGGGACCAGGGGCTACCTGGTCGACGTCGACGTCAAGGGCCGCGCGAGCGTCTGGCGCCTCGACGATGGGACGCGGACGCGGCTGACCACCGGCATCCCGGCGCCCGGATTCCACCCGCGCAACGAGCAGACGATCACGGTCACGGTCTCCGGGGACCGGATCCAGCCGGTGATCAACAAGACGGTGCAGCCGGTCGCCGTCGATGCGACGTACCCGACGGGGGCGCCGGCGGTCAGCGCCGAGTACGGCGGCGTCGGGATCGCCGACGCCGTCGAGGGTCTGCAGCGCGTCACCTGGGACGGGCTCCTCGTCACCGCGCCGGATGGCCGAGAGCTGTGGTCGCGAACCTTCGACACCGGCGACCAGGTCGACGGCTTCGGTGGACCGTTGGCGCGCATCGACGGCGCGGTCGCGGCAGCCGCGCGGCCGGTCGGGTCGACGGACGCCGCTGACCTGGTCGAGCTGACCCCGGACCTCAGGACCGGGACGTGGCAGGTCCCGGCGGGGCGCTGGCAGGTGGACACCTACGGGAAGGCGATCCTGACCGACGACTCCAGCGGGTACCACCGGGGCTACCTCGATCTGCTCGACCCGGCGGCGACCGACCGCCTGTTCGACACCGCCCAGGGCGAGTACGTACGCCGCTTCGGCTGGGCGATGGGGTCGGTCGTCCCGGGCTTCTGGGACGACGAGCCGTTCATCTCCTCGGCCGAGCCGTGGCCGTTCAAGCGGCTGCCGTGGTCGAGCAGCCTGGAGAAGCTGGTCGAGCAGGCCGGCTCGACGCCCGGGGTCGCCTACACGGCTGCCTTCGAGCAGCTCGGCCGCACCGGCGAGCAGTACTCCGGCGCGTACTGGCGGGCGGTCAACGATGCCTTCGCCACCAACTACTACCAGCGTCAGGCGGAGTGGATGGGGGACCGAGGTCTCCAGCTCATCACCAACCCCCTGCTCGACGAGACGAGCCCGCAGCAGCGGATGCACAGCACCGGCGACCTGGCCAAGGACAACCAGTACGCGCAGGTCCCGGGCACCGACATGATCACGGGTGACTACGTGCCCGGGCAGCAGACGACCCTGGGTCGCAACGCCGCCTCGTCCGCGCACCTGAGTGGAGCCGACCGCGCACTCTCGGAGGTCTTCGGCAACTCCGGCTGGGGCGTGGCGCCGCAGTTCATGCACGCCACGATCGGAGCTCTCGCCACCCGCGGGATCAACTCCTTCGCGCTGCACGCGATGTGGACCGACGAGAACCAGGTGTACTTCGCCCCGCCGTTCGGACCCAGCAGCACCTTCTGGGACGCGATGGGCGACGTCGACGCGTGGATCGGCCGGGTCAGCGAGCTCGCCCGCGGCGACTCCGCGGCCGAGACCGCACTGCTCCAGCCGCAGCGGGCCGCCGAGCAGACCCGGACCTCGGACGCCGCGCACCAGCTCGACAAGGACCTGAGCAGCACGTCGTACGCGCTCGAACGTGGACAGGTCGACTTCGACCTGGTGAGCGACGGGTCCTTCTCCGGCGACCCGCACACGCGCTTCCACGCACAGCCCGGGCACGGGGAGCTGCAGGTCGGCGAGGCGTCGTACCGGATGGTCGTCGTCCCGAGGACGTCCGTCCTGGACCTGGAGACCATCCAGACGCTGCAGGAGCTCGTCCGGACGGGCGGCCGTGTCGTCCTCGTCGGACCGCTTCCCGAGCACGAGGCTCGCGGACGGGACGCGCGCCTGGCGGCGGCGCTCGACGCGCTGTTCGCGGGTGCGTCCGGCGAGTGGACGCGACGTGAGGCCGGCCAGGTCGCCGTTGTCTCCGACACCGACGCTCTCACTGCCCTCGCGCAGGAGGCGGGTGTGGCGGCCGCTCGGCTCGCGCCGGCAGCGCCGGCGATCCGGGTCCTGCGCACGAGTCGGGGCGATGACGTCGCGTTCCTGGTCAACAACGAGAGCGGCCAGAGCGTCAGCACGAGGGCGACCCTCCCGGTCGACGGTGTCCCGGAGCTGTGGGACCCGCGGACCGGTGAGGCCGACGTGGCGAGGACCTACGACGAGGACGGGCACGGCACGACGACCGTTCCGCTCGAGCTCGACCCGTACGAGACGCTCGCGGTCGTCTTCCGCAAGGGCACCGCAGCACGGCCCCACCTGGTGGGCGACGCCGTGGCGGAGTCGGTCACGGCGGTCCGGAACACACTCGCCGCACGAGTGGTCGTCGGCGAGCCCGGGACCGTCGACCTGCGCGGTCAGGACCACGGGCGGACCTACCGCGGCACGGCTACGGTGAGCGACCCGCTGCGGCCCATCGCCGTGGACGGTCCGTGGACCCTGCAGCTCGAGCGTGAGGGTGAGAGCCAGCGGCCGACGGCCCTCGGCTCCTGGACGCAGACCGACCCGACGTTCTCCGGGAGCGGGGTCTACCGGACGTCGGCCGAGCTCAGCGAGCCCGACCTGGCCGGCAGAAGGCTCCTGCTCGACCTCGGCGAGGTGCACGACATCGCGCAGGTCACGGTCAACGGCGTGACGCTCCCGCGTGCGCTGTGGAGCCCGTACACCGTCGACGTGACCGACGTGCTGCGAATCGGGGACAACGCCATCGAGGTGCGGGTCACGAACACGTTGCTGAACAAGCGCAGCAAGACCCCGCCGCCCTCGGGCCTGATCGGTCCGGTGACGCTGCGTCCGCAGGCTGTCGTCGACGTGAGCCTGAGGTAGTCGACGTGGCCCCCGGCCCCGAGCGCCCGGCGGGGGCGGGGGCGTCACGCCGGCGCGGTGGACTCCCGCGGGACAAGGTGGCAGTCCACCCGGCGGACGCCCGGCTCCACCGAGCGGTCCGAGATCGCGTCGAGCAGCGCCTGTGCGGCGATGCGACCAACCTCCTGCAGGCTCAGGTCGACGCTGGACAGGGGAGGCCGCGCGGCCTCGACCATGACGTCCCAGTTGTCGAACCCGATGACGGCGGCGTCGTCGGGCACGCGGATGCCGTGCTCCCGGAGCGAGTCCAGGACGGCGCGGGAGTGAGCGTGCGGTCGGTGTGCATTACTCGATCTACAGATTGATCGGCACACGTGCTCGGCCGGAAGTGTGGGCGCCCGGCCAGCGGGCGCCCACCGTGGGGTTCGGACCAGCCGTCGGGGAGGTCAGTCGGCGACGAGGCCGGCGGGGCCGACTCCGGTGCCGGCTGCCGTGCCGGCGGAGGCGAGCGTTCCGGCGGTTCCGATTCGCCACGCGGCGACCGCACCGCTGCGCAGCCGCACGGACAGCTGCCGGCCATCGGCAGAGACCGCTGCGTCGGTGGGGCCAGCGCCAGTGGTGGCCGCGACGGCCTCGAGCAGCCTCAGCGTTCCGTCGGGAGCGACGGCGTACGTCGAGATCGAGGAGCTGGCCGCGTTGACGACGTAGGCGATGTTGTCGGCCACCACGAGCCAGCAGGCTGCCGCCTGGGTGTTGGCCAACGCGCTGGTGAGAGTCGAGAACGGCCGGAGCCGGTAGGAGGAGGCCGATCCGGTGGCTGCCTCGGAGACGATCAGATGACCTGGGCGGTCGAAGTCGAAGCCGTAGGGCGTGACGCCGGCGGAGGGGTGCGGCGTCGCGCCGCCTGCGTACCCGCGCCTGACGGCGAAGGTGTCGATCGCATTGGTCGCCTTCTGCGTGACGACGAGGGTCCGGCCGTTCGGGGTGAACGAGACCTGGGCGGCGTCCGTGCCACCCCCTCCCGGGTTGGGGGTCAGCGCCCTGGTCGACCCCGGCAGGCTGTCCAGGTGGCCGGACCGGTCGTAGCGGAAGCCCGAGATGGTGTCGTCGCCCTGGTTCAGGACGTAGCCGACGCCGTTGCGGACGGTGAGGCTGACGGGGAAGTCGCCGTGGCTGCCGACCTTGTCTCGGAGCACGAGACCATGCTTGGTGGCCGCGAGCGCCGACACCGAGTCGTCTCCGGCGTTCACGACGAAGACGATCCGTCTATCGCGGGCGAGGCCGCCTTGGGAGGCCAGCGACGCGCCGGCGCCGAGGCCTCCAGTGCCGACCGACCCCGCAGGTTCGAGGGAGCCATCGGCGTGTCGGTCGTACACGTTCACGGCGTTGCCGGTGACGTTGTTGCTGGCCTCGTAGACATGTCCGACGACGCGGTCGGGTTTCGCTGGGTGAGCCGACGCGGTGCCGGACAGTCCGGCGGTGGTGGCGCAGCTCAGGACGACGGCCACGGTGAGGGTGGGGAGCTTGCGGAGCATGATGACTTCCTCTCGTTGGTGCTGGGTGTGGTGATGTGGCGGACAAGGTCGGTGGATTCGGGCGCGGCGCACCGCACCGGCGGTGGATCGGCGTGATGTGACGTGGCGTGCGCCAGGTGGCCGGCGCAGACGGCGCGAGCGGCGCGATCAGGGTCCGGTGGAAGACCTTGCGCCAAGGGACCGTCGGGCTCGAGCGGTTGTCAGGCGGGACGGATGTTCTGGTTGCCTCGTAGGAGGTTCAGCGGGTCGTAGGTGGCCTTGACCTGTTGGAGCCGGGCGTAGTTCTCGGGACCGAACGCGGCCGCGACCCGCCCCTGACCTTCGTCGCCGATGAGGTTCAGATAGACGCCGCCGGTGCTGTACGGCGCGATGTCGCGTCGGAAGTCCTTGACCCACTGGATGCACGCCGCGTCGTCGACGGCGTCCTCCCAGGTGGCGAAGGGGTGGGTGACCCACCGGGCTGAGCGCTGCGCCATCGGGGTGGTCTCCGAGGTTGCTGCGGCAACGGCTCCGCCCCAGGGGATCACCGCCTGCTGAATGGTCGGCGCGGGGCGGTTCCTGCCGTAGTCGAGGAACACCGCGAGGCTGTCGTCGTCCAGGTCGTCGTGGTACTCCGCGCTCCAGTAGTGGCGCATGCCTGGCGGGTCGTCGAGCATGGAGTTGAAGTCGGCGTACGGCATCGGGCCGACCAGGTCGAGCTCTGGCTTGAGGTCACGCATGGTTGCGACCACGTCCTGACCGTCGAGGTCGCCACCTGTCCATAGCACCGCCAGGCCCACGATCTGTTCTCCGTGGAGGGGCTCGGGGATGAACTCCTCCGGCGGTGCGGTGAGGACGATGAGTCCGGTGCCCAGGTCGACGGGGGAGCCCTGCGCCCAGGTCCGGAAGGTGCGGGCGACGTCTTCGGCGGCGTCGATCCGCCAGCCGAGGATGCCGCCGAGCACCGTGGGGCCGATGGGGTGCATCGCCAGCTCGAGCGTCGTGACCACGCCGAAGTTGCCGCCGCCTCCCCGTGAGGCCCACAGCAGGTCTTCGTGCTCGTGAGCGTCGGCGCGGAGGCGGCGTCCGTCGACGGTGACGAGCTCGACAGCGGTCAGGTTGTCGCAGGCCAAGCCCAGCTTGCGGTCCAGCCATCCAGACCCGCCGCCGAGGGTGAAGCCGGCAACGCCAGTGGTGGAGGCGCGACCGCCCGTGACAGCCAGCCCATGCTCCTGGGCGGCCCGGTCCAGCTCGCCCCAGGTGACGCCCGCTCCCACGCGCGCCACCCGGCGGGTCGGGTCGATCTCGATGTCCTTCATCGGGCGCACGTCGATGACCAGGCCACCGTCGCTGGTGGAGTGACCGGCCACCGAGTGGCCTCCGGCCCGCACCGCGATCGTGAGCTCGTCGCGGCGGGCACGCTCCAGGGCGTCGGCGACGTCGTCGGGGTTCGCGCAGGCGGCGATCACCGCGGGCCGCTTGTCGATCATCGCGTTGAACAGCTGGCGCCACTCGTCGTAGTCAGCGTGGTCGGGTTCGATCCAGTGCATGTCCTGCTCCTCGGCTCCCTCGCCCTGTTGTCTGCCCGGGGTGACCCCCGGGCCTGCCCGAGCACTTCGATGCTCGTCGCCTCGACCACGAGCAGGAAGGGGTGTGGCCTTACGGGGCGGTGACGTGAATGGTCACTGAGTCGTAAGGGTTGCCGTGGCGGCGCAGGCCGCGGCAGGCCTAGCGTGAAGGGGTGGCCAGGATCCTCGTCGTCGACGACGACCACACCGTGCGTGAAGTCGTGGTCTCGTACCTGCGCGCCGGCGGCCACACCGTCGCGGACGTGCAGGACGGCGAACAGGCGCTCGCCCAGCTGCGGGACGTGCCAGCGGACCTCGTGGTGCTGGACCTGATGCTGCCGGGAATCGACGGTCTCGAGGTATGCAGACGACTGCGGGAGACCAGCGACACACCGATCATCATGCTCACCGCCCTGGGGGACGAGACGGACCGCGTGATCGGCCTCGAGCACGGCGCCGACGACTACCTGACCAAACCGTTCAGCCCGCGCGAGCTGGTCCTGAGGGTGGACTCCGTGCTCCGCCGCACCGGTGAACAGAACCAGCCGACCCGTGAGCCGGTCAGCGATGACGACCTGCTGTGGGACCCCGCCCGACACGTCGCGACGCTGGGCGGGGAACGGTTGGCATTGACGGGTCGCGAGTTCGACCTGCTCGGGTTCATGCTCACTCACCCGGGGGTTGCCTGCACGCGCGACCAGCTCCTCCAGGAGGTGTGGGGCTGGTCCTTCGGCGATCGGTCGACCGTGACGGTCCACGTCCGACGACTGCGGGAGAAGATCGAAGCAGACCCGACCCGGCCCACACGGCTGGTGACGGTGTGGGGCGTCGGCTACCGGTGGGAGCCAGCCGATGTCACATGACCACGTCGAGATCATCCTCATCGCCACCGCATGGTCGGCGTCCGCCGGTGCACTGGCGCTGGTCCTCGCGTACGCGACCCGCCGGTGGTCGATCCGGTGGGCGATCACGCTCGTCGCCGTGGTCGCGGTCGTCGCCGTCGTCACCGGAGTGCTCGGCACGGCCAACGCCATGTTCCTCTCGTCGCACGACTTCGAGGTCGTGCTCCTGGTGTGCCTCGTGGCGGGGGTCGTGGCGGTCGGCTTCGCGCTCGCCGTCGGAGCCGCGATGGTCCGCTGGTCGCGCGCCGTGCAGGACAGCGCGCGACGATTCGGGGAGAGCGGCGAGTACGTCGCGCCGGGGTCCGGGCCGGCCGAGCTCCACGAGCTGTCGGCTGAGCTGGCCCGCACCGGTGAGCGGCTGCGAGAGTCCCGTGATCGAGAGCGTAAGGCGGAGGAGTCCCGGCGGCAGCTGGTGGCCTGGGTGTCCCACGACCTGCGCACCCCGCTGGCGGGGCTGCGCGCGATGACGGAGGCACTCGAGGACGGCCTGGCCGACGACCCTGCCCGCTACTACCGGAGGATGCGCTCGGAGGTCGACCGGATGGTGCGTATGGTCGACGATCTGTTCGAGCTCGCGCGGATCCATGCCGGTGTCCTGCAGCTCTCCCTGCAGAGCCTGTCCCTGGCCGACGTGGTGTCGGAGGCCGTCGCGGGCGCAGATCCGGTCGCCCGTGCCGCCCACGTCCGGTTGGACGGGGCAGTTCCCCAGGATGCGATCGTGCGAGCTGACCCGGCCGGCCTGTCCCGGGTGGTGGCGAACCTGGTCACCAACGCCATCAGGCACACCCCGGCCGACGGTGTGGTGTTCATCAGCGGCCGAACGGTCGAGGACGGCATCGAACTGGCCGTCTCCGATGGGTGCGGAGGCATCCCCGAAGCGGACCTGCCGAAGGTCTTCGACCTGGCCTGGCGCGGCACGCCCGCCCGGACCCCGCACCGGCACGCCGAGGACGGCACCGGGGCCGGGCTGGGGCTCGCCATCGTCAAGGGCATCGTCGAGGCACACCGCGGCATGGTGCAGGTGTCCAACGAGGCGCCCGGATGCCGGTTCCTCGTCCGACTACCTGCCTGACCATCCCCGTGCCAGCAACCTCTGGTGACGTCACTCATCTGTAAGAGCCGGCCTGCTGCTGCGGCCTTACCGTGAGAGGTGACCCACGATGGGTCGAGAGGTCAGGAGATGCACGCCATGTCAGCTGTCGAGTCACGCAACATCGAGGAGCCCCACGAGACACGGCCGTTCCACGCCCACGGGCGCATGGATGTCGTGACGCTCGGGGAGTTCACCATCGGCAAGGGAACGTTCGAGCCGGGCTGGCGGTGGTCGGAGGACGTCAAGCCGATCGCCGGCACCGTCTCCTGTCAGGTCCTCCACACCGGATACGTCCTCTCCGGGACCATGGCGATCCGGATGGACGACGCCACCGAGCTCACCATCTCGGCAGGAGACGTCGTGCGGATCGAGCCGGGCCACGACGCCTGGGTCGTCGGCGACGAGCCGTGCATCCTGCTCGACACCGGAGTGGCTGGGTACGCGAAGCCTCAGTAGCGACCTTGCTCCTGATCTGGCAATCGCTCCGAGCAGGAGCCGCCTTGACAGAGGTCGCGGGCGCCCACCGCGTGATCGTGCGCCCGACGTGCGTGGACGTCGTGTGCGTCCTTCTTCTGGAAGCACGCCCGGCGCTCATGGTGCTCGGCGGCGTGCGGGAACCGCGCCCGGTGGTGCGGCACTACCGGCGGCACCACCCCGACTCCTCCGCGTGAGGACGAAGCGGTCGCGCGCGGACGCGATCGCCCTCGACGCGCCCGGGACTCCTTCGCCAGTCGGTAGGCGCACCCTGGTGTCCGGAATGCGCAGAACAGCACCGAGAAGGCGAGAAGGGCGCCCCGATCACCGGCATCCTCGTGTCGAGGGTTTCGGGTCCGAGAGCCCTCGTGGCGACTCGCATGCTCCTCTCCCCAGCGGCGGCGAGACGCCACCTGGTGGCGCCTTGCGCGTGGTCCCCCGCAAGCAGCAAGGCGCCACCAGTCGGATTCGGGCGCGATTCGGGGTCCGCGGCAGAGCGCAAGGCCGGCCGGGCGCGAGACAGGAGGGTGAGTGGTGAGAAGGTTCCGAAGGGCCGTGTCGGGAGTCGATGGAACGGCTACGGGTCTCCGCACGGCTAGGGGGATGCTCCGGTCGGGAGTCTTCGTGATGCTCGGCGTCGTCATGGCGCTCCTCGCCCAGAAGCCGCAGGCGACACGTCGGAGCCGACTACTGGACGCGATCGCCTCGGCACGGCTCCGTCGTGCACTCGACAGCGGCGAGATCGAGGTCTTCTACCAGCCGATCTGGTGGGTGCGGGAGGACCGCGTGATGGGCTTGGAGGCACTCGTCCGGTGGCGCCGCCCGGCCGGAGGATACGTGGAGCCGTGCACCTTCATCCCCGCGGCGGAACGAACCGGCGCGATCACGCACCTCGACGAGTACGTCCTGCGCCGCGCCATCGCCACGGCGTCCCGCTGGCCGCGAACTGACCCGCTGTGCATCTCGGTGAATCTGTCGGCGACCACGCTGGCGCAACCGCGCCTGGCGGCCACGATCGACCGCATCCTCGACGAAGCCGGATGGCCCCCGCACCTCCTGCAGGTCGAGATCACCGAATCGGCTCTGATCGACGACCTGCCCTGCGCCATCCGTCAGGTCACGAGGCTGCGCGCACGGGGCGTGCAGGTGGCCATCGACGACTTCGGATCCGGCCGCGCCTCGCTCAACTACCTTCAGAAGCTTCCCATCGACGTCGTCAAGCTCGACCGCAGCCTCGTGACGGCCGCAGCCTTCGATGACCGAAGTCGCCGGATGCTGGAAGGGGTGACCCACATGTGCGAGCTTCTGGGCCTGCGGGTCATCGGCGAGGGTGTGGAGCTCCCCGAGCACCTCACCTGTCTCGCCGAGGTCGGGATCCCGATGGCGCAGGGCTTCCTCTTCGGTCGCCCGGCTCCCATCGCGGACGTCCGCGCCCTCCTCGTCGGGTCACCGTCGCGTTGACCGGACATGGCGGTTCGAGACATGTCGGGTAGAGGGCGGAAGGGTGCTGCGCCCCATGAGATGACCACACAGGAGCCGGTAGGGCCGACCTATCGGGTTGCCTCGTACACCGTCTACCCCTCCGGCTTTCACGACCGCGACCTCGCAGCGAAGGAGCAGTGGTGCCTTTCGGTCGTCGACGCTGGGAACGGGTGGGCGATCAGGCGCGGCGACATGTGCCTCAACATCGCCCTCCAATGGGAGGACGAGCGACTGCCCGTGCTGTGCGACGCCGAGTTCGTCCGGCGGTGTCGCTACAACGAGCATGCAGCGCTCCTGCGTGCGCGGCGAGTGGTGGATCGGCTGGAGGTGGCCGGCATGACGTTCGACGAGTTCGTCAACAAGGTGTGGGCGGAGCACACCTGACCGTCCGCCGTCGACGACGAGCATCGGTGCGGACCCCTGCCTGGCCGCCTCCTAGTCCCGTTCACGCGCGATCCGGGCGCGGCGGTCCTCCTCCCGCTTGGAGTACGCCGCCGCCCGGATCGCCTCGTCCGACTCCAAGCCGGTGCCGAGACCACCTCCCACCGTCGCCGCCGAGGCGACGAACCAGGCGAGCACGAACAGGTCGCGGTAGCCCAAGGACGCGTTCAGGTAGCCGCCCATCACGGCGGGGTCGAGAACGAACATGGCCCAGACCAGGTTCACGACGTAGAGCGCGGCATAGCAGATGAGCACCCCCGTGGTCAGGGTCACGAGCGTGGAGGTGTTGTAGAGACGGGACCTCTCGCGAGCCTCGGAGGAGTTGTCGTCCGGGCGATCCCACAGCTCGCCGTCGATCACGATCCAGGCGACGACGAGCGCAACGGAGGCCACCGTCGCGACCACGAGTCGCCACCACGACAACGAGCCGGCGAGGAGCCACACCGTGGAGTTGATCGTGGCGACGGCCCCGGTCGCAAGCGCTGCCACGAGGGCGGACTTGAGGCCGGGCACGAGGAGCCACGGACGATTGGCGAGCACCATGCCCAACAGCAGCCTCCAGCGGCCGCTGAGGCGGGGGAGCGGCACGCGTCGTTCGTCCTGGCGAGAGTGATCGGCCATGTCCCCGATGAGCGCGCGCACCGCTCGTCGGGTGCGCACGTGCATCCGAAGACCGCCGAGTGCGGGAAGCGACAACACCGCGATGCGTTCCTGCGCGTGGGCCCGGATGAGCAGATAGCGGCCGTCATCGTCGCGGATGGGAAGCTCGGTCAGGCCGAGGACCAGGTCCCATTCGTGCTGGCGAGCCTCGTCCTCGAGCCGGCCCAGCGCGGTGTCGACGTCCTCGGAACCGGTGGCGAACGGCTCGCTGACGACCTCGACATGCCAGGAGTCGCGACCTTCGCCGCCCAGCGGCTCGAGGTTGCTCATACGGCGCGCGATCTTGGTGGGCAGGGCCGGGTCGGCCACCAGGCCGACATGAAGCGGCTTCATGGAGGCTACGTACCCACAGCCGCGACGCTCGGTCACGACCCACGGTGATGGTCCGTGCAGGTGGCGGCCTTGCGTGCCCAGACCTGGATCATGGCTGGCCCGGCATGGATGGTCTCGGGCTGCTGACGTGTCGCGACAGGCTCTCGTAGGCGGCCTCCACCTCCGCCTGCTCGGTCAGGCCTTCGGCGACCCTCGCGGCCGCGCGATCGAGCAGAGCGAGGGTCCCGGCCCGGTGCACCTTCGCGAGAACGAGGAGGCGGTTATAGCCCTCTCGCCCGCCGCGGGCGACGTAGTCCGCCATGACGTCGAAAAGTCAGCGCCCGGACCAGGCCGGGACCGCCCAGAACGGGGGGTCGTCCGCGCTGACCAGGCGTCGGTCGGCCGGCTCTTCCACCGATGCGGTCCACAGAGATTGGGCATCGGCGGGCTCGGGCTTGTCGCCGGCACCGGTGACGTAGGCCAGGGAGCCGTAGACGATCGTCTTCCCGTCGGGGGAGAAGGCCGGGTCCTGCTCTCGGACAGGGGACGATGTCGGGTCGGAGATGTGCACCTTCCTGCCCAGGTGTCCGTTGACGAAGGGCGCGGCGTACACCTCGTAGTTCCGTGCCGATCTGCCGTCTCCGTCGTCGACGGCACGCCAGGCGAGCCACTCGTGCCCCTTCTGCTGCGAGAACACCGCATCGCTGTATCCGTAGGTGCTCTCCGACTCGCGAAGGAGTGGAGTGAACGACTTCTCCGCCGAGTCCAGGTTCAGCTTGTAGAGCGTGCCACCGTCCTGCGCCGCGAAGGTCTCACCACGGCCGTAGAACACCAGGGTGTGTCCGTTCCCGGACACGGTGGGATCACCCAGCCACGCAAGGTCGGAGGCCGCACCCCTCCCGACGGTGACGAGGACGTCGATCAGGTTGCCGTCCTGGTCCACTCGGATCAGCCTCACGTCGCTGCCGTCCTCGCAGCGCAGCACCAGGTCGTTGCTGCCCGGTATCCAGGCCGGCCTGCCGACGTCGGCTGCGCACTCGGGCGGCAGCTCGAGCTCGCGATCGCCGCTGCCGTCGAGGGCGGAGGCGGTGCGGAGCTGGAGGGTGTCCTTGTCCAGTCGACGGCCGTAGATCATCGTCTGCCGGTCCGGGCTCAGCACCGGGAGCCAGCTGGCTTCCCCGTGGGTCAGACGCTTGTGCTTCTCGGGGTCCTTCGCGTCGATCAGGTAGATGTCGAGGTGATCGAGGTCGTCGCCGGCCGCGACGAGGATCTGTGAGTCCGTCAACCCATCCGCGGCCGGAGCGCCGTCGTTGCCGGACGGCCGCAGGACGACGATGAGGCCCCCGACCAGGACGATGAGGAGAGCAGCGCCCACGACGGCCAGCAAGGTGCCGTGATCACGCAACCACTCGGTGACGCCCGTCCCGGTGTCGTCGCGGTCGTCCGTGTCATCGGTGTCATCGGTGTCGTCGCGGTCGTCCGTGTCGTCGCGGTCGTCGGTGTCGTCGCGGTCGTCGGTGTCGTCGCGGTCGTCCGTGTCGTCGGGGTCGTCGGGGTCAGGCGGCACGAGCGGCCCCGGCTCGGACACGCCTTCGTACAGGAACTGATACGGATCGGGCTCGGTCGCGGGCAGGACCGACGGGCCCGGTTCGAGCGTGGAGTCGGTGATGGCGGGCCTGGTGAGGTCGGTGACCTCGAGGTCGGCGCTGTCGAGGTCAGGGAGGCTTGGGTCGGCGAGGGCAGGCTCGGCGACGACCGGGACGCCGGGCTCGGCGAGGGCAGGCTCGGCGATGACCGGGACGCCGGGCTCGGCGGGCTCGGCAGGAGCCGGCGGCTCGCGCCAGCCCCAGCCCGGTGGCGCCTGGAGGTCTTGGAAGATGTTGCCGTCGGGGGAGCGCATGAAGAGGACGGGAGTCGCCCACTCGCCGCGGAACTTGGCCTGGAGGGCTTTGCGCGCATAGCTGACGGCCTGATCGACCGGGAGGCCCGCCGCGAGCGCGCCGTAGAACTTGCCGGTGAACATCACCGCGGCCTGGTCGGTGATCGGGAACTGCATCGCGACCACCGCTGTCGCGCCCTGCTGCACCAGTCCTTGGGCCATCCCGCCGTACGGGTCCTTCGGGTCCACGCGCGCCGTTCGGCAGGCGTTCATCACGACCATCCGGAGGGGATCGTGGTCGTGGATGAACGGTCCGAGCAGCGCGGCCGAGACCGGATCGGCGTAGCCGTGGTCGTTCTGGAAGGAGATCGATCCCTCGCCGCTCATCGCGTTGAACTGGCCGTGTCCGACGAAGTGGATGACGTGGGTGTCGTGGTTGAGTAGCCATTCACCCAGCGCGTCGACGGTCGCCTCCGGCAGCCGGTCGACCACGACGAGTCCTTCCCGGACCTTCGCGGACAACGCTGTCTGGATGCGCGTCCACTCGCGCTCGACGTCGAGCTCCGGCAGGTTGCGCGGCGAGCTGATGATGGCGAGCACGCGGAGGGGCCCGTGGACCCGCATGGGCTCGGCTTCTTTCGCGACGTCCAGGAAACGCACGAGTGGCGTGATCTCGGACTGGGCGGGGAAGGCCCGTGCCTTCCTGTCGTACAACAGCTCCCACGGCAGGCCGGCGAGCTCCGCGGCATCGTCGTCGATGCGGAGTCGCAGCCTGATGCCGCCGGCCTTCTCGGCGGCGACCTTGTCGAGGCTGCGCGCCCATGCGCTGGCGAGCTCTCCGGTGAAGATCGCCTCGAAGAGTGGGCCGCCGAAGTCCTTGGCGGTTCCCTGCTGGAGCGCGTCGCTCGCGTCCCTGACATCGGTGCGTCCGGGATCGAGCTTGAGCAGGAGGTTCTCGAGCGTGGTCGCGTTGAAGGGGAGCTGGAACCGCACGTGGGGCAGGTCCGCGAGGGGAGAGGCGATGATGCGCGCCTGGAACTGGCCCGGTCCCTCTTGCTCGAGGAGCAGGTCGAAGTTCAGGTAGCGCCTGGAAGCCATCTGCGCTCTTTCGCATGCTCGGTTCGGATATCAGAATAGAGCCGGGCCCTGCCCCACAGATACGTCTGCGCCGCCGCCCGATCCGTGTATCGGAAGCGGTCGGAACGTGCTCTTCTCGGGTGGGAGGAGCGTGATGGACAACGAGACACGGATGGCGCTGGAGTCGGCCGAGCCGGCGTACGACGCCGCGCCGCCGTTCACTGACGCCGACCTCGAGCGCGCGCAGGCGGCGGCCGACGTGCTGCGCGCCTCCGGCGACGGTACGGCGACCGTGGACCCGCACGAGCTGGCCGCCCTGTCGCCCGACGGTGCGGGCCGTCTCGTCGGGGACCTGGCCGCCAGGGGGCGCATCGACGCGCTGAGCATGGTCGTGAGGGCCACCGACCCGCAGCGCTATCCGCTCGTCCCGCTGCTCCGCGCCGCCGCGGCGCTCCCGGCCGAGCTGTACGCCCGCGACGTGCTCGTGCGGGCCATCGCGTTGGCGCCGCCGCTGCGCCTGCGCGCCGCCCTCGACGACGTCGGCGACGACCCCCTGCTCTCCGATGTCCTCGCCCAGGTGGCCGCGGTTCGGACGTCACTCGCCGCGGCGCCGCCGTACCGCTGGTGGGACGAGCCGGGCCTGGCGATGGCGGAGCCCCCGGGAGAGGACGGCCGGGGCGCCGGACCCGACGACGGCGGACCCGCCGACGAGGTCTCCGTGGGCGCTGGCGTGGATGCTGGCGTGGACGCCGGCGTGGACCCCGGTGACGTCGTCTTCCGCGGCGACGACGCGGTGACGCGCAAGACCTATCCACGCCTGGAGCTGGTGGGAACCCGGCGGCCGGACGTCGTCCTGATCGACGAGCCCTTCGAGGTCACCCTGGGACTCCAGGCGCGCCGCGACGGCCGCCTCGTGTCCGCCTCCCCGCTGGAGATCCCCACCGGGCAGACCATCGAGCTGGACGTGGTGCTGCTCCACGATCCGACGTCGATCCAGCTCACCGGCACGCCCCAGGTGCATCTCACCGTCACCGACGACGACCCCTACCCGTCGGCGACGCTGACGTGCACCGCCCGGTACGGCGAGGACCTGGCGGCCGAACGGCGCCTCGGTCTCCAGATTCGGCGCGACGGTCAGGTCGTCGCGATCGCTTGGCGCACGATCGTGGCGGTCGACAGCGCCGACCGCGTCGCGGAAGCCGTCGTGCCCGAGCGCCGCGACGTCGCCCTGCTCGACCTCGATCCTCTGCTGGGCGACGAGCCTGCGGACCTCGTCATCTCCATCTGCCGCGCGGACGGCGCGAAGGACACGTTCGTGTGGACGGCGTACGCCATGGACCCCGCCGTCCCGGCGCCCGATCTGCCGAGCGTGGCCACGCTCGACACGGACGTCTCCGACTTCGCGACCCAGATCCGGCGCTCCATCGAGTTCTCCGGGGGCGCTGCCGAGGACTACTTCACCCTGCGTGGACGGTCCGTGCAGATCGGCCGTGCCGTCCCCGCCGGGATCCAGACGGCCGTCCGCACCATCGCCACAGCGCCCGGCCGCACCTCGGCGCCGGCCGTGCTCCTGCTCACCGAGGAGCTCGTCGTGCCCTGGGAGCTCGCCTGCCTCGACCCCGGGCTGTCCACCCCGTGGGGCGGGTCGTCGCCATTCCTGGGCGCGCACGTCGCGGTCTCGCGGTGGCCCCTCGACGAGCACAAGCCACGCCCGCGCCCGCGCCCCTCCGTCCAGGTCCGGTCCGCCGCCGTGCTCACCGCCGACTACACCGGGGTCGCGGGCTGGAAGCGACTGGAGAGCGCGGTCGCGGAAGCACAGGAGGTCGCGGCCCTCTTCACGCCGCCGGCGCCCACCGTGGCCCCCGAGCTGATCAGCGTGATGGACCTGTTCAGCAGCCGACCGGAGTACGACGTGCTGCACGTCGCCCTGCACGGCAAGTACGACGCCCAGGGCAACCAGGAGGGCATCGTGCTGCTGAAGAGGAATGCAGCGGGCAACGTGGCGCAGTACCTGACCCCCACGATGCTCGAAGGCGGTCGCCTGCCCCATGCGCCCTTCGTCTTCCTCAATGCCTGCCAGGTCGCCACCGACGAGAAGGTGCTCGGCGACTACGCCGGCTTCGCCTCGACGCTGCTGCGCATCGGCGCGGCCGGCGTGGTGGCCCCACTCTGGAACGTCCGCGACGACGTCGCGCACGCGGTCGCGCGCGCCTTCTACGCGTCGACGTTGTCGACAGGCGGGACGGGCGATCCCGTCTCCGCCGCCGAGGCGATGCGCGCGCTCCGCGCGACGTACACCGAGGAAGGTGCGCGTGCCGAGGACCCCCAGCAGCACGCGACCCTCGTCGCCTACCAGGTCTTCGGCCACCCACGCCTACGACTGGCACGCGCACACGAGAACTGACCGCCCTTCGCCCGAGGAGTCACCATGGCCGAGCCGCTACGTCCCGACGGTGCCGTGTTCGTGGAGGACGTCGTCATCCGCACACCCGGACTCACCGGGGTGGTCGACGTCTACCGACCGACGAGCCCCGACATGCGTGGCGAGGAGCTGACCACCGAGGAGTTCCACGAGGCGCTCGGCGACGCCGGTCTCGCCGAGCAGCTCTCGGTGGTGATCTCCCAGCACCAGGAGATCACGCCCACCGGCGGCACGCGAGGCAGTGGGGGTGCCGACGACATCGAGGTCGACGTGCCGGCGCCGGGCGACGGCAACGGTCAGGTCCTGCTGTACGCCGCCGAGGACGGCTCGCTGTCGTGGCACCTCGCCACCGACGTGCCCCCGAGGGAGTCGCCCACACGTGGAGGAGATCGGCGAACGTACCGGGTCCCCCGCGCGATCGTCCCTCCGGAGGAGCAGGACGCGGGAGCCCACCGCGGCATCGTCGGCGCCATCGGCATCAAGGTCCTCAAGGTCCTCGTCTTCCCCCTCGTCGACCCGGTGCTGGGCGCGGTCGGTGATCACTTCGCGCGCAGGTGGGAGGAGAGGAACCGGCCGTCCCGGGTGCGTTGGATGACCGTCGACGGCTACCGGGATCGTGACGCGCCGTCGTTCACCGCGGACGACTGGGCCACCCTCGGCCAGGGTCGTGCGCTGCTGCTCGTGCACGGCACCTTCTCGACCGCACACGGTGGGTTCGGTGGCCTCCCGCCCGAGACGATGGCCGCACTGCACGAGAGGTACGACGGGAGGGTCGCTGCGTTCGACCACGCCAGCATCTCCGTGACCCCGAAGAGGAACGCCGAGCTCCTCGCGGCCCTCGTCCCCGATGGCGTCAGTCCCGAGATCGACCTGGTCACCCACTCGCGTGGCGGACTGGTCGGCCGCGAGCTCGCCGCGGCGGGGGACCTCCGGATCCGCGGGCTCGTGATGGTCGCGTCCCCGAACGCCGGCACCCCACTCGCCGACCGCAAGCGCCTGTCCGACCTCCTGGACCGGATCACCGACCTCGCCCAGTTCGTGCCCGACAACGGAGTCACCGACACCCTCGGCATCGTGTTCGCCGTGGTCAAGCAGCTCGCGGTCGGCGCCGTCGGGGGACTCGACGGTCTGATGGCGATGAACCCGGCGGAGGGCTACCTCGAGGGGCTCAACGGGTACCCCGCCACCGACTGTGTCGTTCGGGCCATCGCCGCCGACTACGAACCGCCGGACGGAGCGCCGCTCGCCCGGGTTGCTCGGGACGGTGCGACCGACCTGGTCTTCCGGGCGGTCGGCAACGACCTCGTCGTCCCGACCGTGGGTTGTTGGGACGTCGACGGCGTCGCCGGATTCCCCATCGACGAGCACCTGGTCCTCGACGCTTCGAGGTCGGTCGACCACAACTCCTTCTTCAGGCAGTCCGAGGTGTCAGCCCAGCTCCTCGCGTGGCTGCCCACCTGAGTCGCCTCCTGGGGACACCCCGTGCTGCGACAGCCATGACGATGCTCGTCCAGGTGGCCCGATCGCCGGCCTGTTCGTGCCTCGCTCAGACGGCGGCGATCCGGCGTCGCAGGTGATCCCGGTCCGGCTCGCTCGTCGCCAGCTCGAGCGCCTTCTCGTACGCCGCCTTCGCCTCCTCGGCCCGACCGAGCCGTTCGAGCAGGTCCCCCCTGACCGCGGGCAGCAGGTGATAGCCGTCGAGCGCGCCGGACTGCTCGATCTCCTCGACGAGTCGAAGCCCGGCACCAGCGCCGTCAGCCTTGCCGACCGCAACGGCGCGGTTCAGCGCCACGACCGGTGAGGCCGTGCTGCGAAGAAGGGTCGCGTAGTGGTCGGCGATCCGCGACCAGTCCGTCTCGGCTGGTGTCGGTGCGGTCGCGTGGCACGCGGCGATGCGCGCTTGGACTGCATAGGGCCCCTCGCCGTCGACGCGAGCCAGGATGCTCAGTCCGTCCTGGATCGCCTCCTGGTCCCAGCGGGAGCGGTCCTGCTGGTCGAGCGTCACGAGCCGACCAGCCGCGTCGACCCGCGCATCGCGTCGGGAGTGCTGAAGGAGCAGCAGCGCGGCCAGACCCAGGACTTCCGGGTCCGGCAGCAGACCGACCAGCAGGAGCGCCAACCGGATCGCCTCGTCACACAGATCGCGCCGGACGAGCTCGTCGCCGGCGCTGGCGGCGCTTTCCAGCACAGTGGGATCCGAAGCTTGGAATTCACGTGACTTGAAGTCG